>ERZ772876.905-NODE-905-length-34535-cov-10.889530_pt1 | contig 34535 bp, 44 predicted proteins | sample MGYA00580584_ERZ772876 | MGnify/ENA primary metagenome ERZ772876 (study PRJEB29015, sample SAMEA2737728) | human gut metagenome | biome: human gut; feature: human-associated habitat; material: faeces | place: China | collected 2012 ... | reverse complement strand
TCCGGGCGGTAGGTGCTCAGGATGTGCTCCGCCGTGCTCTGGCCGGGCTTGGGCAGGTGGAAGAACATGCTCTGTTTATCGTAGTAGCGGCGCTTCATCTGGTAAGCGTTCACCATCATGGTGGGCATGCTGGCGATCAGGTTGATGCTCTGGTTCAGGATATTTTCCAGGCTCAGGTCCTCGGCGTGCTCGTCGTAGGAATACAGGCCCAGCACACAACGCTGCAGCTTATTCATAATGTTGGGGGAGGGGGCATTCATGGTATCCATAAAGCCCTCCGGCAGAGCGCGATGCTCGGCCAGGATCTCGCAGAAATCGTCCAGCTGTTCCTGGGTGGGCAGACTGCCGAACAGCAGCAGCCAGATCACTTCCTCAAACACGAAGCGGTCGTTGCGGTAGGCCTCCTCCACGATCTCGTTGATGTTGACGCCCCGGTAGATCAGCTTGCCGGGGGTGGGGATCACATGTCCTTCCTGATCCTTTTTGTAGCCCACAACGTCACACACGTTGGTCAGGCCGGCCAGCACGCCGGTGCCGTCCGGGTTGCGCAGACCGCGCTTGACGCCCAGACGCTCACTGGTCTCGGGGTCGATGTAGTTGTTGGCCATGTACTCCTCGCACAGGGTCCGCATCGTGGTGGGGTCCAGGGTCGCCACTTCTGCATGTGCAAAATTCACGGGGGATCTCTCCTTTCTTCCGGTTCCTATTTTTTACTTTCCCATACTTTCCTGCCATCCTCACTGATGGACATAATCTTATATTATCGCTTTTGTGCAGTAAATTCAAGCGCAATGTGTTCACTTTTCACCGGCCCGTGCCAAACGACTTTCATTTTTGCGGGCAGCGTTTTTTCGCAGGGTTTTGCAGGCAGGTCTTTTTATACTGGAGACAGAATCTTTTTCACGCTGCAAGGGAGATCCCGTTATGAAAAAAGCTTTTCTGCTGCTGTGCGCCCTGCTCCTGGTGCTTGGATGCGCCCTGCCTCTGGCCGCCTACCACCTCACCCGCGCGGTGCTGGGGCCTGCCGTTTCCACGGTCCGCCTTCCGCTTTCGTCACCGGAGAGCACTGCTTCCACCCCGGAAATCTCCGCTGCCTACGCCGGTGACGCGGACCGGTTCCTGATTCAGGATGCCTCCACCGGGCAGGTGCTGGAGTTGTCCCGCCGGGAATATCTCATCGGCGCGGTAGCGGCCGAAATGCCGGTGAGCTGGCCGGACGAGGCCCTCAAGGCACAGGCCGTTGCCGCCCACAGCTACGCGCTGTACTGCCGCGACCATGCCGCACCGGACAGTATCGGCTGGCTGACGGCCGACCCGGCACGACGGCAGGGCTGCCTGACTGACCCGGTGCTGCGCAGCTACTGGGGCACTGCCTATGAGACCAACTATGCCCGTCTGTCCGCGCTGGTGGACGAGGTGGAACATACCGTACTGCTCTGCGACGGTGCCCCTGCCTGTGCCAGCTATTTTGCCATCTCCAACGGCCGCACCGAGGCCAGCGAAAATGTCTGGGGCACCGCCCTGCCCTACCTTGTTTCGGTGGACAGCAGCACCGACCTTGCCGCCGACCATTACGAGTACGCCCTGACCCTTTCGGCACAGCAGACGGCACAGCAACTGGCTGCCCTGGGCCTCACCGCTGACCTTGCCGCCCCGGAGCAGTGGTTCGGCACCCCGGAGTACACCGCCGCCGGTTATGTTGCTGCCCTGCCGGTCTGCGGGCAGCGCATCACCGGTACGGCCCTGCGGCAGGCGCTGGGCCTGCGCAGCACCTGCTTCACGGTCCGGTATGAGAGCGGTACGTTCTGTTTTACCACAAAAGGCTACGGCCATGGCGTGGGGCTCAGCCAGTGGGGTGCCAAGGCACTGGCCGAGCAAGGGCAGAACTTTGCCGACATCCTGGCCCATTACTACCCCGGAACTTCCCTGTCCGGATAAAAAAGAGCCCATCTCCCGAAGGAGACAGGCTCTGTGAAATGCATGCAGAAGGGATCAGCCAAACAGACCGGACAGCCAGCCGAGGGTGCTCTGGATCGTTTCTTCCGCCGTGGCCGTAATGGTCTGGTCGGTAAGTTTGGTACCGTCGGGGTCCTGCACCGACCAATAGATAGCGGTGCTGGTGGCGGCATCCGAAACGGTGAAGTCGCTGGCGAAGCAAAGGGTCTCGCCGCTGGTCTCGGTCACGATGACCATGTAGGTGTAGCAGCCCGTGGGCAGCTCACCGAAGTGGATCTGGTCGTCCAGCGTCTTGAGGGAGAAGCTGGTTCCGCCCACCTGGGCCTGTGCGGACTGCACGATCTTGTCGTTCTCGTCCAGGATGGCCACCTGCACACCTTCCAGCGTGCTGCCGGAAGTGCTGTTGGCGGTGCCGGTAAGGGCCATGCCGCTGCCGGTGTGCACATTGACCGGATAACGCATGCCTTCCAGCCGCAGGTCATCTGCCTGCAGGGCTGCGCCGTTGTGGTCGGCGCTCACATACCAGTAGCAGGACGCCTGTGCAATGGACACGCTGGAGCTGGTGAGCGGGATGCGGCCGGAGGAGATGTTCCCGGCCGGGTCGGAACAGTAGAACATGCCGTTCGTATAATCGGTCAGCAACACGGCATGGGGCTGCGTGCGGTCGTACAGGACGATGCCTTCCGGGTGCTGAGCCAGCAGCTGGATGAGCAGCTGGGTCTTTTCCTGATGATTGGAGGGCAGGGTCGCATAGGCCACCTGCATCTCCCGGTATGTAAAGCTGTGGGCCAGACCATTGGACCAAGCCGTGGAGCGCACACTGTTTTCAGTCACATCCACCCAGTCGGTCCGTCCGTCAAAGTAAGCGCGGCGGCGCAGCATCATGGCAGCCGAAGCCAGCGTGCAGGTGCCGCCCCGGCTCTGCTTGAAGTAGAACCCGGCATCCACATTCAGGTCCACAGCCAGTGCTGCGGGCAGACAGGTGAGTGCAAACACGATGGTGAGCAGAATGCCCACCAGTTTTTTATGTGCGGTCGTTGGCGCTGCGGTATTCACGGTCTGGTCGCTCCTCCCTTTTCTGGCATCATTTTTCACGTTTCACTGCCATAAAGTATACCAGCCTGTAACCGTTTTGTAAACAAAGGCGGTTATTTTTTCTCAGGATTGACACGTTTTCAAGGTTTTTATTGGGAGAAATGCACAATTTCAAGCGCGATATTCTACACATCCTACAAAATTTTTGTGTTTTATTTCCGCCGTCGTTTCTCCTGTCGCACGCAAAAAAGCCGTCTGCCGCAGGCACAAAAAAAAAGGTCCAACGACTTCTGTTGCGAAATCGTTGGACCTCTTGGTCCGCCTTATGTTTCCCCAGTCGAACCTTTCCGTCACCGTCTTTCCTTCTTATTTTCTTCTTACCCGTCCCCTCTCCCATTAACCCCTTCTCACCAGCGCATTGTACAGCATCACCAAAAACTGCACCGCGGACGGTGTGCCGGTCAGTGGGTAGCCTGCCAGCTGTTGCACATGTTCCGGGCTTGTGTTCCATGCGATCTGTGCGGCTCGACGAATCGTGCTCTGAATGGCTGTCCAGTAGCAGTGATATTGTTCTGACAGTGGCTCATATACTTCCTTCTGTACAGCCTCCAGCCTGTCCTCCTGCTCATAGATCCGGGCCAGCGCATCCCGCAGAATGCGATAAGCTCTCATATTACGGGTGATTCCCAGCGGGCGCAAGATGTCAGCCACCCGGAGTGCAAAGTCTGTCGTTTCGGTCGTAGTCATTTTTTTACACATCCTTCCACGCCCACTTTAGCCGAAAAATGTCGGGATGTGTCAATTGCGCCCTAATGTGTCGCAATATGTCGGAATAGGTCGCTTGCAAACAAAAACAGCCCCGGGAACCAGATGGTTCCCGGGGCTGTTGCTCTATGTAGGCGTACACCCTGCCGCCGCAGCGGCTAAGTTATGCATAGTTGCTTACAAAATGGAAGCACCTGCTGAGCTTAGTGCACGCCCTTCTTCAGCTGCTCCAGATAGCTGTCCGCCGCCAGCGCCTCTTTGGTGAAAGAATTGTTCTCCCACCACGCCCAGATGGCCGCCGCCGAGGTCAGGCCTGCCGTCACCCACTGCTCCAGCTGTGCGCTGTCAATGGGCAGCAGCGGCTTGCCGCAGGCGCTGAGGATCTGGTTTGCCAGGGCCAGGCCCAGCACGGCGGTGCGTGCCACGGTGCCGGCGGAAATGTTGTTGTTCTTCGTGATGTGTGCGTTCATGTTCAGGTTCCTTTCTGCTCTTCCGAGCGCTGCTTTAAAATGTCCACGGCCTTTGTCAGCGCCGCCGGGATCGGCAGGCCCATCAATCCGGCATTCTCAACGATGGAAATGGTCTCGTTGCAGATAAAGCCGATGACCACGGCGTCCCGCACAAAGCTGGTTGCCATCACGGCGTCCAGCCGGCAGGCCACCAGCACGATCAGCAGGGTCTCTCCCTTGCGGATCAGTCCCTTCCAGCCCGCACGGCTCTCCAGCGCGCCGGTCCGGCTCTTGGGGCTGGCGTGGAATACGCCCGCCACGATCAGGCCGGTCACGTAGTCCACGGCCATAAAGAGGATCAGCGTCTGCAGCGCCGCATCCCAGCCGCCGTACAGGCTGGCAATGGCGGCCCCCAGCGCCCCCACGGCCATGCAAAAGGTGTCTTTCATGTCGTTTCCTCCTTTCGTCTCATTTTCGTTTTAATCGTCTCAAAGCGGTGTGCCGTGAGACGATCAGCCCACCCACCGGCTCTTGTTGGGCCGGGTGTCCACGTGCACCCAGCCCTTGGTGCGGCCTGCCTTGACCGGGTAGCGGCCAACGCCGCCCCAGCCGGGCATCAGGCTCTCGGCGTAGGCAGCCACGTCCTCGACAGACACGCCCGCCACCTGGATGTCTGCCGCCCGGCCCAGCAGGTGCTGGCTGCTCTTGGCCCCACCCACGGCTTTGTTGTGGGCCGCCGTGCGGTACCCGCTGGTGATCGTGATGGGCTTGCCAAAGTGCTCCCGGATGCACTGCAAAAGCATCACAAGGCTTTCGTCAATCATCACGACGTCGGAGCCGTCGCGGCAGCGGAACTCGCGTACCTTAAAGCCCGGTGCCAGCTTCCTGGCACCGTCTGCTTTCAGGCTGTACTGTTTGATTGCCATGTGTACCTCCTTATGTGGTAGTCATGGACGCGATTGCGTCCTCAATGCGTTTGATTGCGATGTTTACATCCCTCTGATACCCCAGCTTGACTCCCGCGCCGTCACCCGCCTGCACCACAGTGTCAGGGCCGTAAGCGGTGAGGGCTTTGTAGGCGGCAAGCTCGGTAGCGGTGAGTGGAGTTTCGATGGGTGTGGCGAGAGCGTAGTAGACTTTGCCCGGCTGCTTTTTACAAGAAGCGTTGAGCTGGTCGGCAAGGTTAGCCGCTATCAGATATAGGAATTGTCCATTTACCGTATTGAAAATACCATGATAAGCTAGTAAACGTACTAATTGCGTATGTTTTTTGGCCATTGGCATACAAGGCGATTGGCAATCCTCTTGGCACAAGATTGGCGTAGTCGCCAGCTTGTTCAAACTTAACGTTTTCACCGTCAACATCAACCTTGTAAATTCTCTGCACCTTCACCCCTCTCTCCAAGTCCACCTCGTCGCACACCCACTGCTGGCCGCTTTGGTCAGTGTAGTTGCCGCCAGAGGTGACAGGGATGCCGGGTAGGCCGTTGGGAGTGGGAAGCGTGAGGAGTTGTTCACGGTAGGGTTCATAATCGGGAGATGATGCGTTCCATGTCAGGCACACGTTTTCACTGGCTGTATCATTTAACAAATATTGAAACTTTGTTGCGTTCGCCTTAAGTGTTATATGATGTTCAGCTTTATTTGCATCAATACCAAACCAAAGATTTTCATTGTTTTCGCAAATGAATAAGATGTTCCCGCCTTTAGAAACAAAACCGTCTTTGAATACTAAAGTTATAAACGTGTTTTTCTTGACAAAGCACTCAACAAATTCTCGATGTCTCAGGTTGGACGGCATCCGATTCTTCCCCGTCACCTTCACCGCCACGCTCCCGCCGTCACCAGCGCTTACGATAGGCACAGGTGCATCCGGCGTGGGTGTGCCGTCCTGCGTGCTCCGACCGTACACGGTCAGGCCGCACAGGGGCGCAGGGAAAGCGTCGTCAACGCTGAGCGGGTTACCCGTTTCAGTGCCCGTGAGGATGTTCTGCCGCGCCTTTACTGCGCTGATAGCGTCTCCGGTCACTTTGGCATCTGCTGCTTGCCCACTCTGTGTCAGGGTGGCGTCCACGGTGGCGTCTTTGCCGGGTGCTCCGCTTTTAAGGGTGAGATTTAAAATCGGCTTTTTGACCGTGCCCGTAATTGTCGCAGACGGCGCATCGCCCTCTTTTACCGTGCCTATGGTAAGCTCCGGTGTTGCGCCTGTATCGCCCGGTTTACCGGGGTCGCCTTGCTTGCCATTCAGCACATCGACAGAGCTGGTCCCGGTCTCGTCGGTGATGACGATACGATGGCCGCCAGTGATATCCTGCACGGTGACTGTGGGCGACACACCCGGGTCGCCCTTAAAGTTTCCGGATGCAATGCCGTTCTTGAGCTCCTGCAAGCTCTCGGCGGCCTTTGCCTTCGCGTCCTCGGCAGCTTTCTTGCTGGCAGCGGCCTTTTCCGCGCTGGCGGCAGATTCAGTGGCCGCAGTCTGTGCGTCGGTCTTGGCCTGCTCTGCGGCGGTGGCATCGGTGTGCACGGCCCCCACCAGCTCCTGCCAGGCAGGTGTGCCAGGCTCCGGCATGCTGCCGTCATCCGTGCCGGAGTTGGCAGCCACACGGTAGCGCAGATCTGCACTTGTCACGGTGCGGGTGCCATCGCTTCCCTCGAAGGTCACGCACCCATTGCCGGGCTGTGCGGTCACGCTGGCAGGCACGGCCACATAGCCGTCCGCCACCAGCGAAGATACCGGGTCTTTGCCGTCCGGGACGTGCCAGAAAGCCCGGATAGTCAGGCCTTCCCACTCACCGGTTGCATCGATGTGCAGGCGGTACACGCCCTGATTCTTGGTGTAGCCGAGGGCCAGCGCAAATGCGTGCCCGGGCAGGCATACGCTGCCGCCGGATGTCAGCGTGATGGGAAACTCGATCATAAAGCAACACCTCCTTGGTGCGTCCTTTCCCGGCCCGGTCAGGCGCTGGTCTTTTCAGTCAGCATCTCGGTAAGCTCGGCATATTGCTCATCAGTCAGCTTGTTGGCGGCGTAGAAGATATCCAGCTTTTTTGCCATACCGGCGGTCTTGCCGCGCTCGATCATACGCTTGCAGGTGTTATAAAGTGCCATAGTATTCCTTCCTTTCTGGTCATGCGGTTTCAGTTGTTTCATCATCGGTCACGCCCAGCTCCAAAAGAGTCAGGCGGTAGTCCTGGTCAAGGTTCAGTTCGTCGGCATCGGCCTGCGCGGCCTGCGTCTCGGTCAGCAGCTCGGCCAGGGTGGGGTAGTGGTAGCCGGAGAGCCAGATGTCTACGGTGTAGCCGCCGGTATTTATGTCCGACCCTGCTAATTCAAAGTGCAGGGTCCCGTCCGGTCGGAAAGTCGTGTTGGATGCAAAGATTCCTTTGCCATAGCCAAAGTTGTGATTGACCGTGCCGCCTTTTGCGATGTCTACTTCTTCACCGTATGTTCGGCCACTGTCGTTGTACCTCGACTTAACGTGCACATAGTCAAGGCCGTCTGGCATTTTGATGTCGTAGGAACGCCACCTTTTTCCGGTTTCCACGTGGTGGTTCCACACCAGCCGCGCCTCCGACTTGACCGCCACACTGGCCGCGATGGTGTCATACAGCGTCTTGCCGCTCAGGGTGCCGTCCGGGGCAATGTCCAGATAGTCGCCCACCTTCACGCCGCCCAGCGTGCTGACCGTGGCTGCGGGCAGGCTGTACGGCGTGCCGAACTTTTTGTCCGCCTCGGACTTTTTGTAGTAGTCGGAAAAGTCCACATTGACGGACGCGTCTTTCCAGGCAGAGGTAGCGGGGTTCCACACCCAGATGGTGCTGTTTTCCGCAACGATCGCCCAGGAACCAGCGGCCGCTGTGGGGTAAGCGTCACGCAGGTCCTGAGCGGTGCTGTAGTAGCCCTTGCAGCCGTTAGCGATGAACGTGATCTGGTCCGCTGCTTTTTTGGCGGAGCTGGCGTTATCCTGTGCGTTTTTCGCATCCGCAGATGCAGACGAAGCTGCCTTCTTGGCAGTGGTTGCAGAATTTTCCGCAAGCGTCACCGCCTTTTCCGCCGCCTGCTGTGCCTCCAGGCAGGTAGACACATAAGACAGCCAGGAGGACGAAGAGACGCCGGTGACGAAGAAATAGCTCTGCACGGCCACATCATCCGGGTAAGCGGCCCCGCCCACCCGGACAATGATGTCAAAGGTGCGCAGCTCGTAGCCGGTATCGGGGCCCATCACACACAGGTTGACGTGTACGTCGCCGGGGCGGCGCAAGGCCTGCTCGGCCAGCTCAAGTGTGATGATGTGGGCGTTGTCGGCGTCCACAGTCACGGCGGCGTGCTTGCCGCTGGTGGTGAGGATCTGGTCATACCAGCCGAAGTTGTTGGCCCCCTCGCCCCGGTACTGCACGGTGTACACCGCACCTTCCGGGGCCTTGTACGGGGTGCCGCCGTTGTAGAGGGCCATGCCGATGAACCGGCTCTGCGCGTCCGACTGCATCACCGGGACGACGGGCGGCGCGCTTTGGGACTGAAAGTCAATTTTAAGGATCTGCATTCGATGCCTCCGAAGTGTCCGGGTCAGTGTACTCGATCACGTCACCGGAATAAGATTTGCTGCCGGAAGAGATGGTGCCCGCCACGCTGTTGAGCTGCACGGCGTTCTTCTCTGCATGGTAGGGATAAACGGTGTACTGGGCCACCTGCATGGTGGTGTTGGTGTGCCGGTCACGGTCCATGAGCACTACCTTGTCATACAGGCCAAAGGACAGATACGCATACTGATCCGGGGCCAGCCGGGCAAGGTCGGCGATCTGGCAGCTGTAGGAGCACTTGGGGAACGCTGCCGCCTTGACCATGGCGTCGGCCTTGATCTTCAGGGCGGACTTGTCCGAGATGGAGCTGTCCGTCTCGCTGTGCCAGATGACCCGGCTGTCGTAGTTGTGGCACTGTGCTTCCACGCTGATATCGCTTTTGCCGTACAGCAGTAGGGCTGTATAGTAGCTGTCGCCGGTCTCCGCTTTTCCTTTATAATAGGGCTGTTCGGTCAGGTTCAGCTCGTCGGTGAAGTAGGTGCCGTTCGGGGTCCGGGCGCCGGGGTCCACAATGATCATCTGGCGGGCGGAAGTCGTGCCGGGCACGAGGAACCGCACAGGGTAGTTCTTCCACACGTCCACCGCTTTCTGCACCAACTCCAGCGGGCTGCCGGTGAACTTTTCAATGGCCAGCTTCTCGGTGGCTTTGTCAGGGACGGTCAGGCTCCAGTCCGACAGGCCGGAAATTGCCCGCCGGATGGTGTCGGCCATGGTCTGGGGGCCCTTGGAGAACAGGCCGGTGGACACATAGTTGTTCCAGTTCTTCAGCAGGGTGCCGCACAGGCTGTCCAGATCCAGCACGGCCTCGTAGTCGGTGTAGCTGCGCCCCACGTTGATGCTGGACAGTGCATAGGTCTGATCTTCGGTCTTTTCCACCAGCCGCACCCGCTCGGTGAGCAGGCGGGCCTGCTGGTGGCCCCGTGGCAGGCTGAATTTGATCTCATCCTCCCAGCCGTTCCAGTTGTGCACGATGCAGTAATCATCACAGTCCAGCGGGATGTGATGACCGTCTGCGGACACGATGGCAAGCACGGGCAACGCCTCCTTTACACAAAAATGGGGTAATACTCGACGTAGCTCTGCCCGGTGTGGGCAAGGCTGTTTTCTCCGGCACGGACGGTGGGCCAGCCGGAAATGCCGGTGACGGCCTGAAACAGGTTCTGGCCGTTGCACAGCACCTGCCGGGTGATGCCGTCCACGCACACGGTGTCACCGGCCTGCAGATCTTTGAGCACGCAGCTGCCGCCGTTGGGGTAGTGCACGGTGTGGCTGCCGGCCTCCGTTACCGTCTCTGTGATGCGGCACTCCATCTGCGGGGCGGTGCCCGCAGCAAAAAAGGTCTGGACATCCGCAGGAAGCACCAGCGTTTCCAGCGCCCCGTGCCGGTAGCCTGCCAGCGTGTAGGTGCAGCTGAGGATGCAGCCGTCGGTGTCCTGCTCCTGTGCCTTGCCGCTGTCCAGCAGCAGAGCCGTGTAGGTGCCGCCGTCCGGCAGAGCCAGCTCCACCGTGCCGCCCAGAAAAGCCGCCGTCAGGGCGCTGCGCTTGGCCGCTGCGTCGGCAGGGCTTGCGCCGTAGATGTCCACCGGCAGCGAGATGGAGCGAAGGCCGTACTGGGTGGAACAGAAGGTGATCCGGCTGCCTGTGTAGCTGGTGAGGTAGTTCTGGGTGAGAGTGCTGCCGCTGACATACCAGCTGGACAGCAGCAGGGCCCCGAACTCGCTGGCCCCGTGGTCGTTGATATAAAAATCTTCCATGGTTCATCACCTCCGAAAGCCCAGTTCCTCGTCCATGTAAGACGCGGTGGTGCGGGCCATTTCTCTGCCGTCCACGTTGAACACCGCCGTCAGGCTGCCCGTGTAGCTGGCCGTGAGCTGCTGCGCTGCCCCGGAACCAGTTCCGTTCTGGGTGCGAGCTATGCTGCTCTGGTTGGCCATGGAGGCCGCCTGCGTGCGCCGGGTGAGCTCTGCGGCGGTGATCGTGTCACTCTGGGTGTAGCCGCTGCTGTCCGGGTGCGGCAGGGCCGGTGTCTCATCGGTGGAGCTGCCGTCATCGGCAGAACCGCCCTTGCGGCCGTACTTCTTCCACAAAAAAAGCCCAAGCCCGGCAATGCCGGCCACCAGTGCGATGATGGCAAAAACCTCCGGGTGGGCTGCAATCAGGCCGCCCACCTTGCCCACAAGGCCCGCCACGGCCTTGCCGATGGTGCCAATGCCGGACACGGCAGCACCCACCAGCTTGCCCATGCCGCCGGAGCCGGACAGCCCGCTGGCAATCTCACCAATGCCCTGGATTGTGGCTCCGGCACCGTTTTTGATGCCGCTGCCCAGGATGCCGGACACGGCCTCAAAGGCCTGCTGCAGCCCGCCTCCGGCGTAGGCCTCGTTAATGGCGGCCAGCGCTTTCTTGGCCCAGGCGGAGACGGTCTCCCGCTGGCTCTGGGTCACCTGGCCCCAGATGAGCTTGGCCACTGTCTCGGCAATGCCGGCCCAATCCTTGTTCTTGACGGCGGAAATGCCGTCCTTGATGATGCCAAAGATGCCGCTGCTCAGCTCGCTCTTGGCCCCGGACAGGGCCTCGTCAATGCGCTTCTGGGTGGCAGTGACGGAGGTGTCGATCTGCTGGGCGGATTCCTCCACCTTGTCCTGCACGCCGTCCACATAGGTGATGATCTTCTCGTAGGTCTCGCGGCCGCTGGCACCGATGCGCTCCCCGGCCTCGGTGACGGTCTGCTCCACATGGCGGGACCCGTCGGCATAGATCTTGGTCACCTCGGCAGTGGTGACGGTGGCCCCGTCCTTGTAGCTGGTGGCCGTTTTCTTGGCCGTGTCGGTCAGCACCTTGGACATGTCGGCGTAGGACTTCGTCACCTTCTGGGTCACGCCGTCCACCTTGGTGGTCACCAGGGTGTATTCCCGCTCGACGCCGTTGACCATCTCCTTGCCGGATTCGGTCACCTTCTCGGTCAGGCGGTCAAACTCCTTGCCGGTGCTGTCACGGATGTGCTCGTTGACCGATTCCACCGTGGTCTCCACCTGCCCAAGGGCGTTCTGGGAATAGGTGGTGTAGTTGTCGGTGGTGGAGCGCAGGACGGTCTCTGTGACAGCCTTTTTGCTGGATTTCTTGGTGCTGGAACCGGCGGAGGACGGGATGTCACTGACTACAACAGCCGCTCCCCGGCTGCTGCCGTTTCCGGAGCTGCTGGTGCCCTTTGGCACCCACCCGTTGTCGTCATCCCACTCCATGCCCTCGTGGGCATTGTCCCAGTCCTTGGCGTTCCGATTTTGCTTGTACTCATCCCGGGATGCTGCGTAGGCGCTGTTGTAGGCATCCAGAACAGCCTTGGGTCCGTCCGGCATAGCGGCAATGGCAGCGGCGATGCCCTTGATGGCGGACCACAGCATGTTGAAGGTGGTCAGCACGCTGTTCACCGCAAAATCGGCAGCGGATTTCAGGCCAGACATGCAGGTGTCCCAGCTGGCGGCAAAGGTCTCACTGGTGGCTCGTGCGGTCGCAATGCCTGCGGTCAGGGTAGCAACCATGGCCACCACCGCTCCGATGGGGTTCGCTGCCATGACAGCGTTCAGGGCGACCTGTGCGACGGTCAGCGTGTTGGCCCCGCTTGCGGCAGCCAGGTGGGCAGCGTTCAGGGCTGTGGTCGCCAGAGAGTATGCGGCGGTTGCCGTGGTTGCCAGGGCGGTTGCGGCCTTGTAGGAAACGACTGCGGTCGTTACGGTAACCGTGCCGGTGGCCAGCAGTGCGAAGTTATCCTTGATGAGCTGCACGGCGTCGGCCAGCACGGACAGCTCCGGGGTGGTCTCCCGCACAGCGTCCAGCAGACCGTCGATGCCGTTTGCCTCAAAGCCTGCTTTGCAGGCAATGGCCAGATCGTTGCACTTGGTTACCGCCTCGCCAAAGGCGGCGGTCAGATCTTCCATGACCACGCCCGCCAGCTGGGTGGCGTTGTCCTTCAGGGTGGACAGGCGGCCATTGAGCGTCTGGCTCTGGGTGGCCATGCTGTCATAGTAGCGGCCACCTTCTTCGGCAGCGGCCTGCAGCGCCTGGGTCAGGACATCGTAGGTGATGGTCATGCTCTGCACGTCCTGCACGGACTTGCCCGTGTAGTCGGCCAGCACCTGATAGATGTTGATGCCCGCCATGGCGAACTGCTTGATGTCCACGCTGGTGGCTTTGCCTTGGTTGGCTACCTGCTGCAGGTTCTGGGCCATGCGTTCCAGCTCGGCAGCCCCGCCGCCGGTGGCTGCCACCGCGTCGCCCAGGGCAAGGATGGTCTTGCGGCTGTACTCGGCGTTCTCACCGGCAGAAATGAGGTATTCGTTGGACTTGACCAGCGTAGCCGTGTCAAAGGGCGTGCGGGCTGCGTCTGCCTGCATGGCAGCCAAAGCAGCGTTGGCTTTTTCCGCGTCGCCCAGCAGGTTGGTGAGGGCGGTTCTGTATTTCTCGATCTCTGCGTTGTAGGACACGCCGGTGGAGATCAGGGTCTTGCCGGCGTCAACCACCTTGTCCACGCACTTGGAGATGATGTTGCCGATGGCCACCTGCCCCGCGGTAAACTGGGAGACGACTTTTTCTTTCGTTTCCTTGGCGGAGCGCTGTGTTTTCTGGCCGGCAGAATCGGCGTCCGTTCCCACTTTGTCGGAGGTCTCTTTGCTGGTCTTTCGAACCTTTGCCCCGGCGTCGGCGGCTTCCTTCTCGCCCTTCCCGGCAGCGCTCTTGACGGCAGCGGCGGCCTTTTGGGCCGCTTCTTCCGTTTCGGACACCACGCTGTCGGCGGCCTTGGCGGCGGCAGAGGCGGTTTTCTGGGCCGCCTGTTCCGCTGCCTGTTCTACCTGGTCAAGGCCCTCCTGGGCCCCGCTGGGATCGGTCACGACGCCGAAAACGACCTCGCCGTCATGTTCGCGTGCGATGGTGCATCACCTCCCGGAATGCTCTTTCTGGTATTCGGCCTGCCTGGCAAGAATGGACGCCTTGCGGTCTGCCATGGACACATAGCGCCGGGCCGTGCCGCCGGCCTCCGCAGGCAGGGCGTACACCCGGCGCAGCTTCTCGTATTGCTCACGCATTCCCTTGGGCATGTCGGTCAGATCTTCGGTGCGATAGCTGATGATCTTGCAGATGCGGCACTCGTCCGGCAGGCTCCGGAACAGGGCCATGAAGTCCCACCAGTGCAGCTGCGCCGTGCGCAGGTCGATGCCGTAGGTCTGCAGAAAGGCCGCCCAGATCAGGGGGCCGTCTACCGCAAAATCAAAGCCCCGGGGCATTTCCCGGAACGCCTCCGCGCTGCGCTTCTCCCGCTCGGATTCCTCGGCGCCGCAGCGGTAAAAGTCCAGAAAGGCGTCGAGGTTGTCCTTTGTGAGCGGGCCATGTATGAGCACCCGCTGGGCGTAGTCCTGCAGGGCGGCTTCCTGCTCGGGTGTGTGGGCCCGGGCGGCCATGTTGTCGTAGGTGACCCACGCCCGGAAGTCCGTCTCAAAGCCCTGCGGCAGGCTGTCGGTCAGGTAGCAGTCCGGGCGGGTCATGCCTTGGCCCGGCGTGCTGCCCGGCGCTGCTCCCGGTTCATGGGCATGGGGATGGGTGCCGGGATGGAACTCTTGGCGTCCTTCATGGCTTCCCGGTCGATGGGCTGCAGGGCGGCCATGCGTTTCAGTGCCTCCGGGTTGGCAGCGGCATTGAAGTCGGCAAGAAGCTGCATCAGATCTTCCAGGTCATCCACGTCGATGCCCAGGCGCTGGTCGTAATCCTCGCCCAGCAGATCCGCAAAGAAGTCATCCAGGATCTCGTTGAACTTGATGAGGTATTCGTCATCTTCCTTATCCAACGCGTTCAGCGCCGCCATGGCTGCCTTGTAGCCCTGGATGTACCGCTTGTAGTCCTTGCCTTTGGTCACCTTAAAATCGAATTTCACGTTGCGAAGAATCATAAAAAGCTCCTTTCGTTGGGCCCTGCGCCGATGCTGCCCCGGCTTGATCTGGCTGGTTCAGGGCATAAAAAATCCCCGTCCGGGGAGGTGGACGGGGACATACTTGTGGGAAACTCAGGTGGCGCTGTAGGTGTACTCCTTGGGCTTCTCCACACCGGAGACGGTGACAGAGATGCCGGCGTTATTGCCTGCGCCATTGGAGGCGTCGCCGTTGACGATGACGGAGGCCTTGCCGGTCTCACCCTTGCCGGTGAGCATGGAGAAATAGGCATACGGCACGATCACGGCGCTGCCGGTGCCGAACATCACGGGCAGGCTGGTGACCCAATCCTGCCAGGGGTCGCCATGGGTGCGATCACCGGAGATGGAGAAGGTGCGCTGGGCACTGGTCTTGATGGTGGCGTTGCCCTTGCGGATATACTGCTTGTCCTGGGTGCCGGGGTTCACGGCGGCGGAGTGCTCGGTGATGCACTCCTGGCAGACGATGTAGTCATTCACATCCTTCTGGGTGTCAGCAGTCTGGAATGCCAGCACGAAGTCGTCCGCCATTTCCAGGCCGGCATAGTCTGCACTGGGGGTGATGCCGGTCATCACTTCTTTAACGGTCATAAAATCGCTCCTTTCGGTTGATAGTAGATCAGCTGCAGCTGGATCTGGGCGCGGCAGGCCCCACCCTCGGCTTCGAGGATGTAGCCGCTGGAGGTGACGGACACCTCCCGGACGGTGCGCCCGCTGCCCAGCTGCGGGAAATTGCGGGCCCGGTTCTGGCTGGCCACCCACTCGGTCAGGTCGTCCCAGAAGCCGGAGGCTGCGGCCTGCTGGGCGGCGTTGTCCGGGCTGTAGACGGTGTGGGAGGCCAACACATAGTTCTTGAGCCGGAGCGACCCGCTGAAATAGTGCTTGAGCTCCGGTGCGCCGGGCATGTCCAGGATGGTGTACTCCTCGGCGTCGCCGGTCAGGCCTCCCACCCGGAACGCCACACCGTCCTCCTGTGCAGAGGCCACCAGCGGGCAGGTGCGCAGCCAGTCCCGCATGGCCTGAATGGCAGGGGTCATCTGGTTTCCTCCTTCATCACTGCTTTCCAGAACTGGTTCCATGAGACTTTGTTGGCGTCCTTGCTGCGCTCGGCCCAGTAGCTGCCGCGCAGGCCGGTGTCACCGTGCAGGCCCTCGCCCTGGGGGTGCAGATAATACTGAGGTCTTGCATAGGGCGTTGACCAGATGATCTCACCGGTCTCGTAGTCGGTGGCCAGCTGGGCGGAATTGTCCAGCATACCGGTGTCAAAGGGCACCAGCGGGTGGGTGTCCCGGATGATGCGCTGCATGAGTTTGCCTCGGCCCGTGACCATGGCCCGGGTCAGGTTGGCCCCCACGTCCTTGTTCCAGCGGATATGTGCCTTGCACTTGCCGCTGCGGTGCTGCACTGTGAACAGGGTGCCCATGGGCGTTGTGATGGTCAGGCGTCCGCCGTGGCTCTTGTCCCAGATGGTGGCCATGCCGTCATCTCCCTTCCACATGCCAGTGCGGCAGCAGCGGCTCCCGGTTGTCCGAGACTGCCGCCACCGTGCAGCAGGGGTGCGTCTTTTCCAGCCGGGCGTATTCCTCGGCGGTCAGGCTCTGCACCGCACCCTGCACCACCTTCCAGCCCCGCTTGAGCGTCCAGTGCTTTGCCTTTTCGGCAGCGGGCAGGGCCGCCCACTGCACATAGGGCAGGTAGCCCAGGGTGCACACGCTGGCCGGGATGCGGATGTGGGTGGTGCGTTCGGGGTCCTTGCTGGTGCCGGTGCCGGAGGTGTCCAGCTTCTCCCGCCAGCTGCAGGCCGGGAACACCCAGCACTTGGGCGTGTCGGTGTCGGCCTTGGGGTCATGGATAAGGTTCACCACGGTAACGGTCGTGGTCATCTCATTCAATCCCCCTGTACAGCAGGCCGTGGGGGTCCGCCCCGAGGGCGGCTTCCAGCACATTCCAGGCTTCAAAACGCACGGCGGCGCTCAGGCTTGTGTTGGCCGCAAAGGTCACAGCATAGCCGTCATTGGAGACGCTCTGTGCGCCCGGTGCAGCACCCACAGCCAGCTTTGCAGCCAGCAAATCCACGATCTGGGCGCAGGCATCCGCCAGCATCTGGCGGCAGCTCTCGCACACGGCGGCATGGGGTTCCGCCTTGCCAAAGGTAGCGCTGTCGATGAGGCGGGACGCCCGGCTGCACAGCACACCGAACGCCAGCTCACTCACCGTGCCGCCCGCCGCCTGGTACTCCGGGTAGGTGCAGTAGTTCATGGGCGGGACCCTCCTTACGCCTCGATGCGCTTGATGTACAGGGTCTTGGGCTTGGACACCTTGATGCCGTACACCTTGCGGCCCTGCACAGCGGACGCGCCAATGTACTTGCCGGAGCCGCCCAGATCCTGCAGGTGCACGGGGGTCTGCCACTCCATCACACGGTGGCACCAGTTGGGGTGGCCGCAGATGAACTCGGTGGTAGTTTTCTTGGTGCTGACACGGGTGGTGTTCTCGAAGTCCATGTTGTTGGATTCGTACACCGCAAAGCCGGCGATCTGACCCACCGCACCGGTCTGCACCAGCTGCTGGGACAGGTCACCCTGCTTGATGAACTTGTCATCCTGCATGAGGATCTCCAGATACTCAGGGCTGACGATCATAAAGCGGCCGGTCTGGGGCACGCCGTTGCGGCTCAGGGTGCGCTTGGCGGCCAGAGCCTCTTTGTAGGCGGTGGAAGCGGTGCAGGCGGTCTTGGTGGCGCTGATGGTAGCACCGGTTGCACTCTGCAGCGCCTCGATGGACTTCTTGTCGATGGACAGGGCCATGGAGTAGGCGGCGCTGTCCAGACGCTCGGCGGTGATGCCGTCGGGCACGGATGCAGCGTCAAAGCCGTCGATGATCTCATTGACAGCCTCGTCGTTGTCGATGTCCAGATCCAGATAGGTGGTGGTGCCGGCATCGGCATCCACGCCGTTTGCCTTGTCGTATGCCTTGACGGCCACCTCGGTGTCACGCACCGGGATCTTGACCTTGCCGGCCTTGGGGCTGCCCTCGTAGCGGGTGTTGAAGATCGCACCGTCACGGGTAACCAGAGTGGCCCGCAGCTTTGCGTCTACCAGAGCGGAATACCGCTCCTGATTTGCATGTGCCATGTTGAACTCCTTTCGTTTTACAGGTTCAGTTCGGGATTCAGGGACTTAAAGGCGGCTTCCACACCATTGGATTCGTTGGCGGGCGGTGCGCCATGCTCAGCGCCGGTAGAGACCACGGCCACGCCGGCGGCACCGTCTTCACCAAAGGCCCAGGGGTTGGCCTTGGCAGCGTCGTCCAGAGCCTTGTCAATGTCGGCGCTGCGGTCCTTGGAGCCCTTCAGAGCGTCCAGATCCAGCAGGGCACGCACCGCCTTGACGCTGCGGCCCTTCTTGCCCAGGATGGCAGTGTTCAGGGCGCTGTCAAAGGCAAAGCCGTCCGCCTGGGCCTTCATGTCCGCCTGCAGCTTGGTCAGCTCGGCCTCGTACTCCTCGGGCTTCTTCTTGCCTTCAAAGGCTTTCAGGCCGTCCTGGGCGGTCTTGAGCTGGGCGTTTGCGTTGTCCAGCTGGGCCTGCAGGGCAGTGGCGGCGGCCTTTTCGCGGTTGACGTCGTTGCCGTTCTCCTGCATGATCCAGTTCAGCTGTTCCTCGGTAATGCCGGGGATCTTGTTCTTCACATCTTCACGTTTCATGGTGGAAAAGCTCCTTTCTGTGGGGAAAACCTCGGTTTGGTGACACGGTTCTCCGTCCGTGTTCGGTTGTGGGCGGGGTACGCGCCGCCCTCCGCATGGTGCCGCTTGCGGGAGTTGAACCCGCCGCCCCCGGATTAAAAGTCCGGTGCTCTGCCAACATGAGCTAAAACGGCATGAAAAAACCACTATGAAGCCTTTTTCTGGGCACATAGTGGTTAAAATGGGGGATTTCTGTGAATGACTTTTACGGCTTCACCTCCACACTGGGCAGGATGTCAGTGTGGAAATAGAGCTTGTAGTGGTAGGGGTCGGTATGGGTGCCGGTGATGTCCTCCACCACATACATGGTGTAGTCGTTCAGGTAGATGTAATTCTTGCGGTAGGTATCCGGGCCGACCTTCACCGTGCAGACCAGCTCGTTGTTATCGTTATTCGAGATGGACATATAGCCCTCGGCTTCCAGAATGACCTTGTCGGTGCGGGCATTGTAGACGGTGATCTTGCGCTCACTCTCAAAGTAATCTGCCTGCTTGGAAATATTGGCGTTTGCCTTGTCGGCTTCCGAACAACCGCACAGCAGGATGGATGCTGCCAGTGCAAGAGCGAGAAGAATCTTTTTCATAGTTCGTTCCTTTCTGAAAAATGAGTAAAAGAAAACCACCGTCCGGGTGGATGGTGGTCATTTGATATTGGGCGGAAGCTGGTCAAGCTCTTTCAAGATACTGTAGCAGTCACGAACGTACATCTGCCGGTGGACAGTTCTGTCCCACCCGTCGTAAAATGAGTTACAGATATCATCATATGCCGGATCCATCGGAGTTTCCAGAAGAACTTGCTGCATTTCTTTAATTTCCTGCTCTGTGTAGGAATGTTTATTCGTAGAATTTGGCACCATTTTTCTGCAACTCCTTTATGCAGTCCGAAATAACGCCCTCTGCCTTTTCAAGAACCTGCTCATCCGTCAGCGTGGATTTGAGCAATTTATCAATCGCACAATCCATCTGCCGAATGATTTGTTTTGCAGAGCTTTCTTCAAAAGCCGAGGTCTTTTCTATTGCGTAAATATGCCCATCGTGTCCGAGAGCGGTAAGCAATTTCAAATTTGAGTTTCGCACAAATTGCCGAAGATCACCATTTGAAAAATTGCCGCACGCAGGATGGGTGTGAATCGCAATATAGGGAACATCTGGGTTTGGCAGCTGAACAGAATGCCCACCCGACAAACCAATGATATCCTTGGTCATTGGCTTCATCTTGATGTCGAACACTCTGCCCACCTCAACGTTTTCCCGCTGCTTTGAAGCAACCATGAGAAGGCGCTTGTGGGCATTTTTCAGCTGTTGTTGTCCGGCGGCATCCAACGTGTCGCAGCTGAATGCCTTAATGTTTGCGATTGACTGCATTGTAACAGGTTTCGCCTTTGTGTTCAAGCTGCTATACGTAGAAGATGCTTTCCGGGCCTGTGCACTCGCCTTGCTAGCTTCACTCCTGCCAAACTTCGGCACGCTGACACGGGCACTGTCCACCCGCCCGCCGGTGGCCTTGGCAAACTCGCTCAGGCTCTGGCGGGCTGCTTTCAGGCGCACGGCGCTGTCGGTGGTGTCAGACCCGGCGGCACTCTCGGCCAGATACCGCTTCTTCCATTTGCGCACGTTCCGCTCCCGGGCACGCTGCATCTGGTTGACCTCGTACTGGGTGTACAGTTTGCCGTTGTACTCGATGTTCCGGGCGTTCAGCTCCTGCAGGCTCTCCTCCGTCCAGGTGGGCGGGTCGCCCAGCTCAGGGAATACGGCAAAAAAGGTGTGGCGGCAGTTCCAGCCGCAAAGCCCAGCGCCGGTTCCGTAGCCGGTGGCCTGCTCGAAGTCCGGGTAATGCTTGCCCAGGTAGTCCACAGCCCCGCCCCGATGGAAGCGCCGACCCTGCCACTCGGCGTGACTGGGGCGGGCACCACCGTGGGCGCTGGTCTCAACGAACTCCACGTTCATTTCGTCCATGCGGGCTTCCTGCAGCTTGCCTGCGGTCTGGTTGACACCGGTCAGCACCGCCCGGCGGGCCGCAACTTCCAGCGAATCTGTGTGGCCGCTGGGGTAAGTGATCTCCGGCATCTCGTCTGCAAGGCTGTCCACAGCCTGCTTGACGGCGGTTTTGTAGTCAAAGGCACCTGTGGCCACCTTGCCCCAGGCGACATCCAGCGTGCGCTCAAAGGCCCCGGAGACGGTGTTGGCCGTTGTGGCCGTGAGGTTCCGCCATGTGCCGCAGGTCTGCCGGGCACCGGCGTTGAGCAGGTTGTTCAGGGCCGCGCTCTCTTCAAAGGGTGTGGGCTCGAGGTTGTAGTGGTAATAGATGGCATCTTCCCGCTCCATGGCTTCGGTGGCAGCCTCTTTGAGCAGCCTGCGGATGGTGGCTTCGCTCTTGCCGCTGTACTTTGCCAGCAGCTTGACCACGTTCTCCCGCACCGCCTCGGTCTGCTGGTAGCGCCACAACTGCCAGTCGGCCGTTTCGGTGAGGGTACCCATTTTGCCGATGCGCCGGGCGACATCCTGTAAGATCTCATCCTCGACCTGCTGCGCCAGCTGCACAAAGGCATCCGGCATGGCATCGAGGTAGCTCGGCGGCAGCATCAGGCACCCCCGAAGGTGAGCTGCTCATCGGTCTGGCTGTCAGCCTTGGCCTCTGCCGCCCACTGGTGGGCCTCGTCCTCGCTCAGACCATACCGGGCGGACAGATACCGGCAGCGGGGCACAAGCCCTGCCAGAGCGTCCTCCCGCAGCTGTGCGGTGCGCTCCTGCTCGCTGACAATGTAGCTGTCGTCCCAGTTGACCGAGATGCTGGTGTCCGGGTCCACATCTGCACCCAGCAGGTTCTTTGCCGCCCACAGGATGGCCCGCAGAATGCCGATCAGTGCCGTCTCAATGGGGATCTGGTTTTTGTTGGCGTTCTGCACAAGGTCCTGTCGGCTGCCGGTGTACTCGGTGGCGGTGGCCACCTTGCCCAGCTCAAAACTGTAGCGGTGGCAGCCAAGCCCGCACTTGAAGCTCATCATGTCCAGAGCGTCCTGCACGGCCCGGTGGTTGTCCTCGGTGCGCAGGTCGGGGTTGTACTCCCGCCATGCGGCCGGCTGGTCGATGCTGCCTTCCGGTGCGGGCAGCTCGTAGAAGATCTGGCGGTGAACGGCATCCGGCGGCACAGCGTGCTCCACACCGTCCTTGTCCACCCACTTTTTGCACATGGAGCGGTCATAGAAAATTTTCTTGCCGCCCAGGCGGAGGTCCTGCCGGTAGTTGTCAAAGGCGTAATCCGCCATCTGGGCTGCGTCCAGCGCCTCGGAAAAGACGCTCATACCCAGCCCCATGCCGCCGTCAAGGTTTTTGGCGACAGCTGGACTGAACAGGCTGAACCATGCCGGCGCACCGGTGACGGTGATGTGTTCCACCATGCCCGGCTGGGTCTTGGCCTTGGCAAATTTCGGCGTGCCGGAAACATCGTCCATCACCTCGAACCATTCATTCGTGATGGTCCGTTCGCCGCCCTTGCAGGTGTGGGTCTGCAGATAGACGGCGGGCTTACCGCCCATCACGCACTCGGACACAAAGGCGGCCTCGGTCACCACGCCCCGCTCCACGCTGATGGGCAGGATGCAGCAGGCGGGGTCATAGTCCAGCTGAATGCGCCCCTGCGGCGAGGGCAGGGCGTTCCCGGCGGCATCCACCGTCAGGCCTTCCACACTCAGCACAAAAGCACCGGTGCCGGACCAGTAGGCCTGCTCCACCAGCTTGTTGGCATTCTCCCAGAAATGCAGCTGCCGTAAAAGGCCGCCGGTCTGCTGCTCATCACTGCCCAGCAGGTAGGCGGCACTCTTTGCGTCGCCGATCTGGAAGGTGGTCTTGTCGTTGAGCAGCAGGTTTGCCCAGTCCTCGCAGACATGTTTCGGCATCCGCAGGGAAGCCAGACGCCGGGAAATGACGCTGCCGTCCGGGGCGTCCTCCTTCTGGTCGTGGATGTCGGGAACATCGCCCTTCCACCATTGCCGCCAGACTTCAATGTTGCCGTAATAATCCGCATCCAACTGCAGATGTTTGGTTTTGTTCAGATATTCGATAAAGGCCGAAACGTTCATCTTGCAGTCAGTCTCCTGTAATCACGCTCAATGGTGTACTCAAAGGCGTCGAGGGTGTCAATGTCGGTGGTGCCGTCGTCCAGACGCTCGTCCACGCCGGGGCGCTTCTGGCTCCACAGGGCGCTTGCAAGGGCGTCCCGCAGGGTGGCGGCCTCCGGCATATACCAAAAGCGCCCGCCGCCCATGAGAATGGACGTCAGGCGGATGCGGTCGATAATCTGAATTTTTGCGGAGTTATTCACCCGGTCGGCCAGCCAGTACAGTTTAGAGGCCCGCAGCCGGGTGCGGATGTGGTTGATCAGCGTCTGCTCGGCGCTGTCACAGAACATGTAATGGATCTCGCCGTACCGTGCGAACACGGCCAGGCAGAAGGTGAGCAATTGGTTGGCCAGGTAGTCGGCATCCTGGTTGCGGGGGTCCACCCGCTGGGATGCCAGCCCCACGACGCCGGAATAGTACGGCAAAATGCCCGTTGCCACAAAGGCGTGCTGTGAACCGTTGCCGCCGAAGTCCACCCCGATGTGCACCCGCCACGGCTTGCAGGGCTTGTCTGCGGGCCAGAGGAAGCGCTTGTCGTCGGCGGCGATGCTGTCCGCAAACGGGCGGTAGATGATGCCGCCTGCCGCTGCCCACTGGCCGAGAATAAACCGGTTGTAGTACACCGTGCCGGCATATTCTTTTTTCAGCTGCGCCACGAACTCCGGCGGCAGGGTGGGGTTGTCGTCGATGGTGTAGGCCTGACAGTAAATGTCAGCATCACTGTCGAGGAACCGCTTGAACCAGTGCTGGGGGTTATCCGGGTTGCAGGTGCCGTCAAAATGGCTGTGCGGGCAGGAAAGGCGGCTCTTGAGCATCTGAAAGACGCCCTCGTCCCAGGTGGTGATCTCGTCACCGTAGGCGTACTCGAAGGCCGCGCCCTGGATGCGGGCAATGTGCTTTTTGTTGTCGGCACCGAGGACATACACCTTGCGGCCGAACAGCTGCACGATGTTTCCGGACGCCGAGGTGCGCACGATGCCCACCAGATTCGGCCCCCAGAGCGCCAGCATGGGCTCCAGCACGTTGCGTTCCAGCGTGCCCAGGGTGTTGCCCAGCATGACCAGCAGACCCTCGTCCCGCGCGGCAAGGATGCGCTGCGGGATGGTGACGGCACAGTCCAGATAGGTCTTGCCGCTTCGGGTGGCCCCGGTCTTGATGTTCCAGCGGTGGCTGCAGTTGCGCAGGAACTCCTGCTGGAACTCAGTCAATGGCACTGTCCACACCTCCCAGCAGCTCCCGGGCACGTTCCAGCGTGTCGGCGGCGGTATCATCGGGCGGGTTGTCCTCGCCCAGCATCTTCAGCAGCACGTTGGCGGCCTGCGGGTCGCCCTTCTTGGCACGGGCGGTGATGCCCTTGATCACGGCCATCTGGTTGTCGATGTCCTCCGGATCCACAGCATCCCGCAGCAGGGCGTTCACCCGGCGGCGGTCGGTCTCCGGCAGGCTGAGGTAATAGTCGGCGGCTTCCTTCATGCTGCGTTTGCGGCGGCGTGCCTTGCCGGACGCAATGCCGCCCTGCTGGGCGATCTCTCTCTGTTCGCTCTCCGTTCGCTTGTTGAACGGGATAAGATTCTTCTCGTTGGACACGTCACCACCTCTCATGGTTCAGGTAAAACAAAAGCCGCCCCGGAGGACGGCCAGAAAGCAAAATAAGCAGCACCTGTGCACCAGTTTGTTGGACAACGGATACAGGATGGTGCTGCTGTGTCCGGAACGTACGCCGCCAGACACCCGGCGTGCTGCGCGGCCCCCTCACAGGGCACGCAGATGGAACCGTTGGCCGGACTTGCACCGGCACCAAACCACGCCAGCCCTCTGCGGTGATTGGTCACAGACACCTGCAACGTGGATGTATCATCAATGTTGACCCGCCTTAGCGATGCGGCGCTCTTCCTTGAGCTACAACGGCATATAAAAACCCGCACGTTTCCATGCGGGGCGATTGACGCACATCCTGACGGGGATGAACTACTAAGAAACCGTCGTACGGATTATGTGGCCTCCAGATCGCGTGCGGAGGTCGCGAGGACAGCCAAGGAGTGGGCTGTCACTCTACACGCAGCCACAAGCGGGTGAATCACTCCCATGCGTTAGGCTGCTGCCGTGATGGGGCACGGCGTTGTGGTGTGCCCGGCTGGAATCGAACCAGTGTCCCATGCTCCCGGGGAGCTGCGCTGACCACTGCGCAACAGGCACATAGAAGCAGCCTGCGGAACAGGAGAAGGAAGAAAAGCCCCGCTCCGGAGACTGCGTACATCGGTCAGCCTTTCGGCTTTGCCGACGGTACAATTCAACCACAGAGTTTGCTGCCCTGTAAATGCCGCTGGGCGTAAAAAGCAGGGCGCTTCAGGTTGTGCGGATTGCACAAATCAACTAAGATTCAGCTCGGTTACGACCTCGGCAAGCTGATGCAGACCGGCAGAAATCGCGTGGGAGACTTTTTCAGGGCCGGAATAGCCGACCAGCGGCGCAATGTCGGCCTGCTTTTTGCCCTCAACGTAATACAGGATCAGGCAGCGGCTGCGCTTGATGGACGCCGGGTCTGCATGGAGCATGTAGGCCACTTCAATGGCTTCCTTCTGCATCTCGGCATACTGGCATTTCAGCTCGTGCAGATGCTGCTCGGCATCCATGGCGGCGTCGCTGTTCCGGCCTACCTTGTCGCTGGTTCCGGAGCGCCCAGGTGCGCCGGATGTGCCGGACGTGGTCGTGGTGGCGGCATTCCGCAGGCTTGCAATGTGCTCCTGCTGCTGGCAAATCATTGCCCGCATTTTCGGCAGTCGTTCAAACCACGTCCGCAGCTGCTGCACATTGCTGGCTTCGCCCGGCTTTGGTTTGTCGCTCTCAGGTGTCCATTTGCGGATCATGCGTTGTCCTCCATTTCTTCCAGCTTCTTCAGCAGCCCGTCCACGTCATACCGCCAGTGCACCCGCAGTTGGTGCTGCTCCACCTCGATGCCGTGCAGGGCGGCCCACTGCCACGGAATACTTTTGCGGGTCTGGGTCCGCAGAAAGTCCAGCACGGCGCTTGCGGGCACCGCAAAGGTGCGGTTCACCTTGCCACGGTAGTTGATGACTACATGGGCCGTCTGGCCCTTGTAGGACGCCGCCGTGGCCATGTCGGTGATGTGCTTCAGCTTGTGATACCGCTGCTTTGCGGGGTCGTAGCTGCCGAAGATCTTGGTCAGCTGGATGCTGGGTGTCTCGATGGTTTTTAACTCGAAGTAGTGGTGCATGGGGTAGCGGTAGACGTCAAAGTCACAGATGTTGTCGATGGAAAAGCTCAGGTTCTCGTTGCCGCCGTAGTAGCTGGCGGCGCTGTCCTTCAGGCGGTAGCACCACGCATCCGGCGGCATGGACTTCTTCCAGTCCGCTTCAAACTGTTTTCCGGTGTTCAAATCCTTCTCCTTTCGGTACAGCTGCCGGAGGGCGGCCCCGTCGGTGGGGTCCGGGTAGTGCTCAGGGTTCCAATACATGGGGTGCGTCCTCCTTTGCTGTGCTCTTTTTCAGCCGCTTCAGGCTTTGTTCGATGGGCGTGGTCAGAAAGTCGTTCCCGCCGGGCTCCGGGCGGCTCACGGGCCGGTTCCGTCCGCTCCCGACGGGATGGGCTTTCCGGTAGTCCTCCACCGAGTGGTACTTGCCGGCCTCTGCCTCCTGCAGTGCTGTGCGCACATAGGCCCAGCTGCGGCCGCCCAGATCCGCGCACCTGCCGATCACGGCAGACACCAGCTCATTGCCCAGCCGGTCGGCGTATTCCGCCAGCTCGGCCTTGCCTTTGCCGTTCAGCTTGCCGATGCTGCTCTCGAACTCCATCACAAGGGGCTGTGTCGTCGTCCTCGTCCGGGGCGGCTGCGCAGCAGACGAGGACTTGTTAGCTTGTTGGTTTGTTATAATGGTTAAGTTATGGTTAGCAGCTGGTTGGTTGCTGGTTGATAGCTGGTTGGTAAGCTGATTAAGACCTGTGATGCTTACGTAGTTATTGAGCGTGATAACGCTGTATTTCGGCCCTGTCCGGATGGTTATCCAGTTGGTTGATCGCAGGTGTTCCAAAGCCGTCCGGACGGATTGTTCGGACATCCGGAGCTGTTTTGCAAGGCTGGCACGGCTGGTGACCAGCTCGCCGGGGTGGATCGTGATGCCCTGCCATTGCTTCTCCTGCCAGTTTGCGGTGAGCAGCAGGTGGAAGAACAGTCGGGCGGTGTTGGGCTCGGTGTACCATTCCCAATCGGTCAGGCCGCGTGGGAAGGCCACGAACCCGCGTGTCGGGTCAATGCCCACGGCCGGACCTCCTTTCGGTTGAATGGGTTAAAACGGCAGGTCATCGGTGTCTTCGATGAGGGCGTCGTCTGCGGGAAGGTCTGCGGCGGTTGCTGCTGCACTGCGGGGCGCGTAGTCGGCAAGGTGCTCACCGGAGTACATCTGGCCGCCCTGCAAAGAGGTATGCAAAGTGGTCTGCACAGGGGTCGAGGCCGGAGGCGGGTCAAAGGGCGTTGCCTCCTCGGTGGGGGTCATCTCCGGCGCGGCAGGAGTGGCCATCATGTCGGCCAGCGTCTGCATCCACCGGAAGGTCACCAGCCCGCCGGGCTGGATGTCATCAGCGTCCACGTTGTAATAGGTCTTGCCGTTGTATTCGCGGCTCTTCAACTCCCGCGCATAGACCGTGACATAGTCGCCCTTCTGCAGCATCCCGTCCCACTGCTCCAGCCCGTGCCAGACGTTTACCTGCACATACAGGCCCTCCCAGTTCCCGGCGGCGTTCTTCACGCTGTGGGCCTTGATGTCAAACTTGAGCACCTGTTTCTGGCCGGCATTCCGGATCTCCGGATCCTTGGCGAGGGTGCCATGGAGCAGCACCCCGGTGCTCGTCTTGATGATCATGCGTCCTCACCTCCGGCAAAGGGGTCGTCAGCGGGTTCGTCGGCATCCTCCACGGCCAGGGCGTCCGCCTGGGCAGCGGTGTCCCGGATGCGGGTCCAGCGGGGAGAAGGGGCCGCGTCATCCAGCTCCCGTGCCGTGCCCTCGGCATCCACCCGGACGGGCACTTCACTCTCATCGTACAGGGCGCCGAAGGTGGACGGAAATGCCTCCCGCAGAGCATGCACCAGGGCCACCTTACGGATCATGGTGGCCTTCTTGCCCTTCCAGAGGGATTTGCCGGTGTCGTACTCGGCCAGCTTCACCTCCTCGTAGCTGGGGCGGGTGCGGTCTTTCCGGTAGACCTTGGCCCAGCCGCCCAGAAGCTCCTCGCCCTCATAGACGATGGAACCCTCCCGGTGGTCCAGCTGCCCGGCTTCCGTGTCCAGCACGATGATGCCGGCCTCAAAGCCGTCAAAGGCCGGGTGCCGTTCGGCCATCTGCATGTAACAGTTCTTGCCCAGGACGATGGTGCTGGGGGTGTCCTCGCTGTTGTTGTCGTAGTGGATCAGATAGGCCTCCTTGGTGAAGGGGTTCAGCCGGTACTGCTTGCAGGTCTCCAGAAAGATCTTGCACTCGGCGTCGGTGGCCTTGGCGCAGATGAAGTTGCGCACGTCGGCAAAGCTAACCGTGAAATGCTGGCCATCTGCGGCGGTGATCTCCACCGGCACGGACGGGGAAGCGGCCTGCAGGGCCGTGCTCTGGGCCGCGCGCTGCTGCATGGCAGCCATGCGGGATGCGGTGCCCTGGACCGGGGCAGAAGCGGGTGCGGACGTGGTGGGCGCAGATGCGCCGTTGCGAGTGAATGCCATATAAATTACCTCCTGCATTACTTAACAGAACCATACCGGAAGCCGCGCTCTGCGGCTCCCTGCTTGAACCATGTGATGTCCTCCGGGGTGAACTCCACCCAGAACTTGTACCGTTTGCGGGCCGGTGCGGCGGGCTGTGCGAACTGCTGCAGCACCTCACAATCCAGTCGGCCGGAAGCCGTGACAAAGGCGTTGCTCTGTGCGGCCTGCCGGGCTTCCTCCCGCACCTGCCGTTCCTCTTCCGAGGGAGGGGCGGCGACCGGTGCGGCGGCTTTTGCCCGCTCTGCGGCCTGCCTCCGGGCTTCGGCCTCAGCCTGTGCGGCACGGGCATCCTGTCGGCGCTGATGCTCGTGGAGGGCGTCATTGACGCTGAAGGCCCGCAGGTATTCGGTGGTGCAGGCTTCGGCGTCCTCGCCGCAGGTGTCCCGGATCAGGCGCAGTTCTTCCCGCCGGGTCTCCACCGCCAGGCGCAGCTCCTTGGACGCTCTGGCAAGGTCAAAGGTCTTGTTCAGCCACTGGGGCACCAGCAGCCGGTCAAAAGAGATCAGCGGTTCCAGCTCCCCGATGCAGTCCCGGTAGACCAGCCGCAGGGAGGACGCTTTTTCCTCCCGCTCGGCCTGCTCCACGGCCTTGACCTGCTGGTCAATGGCCCCGGACACCTGCTTGCACTGGGCCTGCATGGCCTTGATGCGCTGGCCAAAGGCTTCCAGCGGGTCGGTATAGAGCTTCTTCGCGGCCCGCAGAGCGTCGCCCAGCTGCTTGTCCCACTTGTTGACGGCGGCCCGGTCGGCCTTGGCGTCCTTAATGGATTCCGAGGTGTACACCCGGCCGGTGTAGGCGGCCAGAAGCTCGTCCAAATTTTTCTGGACCTCTTCCTCGTTCCAGCTCATGGCCGGAATGACCGGGCGTTCCACCCGGACAGTCAGTTCATTCGTCATCTTCGTCTTTCTCCTGTTCCGCCGCTTCCTGTGCGGCCTGCTGTTCGTTGGTCAGGAAATAATAACCATCCGGCGGCTCCAGCGGCGGGCCGTAGCCGTCCAGGGCAAGGTCATACATCGGGTTCATCAGGCGGCACCTCCGTCGTAGCCCTCCGGCTGGCGGCAGAGCAATGCGGCTTCCTGCCGGATGCTATTCAGCGTGTTGCAGATGTACTGGAAGGTGTTTTCCAGGTCCTCACCCGTCAGGCGGGAATAGCTGCCCTTGCAGCTGTTCCAGATGGCAAGCATTGCCTCCGGGCAGTGATTGGCGGTTTCAAAGTCGGTCTGTCCGAGGTCGTCCATCCGGCTGGTCATGGCCTTCATCCGGCGTTCCAGCTGGGCGCTGTTCTTTTTCAGGCGGTCGTTCTCTTCCTGCAGCTCCCGGTTGCGGGCATCCGCAAGGCCCCACGCCTTTTCTGCGGCCCGGCGGTCCACCTCTTCCTCGTCCACAACGCCTGCAATGGGCTGGTGCTTTAAGGCGTCCTCGGCTTTGTGGGCACGGGCTTCGGCCCTGTCGCGTTCGGCTTCGGCCTTCTGACGCTGGAGGTTGGCCGCAATGCGGCTTTCGTCCGCATCGTGGTAACTCTGCTGGAGCTTGGCGTTCTGCTCGGTCAGACCCTGCACATCCGCAAGGGCGGCATCCCGCTGGGCTTCGACATCTTGGATGTGGCTTTCCGCCCAGGCAGCCCGATTCTGGGCACCCAGCAGCTTGTCTCGCTCAGCCTCGGCAGCATTGGCGCGGTCCTTTTCGGCCTTGATCTGGGCAAGGGCTTCCTGGTACTCTTTGTAAGTAGTGATATCGCCGGTAAACACGGCCTGTTTGACCTCTTCCGGGGTGGACGGCTTGGCGGCTGCATACAGCAGCTTCATGGGCTGCACGTCAAAAATTGACTTACCCTCCAACTGGATGTTGCCGCACTGTGCGGCAACGCTCACCATTCGGTCGCCGGTGTCGCGACTGATGCCGACGGCGGCGCACCACTTGCCCCAACTGCCTTTATAGTGATTGGCGGTCAGGTCGTGGGCGTGCTTGGCTGCCATGATGCGTGCCATGTTGCCGGTGATGAAGGTCTGTGCATCCTGCAACAGCAGGGCGTTGGTCTGGTCATCTGCACCAAAATCAAAGCTGGGAGCGGCGGGAGTGTTGCCGAACTGTTCGGCAACGTCCGTTCCTGTGGCCCGCACCACTGCCGTTTCGGGTTCTTCCACCGGGTCGATGGGGGCATTCTGGCAGGGCTGAGCATTCTGCAGAGCGTTCTTCAGGATGTAGTCCACCTCGTAGTCCTCCAGCGCCTGGAACTGCGACGGATCCGACAGGAAGTCCTCCGGGGTGAGCAGCTTATCATATTCGTGGTTCAGGTTGTACTTCTTGGCCAGCAGGTGGCTTTCCTTCCAGATGCTGCGGCCCTCGTCCCAGAACCAGAACCGGCCGCCGTGGTAGGCGTACAGCCGGTCGTTCGCCAGCTTCTTGCTGATCATATCCATTTGCATTTCCTCCGAAAATGTGTTATCCTTCGGGGTGATGTGATTGGCGAATCCATCATCCCTTGCAGCTCGTCGGTGTTCCAGCACCGGCGGGCTTTTTGTACTTGCGGCGTTGCGGTAGGCTGTCCACCTCACTGCGGGGGATGTACTCCCGCTGGATGGTGTACTTGACGTGCTGGCTGCCGTCCTTGAGCCAGTGCGAGACGGCAGACGCAAAACTGTTGGCGCTGGCGTAGCCCAGCCGCCGGGCGCACATGGCGGCCGTGCCGCTGGCCAGCAGGTCACCGCTCTTGGCGTCCCACACGGTGTACCACGGGACGTTGTTGACAAAGTCAGCCATGGGGGATGTCCTCCATGAGCCGCAGCACACCTTCCAAGTCCTCAAGCACAAGAACATAGACCTCAATTCGTGCTTCGAGCTTGTAAAGCTCAGACGCCCAGCGGGTCGTTGTCATAGCATTGCTGTCTTGCTGGCAGAGCTGCCCGTACTTCTGCTGCAGGCTCTCGACGTACTCCTTGGCGGTCATGCGTCGGCCTCCTTTGTGAGCTTAAGGACACGGTCGAGGATTCTGCCCTGTGCCTCAAGCGTCCGGACAGTGCACTTAAGCGCCCAAATTTCGGCGTCCAGCAGCTTGTCCTTTGCGTAGAGCGCCAGAGTGTACAGCAGGTTGATGAGCTTCTTTTTCAGCATCAGCCCACCTTCTTCCGGCTCTTCACGGTGTTCTGGGGCTCCTTGTGGACTTTCCGCTGGGCCCGCTCCTCGGCGTCCTGTGCGGCAAAGCCTAGGTGCATGAAAAAGACAGCTGCCAGCACAAGCACCATGGCGGTGACGAACTCGCCGTCGGTGATCGTGCCGCCCAGCTGGGCCCCGCCCTCGATGCCCATAGCATACAGCAGGCCTGCGCCCAGACTGGCGGCTGCCAGCACCTGCCAGACTGTGGATTTGATTTTCATGCATCTTCCTCCTGAAAATAGTCGCTTGCGGGTGTGCAGTCATCCAACGCCCACCCTACGACCGGATGCCACTCGCCATCTGCAAAAACCTGCAGGCCGGTGTGGTGCTCGTCCTGAGTGCGTCCGCCCAGCTGGTAGTGGCCGGATGCCCGGCTTCCATCCCAGCGGAACCATTTGTTCCAGAACAGCGGTGCAACGTATGCGCACCCGATGGGGACCTGCGCCCGCTCACGGGCGGGGATAATTGTGGTGGTCATGTGGTTTCTCCTTACTTGTAGCTGCGCTTCTGGACGCTGGTGCGGCCATAGCGCATGAAGTAGATAAAGCCAAGCCGCGGGATGCGGATGGTGCTGCCATACAGGATCACAGGGAAGCCCAAGGCTCCGGCGTCGATCTGCGCCTGGCTGCGGATGGACTGCACGCTGCAGCCCAGGAACTGCGCCACCTGCTCGGCGGTCAGGGTCTGCTGGGGGTAGGTTTCCAGCTCGTCCAGCGTGGTGGGAAACGGGGTCTTTTCCATAGATCATTCCTCCTTCTTGTCCGGCAGGGCAATCTCCATTGCCGTCTGCATGATCTCGTCAAAGCCCGGCAGGCCAAAGGCTACGATGCTCAGCTGGTCGATGCGGCTGTCCAGCGTGGCCTGTGCCCGCTGCACCAGGCTCTCGGCCTGCCGCAGGCTGTCGCACATCTTGCAGTAATCGGCTTTGGCCTGGATGAACCGGGCTTTGCGGTCATCCCGGAGCTTGATAAATTCGCCCCGCAGATCAATGACCTCCGCCAGCTGCTGCTTTGCACTGCTCACCGCCTGAATGGCGGCGTTTAGCCGGGTGTTGGTGGCTTCCAGCTGCTCGATGTGCTGCTTGGCCTGGAAGCTCTCGTATGCGCCGGTCTTGTGGATGGCGGGCAGCACCTCGCTGGTGACCCAGTGCTTAAAGGCCTTTGCCTTGGGCATCTTGCTGCTCAAAATCAGGCTGTACAGGCCGGACTCGTTGATGAGGGCGGTCTTGGATGAGGGGGACACATTCCCATTTTGGGAATCTGCCCCCTGCGGCAGCATCTCAAGCCGCTTGTCCTCCTCATCGACGTGGGCGATGATGGCCTTGCCGGGATTCTTGTACCCCAGTGCCACAGCAACGTCCTTGCCCACCAGCCAAGGTGTGCCGTCGATCTCGACGGTGCGCACCTGCCCGAACTCCGGGTTCTCAAAGATTTGTAAGTCGTTCATGTGGATTTGTACCTCCTTGTATTCACTTCACTTTCGCTGTAAAATAAAAAGACGGAAAGGAGGTGAATGGAAAAATGATTTTTGAAAATTTTTTAAGAATGCATGGTCTGAATATGCAAATTGAGCGAGATGGTGAAATTATTGCAACCGTTCCAGGTTTGCCAAACCGAGAAACGGCAACGAACCGTCAGTACGTTGGATTTCGCCCAAAAACCGATATTAAAATAGACGATGTTATTATCACTCCGGCCAATGAACGGCTTTATGTAACGGAAACGCAGGCATCGTTCTTCCAAAAGCAGCAGGAAGAAATAAAAGCGTTCTATATGACCGAAGTCGAGAAAAAGCGAAAAGAAACCGAACAGCGTCAGAGTAATATTTATAATATCGGTACAGCTTACGGTTCTGTAATTGGAACAGCCAATACAGCGACCATCAACTACCAGACGAATTTTCAGGAACTGCGGGAAAGGGCAGAAGCTGAAGATGCACCGGACAAAGAGCAAGTCCAGAAGTTAGTTGATCTTGTTGAGATGATCGTAAATGACCAGATTCCTCCGCAGAAGGGATTGTTGTCCAAGTTTTCCGAAACGATGGAACGTCACTCGTGGATTACAAGTGCTGTTGCATCTGCGCTTGTATCGTGGTTGACACAACTTCCGCACTGATCTCGATGGTCAAGTTTAACAATGCTTTTCCATTGCTGGACTGAACCAACGAATAATCCTTCACATTCTGGATAACCGTTCCGTCTATCTGGCAGCTAAAACGATTGTCCAAGTGCGACAGCTGAATCTCTTGCGCCCTGCGCTTCTCTTCCTTAGGAGCGTGGGGCCTTTTGCTGTTGCTCATCTTCTTCACCTCCTTTGAAATGAGCACAATATGTACTCACTCTGCGAAAAAAATTTCTTCGACACTCTGGCCGAAGTACTGGGCGATGCGCTTCTTGATCTGATCGCGGGGAATACGTTCGCCACGCTCATACATAAAAAGCGCCGAAGTACTGATTCCAAGCGCATCAGCAACGGTTTTTGCGTCCATTTCGCCACGCAGCGCACGCAGCTTATGGCCGATTGTCTTACTGTCCATCCGTGGTGGTCACCTCCTTTCTGTGCACTTATTGTACTCAAAGTGGGGAAAGAAATCTATTCGCAGAGTGCACAAAATGTGCATAAAATGATAGTGCACTTTTTGTGCTTGAATTTGTGCACGATATGTGCTATTATTTGATTGTAATAATATAGGGAGGTGGCCAAATGGCAACTTTTGCAGAGCGGCTGAAATCGCTGCGCCGTGAAAAAAGCTGGTCACAGCAGCGGCTTGCGGACGAGTTGGAGTTGTCCAAGAGCAGTGTAAACATGTATGAGCGTGGGGAGCGAGAGCCGGGGTTTGAGACCATGGAGGCAATCGCTGACCTGTTTAATGTGGATATGAACTATCTGTATGGCCGTACGGATATTAAGATTGCTGATCCGATTGTGCTCGATCATTCCGCTGCCCCCGCCCCTCGTCCCATCCCGAAGGGGTTTGAGCCGATGCCCAAGATGAAGAAGATCCCGCTGGTGG
>ERZ772876.900-NODE-900-length-34665-cov-4.204190_pt1 | contig 34665 bp, 50 predicted proteins | sample MGYA00580584_ERZ772876 | MGnify/ENA primary metagenome ERZ772876 (study PRJEB29015, sample SAMEA2737728) | human gut metagenome | biome: human gut; feature: human-associated habitat; material: faeces | place: China | collected 2012 ... | reverse complement strand
CTCGCTCGGCCACCCGCACTGCGCTCGCGGACATCGAAATAAAGCCGCATGGCCTGCACGTCTCCGGCCGAGCATTTTTTAATAAGGGCTTTCCAAACCGTGGCAAGTTCACTGTCTGCGAATTTATCAATTAAATCCGCTAGGTATTCCCTGAACTTTTCTTGCCCCATCCAGTCGTAAAAGGTGGTGCGGGCTACGCCTATTCCGTCGCATAGTTCCGTTATCGTCCCAGTAAATCCCGGATCCGCAAGCTTTTGCGCCATGCGTATCTGTTTTGGTTTTAACGTGAATTTGTCCGGTTTTGTAGCCATTTCCACCACCTCCCTTACCTTATGTATCCCCAAGCCCACCCTCCGGACGCTGTGCCGGCCTCGTCGTAAAAATAAGAACGCCGCCGGGTGATCAATCCGGCAGCGCTCTTTGCTATCTTCCACAATACCAGTTTACTTCAGCAGGGGCGGACATACAAGGACATTTACCGCCAAAGCATGAAGTCTGCGCGTGTGCCTCGCGCTATATCCTATACAGTCTGCGGTTTCCTCGATAGTTTTACCGTCTATGTAGATATTGCGCAAGACGTCGCGTAGTTTATCATCCGGTATTCCGATAATGCAAGACTCTATTTCACGCCTAAGGTTTACTTTACGGTCTATCTCACGGTCGAGCTCCGCGTCAATGTCCGCAATGTGTTGCACGGCATCCAACACCCTATCGCTAACGCCACCAAGATGCGGCATGCCCGACAATACGGGGGATACACTGACGGCCAGCGCCATCCATCTGTCTCTTTCAACAATCATTCTATTGATTTGGGCCTCTAACGTCAGATACTGCCCCAGGTACCGCTTCTTTTCCTTGCTTGTCACCCGCTGCCCTCCTTTCTGCCTTCCGCTGGGCGCGCATCTGTGCATGATACGCCTCGCACACAGCTTGATTGTGCTGTACCGTATCGGCCACATAATCCCGCTTTTCTGGTTCCATGCACGGTGTTACGCACAGTCCGTCCGCGTTTGCCCATTGGCAGTGTGCACGCATACATTGTCTATAGCCTGCCTTTTTTAATTTAACCGCTCTTAGCGGCTTTACCGCCTCCGCCCAAGCAGGTTTAAACCAATCCCAAAACTTTTTACAAACGTCGCTTTTAGACGTGCACCGTTTACCCCTACTGCAACTTTCACATTGGCTATCCGGTATTTTCATCGCCGCCCACTCCCAAAACACGCCGCGAAGAACAACCCCACGCAGGCCCCGGCAGATGCCGCAAGCAGCAGATACACGATGCCCATGATGGGCGATATGCATATACTCATGGTGTGCCCTCCTTCGGCGGATCCGGCAACATCATCCAGTGGGTAACGTAGGCATTTTCCCACTCTGGGTATTCTTCTATAACCCATCCGTCTCCACTAATGTACCCAAAGCAATATGCCGCAGATAGTGTGATATTCTTTTGCGGGTTTCCGCTAGCTATAACTAATACATCTTCGTAAATTTCAGGCAGCCTATCCTTGACGCTTATCCATTCAGGCATTATCGATTTTCACCGTCCCTCAACCGTCTGCCGCATATTGGGCAAAAAGCAGGAGTCCTGACGGGGTTGATTCCATCCGCAGTCTTATCCGCCCCAACGTGTACCAATTCCATGCGCACCGTGTCTATTCTGTGGTTAACACAATATGCACACCCTGTATCTCTCTGTTCAAGCTCTTTTAGCGCTCTTTTCGCGCAGATTAAAGCTAAATACTCTTCGCGTTTTTTGGCGGTAAATGGAACGACCCTGTATATACCTTTTGGATATTTTATATCTAATATCCACCTGCTGATTATTCTGGTTGCATTTCTGTTGGCCGGCCTATCCATCCGTTTCCCTCCTAAGCCATCGTTCACATTCCGGCAGCGTGTCAAATTCTTCCGTCCAGGCGTTTCCGTCCCGGTTGTCTATCCCGATATACCGCCCGTTTTCGAGCGTCCAGAACAGCCCCTTACGGCCACGTAAGGCTATGATTCTGCGGGCTTCGTATGGGCTGATGCATGTGACGGTGTTAAATTCCATCTCTGTTCTCCTCTAGCGGCGCAAGCGCTAAACTTATCACTTGGTTCACAAGCCATAATCCCGACAGCGCTTCGCTTTCATATGGCCCAGATTCCATAAAACCCAAGGCCAGATTCTTGATTTGGCCTAGACTGGCTTTGTATTTATCCCGTTCCGTCGCAACACCGGAAAGGTCGGATATGGTATTCGACCAGCTGTTCCGGATTCGGACGATTTCCGATTCCTTTTCGGCAAGCTGCTTCTCTACGATTTTGCAACGGGCTTCCATCCCGTCGCACTCGCCGAGGGTTTCTATGTACCGGCAGTGTTCGTGTTCGGCGATTGCATCGGTTTCTGCAAGCTGCTTTTCCAGTGTCTCGATGGCATCGGCGGCTTCAGCGGAGTTCATTGTGCTGTTGCAGACGTGCAGTAAGCATTCCTGCTCCCTTGCGTCATTCCGTAGGCGCTTTACCAGTTCCTCATACATCCGTTATTCCTCCTTAGCGGGCTGGTTAAGCCACTCTAAAATTTGTATCCTCCCAAACCCGTGGCAAAACATCGTAGACAACTCTTTCGCCAGTGTTCCCGGGCTGGCTGTGATGCGTTCAAAATTGGTTATCGTCTTCTGCCTATACGCACCGCACGGCCAAGTAAATCCGCTCTCCTTGCAATCTTCGTATTTTTTGCAGTTTTCACACTTACCCATCCTGCACCTCCGGTTTCCGCCTATAGGCAAGCCATCCATTGCTATAGCCGTCAATCGCAAGGTCGGTCTTGTTAGCGATACGGAGGTAAAGCCAGCCCCCGGCGATAAAATCGACTATATCCCACCATTGACATTTGCCCTTTACGACATATACAGGCTCCCCGCGCATCCCCCGCAGCTCCTCCAGCGTCAGGGGGTTGTTGCTTAGGCCAGCGCGCCGGTTCCAAGCCATAGCAAGTTCCATAGCGCATAAATCGTCATGTTCTTCAACGCTCATTTCGGCGTCAAAATTTACAATTAGCTCTATTCCCGCTCCACATTCACATTCAATGTGGCACTCCGGGGCAATGCTATAAGCCCCCATTGTGATGTTTGTGCCCCCGCAAAACGGGCATGGCTTTAATTCGTCCAGGCATGGTTTTAATTCGTCCATCATCTTCATCCTTTCACGTCAGCGCAACCGAGTCAAGCCTGGGCTTCCCGTCGTCGTATTTTAATCCGTTCATAGATTTGTCCTTTCTTCGGCCTGCCCCGCCCATTGTTCGGACATAGCGCGGGCTATGCCAGGGAATGTTTTTGCACGATTTTTCTGTCGTTCTTTTCCACCGCGCATAAACCACGTCCCCGCCTCGTGGCAGCCGCAATTGTAATCAACAACATTTGTCGGCTTCAACTGCGGCAGGCCTCGGAGCCAAAGCCGGGTTTTCTTTTGCACCGGGTGGCCAAACTGCCAGGGCTGTATTTCCTGGGAGTGCGGCGGCATATCATAGATGCGGCTGGACACTGGGTTTTCTACAGCGATTTTTGGGCAGTCCGCTTCTAAAAATCGTAAAAAGAATTCTTTTGCGGCCAGTCCTTTTTGATACCTCTCTTGGCTCAGCTCGCCTCCAGGAAACAGGTGCTTTGCCCCGGCGTTTGAAAGATACGTGCACGGCGGAAATGCCAGAATCATATCCCACTTGATTTTCAGCATTTCCAGCGCATCCACCCGCAAGTGCCATTCCGGGTGTCCTCCGGAACACGGCTCAAGGTCGCAGCTGTAAGCCTCGTGACCTAATCGCCTAAGTTCGATAGTTACTGCCTGTGATTCTTCGCAGGCTACTAAAATTTTCATCTTTCCTCCATTTCTGTAGGATACCGGTATCCTCTCCCACCGGCAGCTACCCCGGCGGGTTTATCGCGTTACTCTGTCTTTCGGTCGCTGCTTGCGGCAATCGTCATAATGGACGCATACAAACGCGCCGCAGGAAAAACACCTGCTTACATCAGCAGGCGGGGCAACGCGTAACCACCAGCAATCATCCTTGTGCTTGCAGTTGCCGCAGTAATCCCGCCGGTGACAACCGGCATAGGTGCTTAATGCCATATCACTTCTCCTCCACGGTGATTTCCGTCCGCTTATCTGCCCCATCCACGCGCCGAAGCACTAAATCTATCTTGCCAAAGCTATCGTCCTCAATAATTCCAGCCTTGACCAGTCCGTCAAGTATCATCTTTCCGCTGTAGTTGTCCGGGTCTCTCCGTCGGTTATCGCCGAAACAGTAAGCCAGCGTCACAACGGAATGCGCGATAGGTTTTTTAGGCGCTGGCTTGCAGTATACCTTAACCAGCATAGCCCACGTCTTTTTCTGTGCCTGATACTCCCGAAAATTGGTGCGTCCAATAAACTGGTTATTGCTTGGCGGTACGTGTGGGACTATGTAGTGGTACGTCAAAATGGGTCGACTTGGAATATGACCGTTATAATCCATCATCCCACCGACTCCATAAATGAGCTATATGCAGATATGTATTCCCACTTTTGGCTGTACCTTTGATACTTGCTTGTTGTTTCCCCGACACTTATTTGTGTATTTGTAGCAACCACTTTGCTGGGAACTACCAGTGTATCCACTTCGATTCCATCCCCGCCAATCATCCGCAACACATAAATATCGCATGTGCAAAAAGGCTTTTCGAGGTTGAACGAATAGAAATTGCCTCCCGTGCCATGATATAGGCGGCTCGCCTTTACATCCACCTTTACACTGTCATTCACAAGCAAATCATACGGAAAATTTTGCGGCATCCGGCGCACTTCGTACCCCATCGACACAAGGCGCTCCATTATGATTTTTTCGTGGCTTTTCCCAAATGTGGTTTCACACTCCTTTATCGGCAATCGCATTTTCTCTGCAAGCGCATACCAACCGCCCTTGCGACGGGTAATGGCGTTGGTTAGCGACGTGTCCCCACAGTATTGCTCGACCTCTTTTCGTGTTGGCATCCTGTCTAGATGGCTAAACTTGACTATCTCAATAATTTTCTCTGTGATTTCTTCATCGGTCCATCTGGTCCCGTGAGTGTATCCCATTCCACTTCCTCCTAAAAAGGCAACGAATCCGAATCTTCAATTTCCTCAAAATCGCCCGCATTGGCGGTGGAAAAAGCAGGGGGCGTTTCGCTGTACTGGGGAATCTGGGAATCATACCGGGAGCCGCCGGACGGCGCTCCGCCTGCATTTTTGGATTCAGCAAAGAAAGCGTTGTCGATAACCACCTCAAAGGCCGTGCGTTTGTTGCCATCCTTATCGGTGTAGTTCCTAGACTGCAGCGAGCCCTGCAGCGCGATGCGCTGTCCCTTGTGGAAATACCGGCAGATGAACTCGGCAGTCTGCCGCCAGGCGACGCAGTTGATGAAATCCGCCTGACGCTGCTCCGAACCCTTGGGCTGGAATGCCCGGTCGACAGCGACGCTGAAGCTGGTCACGGCTGTATCCGTCTGGGTACGGCGCAGTTCCGGGTCAGTGGTAAGCCGTCCGAGTAAGCATATAATGTTCATGGCGTTCAACCTTTCAATCTGTAGTTTCTGGATTCGTCCCTGCTGATAAAAACGTTGTGGTCTTTTGCCCTGTGGAAAATTCTGCTTCCAACCGCTTCATCCACACGCAAGATTTCGTCCACGGTCATTTCGCACGAAAAAATGGTTATGGAATCATTGCGGCAATACCGATAATTTATCAGCTCAAAAGCCACATTGACATCGCCCTGCGTCGGCGTTGCTCCTGACGCTGTTTTGAATAAATCGTCTACGTATAGGATATCTACCTCTTTCAGCGGGCGGATTAAGCGATCGTATTCCCTTTCATCGTTCACGCACGATTTCAACTTTACAACCTCATCACGCCACAACATATATCTGGCGGACATGCCGGTTTTCATCAGTTCCCCGACAGCGGCCGTGCAAAGGTGCGTTTTGCCTGAGCCGACCTGTCCGCACACCAAGAGCCATCCGGATGGATTTTTCGCATAGTCCAGAACTTTTTCCTTGGCTTTCCCTTGCCATGGTTCATTGACTATAAAGGAATCAAACGTGTAAGCGTCCAATGTACCGGCCAATCCACTCCTGTGAACCCGTTCAAGGTTTTCTCTGGCAACCATGCACTCACATGGTCTACACACGATTTCACTACCCTTTAGGTAATAAACAAGACCCTTGTCATTACACACATCACAGTGTTCTCCGGGCAATCCGCCAGCCTCCGCGTTCATGGCAGCGCATCTAGCTTTTTCGTATTCCTCAGACGACATCTCCGTAACCGGGGGCAGCCACTCCGGAAGCTTTATCCCTAGTTCCATTTTGCGAATTTCTCTCCCTCCGCTCCCAATTTCTAACCGTGGCCTTCCAGTCTTTCATTTTAGACTTTCCGATCATCCAGCCTTTGCTATCGTAATAGTCGACGAAGTATGCCGGGTCAATTCCGTTCCCCCTTTCCCGGCAATAGGCACACACTTCTTCTACCGTCGGTTTTCGGAAACGCCCCATACTATTGTTGTTATTTATATCTGGTTTACTATCTGGTTTACTATCTGGTATAGGTGTGCCCGTTTGGTCACTTCCATGTGCCCGTTTGGTCACTTCCATGTGCCCATTTGGTTCATCGTCGCTACCATTTAGCTCACAAGGATCATGCGGCCATTCTCCGGTTTGATAATACCGTATAATATCCTCCGAAAGCGCATACCATTGGGTTCTGTCGAACGGCTTTGTATTGTAATTTCCGATGTATATCGCGCCGCCGCCAGATAGATTTTCGATTATCCTTCGAACCTGTTTCTTAGTCCAAAACTTATACATTTTAGCGTAGGCATCCATAGTGTTGTACGTCCAAAACTTTCCGTCCCGATATTGGTGCCCGTTAGCAATGTTTTTTGATATCCAAAAATACAGGTTGTGGATGAACACCGCCTCATCAACGCCGTAAAGTTCCGCAATCCGGCTGTCAAAGCTGTATACCATCGTCACCCCTCGCAATCTGCGACACGGCGAGAACATCCTTGGCAAACTCGCGGAATCTCTCGGGATTCATGCTTATGCGTCCGTCTTCGAAGACTACGGTTACGCCCCCCCTGGACAGTTCAAACGAAGCGCTTGCGCCTGAGAACGTCTTGCAAACCAGTTTAAGCCGTTCGATGTTCACCGCCTCTGGCTTTTTGATTTCTGCCGGGTTTTCATCCTTTCGATTTGCCCGACGAATGCCGCTTTTCCCTATGTATTTGATGACCGTGGGGTAACAGCATTCCAGCTGTTCGGCAATTTCCGTGTTGCTGTACCCCTGTTCTCGCAGGCGCAGCATTTCCTCACGGGTTACCTCTTCGGATAGCCTCTTTCTCATTTTTCCTCCTGTAGCTGCACCAGTCGGTGGAGCATTGTTCTCTGTGGTACTTGCAGGCCATACAATGGCGCATGCATACCGCCTGACGGTCAAACGCCTTACAGCGTACAACGCTCCGACCCGATGGCGTTTCGCCTATTTTCTTGCAAATCGGGCAACTCACGAGCGCCACTCTCGTTCTATTTGATTTTCAAGCAGCCGGATTTGCAGTTTGTAAATATTAATTGCTTCCAAGGCGGATTTGTAATTTACATCGGCACAGTCGCGCTTGAAGCGAAGATCTGCTATTTCAGCGGATCCTCGGCATAGGTCGGAAATAACGGTCACGGGTGTTCCTTTATCCCTCTCGATTAGGATTTTTTTAGACAACGCCACTCGGTAGTCATGTTCAGCCTTGGCGCGTTCTCTCCCTCTTGCTCCAAGTTGCCTTAAAGCGCTATCCACAAGCGATACTTTGGCCGAAAGCTCACTCATAAGGTCTTGCCCGCTCATAGATAATTCCTCCCTATAAGGCGCATAAAATCTTCCCGTGTATGGGTTTCCTCGTACTTTTCCTGACATTCGCGCTTTAGTTGTAAATCAAAAGCTCTGTCGAAGTGCACGCCTCTATCGCTCCCGTTGTGCAGGTCGGCGCGAAGCCATACCCAGAATCCGTTTCTGTCGGATACAGAACGGAGGCCATTGCCAAAGAAAATGTGATGCTTGTGTAATCCGGCTGTAGCGCCGGACACATAGCACTCCTTATTCTTTTGCAGAATTGATTTCACTGGCCGTCGCCTCCTTCAAAGCTTTTTCGGCCGCTTTTATGCATGACGTGCACAGCATTCTCCCATACCGTCGCTCTGAATATGCTTCGATTTCACGGGGTGTCCACAATTCTCCGTTTTTCTTACGAATCCCAACAATTGCACTTCCGCAGTCTGCGCACGGGGTTGGCTCTGCGCTGTCCGGCAAATCTTCCCCGGCGTAAATATACAGGCCCAACCCGTGCCGGGCAATGGCTTTAGTAAGCGAACGCTGAATAGCCTTATTGACCTCTGTGCTCGTTACGTCGTTAACAGGTATGGATTGGTTGCGGTTGTTCATCACCGGCAGATATTCGATATGCTCCAGCCCATTCACCGTAACGCCGGTTTTTACCCAGCAGGTTTTACCGTCAGTGTGATAAAACCGGCCATTTCCATCCTCGTAGATGGTATATAGCGCATCTGGGTGCCTTTTTTTCAATTCCCCCCAGGCCCAAGCCCATGACAAATATGTAAGGCCGTTTTTGCTCTCGGTTTTTCCTGAAACATCTATGCTGTTCAGCTCACTGAAATAGTTATCCATATTGCCTCTCCTTACAAAAGACGGCGGCGTTTTTCGATACAATCCGGACACACCATAACGCCGCAAAAATCATAATATTCATCCTCGAATATTGGTTCCCCGCACCAGCCGCATATATAGTCAGGTTTTGCTTCCGGCCCCTCCGGGCACCCCGGCAGGTGCGGCCACGAATGGCACTCCTTGCACATTTTCGCTAGCCTCCAGTTCTTTGCAACGCTCAAACCAGTAGCTGCTGGTTTCTCTGGCCTGCTTAAGCTGCTCCCGAACATCATCCAATTCCATGATTACGTCCGCCAGCTTATTCAAAATCTCGGAGCGTTTTCGCTTCATTTGACAAATCCCCTTTCGCCCTGTATAATCAGGGTGTCATATTGTTTCCCCTCGCTGTCGCTGTCAGTGTTTGCGCCACTGGCGGCGACTTTCTTTTTATTCCAACTTATACGAAAGAACTCCATTTCTCAGCGCCCTGTTATATGCCGAAAGAATTACACGCGCGTATTTCAACGCCTGGTTTCTGGTGCTACTATCGGAACGGCCACGGCTTACAATCTCATCAGGCTGAAGCTTTGACAGCTGCCGAACGAACACTTTATCGTCCATTTCATTTTCGTAAGCCTTGACGAACAAAGCCGCCCCAGAAATTATGTACGAGCTGAGAGATGATGGCTTTCCTCCCCAAGTCTTCCGGATTATACGTAGCGTCCTGTACAAGCCGTCATACCCGAGTTGCTTATAGGCGTTCAAAACAGCACGAACAGAATTGATGTTGTTTGTGCAGCCGCTGCCGTTCTTATCTAGATTCCAAACAAAACCGTTCAGGCGCATCGCTTTTTGAATTTCCCTTACTCCATCGTCTTCCCCGGATTCTGCCAGCGCCCTCGTATCATCCGCAAGGCTCAGTTTCCTCTTGCTTGCGTCGAGCTGATGGTATAGCAGAGCCTCCTGCTCGTATGTAAGGCCGCTCAGTACCTTGCACTGCACCATACATTCGCGTCCGTTGTTCATCTTTTTAAGCGCCACAATCCTGTGCTGTCCGTCGATTACGTAGTATTTGCCGACGCGGAAATTTACTATAATCGGGTCAAGCAGCATAGGATTAAAATTGTCGATGATACCCTGAACGTTTTTTGCCTGAACTGGCCGCTGGTACCCTTGACCCGATGTAAGCACAGCAGTAGAAAGCTGCTTGTCGGTGTATGGCGTTGCACTGAAATCGGCTGGCATAATATCATCAATGCGTTTTTGGCTGTTCTTAAACATGACTGTCTTTCCTTTCCGCGAGGCTCTCAAGCTCCGCCGTGGCCGCTGATACGGCCATACTTATTTTTTTGATTTTTTTAAGTTGTTCATCCGTTAATGTAGCGAACGCATGGGCATAGTACGCGTCACGATACAGACTAAGTCCTTTCATAAAGGATGCCGCCGCAGCGCCATATTCCGCAAGCAGCATATCGGACGTACACGTGAAATCCTTTTCCGTATCCTTTATATCTGCTACGATTTGGCTCGTGCTTTTGGGCTTTACGAAATCATCAACGCTTTTTATCTCGCCGGACGCCAGCTTCTCTGCGGCTTCCAGCTGCCTATCGGGTTCCTTGATTCTGGACAGCTGCACCGCCTTGGACGGGCCTATGCCAGCGTCTCGTACTATCTCCTTTACATCCGGCTGCAGGTCTCTGGCAATTTGAATTTTGCGGTTGACATGCCTGGGTGATATGCCGGTTTTCTCGGCGGTGTCTTCGGCGAAGGATTTCATTTTGGTGGAGGACACCGTGTCCGCCACCTCATTATGCTGATTTCCTTTAAACGCTCCGCCTTCATAAGTGGCTCTTGTCTCCGGATGAAGCGCCTCGTAAATTTCCTTCCGCCGTAGAAGCTGCTCGCCCTGGTCAATATAGTTCAATTCCTTCCGCGTCAGGTTCTCGTCTATCTCCGCCAGTTCTGCACGCATCCCGTCCAAGTCTGTGACGCTGCATTCAATGTCCTTCATGCCCAGGCGTTTACATGCTTCCAAACGGTGTGCACCTGCTATTAGAATATGTGCTTGTGTAATGGTGATGGGGTTCAGTAGCCCCACTTCGCGAATACTGTCCATCAGGCTCATAACGTTTTCTTCGTCAATCTTTCGCCGCCCGTCACTGACACGGATATCGGATATATGTATTTTCATGCTCCGTCTCCTTTTGGCGGCTTGACAAATCCGCCCTTCCTGGTAAAATAGAAATAGTTGTTTTTTCTTATTTGCCGCCTCGACGCGTTCCAGCACGTCCGGCGGCTTTCTTTATGCCCCCGGCTATCCCGCACAACGCTAAACCAGTCCCGCCCATCAGAAGAATCGGCACCGGCTCCCACTCGGTGGCGCAGGCGGCCAAGCAAACTAGGCCAATGCCCACAGTCAGCAGGATGCCGCGTAGAATTTGCATTATGTAGCCTCCTTCAAAGCGTCTAATATTCGCATCAACACCAGCGGAACGCTCAGCGGTATTTCTCCGCGCCGGTATTTAATAAGCAGCCGCCGGTTGATTGTATATGTCCATCGGTTTTTGCTTTGCTGTTTGGCCGCACCGAACGGGCAATCGCCGTCCTGGCACCAGAGCCTTATGTATTGCGCTGTCGGATCGCCGCCAAGGAACGCGGACGCTTCGTCGGGGCGGACCTTTGGCAGAGACAATAATTCATCTTCGGTCAATTTGATTCACCTCCTATTACAATCCACGCTGCGGGCGGATTTTATATGCGCCTTTCTGCTGGTTTATCCAGCAATCCACGCCCAAAACGGCAACGGCGGATTGTATTGGCGGTATGCCGGTACGTCATCCGGGGCAACAAACACGACCACATACTCCCCGTAGCTATACGGTTCCGCCCGGACTTCGGCGACGCCTCCGTCAGATGTCGTATACGATCGTGCCCAGGTATCTGATCCGCACAGTATTTTAGTCGCTTGCCGTTCTGTGCTGATGTCTACCCCTTGGTCACACAGCCACCGGATAAGCGGCGCATCTTTATGCGCGTAATACACTTCTCGCCTGTACTGTGGCTTAGGCGGGCAACTAGACAGATATGATTCGTACCCGGTCATTTACATTAGCCTCCCTTCGGCCGCCCGCTCTCCCGCGGGCGGCTTTTTCATGCTCTGACCTTGGCCAGCGTAGCAACGATGCCTTCGTCTTCGTACACCAGGTTAAGAACCCGCCATTTTCCGCTGGAAAGCAGTTCGTTGATTTCAGCCTCACCGTGAACCGTGCGCAATTCACGGATGTTCTCTAGATTCATGTTTTAACCTCCATTTATTGCCTTTTATTCTGTCGCGTGGTAAAATTGTCGAAGAAAGGGGGTGAAATTTATGGCTAATTCAAAAATCGTTACCTATGATTTGCGTGCTCCTGGAAAAAACTACAACGGTCTGTACGAAAAAATAAAGTCCTATACAGCATGGGCGCATATCCAGGAATCCGTATGGTATATTTCCACTCCGGATAGTTGCGTCAGCGTACGAGACCACTTGAAAACAGAAATCGACAGCAACGATTCACTGTTTGTAGCAGAACTGACAGGCAGCGCGGCATGGACAGGGTTAAACGATAAGACAGGCGCATATCTAAAAGAGCATCTATAATTCCTGCGAACAGCACATGGATTCGTTCGTGTGCTGTTTCTTTATCCGGATTTCCGTAACGTTTTCGTCCAGGCACGCCTTGATGACCTTTGCTATTTCATCGGCAGAACCAACGGTTTCAAAATTTTTCCCGTAATTCTCGGCATCAACTGATATATTCACCCTCACTCTTTTCACCTCCTCCGCCCTATCACGAGTTTTTCCAATTTGTGTGCATTTCCCACATCATGGGATAAGTCCTCTTTATCGGACACCTCCTTTGATAGCCTTTGATTATCATCTCGACAAGGAGTGATAATTTTGGGTAAAAATCTTAGGCGATTTGCGTGGCGATTAGTTCTTCCAGCCCTTTGCGGAAAACCTGTTCAGCATTTCTAGGCTCTCTCTTTCCGTTCAGTACGGCGCTGACATATTTCGGGTTATAATGCAAATGCTCGGCAAGCTGTTTTGCCGTTATCCCAGAAATATGCATTTTCCCTATAATGTCAGCTGTCCATTGTGCAGGCATACAAAAGTTTACCTCCTTCACCTTTTATTGTTGACCTTCGTAGGCTTTTCAGCTATTATTGTTATTGTCAGATAACAAACAGAAAGTCTACGAAGTTCAACCTGTGCTTATATAATAGCATACGTTGGTATACTTTTCAAGCAAAAAAGAATACTTTCGTAGACTTCTACGCTTTGCATAAAAGCATGGAGGTTATTTTGTGTTCTATGATCGATTTTTAGAGCTTTGCAAAGAGAAGGGCGTAAAACCAACTAATGCCTGCGTAGAAGCAGGTCTCAGCCGCGGATTGGCAGCCAAATGGAAATCCACTAAAACGGAAAAACCAAGTGCTGACGCGCTTGAAAAAATGTCTGCTTATTTTAAAAAATCTATTGAAGATATTCTAGGCAAAGAAAAAGCCCCCTCCGATGGAGAGAGCCGATTTAAAGAAGGGGAATTAATAAGGCTAGACGCTGATAGTATGGAAATATTACGTGCCGTTCGTGAACGCCCTGATATGAAGATTTTATTTTCTGTTACGAAAAATGTCACTCCAGAGGATTTGAAAAAGGCCATTAAAATCGTTGAAACTTTTAAAGAAGATAGTGAAAACATTTAGACGGATAGTGATAGTATGATTCTGGATAGCGACTACTCCGTGCGCTTTGCGCCATTCCCTTTATCGGTTCCAGCTTTAACCGCTAAAGATAAAGACGGGCACTATAATATTTATATAAATTCTTTTCTATCAAAGGATATGCAAAAGCAGGCTCTAGACCACGAATTAGAACACATCGTTAAAGGAGATTTTGAATCACAAAAGCATCTCGAATCCATAGAGCCTTATAGACCTGTTCAAGAGCAACAACCACAAAAGACAGCGGCCGCCGTCATTACTCCTCCCAAGAAAACCATTAATTTCTCTATTGTGGCGGCGTTGACCGGTAAAGCTGAAAAAATAAAGGTTGAGAAAAGACAATACCCATGCATAGATATTTGGGCAGACGAGTTGGACAGGCCTCCGCTCATATTTAGAAGTCTACAGAAATAAAAAGACCGCCCAGGACTGGTACTCCTGAGCGGCAGGCGTGAATAGAATCCACAGGGTGTGAATTTTCTCCACAACTATATTATACGGAATTGTCATAATTTGTCAATTCCTATGTGGAGGGCTAACTGTGCCGGACTGGATGGATTATTATGAAGAATTAGAAATAAGCCGAAACGCTTCCGCCGAAACCATCAAAGCGGCCTATCGGTCAATGTGTAAAAAGTATCACCCGGATACTTATCAAGGCGATTCGGAATTCGCGGCCAAAAAAATCAAGAGAATATATTCTGCATTTGATATACTGTCAAATCAAGAGAAAAAATCCATATATGATGCGGAATACGATTTAAGAAAACGAATGAATGTCAAGGATGAAAACGAGAAGCAAGAAGTACCACCCGATGACCGTAAGCCCAAGAAAGAACTAAACCCTATGTTTAAGGGATTCACCATCGGTTTAATTGTTATTGCCGTGATTCTTATTGCTTTGGTCCTTATCGCTTTTGGCATTGATTCGCACCGCGATTATAATGAGGATAAGCAATATTTGTGTGTGGCCAGAGCCACCGGAAGTCCTGGAAGTTATTATGGCATAGCAAGCACAAAAGTAATTGAAGGCAAAAGGCGTATTATCAAGCTAGATATGCCTACCGGAAGATCGCACAATGTCGATTGTATATTCCCGGAGGATGGAAAAGTGGCCGTTGCTACAATTAGGTATTTACAGGATACGACCGAAATTCCCCAGAGAATAGAGCTAAAAGGCTTTAAACCATTTGACGACGACGCTATTAATAAATTCAAAAATGAAAAGGATTTCATAAAAAAGATTAATAATAATCCATATTGCGCAAACGCCAATAGCCGCACTTGCCATGTTACTCGTTGCCGATACGCAAAAGAGATAGCGACGAGCAATATCATATATTTCCCCTCTAGAGAGGTTGCGGCCCTTTTGGGATTTGACAGTACCTGCGCGGAGTGTTCTAACTGGCCTGCATACGAGAAAAATAAAGACGATTATATCTTGGACGATATTCTAACCGGGAACTATTCTGGCAGTTCAACGCCCACCACCGCAAAAGTGAATTTTTTTGAATTGGGCAGTTCTCCGGAGGTGGTAAAACAAGTAATGGGCACTCCAACGGCAATAAGGGACTATACTTTTTTTACCGTCTGGGAATATGGCTATTCAACCATAACGTTTAGAGATGGCGTTGTCACGGAATATAATAATGCTGATAACAATCTCAAGGTAAAGTAACAAGTGCATCGAAGACCCAGACACCAAATAAAAAGACCGCCCAAGGCCCCCACCTCAGACGGTCAGTGTGAACAAAGGAACAGTTTATGGATACTGGATATATTATAGACAAAAATAATGCAGAATTACGATGGCTGGTATATTCCACTAGTGAAGATTGGGATAAAGGCCAAGCAGCTCCGTATATAGCAGATTACTGTTATGTCGTAAAAAAGGTTTTTGAAAATATTTTTGGTGTCGATTATGTTAATTCTCACAAAAATTTGGCCGTAATATATTCAGCGGATTACCCTATTATATTTAGAGAAAACCATATCATATTTTTAACTGTAAAAGGGGCTTTCTTTTGTCAGTGTATTTTTCAATTTGCTCATGAACTCTGTCATTTTTTTATACCAAAAAAAGTGTGTAAAAAATTCAGGTGGCTGGAAGAAACGCTTTGCGTATTAGCTTCTCTTTTCACACTGAAGACAATCCAAAGCGCCCAGGAAGATCCGCAACTTATTACCTTAATTGATACATATATTCAATCAGTTATCGTTCAGGAAGCTAAGCCAGCAGGTGGGATCCCCCTCGCCGAATTCATTAAAAACAATTATGATGATCTTGTTAGAGAGCCTTGTAAAGATAATTATTCATATAATAGGACTATAGCGCTAGGGTTATACCCGCTTTTTTTCGAACATCCTCAATTATGGGGTATAGTACCACATTTACATAAATTGACTGATGATATGCCACTAGAAGACGCGTTAATGTTTTTGTGTCAATCATCAAATCTTGAAACTATCAATCCAAATTTAATCGATGTTATGTGCTAGTTGAGTTTCATATTCGCCTATTAACTTTTGAATCTGTTTAATTCCATAACTCGGTATATTATACCAAACATTACCGTGTAAATCTCTTAGTTGTTCTTGCTCGGCGACGCTTATAAAAACTCGAACGGACTCAATAAGCCTTTCCCTAGAATAATAGTCACACAAATAATATTCTAGCCCAGGATCCCCAATAATTCCTTCATTGTTAATCATCGTAGTTCTAACACCTCCCTTAATCTATCTTTTTTTGTTTTCCCCTGATGTGTTAATACAATTATATCATGTTTCGAGATATATGTCAATATACGTCTTATATATAACGAAGCCGCCCAGAGCTGGAACCTCTGAGCGGTCAGTGTGAACAGAAACCACGGGGTATCACAAATTAAATGGAGGTAGATAGTGTGCAACAAGACAATTCACAAAGGGAATTGCCAACACGAGATTACACAGGGGTAGTAAACATCGGTGGCAAAGATTTGAATTGCGCAGTACTGAGTGATGGTACAAGGGTATTGACTGCATCGTCTGTATTTAAAGCATTTGGACGTCCAAGAAGAGGAAAATCATCTGGGGATCAAAGAGCGGCAAATATGCCATCTTTTATTGATGCAAACAACCTAAAACCCTTTACTGATGCGGTTTTTGGGTGCGGATCAGAATTCGATATGGAGGTACAGTTTACGCCTAAAAATGGCACCCGAATATACACCGTGTAAGAAATGTGCACAGTGAGGTGGGGCGGCATTATTTATACATAAAGCATCCTGCCATGGTGACACGGACAGAGTAACAACGTGAATTTTTCAATAAAGCAATTTATTGTTGACTTTTTGAAACATTTAGCATATACTAGGGGTGTAACAAATATTTGTTACGTGTTACAATGCTTAACAGGCCCCTGGTAGTAAGCGTCCCATTGATAAGGGAAGTGCTGAATCCAGGGGCCTCATTTTATTTTAATGGGGTGAAACTGTGATTAAAACTGCAATACTGGTTGATGGCGGATTTTACCGCAAGAGGTCAACATATCTATGGGGGAAGCTAACCGCAGAGCAACGCGCGGCAGAACTTTATGCCTATTGTCAAGCCCATATAAACGATTGCCCAAAAACGCCAAACGAGCAACGACATTTATACAGGGTTCTTTATTATGATTGTCTTCCAATAAAAAAGAGCCTTTTCCATCCGCTTCAAAAGAGAAACATAGATTACGGTCGTTCCGATACATATAAATGGATGGAACAGTTTTTGGAGCAGATAAAAACTAAGCGAAAATTTGCCTTGAGGCTCGGAGAGTTATCTGACGCTTTCGCAGGGATTGGCCTTAAGCCAGAGGCTACAAGAGATCTTTTTCAAGGGAAAAGGGGATTAGAAGATATTTGTGAATCCGATTTATCATTCTCCCTTGGTCAACAAAAAGGCGTTGATATGAAAATAGGGTTGGATATTGCCTCGTTGTCATACAAGCGTTTGGTCGATCAGATTATCTTGATAGCCGGCGATAGCGATTTTGTTCCCGCAGCTAAATTGGCAAGACGCGAGGGGATAGATTTCATCTTAGACCCCATGTGGGCAACAATTAAAGGAAATTTATTCGAACATATAGACGGTTTAAAATCGCCGTGGAAGAAAGCCCCTTCAACCTCAATTGTTACTCCCACGATTAAGGAACCTTTATCGCTTAAATAAAAAACGCCCCGCTCCTGCGCCAACAGGAACGAGGCGGGCACCGTCGGCCAGATGGCCATACAGTGTGGCAATAAACCATCCACATTGTACCATCTGGCCCCGGGAAAATCAAGTCCCGGGCATTTTTATGCCCAATTTTAAGGGGGATGGTATAGAATGGCGAGAAAATCCATAAAGCGCGAGAATGGCACAGGCTCCGTGTACAAACGCAAAGACTTAAAGCGGAGGCCCTGGGTGGCGGTCGCACCGGCGGAATTAATCCGTGATGATGATGCCAGGAAAGTCAACGCCAAGCAGATGATAATCGGTCATTATGCCACCGCGCAAGAGGCCAAAGACGCGCTGGACGAATATAGACGTAACCCCACCACCAAGTACAATATTACGCTTGCGGAACTGCGTGAGGAATGGATGCCTGTATGGTATTCCGGTAAATCCAGTAAGCTGTGCGCGGGTTATGATTCATCCTGGAAGCATTTGGCTCCCCTATACGATAAAAAGGTGCGTGAAATCCGCACCGCCGAAATGCAATCTATCATTGACGGGCTTCAAAAAGAACGAACTGTAAGGCGCTATAACCGAGATATAACCGTTCCCGCTATGACATACTCTGGTTTATCGAAAATAAAAATATTGCTTGGCCTATTATATAACTATGCCATGCAAAATGATATAGTAAACAAAAACTATGCACAGTTTCTAATCCTACCTAAGAACATCAAGTCGGCTAAGGATTGCTTCAACGATTTGGAGTTGGAGAAAATCCGCAAGGCGGTGGGAACAATTCCATATGCCGACTGGATTCTGGTGATGATTTATACCGGATTCCGTATATCCGAATTCCTCGGCCTAACACCAGCCAGCGTCCGCGAAGTAGATGGGATCAAGGTCCTCATTGGCGGTATGAAAACAGAAGCAGGAAAAAACAGAACCGTTCCAATACACCCGCGCATCGCTGATATCGTCAGCGCCCAAGTCAAAAAAGACGGGAAAACGCTTTTTTGCCGCGATGACGGTACACCGATGCCTCCAAAATATTTCCGCGAAAAATGCTATATTCCAGCGTTAAATTCAATTGGTGTTCGTCCATTAAATCCACACGCAACGCGGCGCACATTCTCTACAATGATGTCCGCTTCAGGTGTGCGAGAGGAAGATATGATTGCTTTAATGGGCCACGCCGATTTTTCTGTAGATGTAGACCACTACATAAGGCAATCTGCGAAGACCTTATCAGAGGCTATAAACAAGATTGGATAGAGGCAAAAACCCGTAGTAACCCCGTAGTAACGTCCATCTCAAATCTTGCCAGACAACAAAAAATATATAGAAAGCAAAACGCCTGCAAACCCGCATGAATACAGGGTTTACAGGCGTTTTCCTCATGGAGCTGGTGGACGGATTCGAACCCCCGACCTGCTGATTACAAAACATTTCTGTTCCGGTAATCGCTACTTTTCCAATGGGCGCTCTTGAGGAAAGCAAAACGGTTCCAGCAGGAAATGGTTTTAGACTGCTGTCAATAACCGCTTGTGGTGTTATCTTTCTTTGACTTTCATAAATAACATCAGATTCATCTGTCAGCTCAGCGGGTGTTACCCAATTCAAATTACCATCCCAATATTCCGGCTGAGTGCTTTTTGGAGTTGTACCAGAAACGACAGCGCAAATATCCCCCAACCTCGCCATCACAGCATCCCCTCCAATTCCTCCAGCCCTGCTGTGATTTCCATTTCCAGCTCGTGCAGGTCGGCCATGATTTCGGCGGTTGAGGGATACTCCACCGGTACATACTCCACCTTTTTATATTTATTGATGGACAGGTCATAGTCGTTGTCGGCAATCTCCTGCTTGGGCACAAAAAAGCTCTGCTCGGTGCGCTGGCGGGCGGTTTCCTGCTCCGGATTGTGGAAGCGGCTGATGATGTCGGGAATGTCGTTCTCCTGGGTCTCGCTGCGCTTATCGTCCAGCGAAAAGCCGTCGGCCTTCATGTCATAAAACCAAACATTTTCGGTGCCGCCCGCGCCGGTTTTGGTGAACACCAGCACCGCTGTGGAAACGCCGGCATAAGGCTTGAACACACCGGAGGGCATGGAGATCACCGCCCGCAGCTGGTGGTTCTCCACCAGCTCCCTGCGGATGGCCTGATGCGCTTTTGAAGAGCCGAACAGCACGCCGTCCGGTACAATACAGGCGCACTGGCCGCCCTTTTTCAGCATCCGCAGGAACAGCGCCAGAAACAGCAGCTCGGTCTTTTTGGTGTTGGTCACGGCTTTCAGGTTGTCGTGGATGCTTTCCGCGTCCACCGTCCCCTTAAAGGGCGGGTTGGCCAGACAGATGGTAAACTTGTCGCTGATTTGATTTTGTTTGGAAACGCTGTCCTTGTAATCGATTTCCGGATGGCTGATGGAGTGCAGCATCAGGTTCATGGCGGAAATGCGCAGCATGGTGCGGTCGGTATCAAAGCCGGTAAAGGCGTCGCCGACAAAGTGCTCCCACTGTTCGTTGGTCATGGTGTCCTCATAGTGCCGCCGGATATACTCCGAAGCGGATACCAGAAAGCCCGCTGTGCCGCAGGCCGGATCACAGATGGTGTCGTCTGGCGTGGGCCGCAGCAGCTCCACCATCATTTCCCGAATATGCTTGGGGGTGCGGAACTGGCCGTTTTGGCCCGCAGTCGCCAGCTTGCCCAGCATATATTCATACAGGTCGCCCTGCATATCCCGATCCGCAATGTCGTGCTCATACAGGTCATCCAGCCCGGTGATGATCTTTTGCAGCACCTGGGGCGTGGGGATCAGGAACATAGCGTCACTCATATACCGGGCAAAGGCGGTGTTGTTCAGCTCGCCGCTGCCGAAATCGTCCGGAATCTCGATCAGCTCGCCCTGTTCGGTGAAATCCGGCAGACGACCGCGTTTCATGTTTTTAATCGCCGGGAATACCCGCTGGGACATCACAGCGTAAATGTCGCGGGGATCGTTATCCTTGAATTTGCTCCAGCGCATGGACTGTCCCACAGCGGACGGGGGGAAAATCTTGTTCATCTTCTCGCCGGTCATGTTTTCAAGCTCTTCGGTTTCCAGTTCCTTTTCATCTAACGAACGGATGAACATCAGGTAGGTCAGCTGTTCAATGACCGTCAAGGGGTTGGTGATACCGCCCGCCCAGATGTCCGTCCAGATTTTGTCCACTTTATTTTTGATGGCGCCTGTAATCATGCGTCTTCTCCTCCATTTGCTTTCCATTCCATATACCAGTATAATACACCATGTCCGAGATGACAAACAAAATCCACCAAATTGTGATGGAAAGTGGGAAAATCTGCAAAACAGAGGAGTCCATTCTTTGGATGATTCAAAAGGAGCCTAGGTAGCTTTTTGTTCAAAATTTTCCGCCCCGCCAATGATCCGGAGGGGCCGTGCTATTCATATATAGGGGGAGGGATTGCATGGGCGGTTATATCGACGAGTGGCTGGTCGATCTGCAAGGAGAGGGCGAGCAGGCCGGGCAGGCGCTGGAAAAGCTGTATCAGGAGATGTACCGGCCGGTCTTTCTGCTCGCCGCGTCCATCACAAACGACACGGCCATGGCGGAGGACGCGGCGCACGAGGTGTTCCTCACCCTTCGCAGGCAGGCGGCGCGGTACACACCGGGAAGCAGCGGCCGGGCCTGGATTTTTTCCATCACCCGCAACGTGTCCCGCTATCTGCTGCGAACCGCTCGGGCGGAGGAGCATAAAATCCGGAGCATAGACGACGGGGCGGAATTTGAAACCTGCGTACTTGAGGACATTGTCATCGCCAAGGCCATGGCGGCGCTGAACGTCAACGAGTATAAAACCATTGTCTTACACGTGTTCGGCGGCTACAGCCTCAAGGAAATCGCCGTCCACACGGACACCCCTTACGGCACCGTCCTTTGGCGGTACCACAAGGCGCGCGGGAAGCTTGTCGCGTATTACGAAGGGAGTGCTGACACATGAAACAGGAATGGTGGAAAAAGAAGCTGCGGGAAGACGCGCAGCTGCGCTTTCCGGATCACGAAAAGAATGGGAACGAGCCCTACCGGCAGCCGGATTCCGCGCAGTTCCTGCCCCGGAAAATCCAGCCGCGGACGATTGCGCAATATGGGGCGGCCACAGCGGCGGCCCTGGTGCTCCTCGCCGGCGCGGGGGTGCTGATTCACCGCAGCGGGCTGCGGGAAACGGGGATACCGTTGGAATCCGGCGGCATATCCTATGCCGCGTCCGCGCCGTCGGCGGAGGAAACGACAGCCGCCACGACGACTCAAACAACCGTTGTCCAAACCACCGTCCAAAGCCGGGAGACCACGACCGCCGCTTCGACGGCCCCTATGACAGTCACCGAGCTGTCTTTGGAGCTGGGGTTCACGACGGATTCCATCCGCGCGGAACCGTCCGCCTATGTCCAAATGGCGGACGGCGGCTATGTGCTGGTCGGGTGCACCGACGAATACGCCGACAAGCGGACGGCGGGCAACGTCGGGCGCTCCGCTTTCGCGGCGCGATATGACGAGGCGGGCCAGCTGCAATTTATCCGTCTGTTCGGCGGGGACGTCTCCGAATCGTTCTACAAGGTCATCGCTACGAGGGACGGCGGGTTTGTCGCCTGCGGCAACACCGGCAGCCGGGCGGGCGGCGACTTCGACCTCTACGGGATCACCGGGGCCGAGGGCGGCTCCACCCTGGTGGTAAAATTTGACGCTCACGGGCAGGTTTTGTGGGCCCGCTCGGGCGCTTCCGTCGGGGCGGACAACATCTCCGGCTACGGGGCGAACAGCCTGCGGGAGACGGCGGACGGCCATCTGGTCGGCATGGTGGAGGCATACGGCCCGGGCGGAGAGGGGATCACACATTACCGCTTCCACTGGGACGCGGACGGGAAGCCGCTGACACAGCGGGAATACGAGCCGGTGAACGTGCCGGTGGGGTATATCCGGGACGTATGGATCGAGGAGGACGGCAGCCTGACGGGCGCCGGCGGAGGCGGCGGCGCATCCAAGAAATCGGGCGTGTATTTTCATAGCAACGCCGACGGCAGCCTGGCGTTCCAGGTGGAATTCCCGGCCATAGAGTTCGGGGGGATGCTCCCGCTCGACGACGGGCAATTCCTGCTTGTGGGGCAATTTTCCCACCGGACGAGCGCCGGCAATCTGCAGCAGACGGGGCTCAAGCCGCCGACCCAGTACAAGAGCAAAAAAAGCACCGGCGTGGCGTTCTGGAAAATGAGCGCCGATGGAAAGCTGGTCGGAGGCGACATGATCGTCGGGCTGGATGATATGGGATTCGCCCGCTATCTGCTCCCGCTGGACGGCGGGGAAGCGCTGGTGCAGGTGCATGACATGGGCAAATTCATCGATCCGCTTTCCATGAAAACCCGGCCTGAAAGCCAGGTGTACCTGTATCGGATCAATGCGCAGGGGAAGCTATCCCGTTTGTATACCTCGTCCTCCAAGCTGCTGACCGGGGTATACGACGGGCTGGACGGGCTGATCCGGCAGGAGGACGGCTCTTTGCGCGTGCTATGCCTGGAAAACACGCTGCCCGGCCGGCTCCGGATGCTGAAGCTGAAAAATGGGAGCTAACGCGGCCAAAGGGAGCCGTTGAAAAATGGGCTGTTGCAAAATTTTACATTTTGCAACAGCCCATTTTTATGGTACAGAGCCTTACACGCTACCGTTCATACGGCGTGACGGCCCATTTCAGGCAACCGGCCGCCTTTTGCCCAAAAACCCGGTAGCCCTCCAGGATATCGTTGAGGGGGGCACGGTGGGTCAGCAGGAAGGAGGTATCCAGCGCGCCGGCCTCAATGAGCTTCATCAGGCGCTCCCCATGGACGGCGTCCACGCCGCCGGTCTTGAAAATCAGGTTTTTCCCGTACATGGCGGGCAGGGGCAGAACCTGCTCCCGCTCATACATGGCGACCAGGGCCACCACCGCGTTGGGCCGGGCCAGCCGCCAGGCCAGCTCGAAGCTGGTCTCTCCCCCGGCGGCTTCGATAACGGCGTCGGCGCCCCGGCCAGCCGTCTGCCCGCGCACCAGGGCTTCGGTCTCCCCCAGATGCCGGGGGTTGAGGGCCAGCCGGCAGAGACCCCGCTCCCGGGCGACGCGCAGGCGGGTCTCATCGGTATCCAGGGCGATGACCTCGGCGGCGCCGAACAGGCGGGCGCAGAGCATGGCGCACAGACCGACCGGTCCCGCGCCAATGACCGCCACGGTATCCCCCGGCCGAATGGCGCACAGTTCCGCCCCAAAATAGCCGCTGGCCAGGATATCCCCAAGCAGCAGCGCCTTTTCATCGGACACGCCGTCGGGAATGGGGGTCAGGCCGCTGTCGGCGAAGGGGACACGGACATATTCCGCCTGGCAGCCGTCGATGCGGCAGCCCAGTTCCCAGCCGCCGCGTTCGCAGTTGTTGATATACCCCTGGCGGCAGAACCAGCAGTCCCCGCAGAAGGTGATGCAGTTGGCGGCCACCCGCTGGCCGGGGCGCAGGCCGTTCACCCGCTCCCCGACGGCGACGACCTCCCCGACGAACTCATGGCCCAGGACGACGCCGTCCCGCGCCCTGGGCACCGCGCCGTGCAGAATATGCAGATCGCTGGTGCAGATGGTGGACAACGTGACCCGCACCAAGGCGTCCCGCCCATCCAGCAGGGCGGGGACGGGGCGTTCCTCCAAGCGGGCCTGGTTTCCCCGGCGCACCAGCGCCATCATGGTTGCGGACATATCGGCGCCTCCTCTTCCTCATAGCGGGCGGGTTCCTCCACCGGGTACCCACCCTCCCGCAGGGCGGACAGAGCGGCCGGATACTGAGCCCGGCGGACAAACAGGTAATCGGTGTTATAGGTGGAGACGGCGAACAGGCTCACCCCGCGGGCGGCCAGCAAGCCGGCAAGAGAGGAAAGGACGCCCACCAGGGAAAAATCGAGGGTGCCCCGGATCCTAAGGCCGCGCCAGCCCCGCTCGCACCGAAGGCAGTTGGCGGGCAGCCGGCTTTCCCGGCAGACGAGCGACCACTCGTCCTGCGTTCTGGCGGCAAAGCAATAGGCGTCGTCGAAATCCACCTGGGAGAAATCGGCCGTCTGGCAGACGGCGAAGGACATGGGCAGCGCTTCCAGCACCAAGGCGCTCTCCCCTTTCGCAAGTGTTACCCGTATGGTAGCATAAAACCCACCGGCGCGCAAGCCGGGAGGCGCTCAGTCCATCGCCTGCGGCGACGGCACCCGGCGCAGGATATGCCGCACGGCCAGGGCGATGACCAGCCCCATGACGGCGGCGAACAGCACCACGAGGAAGATGCGCTCTTTAAACGCCTCGAACAAAAAGCCGTACATGGCCTGGCCGATGGGCAGGGTACACACGGCGATGACCGACACGAAGGACATCACCTTGCCGATAAGATGGTCGGGGGTCTGCTGCTGGATAAAGGTCTGGGCGGAGATATTGAACAGGGTGGCGCCGGCCATACAGCCCAGCACCGACGCGAGCAGCACGCCGTAGGATACCATGGGATGGGCGTTGGACACCACCGAGGCGGCGGCGGGAAGCACCAGCAGCACCGCGGTCAGCAGGAAGCGGTATGACCGGTTGAAAGGAACCTTTTTGGCGAACACACCGGCCAGCAGGCCGCCGGCGATGGCCCCCACGCCCATGGCCCCTTCCGCAAAGCCCTGGTGCTGGGAGGTCAGGCCGAGAAAAATTTTCACCATATAGGGCAGGCCCACCGTCACCATGCCGGCCAGGAAGAGGTTGAGACCGGTGATGACGAACATCAAAGGATACACCTGTGGGTTCTCTTTCGAAATAAAGTGAAAGGCGGCCTGGATGTCCCCGCCGGCGGTACGCAGCAGGCCGCCGTTTTTCTGCTGGCGGATAAAGGGGATGTGCAGGAAGATTTCCATCACCGCCGAGGTGAAGAAGCACAGGCCGCTGGCGATGAGGATGGGCATCAGGCCGAAGAAGCCGTACAAAAAGCCGCCCAGGACGGGGCCCACCAGATTCGCCAGGGCATTGACCTGAATGACCACGCTGTTGGCCTTCATCAGGTTCTCGTCCGCCGTGAGGGCTGGGATGCTGGCCTGGACGGAGGGCTGGTAAAACGACTGGATAACGCTCAGCAGCACCATCAGCAGGCCGATGATCCACAGGCTGTCGCTGACGGTGAACAACAGGGTAAAAACGGCGATCAGGCCGGCGGTGGTGAAGTCCAGAGCGACCATGATGTTCCGCCGGTTTATCCGGTCGGCGATGATGCCGCCCACCGGCGAAAGCAGGACGGTGGGAATCATGGAGACGGCCAGAATGGTGCCGAAGGCGGCGGCGGAGCCGGTGAGATCCAGCACATACATGGACAGGGCGAAGCGCAGGATGGCGTTACCGAACAGGGAAATGATCTGGCCGATGATCATCAGGCTGAAGTTCCGATGGAACAGTTTTTTCGGTTTCATAGCAGGCTCCTTCCGTGGGGATGGCAGGGGGCGGTCGGCGGTGTCCAGGCTCAGTTTTCATTTATACACAACCGATCGGTATGTAAAAAAGCATACCCAATTGGCGCGGCAACGTCAATGGGCCAAATCTTAGGATTTGATGAAGGGGAGATAAAGAAAAACGAGTATGCCGCGCCAGTGGGTTGGCGAACAAATTTTCGCGCAGGTCTTGCATTTCGAGGCGGACGACCGTATACTGAAAGGAGCGAAACGAAAGGAGACAGCCTATGCGCCAGTTTTCCATGTTAATAAAGCCCGCCTCCTCCCTGTGCAATATGCGATGCCGCTACTGCTTCTACCACGATGTGGCCAGCCACCGGGAGGCCTACAGCCACGGGGTGATGAAGGAACGCACCGCCCAGGCGGTCATCGACCGGGCCTTCGAGCACGTGGGGGCTGGCCCGGCGGAAATCACCTTCGGGTTCCAGGGCGGGGAGCCGGCGGTGGCGGGGCTCGACTTTTTCCGGGCCTTCACCGCCTATGTCCGGGAGAAACAGCCGGCAGGGGTGCGGGTGCGGTACGCCCTGCAGACCAACGGCACCCTGCTCACCGACGAGTGGGCGGCGTTTCTCAGCGAGCACGATTTCCTGGTGGGGGTATCCCTGGATGGCAGCCGGGAGGTGCACGATTTTCTGCGGCTGGACAAGGACGGCCGGGGGACGTACGCGGCGGTCACCCGCGGAATCCGGCGACTAGACGCGCACGGCGCGGCGTACAACATTCTGGCGGTAGTGACCCGGCAGATGGCCCGGCACCCCCGGCAGGTTTACGCCGCCCTGACCCGGGCGGGCTACCGGTATCTGCAGTTCATCCCCTGTCTGCGGCCGCTGGAAGGAGGGGATCGGCAGCCCTTCGATTTGACGCCCCGGGATTATGCGGCGTTTCTCAAACAGACCTTTGCTTTGTGGAAGGCGGACTGGGAACGGGGACAGCCGGTCAGCGTGCGGCTGTTCGACAATCTGGTGGGAATGCTGCGAGGGGATCCGCCGGGGCAGTGCGGGCTGCTGGGCCGCTGCGCCATGCAGATGGTGGTGGAGGCGGACGGGAGCGTGTATCCCTGCGATTTCTATGTGCTGGACGAATATCGCTGCGGCAGCGTCCTTACCGACAGCTTCGCCGCCATGGAGGCGAGCGGGCCGGCGCAGGCGTTTCTGTCCGCGCCCACGCCGCTCCATCCCCTGTGCGGAGACTGCAGGGCCTTCCCCCTTTGCGGCGGGGGCTGCCGGCGCACCCGGGAGTTTTTCGCCGCGGAGGACGGGTACTGCCCCTATCAGGATTTTCTGTACGCGTGCGCGGACGATTTGGCGGCCCTGGCCCGCCGCTTATAGGAGGGGATGGGCATGTTTCAGGAGTCCCTGTTCACGACGAACGAGCTCGAGCCGCTGGCCAGCCGGATGCGGCCTGAAAGCCTGGAGGACATCGCCGGACAGCAGCATCTGCTGGGAGAGGGGAAAATCCTCCGGCGGATGATCGCCTCCGACCGGCTCCCCTCCATGATATTCTGGGGGCCGCCGGGGGTGGGCAAGACCACCCTGGCCCGGGTCATCGCCAGCCAGACCCGCTCGGAGTTCATCAATTTCAGCGCGGTGTCCAGCGGCATCAAGGAGATCAAGGAGGTCATGGGCGAGGCGGAGCGCCGGCGGTTGTCCGGCGCGCGCACCATCGTGTTCGTGGATGAAATCCACCGGTTCAACAAGGCCCAGCAGGATGCCTTTCTCCCCTACGTGGAACAGGGGAGCATCATCCTCATTGGCGCCACCACCGAAAATCCCTCCTTTGAGGTCAACGCGGCCCTGCTCTCCCGGTGCAAGGTGTTCGTGCTGAACGCCCTGTCCCAGGAGGATGTGGCGGCGCTGCTGAGGCGGGCGCTGACCAGCCCGGCGGGCTTCGGGGGGCAGGCGGTGGCCATGGCGGACGAACTGGTGGACATCGTGGCCGCGTTTGCTAATGGGGACGCCCGGGTGGCGCTGAACACCCTGGAGATGGTGGTGCTCAACGGCGAGGTCGACCGGCAGGGGGATATTACCGTCACGCGGGCGGTGGTGGAGCAGTGCCTGGGGAAAAAGGCGCTGCTGTACGACAAGCGGGCGGAGGAGCACTACAACATCATCTCGGCCATCCATAAATCCCTGCGCAACAGCGATCCGGATGCGGCGCTGTACTGGACGGCCCGGATGCTGGAAGCCGGGGAGGATCCCCTGTACATCGCCCGCCGCCTGATCCGGTTCGCAAGCGAGGACATCGGCATGGCGGACAGCCGGGCGCTGGAAATCACGGTGGCGGCCTATCAGGCCTGCCATTTTCTCGGGATGCCGGAATGCAATGTGCATCTGGCCCACGCCGTCACCTATCTGGCCCTGGCCCCCAAGTCCCGGGCGGTGGACAGTGCCTATGCCGCGGCGGCGCGGGACGCGAGGGAAAGCCTGGCGGAGCCGGTGCCCATGCAAATCCGCAACGCGCCCACCGGCCTGATGAAGGAGCTGGGGTACGGGCAGGGATACCAGTTCGACCCCACGGCGGCCTACAACGTCACGGCCATGCAGTGCCTGCCGGACAGCCTGGCGGGACGGCGGTATTACCACCCGGGCCCCTTCGGGGAGGAAGCCGGGTTCGGCGAGCGGCTGGAGGGCATCCGGCGCGCCCGGGAGGAAAAGGGCCGGGAGTGACACCGGCGGAGGACGAAAAAGCGCCCGGCAACATGGCCGGGCGCTTTTTCGTTCGCGGATTATTCTTCTTCGTTCCAGCTGTAGAGCTTGCGCAGCTCCTTGCCGACGCTCTCGAGCTCATGCTCGGCATGCATGCGGCGGCAGGCGTTGAAGTGGGGACGGCCCACTTTGTTCTCATTGATCCACTTGGAGGCGAAGGTACCGTCCTGGATTTCCTCCAGGATCTTCTTCATCTCTTTTTTGGTCTCCTCGGTGACCAGGCGCTTGCCGGTCTCGTAATCGCCGAATTCGGCGGTGTCGGAGATGGAGTACCGCATCATGGAGAAGCCGCCCTTATAGATGAGGTCGACGATGAGCTTCATCTCGTGGATGCACTCGAAATACGCGTTGCGGGGATCGTAGCCGGCCTCGACCAGCGTCTCGAAGCCCGCCTGCATCAGGGCGGTCACGCCGCCGCAGAGCACGGCCTGCTCGCCGAACAGGTCGGTTTCGGTCTCGGTCTTAAAGGTGGTTTCCAGCACACCGGCACGGGCGCCGCCGATGCCCGCCGCATAGGCGAGAGCCACGTCCAGGGCGCGGCCGGAAGCATCCTGATGAATGGCCACCAGGCAGGGCACGCCCTTGCCCTCCACATACTCGCTGCGCACAGTGTGGCCGGGGCCTTTGGGGGCAATCATGAACACGTCCACATCCTTGGGGGGCTGAATCTGGCCGAAGTGGATGCTGAAGCCATGGGCAAAGGCCAGGGCCTTGCCAGCGGTCAGGTTGGGCTCGATATCCTTCTTGTACATATCGGCCTGCTTCTCGTCGTTGATGAGGATCATGATGACGTCGGCGGCCTTGGCGGCTTCGGCGGCGGTGGCGACCTTCAGGCCGGCGGCCTCGGCCTTGGCCCAGCTCTTGGAGCCGTTGTACAGGCCGACGATGACGTTGACGCCGCTCTCATGCAGGTTCAGGGCATGAGCATGGCCCTGGGAGCCATAGCCGATGATGGCCACGGTCTTGTCCTTGAGCACGCTGAGGTTGCAGTCGTTCTGGTAGTAGATTTTTGCCATAATGTACTCCTCCTGTGCCGCTTGGCGGCAAAATTTTATGTTATATATGGCGGTCTCGCAAAGGGTCGTCATATACACGGGGGACTTATTTTTTCACCGTCCGGGTGGGATCCGGGCCTTTTTCGATGGCGATGATGCCGGTGCGCACGATTTCCTTGACGCCGTAGGGACGCAGCAGGGTTTCCAGGGTTTCGGTGCGCTCGGCGGTATCGGAGAATTCCACCGTCATGGTGGTGCGGGTGGCGTCCACGATTTTAGCGCCCATCAGCTCGGTAACCCGCATGATTTCCGCCCGTTGGGAGGCGCCCACCGCTACCTTGATGAGGGAAAGGGTGCGGGGAATGTACGCGCCGGTCTCCAGAGTTTTGACCTTGATGACCGGAATGACCTTGTTGAGCTGCTTCTCCAGCTGCTCGACCACGTATTCATCCCCGTCCACCACAATGGTCATGCGGGAAATGGTGGGATCCTCGGTGACGCCCACCGCCAGGGAGTCGATATTGAAGCCGCGGCGGGAAAACAGGCCGGACACCCTGGACAGGACGCCCGGCTGGTTCTCCACCAGCACGGACATGGTGTATTTCATAGAAACGGCTGACTCCTTTCCATAGACCGGAGAATGAACGGCCCGCTTACAGGGAGGGGTACTCCGGGCTGACCTGGCAGACCAGGAGATAGGGCTTATCGTCGGCCCACATCTCCTCCAGGGCGCCGGCGGCCTCCTCGTTGGAGGAAACCGTGCGGGACCGGATGCCGTAGGCCTCCGCGATTTTGGCAAAGTCGGGGCTGCCGTCCAGATAGACGGCGGAATGCACGCCCTTATACAGATTATCCTGCAGCTCCCGCACCATGCCCAGGCGGGTGTTGCGCATGATAATAATCTTGACGCCCAGGCCCTCCTGGCAGATGGTGCCCAGCTCCATCATACTCATCTGGAAGGAGCCGTCGCCGCATACCGCGCAGACCTGACGGCCGGGGGCGGCGCTTTTGGCCCCCACGGCGCAGGGGACGGAATACCCCATGGTGCCCATGCCGCCGGAGGTGAGGAACCGGCCCTGCCGGATCTCAAAGTGGTTGGCCGACCAAATCTGGTTTTGTCCCACGTCGGCGCAGAGGATGCCGTCGGCCTCCATCCGGCGGGCCAGCGCATGCATGAAGGTCTTGGGTTCCACAAAGCCCTCCACCGGCTCGATGGCCTTGGCGGCGTAGCGTTTCTTGCGTTCGGTGACCGCTTGCACCCACTCCTGGGGAGCCTGGCAGTCGACGTGCTTGGTCAGCTCCTCCAGCACGTGCTTCAAATCGCCCACAATCGGGATATGGGCGGGCATATTCTTGCCGATCTCGGCGGGATCCACGTCGATGTGGATGACCTTGGCGCGGGTGGCCACCTGACCGGGAGCGGCCACGGCCCTGTCCCCCACCCGGGCGCCGGCCATAATGACCAAATCCGCGTCCCGGATGGCCTTATTGGCGGGGGCGCAGCCGTGGGAGCCCAGCATCCCCAGGTTGAGAGGATGGGCGGTGGGCAGCGCGCCGATGCCCATCATGGTGGAGATGGCGGGAAGATTCAGCTTTTCGATAAAAGCGCACAGCTCCTTCTGCGCGCCGGCGGAGAACACCCCGCCGCCCACGCAGATCACCGGACGCTTGCAGGTTCGCAGGGCATCCACCGCTTTTTTAATCTGGAGGGAATGGCCCTGCACCCGGGGCTTATAGCCGATGATGTCCACCGGGCGGCTGTAATCGAAGTCGGGAATGGACTTCTGCTGCATATCGATGGGCACGTCGATGAGCACCGGGCCGGGCCGACCGGTGGAGGCGATATGAAACGCCTCCTTGAAAATACGGGGAATATCCGATGCCCGGGACACGATGTAGCTGTGCTTGGTGAACGGCTCGGCGGCGCCGGTAATATCCGCCTCCTGGAACACGTCGCGGCCCAGCAGGTCGCTGCGCACCTGGCCGGTGATCACCACCAAGGGGATAGAGTCCATATAGGCCGAGGCGATGCCGGTGAGCAGATTGGTCGCGCCGGGGCCGGAGGTAGCGATGCACACCCCCACCTCCCCGGAAATGCGGGCGTAGCCGCTGGCGGCGTGGGCCGCGTTCTGCTCGGTGCGTACCAGCACATGGTGAATCGGGCTGCCCGCCAGGGCGTCGTAAAAGGGGCAGATAGCCGCGCCGGGATAGCCGAAGGCGGTCTTCACGCCCTCCAGCTCCAGGCAGCGAACCATGGCCAATGCGCCGGTCGTCATCCAAATCCGTCCTTTACCTGTTGGTTAGCCGCGCCGGAGTCCGGCAAGCCCGCTTGCCGGGCCCCCCTTTGGGGCGGCTTTGTTCTTCATTATAAGCGCCTTTTTCAAACAAGTCAAGCCCCATTTTTACTTGCTAAAGCGTAAAACTGCCAGGGCGTATGTTGACCGAAACTGGACTTCTTAACATTCTCTTACGGCGCTGGACAGGCCGGGCGCCCATGATGTATAGTAAAAGAATAAAAGAAGCCGTCCCGCCGTGGGGCGGGAATCCGAAAAAGCGGAGGCGAGAGCCATGAACATATTGGTGGTGGACGACGAGAAGGAAATCGCCGATTTGATGGAGCTGTACCTGACCAACGAGGGATTCACGGTGTACACCTGCTACACGGGGCTGGACGCGCTCAAGGCCCTGGAGGCGAAAAAAATCGATTTGGCGCTGCTGGACGTGATGCTGCCCGACATGGACGGCTTCTCCATCTGCCGGCGCATCCGGGAGGGCTACCGGTTTCCGGTGATCATGCTGACCGCCAAGGTGGAGGAGCTGGATAAGATCACCGGCCTGTCCATCGGGGCCGACGACTACATCACCAAGCCCTTCAGCCCGCTGGAGGTGGTGGCGCGGGTCAAGGCCCAGCTGCGCCGGGCCACCCGGTACAACGAGGGGGCGGAGGAAACCACGGTCATCGATTTCAACGGGCTGGTCATCAACCGGGAGACCCACACCTGCACCCTGTACGATCAGCCCCTGGTACTGACCCCCATCGAATTCAACCTGCTGTGGCTGCTGTGCGAAAACCGGGGGCGGGTGCTGTCCAGCGAGGAGCTGTTTGAAAAGGCCTGGGGCGAGAAATACTTCAATTCCAACAACACGGTGATGGTCCACATCCGGCGGCTGCGGGAAAAAATGCACGAGCCGCCCAAAAACCCACGGTTTATTAAGACGGTCTGGGGGGTGGGGTACAAAATTGAAAAGTAAAACCCTGGAACGGGCGCTGAAAAAAAGCATCATGCTCCGTTTTCTGCTGACCGCCGTCCTGGTGTCCCTCTTGTATCTGGGGCTGCTGTACCTATCCTTCACCGCCCTGCGGACGTTCCTGTCCAATCTGCTGCTGCCGCTGCTGGGCACGCAGATGTACTATTCCCTGATGGACACCAAGGTGTTCTGGCTGACCTTTGGATACGTCGTGGTGATGGGGGTGGTCATCTACCGCACCATTTCCCGCACCATCGGGTACGTCACCCCCATCGCGGAATCGGTGGACATGGTGTTCAACAAGGAGGACGCGCCCATCCTGCTGCCCAAGGAGTTGGAGGACGTGCAGTTCAAGCTCAACTCCATCAAATACAGCGCCCTGAACAGCGAACGGCTGGCCCGGGAGGCGGAGCAGCGCAAGAACGACCTGGTGGTCTATCTGGCCCACGACCTCAAGACCCCGCTGACCTCCGTCATCGGGTATGTCAGCCTGCTGCAGGAGGCCCCCGACATGCCCGCGAGCCAGCGGGCAAAATACACCGGCATCGCGCTAGAGAAGGCCTACCGGCTCGAGCAGCTGATCAACGAATTTTTTGAAATCACCCGGTTCAACCTGCAGAGCATCACCCTGGAAACCAACAAGATTCACCTGACGGTTATGCTGTACCAAATCGCCGACGAGTTCTATCCCATGCTGGCGGAAAAGGATCTGACCCTTTCCACCGAGCTGGAGGAGAATCTCATCCTGTACGCCGACGCCGACAAGCTGGCCCGGGTGATGGACAACCTGCTGCGCAACGCGGTCAACTACAGCTATCCCTCCACCGACATCCGGCTGACGGCGGCCAGAGAAGGGGACGCGGTGCGCATCATGGTGAGCAACGCGGGGGATCCCATCTCCGACGCCCAACTCAGCCGGCTGTTTGAAAAGTTTTTCCGGCTGGATTCCGCCCGGCAGAGCCGCACCGGCGGCGCGGGGCTGGGGCTGGCCATCGCCAAGCAGATCGTGGAGCTGCACCACGGCACCATCACCGCCGCGAGCAGCGCCGAACGCACCATCTTCACCGTCCGGTTGCCGGCAGCACCGCCGGATGGCCGGCCGGAGGGACAATTCGGCGGAAGTTCTAAATGATCCATTAACAGAAGGTTAAGAATCCTCGCTGGCTGTTGTGAATCCCTGCCGATTGCGTTATACTATAGCCAAAGGCCACATCATCTGATTGAATGAGGGAAATGACAATGAGCCAAAACGATTTTAATGAATTCAAGGATTTGGGCCGGCAAATCAAGGATTCGGTCATGTCCGTGGTGAATATGCAGGAATTCAACGACTTGAAAACCACCATCAAGGCCGCCACCCAGGATTTGTCGAAGGATCTCAAGTCCGCTTTCAAGACCGGCGTGCCGCCGACGGGGCCGGTGCCGCCGTCCGCGGGGTACACCGAGACGAGTGGTAACGGAAGCTACACGTACACCTATACCTACACGGATCCCTACCCACCTGCGCCGTCGCAGGCGCAGCAGCGGCCGGTGCCGCCCCAGAGGCCCGT
>ERZ772876.871-NODE-871-length-35701-cov-13.962184_pt1 | contig 35701 bp, 28 predicted proteins | sample MGYA00580584_ERZ772876 | MGnify/ENA primary metagenome ERZ772876 (study PRJEB29015, sample SAMEA2737728) | human gut metagenome | biome: human gut; feature: human-associated habitat; material: faeces | place: China | collected 2012 ... | reverse complement strand
CACCGCCGTGGGCGTTCATGTACTCCTCAAAGTTCGTGAACTTCTGCTGCGGCGGGCGGCGGCTGATGAGCACAAGGCCCGGGTCCTCGTCCTTTGCAGCGGGCTGACGGCTGCGGCGGCCGGTGTCGGCCTTGGGGGCGCGGCCTGCGCCGCCGACGGCACTGCGGGGGCTGCCGGTGCGCTCATTGCGCTCGCTGCGCGGGGCACGGCCTGCACCACCGGCTACAGCCGGGCGGGCATTGCGGTCGTTCGGGGTGTTCCGGTCGCTGCGGCGGCCTGCATTGCGGCGGTCGCCGTTCGGGGCATTCTGGCCCTGCACGGCCTGAGCACCCTGCGCGGTCTTGATGGCCGGGGCAGCGGGAGCAGCCGGGGCCTTTCTGGCCGAGCGCAGCGGCGTTGCCTCCGGGGCGCTCACAAAGTGCGGGTCAAATTTGGGCTGGGCATTGCTGCCGCGGGCCGGGGCGTTCTGCTCCCGGCGGGGGCGGCTGTTGTTGTTATTGTTGGAACGGCGGTCATTGCTGCGCCCGCCGGAAGTACGCTTGGGATCATCCATGGTTCGTTCCTCTTTTTCCAGTTTTACAGGCTGCTTTGCCTGCGCTTTGGGCACGGCAGCAGCCTTTTTTTCAGGCTTTGCAGGGGCGGCCGCCTTCGCGGGCTTTGCCTGCTGTTCCGGCTGCTTCCCGGCCTGTTCGGGGGCAGCTTTGGGCTTTTTGCCGCGCACGGGCGGCTCCGGGCGCACCGGGGCGGGCACACCGTCCCACGGGTGGCCGGACACCACTGGGATCTTCCGGCGGTTCAGCTTTTCGATGCCGACCAGATACTCCTGCTCCTCCGGGGCGCAGAAGCTGACGGCGGTGCCGTCGGCTCCGGCACGGGCCGTGCGGCCAATGCGGTGCACATAGGTCTCCGGCACCTCGGGCAGGTCGTAGTTGAACACATGCGACAGCTCGCTGATGTCGATGCCGCGGGCGGCGATGTCGGTGGCCACCAGTACCCTGGTCTTCCCGGCCTTGAAGTCCTCCAGTGCGGTCACGCGGGCGGTCTGGCTCTTGTTGCCGTGGATGGCCGCCGCCGGGATGCCCTGTTTGGTGAGGTCTCTTGCGATCTTGTCGGCCCCGTGCTTGGTGCGGCTGAACACCAGCGCGTTGACCACCGGGGGCTGCAGGTTCTTGATGAGCCAGGGCAGCAGGAATTTCTTGTTTCCCTTCTCCACATGGTACAGGCTCTGCTGGATGCGGTCCACGGTGCTGGACACCGGGTCCACCTTGACAAAGGCCGGGTCCCGCAGGATGCCGGCGGCCAGCTGCTCGATCTCGGCGGGCATGGTGGCGCTGAACATCAGGTTCTGGCGCACCTTGGGCAGCTTGGCGATCACCTTCTTCACATCGTGCACGAAGCCCATATCCAGCATACGGTCGGCTTCGTCCAGCACAAAGATCTCCAGATCCGACAGGTCGATAAAGCCCTGCCCGATCAGGTCGTTCAATCGGCCCGGGCAGGCCACAAGGATGTCCACGCCCTTTTTCAGGGCCTCCACCTGCGGGGCCTGGCCCACACCGCCAAAGATCACGGTGCTGCGCAGGTTCAGGTACTTGCCGTAGGCGTCAAAGCTCTCGCCGATCTGCAAGGCAAGCTCCCGGGTGGGGGTCAGGATCAGCGCGCGGACGGCCCCCTTGCGGCGGGGCGGGTTGGCAGTGAGGCGATCCAGCATGGGCAGCGCAAAGGCGGCCGTCTTGCCGGTGCCGGTCTGGGCACAGCCCATCAGATCCCGGCCGGACAGCACCGGCGGGATGGCCGCTGCCTGAATGGGCGACGGGGTCTCATAGCCTGCCTCCTGCACAGCGCGCAGAAGCGGGGCGGACAGATTCAGTTCTTCAAATGTCATGGTTCTCCTATAATAGCCTTCCCCCAAGGGGAAAGCTATTGCGCTCTCTCATTCCGTAATTTTCCGGCACTCGATATAATAGCGCTTTTCCTCCGCATGGCCCATGCTGAAGGTCTTGCGGGGCAGCACGCCGCCCATCACAACGCCCTTGAACAGGTCGCTCTTGGCAAAGGGCGGCATCAGGAAGGCCACAGCCCCCTTCTTGCACAGCGCGCGCACAGCCGGTTCATCGTGTACATAGTCCACCCGGCCCTCCGGGTGACGCTCCAGATAATACTCAATAAATTCGTCGATGGTGCCCACGGTAAGCGGCGCGGTGGGCTCCTCAAAGCTCAGCACGTTGGCCATGTGAGGGCCGGCCAGCGTAAAGGGCTGCTTTTTCTCACCGCCAAAGCAGCAGCCTGCCATGTTCTCGTCGCTCCAGGTGATCAGCGCCAGCAGCACGGCAGCGCAGTCCACATTGAACAGCACCCGATGGATGGGCTCGATCTCGATGGCGGGCGAGTGGACGTTGCACACCTCGGCCAGGCACCACCGGGCCGGGTGGTTCTCGGCCTGCTCCGGGGTCAGGGTCTTTTTCAGCTCCTCCCAGCAGGCCTTGGCGGTGGCCAGCGAATGGTTGCCGTCGCCCACGGCCAGGATCAGCGGGTCGCGGCGGGCAGCATCCGGGTATTTGGCATCAAAGGCTTCCTGACTGCCCAGCGCAGCCAGTGCCGTCTCGATCTGGTCGATCATGGCCGGGTCCTCCACGGCCCAACCGGCCACATGGCCGCCGCCCAGCATCAGTTCGCCCTCGTACACTTTGCGCAGCTTGTTCTTGCGGGCCGCGATGGGCTCGATGAGGGTGCACTGAGGGTCGTCGGCCAGCATCATGATGTGGGGCGTTTCCAGCGCGGCACCGGTGCGCACCTTCATGCGGGGCGGGATGCGGCTCTCCACCGTGCTCTCGCTGGGCCGCACGGTGCACTTTGCTCCGCGCTGATAGCTGTAAGCTTCCAGATCCACCTTGCCCACAAGGCCCTGCCGCACCCGGCCGCTCTGCTCGGTGCGCTCCACATACACAAAGCCGTCCACGGCGCGGGTGAGCACGTTCTGGGCATAATCCGCCATCGTGGCATGGATCTGCTCCACCCGGGCGTCCGCGTTGCCGTCCTCCAGATACACCTCCGGCAGGATCAGGTTCAGGGTGCTGGGGCTGCCGTCAGCCGCTTCTTTGGCCCGCTGCCAGTACTCGCGGTCGCTGGTGAACTGGTCGCAGGCAATGCAGCCCCACTGTTCCAGCGGGATCTGCTCCGCAGGCAGAAGGATGTGCGCAGGTGCAAAGCAAGTTGTGGTGTTCATGGTCGATTCCTCACTTTCCCGTATCATCAAAGACAATTACTGCATCACTCAGCCCGAAACGCGGTCGGTCTCAAAGCGGTCTGCGGCGTGTACGGTCAGGTTCTCCACCCCTGCATCCGTGGCCGCCGTTTCCAGCGCCTGCAGGGCATCGGCATCCATGGCCGAGTCCGAGGTCACCAGCAGGTTCTGCACGCCCAGGGTCAGGGCCGGCACGTCCAGCGCCACACTGCTGTTATTGCACTGATCCAGCGTGTAGCTGAACCACAGGGTCACCTTGCCCGACAAACGGTCCTGCAGGGCGGCGATGTCCGCCTTCAGCTGGTCGGCACGAGAGACCCCGTTGGTGGTACCGTAGTCCTGCTTCTTGCTCAGCTTGGGGAACTGCACATTGGTCAGCACCACCTGCTCAAAGCCCAGCTGCTGCACCTCTTCCACCAGGTCGCCCACATACTCCACTGCCGCCGTGGAATAGGGGTTCAGCCAGGGGTTGCCGTTCTTCTGGGCATCCAGCCACAGGGCGCTGCCGTTGTAGTGGATGGCCATGGAGGGGTCGGTGCGGGGCGAGATGGGGTCCTTGAAGGCCGCGAGCTGCGCCACCGGAATGAGCTTTTCTTCCCGCAGGATGGCCGCGATGTGCCCGGCGTCCAGCGGTTCGGCCACGATGCCGCCCGCCGCAGCCGCCGCCTGCGATGCATAGTAGATGTTTCCGGCCACATCTTTCAGGGTCAGCACGGCGTATTCCACGCCCTGCGCCTTCAGCTGCTGTGCCGTGGCGCGGAGGGTGTCATCGTCCGTGAGGGCCGACGTGTCCAGCTCCGCCCACCGGCCGGAAACGATCGCCTTACCGTCAAAGACGTCCTCTTCCGGCTCCGATGCCGCCGAGGAAGCAGCCTCCGACGCGGCTGCCGAAGCCGCTGCCTGGGAGGATGCCGCCGCGCGGGATGCGCTCTCGGCTTCCAGATCCCGGTCCTTGACCACGGTGTACCAGGTGTGGGTAGCCCAGTCCAGCACATGGGGCGCGGCGAACCATGCCGCGGCCAGCACCACGGCCACCAGCACGACGATGCCCACGATCTTGCGGATGCGCATGCCGCGGCTGTAAAAGCTGCGGCGGTAGCGCTTGACCTTGGGCCGACGTTTATACTTTGCCATTTTGACTTACCTCCCTTTACAGGATCACCGAATGGCCGGTAAAGCCATAAATGGCCAGCGCCAGCACGCCGATGTACACCAGCGTGATGGGCAGGCCGCGGAACGCGGAGGGGATAGCCTTGCTGCGCAGGCGGTGCTGGGCCTCTGTAACCAGCAGCACAGCCAGCAGGTAGCCCACGCCGCTGCCCAGGCCAAAGCCCAGGCTCTGCATCAGCGTAAAGCTCTGGGTGCGCTCCACCAGCACGGTGCCCAGCACGCAGCTGTTCAGGGCTGCAACGGGCACGATGCGCAGCAGCTTGCCCGCAAGGGGCAGGCGGCGGCCCAGGCCGAGCACCAGCTCTTCGGCGGTGCAGACCACGGCAATGGCGGCCACATACACCAGCGGGCGCAGCTGGGCACGGTTTTCCAGCGAGACGATCCAGCTGCCGGCATACCAGGTCAGCGGGGCCACCAGCACCTGCGTGATGCACAGCTGCAGGCCGAACAGCCAGCTGCTGGTGCGGTCATCCCCCACCAGCTGCACCAGACGGGACACGCCCAGTGCGCGGGTAAAGATGGCATTCTGGGCAAACACGGCCAGCACCGCATAGCCAAAGAACACCACCCAGGCATTCACAACATCTCTCATTGCTCGCCGTCCGCCTCCTTCTGTGCATGCACATCCACAAGGCTGCGCGCTTCCCGTACCAGATAGGCCTTGCGCCGGGCTGCCAGTGCACGCCACACGGCGCACAGCACGCCCAGCACGATAAAGCCGCCCGCCGGCATCCCGGCCATGGGCAGCACGGCCCGTTGCCCCACCGGGGTGCCGAACACCGTGCCCAGTGCCAGCCACTCGCGCACGCAGCCCAGCAGCATCAGCAGCAGCGCATAGCCCACCGTGATGCGCAGGCCTTTGGACACGGCCTTATGCAGCGTTTCCTGCACGCGGCCAAAGCGGTAGGTCAGCAGCGGCTCCACCACCAGCAGGGGCAGGTAGATGCCCAGGGTCAGCAGGCTGGTGCCGAACACAGCGTTCAGGATGGGGTAGGCCACCAGATACACCACAGCGGCACTGAGGCTGTACACCAGCGCACGGGGCAGCAGCTTTTTCTGCAGCTCTTCCGGGGCCGGGTTCTCGCTGTTCAGGGGGAACAGACGGCTCAGCAGGCAGGCCAGCACGCGGGAGGGCACCAGCAGCAGCGCTACGGCAGCCGCCAGCATCACACCGTTATGGGCGGTGGTGGCCAGCACCACCAGCGGGGCCAGACCCATGCCCTGCATGACCACGGGGTTGTTCAGGAACACGCGGTCGTGGTGGGCAAAGCGGTCGGGGTCCTTCAAAATCAGTTCTGCGGTCGCTTTTCTCATTCTGCGGCCTCCTTTCCGGCACCGGATGCGGGCAGGTGGTGCAGCAGACGGTACAGCCGCACCTCGGTGCGGTCGATCCACGCCGAGATGCTGTTGACGGCCAGCACGGCAAAGCACACGCCCGTTTCGTACACGCCGTAATAACGGAAGCCCATGCTTACCCCGCCCACCAGCACACCGTACAGGATGCGTCCCATCCGGTGGTGGGCACAGGTGTAGGGCTCATTGATGAGGAACACCGCGCTGAACAGCACCGCGCCGGTGAGCAGCTCGTCCCGCACGCACTGCAGACGGGGCAGGGCGTTGACCAGCACATCGCTTTCTGCCAGACCCGCCTGCCGCGGGAAGAAGAAGGCGATGAGGGCGCAGGTGGCCAGAAAGCTCACCGAGGCCGTCATATGGGCATCCTTCTGGCTCCACAGGAACAGCCCGCAGGCCAGCAGCACCAGGGCGGCACCGGTGCCCATGGGGGCGGCGTATTCGCCCAGGCTCAGCGCGATCGAACTGTAGTTCAGCATGCCGCCGCTGCTCAGGGTGTCCTCAATGGCACTGGACACCGGCACGCCGGAGGCATCCCACAGCGGGATGGCCGTATAGGGCTGCGGGTAACGGAACACCTGTTCCGGCCAGGACACTGCCGCCACGGCATAGCCCACGGCGGCCGGGTTGAAGGGGTAGCTGCCGTAGCCGCCAAAGACCTCCTTGCCGATGAGCACACCGGCCAGCACCGCCGCCACCAGCACATAGATGTCCACGGTGACCGGCATCAGCAGGGCGATCACCAGCGCAAAGCTCTCGTTGGACAGGTCGCCGTTCTGATATACGCGGTGCCGCAGCAGCGACACCAGACGGTCGCACAGGTTGCCGGTGAGCATGGCAATGCCGCACAGCAGCAGCGGGCGCAGGCCGTACAGGTAGCAGGCCATGCACAGCGGCGGCACCGCCATCCAGCAGATGTGCTTGTAATATTTTCCGGTCTTTTGCAGCTGCTGTTCCTGCTCCCGGATCAATGCTTCATCCATACAACGCTCCCTCTCACAGGGCAGCCAGACGGCGCACGGCGGCGGTCATGTCGTCCTTGCCGAACACGGCACTGCCTGCCACCAGAACGTCGGCACCGGCCTCCACGCACAGCGGGGCGGTGGTGTCGTCCACGCCGCCGTCCACTTCCAGCAGATAGTGCAGGCCGCGCTTCTCGCGCTCCGCCTTCAGCCAGCGCAGCTTGTCCAGTGCCGAGGGCATGAACTTCTGGCCGCCGAAGCCGGGCTCCACGCTCATCACCAGCACCAGGTCCAGCTGGTCCAGATAGGGGGCCAGCGCCTCCGGGGCGGTGCCGGGCTTGATGGTCAGGCCCGTCTTGCAGCCCAGCGCCTTCACGGCATCCAGCGTCTGCTGGATATCGTCCTCGCATTCCAGATGGAAGTTGTACAGGGTGGCACCGGCCTTGATGAAGGGTTCTGCGTACTGCAGCGGGTGGCTGATCATCAGATGCACATCGTAAAAGGCATCCGGCAGGGTCTTGTGCAGGCTCTTGAGCACCGGCACGCCAAAGCTGATGTTGGGCACAAAATGGCCGTCCATCACGTCGTAGTGCAGCATCTGTGCACCGGCGTCCAGCACCGTGCGGCAGTCCGCGCCCAGCTTGCCAAAATCAGCCGAAAGGATCGAAGGACTTACAATCGCCATAGTATATCGTTACGCTCCGTTATATTCAAAAGTTTTTATCCTCACAGGCCCGGTATTTTTCCGGTTTTGCAGTTTCCGGAATACCGGGGCATGGATATCTTTAGTTTACATGAAAACGCACAAAAAATCAAACCTGCCGGCCTGTTTTTCACCGAAAAGTCGTAATTGGATAGATTTGTCCATCTGCCCTCTTTCTTTTGGCCCTGCAGGCGGCGTATTGACGGTTTGAAATGGCTTCGCGTGCGCTTCGCCATAAATAGCGGAAAAATTATTTTTATATTCGCGTTTGTCGCGCTCTGCGGAGCGCTCCAAACGCCTTTTCACAGGAACGGGCACCGGCATCGGCAGCTGTCAGCCTGCGGCTGTCGCGCAGCAACCGAGGGGGCTCGCCCCAACAAGTTCTCTCTTGCCATCAAAAGAGAACATTTTCCGTTCCTGAAACACAAAACAGCCAGACCGCCCTGACGTCCGGGCAGTCTGGCTGTGCGGTTATTCCACCGGTTTCATGCTGGCCGGGTCCTCCACGGCAGGGGCACCGCCGGCCTCGTCGGGCAGACGCTTCATGCCGCCGGGGTTCGGGGCCTGCGAGGGCAGGGTGAATACGAAGCGGCACCACTCGCCCTGCTGGCTCTCCACCCGGATCTGTCCGCCGGACAGGTTGACCAGCACCTTGCAGATGTTCAGGCCCAGGCCCGCGCCGCGGGCGTGCAGGCCGCGGGAGCGGTCCTCCTTGTAGAAGCGCTGGAACACATAGGGCAGTGCCTCCGGGCTGATGCCCTGACCGGAGTTCCAGACGGCGATCTCGGTTTCCGGGCCCAGTTTTTCCACGCTGAAGCGGATGGTGCCGCCCGCCGGGGTGAACTTGATGGCGTTGTCCAGCAGGTTGTACACCACCTGATGGATCAGGTCCGGGTCGGCGTACACCAGCGCCTTTTCGTCCATGGTCAGGCCCTCGATCTCGATCATGCCGTCGTTGATGCGCTGCTCGGCCGAGAGTGCCACGCCGGTGAGGGTATCCCAGATGTTGAACATCCGGGCATTGACCTGATATTCGCCGCTTTCCAGCTTGGAGAGATCCAGCATATTCTGGATGAGCCGTGCCAGACGGCCGGTCTCCTCGCTGACCAGCTGCAGGTAGTGGTTCTGCATCTCGGGCGGGATGGTGCCGTCCAGAATGCCGTCCACAAAGCCCTTGATGGTGGTCATGGGGGTGCGCAGCTCGTGGGCGATGTTGCCCATGAACTGGCCCCGGGAGTTGTCGTTGGTCTGGATGTTGTCGGCCATGCGGTTGAAGGTGCGGGCCAGGTCGGCCACTTCCCCTTCGCCTTCCACGCCTTCCACACGCACGGACAGGTCGCCGCCGCCAAAGCGCTGGGCCGCGTCGGTCACCTTCTGCAGCGGGTCGGTGAGTTTGCGCATCAACAGCTTGGTCAGAATGCTGGCGCACAGCAGCATCACGCAGGCCGACAGCAGGAAGTTGGACCAGAACTGCTGCTTGAACTCGGTGAGCTGCCTGCCGGAGGAGCACAAAAAGATCCAGCCGCTCTGGCTGCCGTGCTCGTCGCACATCTCACTGACGGTGATATAGCTTTTTTCGGTCAGCACCCCATCCAGCGTACCGAACACATGGTAGTAGTCCGCGCCGGAGGCCGCCGCCTTCTTCATCATCTCATCCGGCACGGCCGGTGCGGTGAGCATTTCCGGGCTGGAAGCGATCAGCACCCGGCCGTCGTTGTCGGTGAAGAACAGATAGGCCTCCGCGCTCTCGCCGATGATCTCCAGCTTGGTGTTCAGGGCGTCCAGCTCGTCGCCCTCCGGCAGCGCCGCCTGCTGGGCCAGATACTGGGCCGTGCGGCGGGTGACCCCCACCACCTGGTCCAGCGTCTCATAGCGGTCCCGGGCAAAATAATTCTTGAACAGCACCCATTCCGAACAGCCCATCAGCACGATGCCCAGCACCATCAGGGTGGACACCAGCGAGAAGAATGCCGTCGAGATACTCTTGCGCATTACTGACGCACCTCGAATTTATAGCCCACGCCCCACACGGTTTTCAGCTCCCACTTGTCGGAAGCACCGGCCAGCTTTTCGCGCAGGCGTTTGACGTGCACGTCGATGGTACGGCTGTCGCCGTAATACTCAAAGCCCCACACCTCGTCCAGCAGCTGGTCGCGGGTGTACACACGGTTGGGGTGGGAAGCCAGGCAGTTGAGCAGTTCCAGCTCCTTGGGCGGAGCCTCCACCACCTTGCCCTTGACCCGCAGCTCATAGCTGTTCATGTCCAGGCGCAGGTTGTCGAACTCGATCACGCCCTCGGTGCTCTCGGCTGCAGCCGAGGTGGTCTGGCAGCGGCGCAGCACCGCCTTGATGCGGGCCACCACTTCCTTGGCGTCAAAGGGCTTGACCATGTAATCGTCGGCGCCCAGCTCCAGGCCCAGCACCTTGTCAAAGGTCTCGCCCTTGGCGGTGAGCATCATCACCGGGGTATTGCCCGCCTTGCGGATGCGGCGGCACACTTCCAGGCCGTCCATCCGGGGCATCATCACATCCAGCAGCACCATGTCGGGCTTGATCTGGTTGAACTTTTCCAGTCCCTCCTCGCCGTCGCCGGCCGTGGTGACCTGATAGCCCTCCTTGGTCAGGTACAGGCGCAGCAGCTCACAGATGTTGGCGTCATCATCCACCACAAGGATCTTTTCGTTTGCCATAAAGGTTTCCTCCCGTCTGGTCTATCCAATGGCCGCCGCGCTTGCGGCAGGCCATGTGTCAAAAAGGCTCTCCATCTTTTATTATACTGGAGAGTTATGACAAAATAAAGAAGGTTTTGTATGATTTTTTCACAAACTCCGTTCTTCTGCCCATCCGGATGTGCCCGGCCCGGCGGCCGCATTTCGGTCTGACATCACACGTCGGTCGATGGATGTATTTCGCCGGGTCAGATCCGCTCCTGTCGACGAGGCATCAGCGGCGCGTTTTTGCCCCTTCGAGCCGAAAAACCGCACAAAACAGCGTCATCCGGTTTGTACAGGCCGCCAAAATTGCCGCCGGGCGGGAAAAGTTCCTTGCATTTTACCGGGCGGGATGTATACTGAGACCGTACCGGGTTTGTACTACAAGCCGGGGCTTCATTCCTGCATCGCAAGCGGTGCCGCACCGCTTTATGTTTTGAGAGAAGAGAGGTATTCCCCATGGCTGAATGTTTTTACTGTGAAAAAGACAACGAAAAGCGCAAGGCTCTGATGCTGGACGTCTGCGAACTGCCCTACAGCATCGTATACCTGTTCCGCGACCAGAAGAACAAGGGCCGCTGCGTGGTGGCCTTCAAGGGCCACAAGACCGAGTACTTCCAGCTGACCCCGGAGGAGAACGCCGGTTACTTTGCCGACGTGGCCAAGGTGGCGAAGGTCCTGGACGAGCTGTACCACCCGGACAAGATCAACTACGCCACCTACGGCGACGGCATGCCCCATGTGCATGTGCACATCGTGCCCAAGTACAAGGGCGGCGTGAGCTGGGGCCAGCCCTTCAGCGACAGCCTGCCCAAGGTGCTGCTGACCGACGCCGAGTACGACGCCATGATCGCCGACCTGCGCGCAAAGCTGCTGTAATTTTCACCTGTCCCGGCCCGTCGGGGGATGCCTTGCTCCCCGGCGGGCTTTTTGTCTGCCCCAAAGGGCCAATCTTGCCAAAACGCTTGCGCTCCCCCGGTGCTTTGCGTATAATGATAGATGTATTGTTATGCCCAAAAAACGTGTAAGGAGCGTATTTTATATGAAGTTAGGTATCGTCGGCCTGCCGAACGTCGGCAAGTCCACCCTGTTCAACGCCATCACCTCCACCAAGAACGCGGAGGCGGCCAACTATCCTTTCTGCACCATCGAGCCCAACAGCGGCATCGTGGCCGTGCCGGACAAGCGTCTGGACAAGCTGGCAGAGATCTGGCAGACCAACAAAAAGACCCCCGCCATCGTGGAGTTCGTGGACATCGCCGGTCTGGTGAAGGGTGCCAGCCAGGGTGCCGGCCTGGGCAACAAGTTCCTGGGCCACATCCGCGAGTGTGATGCCATCGTGCATGTGGTGCGCTGCTTTGATGACGACAACATCATCCATGTGGTGGAGGACGTAACCAAGGCCGAGGCCGTGGACCCCATTGCCGACATCGATGCCATCGATTACGAGCTGATCCTCTCTGACCTCGAGGTCGTTCAGAACCGCGCGGGCCGGATGGCCAAGGCCGCCAAGAGCGGCAACAACAAGGGTGCTGCCGCAGAGGCTGCCTGGCTGCAGAAGCTGGCTGATCACCTGAGCGCAGGCAAGCCCGCCCGCAGCTTTGACTTTGACGAGGGGGATGCCGAGCAGCAGGCCGTGCTGCACGAGATGGGCCTGCTGAGCTCCAAGCCCGTGCTCTACGCCTGCAACGTGGGCGAGGATGACCTGATGGAGGGCATTGAGAACAACCGCTATGTCCCGCTGGTGGCCGCCCGCGCCGCCGAGGAGGGGGCCCGCTACATTCCCATCTGCGCCAAGACCGAAGAGGACATTGCCGACTACTCCCCTGAGGAGAAGAAGGCTTTCCTGGCCGAGATGGGCATCGAGGCCAGCGGCCTGGACAACCTGATTACTGCCAGCTACGACCTGCTGGGCCTCATCTCCTTCCTGACCGACGGCAAAAAGGAGTGCCGCGCCTGGACCATCCGCAAGGGCACCAAGGCTCCTCAGGCCGCCGGTAAGATCCACAGCGATTTCGAGCGCGGCTTCATCCGCGCCAGCGTCATCGGCTATGGCGACCTGGAAGCCAACAACTTCGATTATGCCGCTGTCAAGGCCAAGGGCCTGCAGCGCACCGAGGGCAAGGAGTACGTTGTGAAGGACGGCGACGTGATCGAGTTCCTGTTCAACGTCTGATGCATGATAAAAGTGTCTCCCGCGCGGCGCGCGGGAGACACTTTTGCCCAGGAGAAAGGACATCTATATGATTATCGGAATTATGGGCGCAATGCCCGATGAAGTCGATCAGCTGTGTGCAAAACTGGAAAATGTCACCGTGGAGCCCTACGGCGGCGTGGAGTATCACAGGGGCACGCTGGCAGGCAAGCAGGTCGTGGTCTGCTGTGCAGGCATGGGCAAGGCCAATGCCGCCGCCACCACTCAGGTGCTCATCACCCGATACGGTGCCGAGAAGATCATCTTCTCCGGCATTGCAGGCAATATGACCAGCAAGATCGGCATTGGTGATGTGGTCATCGGCAAGACGGTGCTCTACCACGATGCCCAGCTGGACATGATCTGCCAGAACCCGCCCTACCTGAAGGAGTACGCCGGTGACCCGGCCCTCATCGCCGCCGCTGAAAAAGCCTGCGCCGAGGCCGGGGTCAAAGCCCTGACCGGCAAGATCGCCACCGGCGACCTGTTCGTGGGCGACAGCGAGACCAAGGCCGCCATTGAGGCCAAATGCGCTCCCGACTGCGTTGAGATGGAGGGTGCTGCCGTGAGCCAGATCGCCGCCAAGAACGATGTGCCCTGTGTCATCCTGCGCGCCATGAGCGACAATGCCGACGAGGACGGCCACGAGGTGCTGGTGGTCAAGAAGTTCAGCATCGCCGAGTACGTGGCTACCGCCACCAGGATCGTGGCGGCCATGGTGGAAGCTCTTTGAGCAGCCGGAGCGGCCTTTACAGAAACTGCTCCAGTTTCAGCCGGTTTTCTTCCTCCAGATCCTGCAGCTTCTGCATCAGGCGCTTGGAGCCGGGAGCCGCATCGGGATAATCCTTCTGGCTCTTGATGCAGTCCATCACGCCCTGGCTGCTCCCCTCGCTGAGCATTTCGGCCAGATTGCGGGTGGATCTGTCGGTGAGCGTTTTCATCCCGATGCCCATTTTGGTGTTGAGCTTTGCCATGATGCTCTGGCCCTGAGCCGTGCCGCCGCAGGCCTCGATGGCGGTGTGGGCCTCCTGATTCAGTTCCCGGTAGAGGTTCCGCTCCCGCAGAAGCTCGGCCCGGAAGGCGGGGTCCTCGGTCATGGGCACGATCTGTTCCAGCGTGTTCTTGCCCATCTCCGTGTTCTGCACCACCGCTTCCAGCAGATTCAGGTTATCATTTTTCTGATTTTCCATACAAAAATCCCCCTTTGTGGCACTAGCTTGTACCGCAAAGGGGGATTTTATGCATTCGGTTTATTTGCTGCAGATCTGGTCGCCGCCGGCGGTCTGGGCCGCCTTCAGGCGCTGCTCACACAGCTGATACAGTGCGTCCCAGTTTTTGCCCCGCACCTCGCCGGTGCAGGCGCAGCCGATGGACTGGGTAAAGGGCACCCGGCGCATCAGGCCCACCGATGCCACGCACGCGCGGGGCATCTCGGCATAAATGCCGTTCAGCTCCTCGGCCAGCTCTGCGCAGTTCTTATCCGCGCAGCCGATGGCGAACAGCGTGTCCGTCAGGCGGCAGACCACCCGCTCTGCAGGGCGGTCGTAGTACTTTTTCCACTGGTTGGCCACAAAACAGACCAGCTGATTCATCACGGCATCGCCCTGCCGGGCGCGCATCCCGCCCTCATCGTCCAGCGCCACCAGCGCCAGCGAAGCACAGCGGTGGGCATCCGTCCACTCATCCAGCCGGGTGCAGAACTCCGTTTCAAAATAGCGGCGGTTGAACACGCCGGTCAGGAAATCGTGATTCATATCGTCCCGGCAGAGCTCCCGCTCCCGCGCGGTCATCCGATCCTCCGGCAGGTCGCTGCCCGCCAGCGGAGCCGTCATCTGCAGCTGCCAGAGCTTGCCGTCCGCCTCGATCAGGCGGCGCAGCACGCAGTCCACCTGCCCATTGCGCAGGACATAATCCACCTGCAGGCCATCGTCCTGCCAGGTGTCCGCGGTCTCCTCATCGGCTTCCGTCAGGGTCACGTCCTCAAAGGCGGTCTGTGCGTTTTCTGCAAAGGCGCGCAGATCCTGTTCCGTCCATTCTTTTTTCATGCGTTTTTCCCCATTATCCGGTGCCGGACTCTCTCCCCTCCGGCACAGCTTTGCCACACGGCCGCTGAAAGCGCAGCCCCCATTACCGGAATTATACCATCTTGTGCCGGGCGTTTCCAGCAAAACGCACAAACTTTAACGTAATTTTTTACATTTTCGTCAAACTGCTAAACACACTCCGGGTTTCCGGCCCGGTTATGTACGGCAGTACACGGCGCACTCCGCCAGAATGCGCTTGGCCAGCGCGGCAGTGTCGAACCCATCGGCGGCGCGCCAGCTCCAGTTTCCGCCCAGCTTGCCGGGGCTGTTCAGGTGGGCTTCCTCGCCCAGGCCCAGCCAGTCGGCCATGGGGATGATGGCACGATCGGCCACAGAGCCCAGCGCAGCCCGGAGCAGCGCGGTGCGGGCCGCCTCTGTTCTGACAGCGGCCACCTCCTTTGCGGTGGGCTGACAGCCGGTCAGATGCAGATAAGCGGCAGCCACAGCCTTTTCCTTGGCCGATGCGCTCTCGTCCCACCAGGCGGTCAGCGTTGTGTTGTCGTGGGTGCCGGGGTAGACCACGCTGTTCTTGACGTGGTTGTGGGGCAGGTACTCGCTGTCCCCGCCGCCGAACGCGAACTGCAGCACCTTCATGCCCGGGAAGGTGCTGTCTGCCAGCAGCTCCCGCACACTGGGGAACAGCTCACCCAGATCCTCGGCGATGATGGGCAGCTTGCCCAGCGCACCTTCCAGCGCGTTGAACAGCTCCATCCGGGGGCCGGTCTCCCACTTGCCGGTCTTGGCGGTAGTGCTGTCTGCCGGGATGGCCCAGTAGGTGTCGAAACCACGGAAGTGGTCGATGCGGAGCAGATCATAGATGCCCAGCGCATGGCGGACACGCTGGATCCACCAGGCATATCCGGTCTGCTTATGGTAGGGCCAGTTGTACAGCGGGTTGCCCCAGAGCTGGCCGTCTGCCGAGAAGTAATCTGGCGGGCAGCCTGCCACCCGGGCAAAGCCGCCGTCTGCATCCAGCTCAAACAGCGGGCCGCCCACCCAGGCATCCACGGAATCTGCCGAGACATAGATGGGGATATCGCCCAGGATCTGCACGTTGTTGGCGTTGGCGTAGGCTTTCAGCTTCTTCCACTGGATGCTGAACTCGTACTGCAGAAACTTCCAGAAGCCGATCTCTTCCTCGTTCTCTGCCTTAAAAGCTTCCAGCGCCTGCGGCTCCCGCTTGCGGTACTCCCGGGGCCACTGAGTCCAGCTCTTCATGCCGTTGGCGGTCTTGAGGGCCATATAGAGGGCATAATCCTCCAGCCATCCCTCGTTTTCCAGCGTGAAGGCATAGTACGCATCCGGATAGTAATGGGCACAGCCGTGCCGGCCTGCACACTGCCTGCGCCAGGCGGCATAGGCAGCACGCAGGATCTTGTAGCGGCTGGTGTACAGGGTGCCGTAATCCACGTTCAGCGGGTCCTTGCCCCAAGGCTCGGCCTTGAGCTGGGCGGCTGTCAGCAGCCCCTCGGCTTTCAGAGCATCCAGATCAATGAAATAAGGGTTGCCCGCAAAGGCAGAGCAGCTCTGGTAGGGGCTGTCCCCATAGCCCGTGGGGCTCAGGGGCAGGATCTGCCAGATCTTCTGGCCTGCCGCCGCAAGGAAATCCACAAATTTTTCTGCCTTTTTGCCAAAGCAGCCGATCCCGTAGGGGCCGGGCAGGCTGGACACCGGCATCAGAATACCACTTTCACGCATTGTAAATCCTTCCTCGTCTCAAACTTTTTGCTGGGGCTTGTCTGTTTTCTATCATAACATAACTGCAGACTATTTTCCACAGGCAAAAAACGTGGTATACTTGTTTTTATATTAGGAGGTGCTTATGCAGCCAACCGAAAAATACTATGAACACGATGCCTACCGCCGGGAGGCGGTGGGGCATATTTTAGCCGCAGAGCCGGACAGCCGGACCGGCGGCGGGCGCATCGCGCTGGACGGCACGGTATTCTACCCCGAGGGCGGCGGCCAGCCTGCCGACCGGGGCACCCTGACCCTTGCCGACGGCACGGTGCTGACCGTCACCGATGTCCACGAGCAGGCGGGTGTCATCTGGCACATGGTCACTTCCCTGCCCGCCGGGGCGGTGCCCGGGGCCGAAGCCGCACAGGCCCTCGACTGGGCATGGCGCTTTGACAAGATGCAGCAGCACACCGGCGAGCACATCCTCTCCGGCATCCTGCACAGCATGTTCGGGGCCGAGAATGTGGGCTTCCACATCGGCTCCGATGCCGTGCGGATGGACACGAACGTCCCCATCTCCGCCGAGGGGCTGAAAGCAGCCGAGACTGCCGCCAACCGCATCATCTGGGAAAATGTGCCGGTGAACATCACCTACCCCACCCGGGAGGAGCTGGCCGCCCTGACCTACCGCTCCAAAAAGGAGATCGAGGGGCAGGTGCGGATCGTGACCATCCCCGGGGCGGATGTCTGTGCCTGCTGCGGCACCCACACCGCCTTTACCGGTGCGGTGGGCCAGATCAAGATCCTGGCCGCTGAAAACTATAAGGGCGGCGTACGCCTGAGCATCGTCTGCGGCGGGCGCGCGCTGGAAGCCGCACAGGCCATGCGGGCACGGCAGGCAGAGATCGGTGCCCTGCTCAGCGCCAAGGCCAGCGAGACGGCCAACGCCGTGCACCGGGTGTATGACGAGTACACCGCCCTGAAATTCACCCACTTCGGGCTGTGCAGCCAGCTCTTTGACGCGCTGGCCGCGCAGGCAACGCCCGGTGCGGATGCCATCCGCATCGTGCCGGGGCTGGACCCGGACGGCCTGCACCGGCTGGCTAGCCGCCTGAGCGAAGCCACCACCGGCCTGTGCGCGGCCCTGACCCCCAACGAAAAGGGCACCGGCTACTGTATCGCCCAGGCGGGCGGTGATGTCCGTGCCCTGACCAAAGCCCTGAACGCCGCCCTCAATGGCCGCGGCGGCGGCAAACCCGGCATCTGTCAGGGAAGCTGCGCCGCAGAGCCGGAACAGGTGGAAGATTTTTTGAGAAAGACGAAATAACTCCTTCCGTCATCGCTGCGCGATGCCACCTCCCTCAATGAGGGAGGCTTTGGCTGTACGGAAAACTTTCCCTCTTCGCCAGTGGCTCCCTCGCTGAGGGAGCTGCCGCCGAAGGCGGCTGAAGGAGTCACACAACATCAAGGAGAATTACAAACTATGAGAATGCGTTTCAAACCCTACGCCCACGATGAGCTGATGGCCGCCGATTTCCACGTCCACGAGCCCCTGATCTGGGGCGGCAAGTGGCACGCACAGTATGCCCGCCCGGAGCAGCCCTTTGTGCTGGAGCTGGGCTGCGGCAAGGGCGGCTTCCTCTCCCAGCTGGCCTGCGCCCACCCGGAGAACAACTATTTGGGCATCGACATCACCGACAAGGTGCTGATCCTTGCCAAGCGCAAGATCGAGGCCGCTTACACCGAGGCAGGCCGCCCCATCGACAACGTGAAGATCATGAGCACCGACATCGAGCGCATCAAGGGCGTGCTCACCGCCGAGGATACCGTCAGCCGCATCTACATCAACTTCTGTAACCCGTGGAGCAAGAACGCTTCCTCCAACAAGCACCGGCTCACCTATCCCCGCCAGCTCATCCAGTACCGCGAATTCCTGAAGGACGGCGGCGAGATCTACTTCAAGACCGATGACGACGACCTGTTCCGCGACAGCCTGGAGTATTTCCCCGCTTCCGGCTACGAGATCACCTGGAAGACCTTTGACCTGCACGAAAACGAGCCGGAGTGGAACATCCGCACCGAGCACGAGGGGATGTTCACCGAGATGGGCATCAGGATCAAGGCCCTGATCGCCAAAAAGCTGTCCGGCGATGCCGCCGTGACCTGGATCGAGCCCAAGGTCCTGAAAAAAATGAAGGCTGCGGAGGAAGCCGCTGCCGCCGCAAAGGAGGAGTAAGATGTCCTTTTTTGTCAACACCATGGTCTGCGGCTTTTCGCTGTATCAGATCCTGGCGTTTTTCCTGATCTACTCCTGCCTGGGCTGGTGCCTGGAGGTCATCTATGCCGCCGTTTCCACCGGCCAGCTGGTGAACCGCGGCTTTCTGAACGGCCCGGTCTGCCCCATCTACGGCTTTGGCATGATCATTGTGCTGTTCACCCTTTCGCCGCTGGCAGACAACCTGCTGCTGCTCTATATCGGCGGCGTGATCCTGCCCAGCGTGCTGGAGCTGGCGGGCGGCTGGGCGCTCTACAAGCTCTACCACACCCGGTGGTGGGATTACAGCGACTTCCCCTTCAACATCGGCGGATATATCTGCCTGGAGTTCTCCCTTTTGTGGGGCGTGGGCACCGTTGTGGTGATGAAGGCCGTTCACCCCGTGATCGCCGGTCTTGTGGAGATGGTCCCCCAGATGGTGGGCTTCGTCCTCATGTGCATCCTGTACGCCTGCTACGCCGCCGATGTGGTGGTGACCGCCTTTGCGGCCTCTGACCTGGCCCGTGAGCTGGATGCTCTGGAAAAGGTGGCCGACAGTATGCACGCCGTGTCCGATGCCATGACCGAGCTGCTGGGCACCACCGCCATGGATGTGGACCAGAAGATGGACGAGAGCCGCCTGCAGCTCAAGCTGGCGGCTGCCGAGGCCCGGGACAATGCCGCCAAACTGAGCCCCCGGGATGCCGCTGCCGCCCTGCGCGCCAAGGCCGACGAGGCCATGGAGGCCGCCCGCAAGTCCTCCCAGGAGGCCCGGCTCAATGCCTCTGAGGCCGCCACTGCCGTCAAGCTGGCAGCCAAGGGCACCGCAGAGCGCACGGCAGAGCTGCTCCGTCTGGAACAGCTGGCCGAGGAGCTGCAGGCCCGCAGCGAGGAGATGCGCGCCCGCACCCGGAGCTCCAAGTACTTTGGCAAGGGCCGTATGCTCCGCGCTTACCCCAAGCTGCGCCACGGCGAAAAGCACCGCTCTCTGGACGAGCTGCGGGAACGCCTGAAGTACGAGCGCAGGCACTGACCCTGACCGTTGCAGCAACCCCAAATGCCCCTGACCGGCTTCTTTCGGTCAGGGGCATTTTTCTTGCGCTGCACCCTCCATAAAGTCAGGCAGATCTTTTTCTGCCGCAGGATTTTGTTTTCATTCTATTTTCCACATTGTACGTTTCTTTTTGTACACTTTTCCAAATTTATTTTCGTCATATTGACAAAAAAAAGAGTATTTTATCCTGTGCAATATGCTATTCCGCTAAAAACTGAAGAATCGGCAAGCCAGTCGAAAGGCTGCGACGCAAAGCTACAAGGGCCTGTAATATGGCAGCCAGCCGCACGTTATTCTCTCCGAGTAAGGTAATACGAAACCTTGCACCTCCTTGTGAAGATGCGTCGGCTTCCCTTCAGGAGAGCGAGCGCGCAGCGGGCCTACAAGGGTTCAGAGCGTCGTACCAGCCGTTTGGCCGGTGCGGCGCTCTTTTGTTTTGGCTGAAATAGAGAGAGTTTTTGGGAAATCATTGAAAAAGGAGTAAAGAATTATGAGACCCAAGCGTTTGATCAGCTTATTGGTTGCGGTCTGCATGATGATCACCATGCTGCCCCTGTCGGCAGTCACGGCATTTGCGGCAGACACGTCAACTGTACATGAAGCCAACGATGGCGAAGGCATTTACAGGTATGCCTATACGGTAGATGGAAACGGTAATGCAACCATCACGGATTTTCTTGGCCCTGTTGATTCAGCGAAAACCTCTGACCCCTATACCATTACCGTGCCTACAAAGCTGGGCATTTACAATGTGACCGCTATCGGCGTATGCGCATTTGCCGGCATAAGCATAAGCGATCATCAAAAAGACCAAAAATTATGCAAGTTCTGTCAGCAGATCAAGACCGTTAAAATTCCAAAGGGCATTACCTCCATCGGTAAATCTGCCTTTCAAAGCTGCACTGCCTTGACAGACGTTACCATTGATGCGGATATAACCTCCATGGGCAGTCACGCCTTTATTTACTGTCACGCTCTTAAAAATGTTACGTTAGGCGATGGCGTCCGGGAAATCGGCGATTATGCTTTCATGTGGTGTGAGCAGCTTGAGCATCTTACGTTAGGCAACGGCATTCAGACGATCGGCGATTACGCCTTTAACAACTGCATTGTCCTAGACAACGTTACCCTTCCTGCAAATTTGACCTCCATTGGAGAGTATTCTTTCTTTCGCTGCAACAATCTGCATCATATTAATATTCCAGAAAAGGTCACACATATCGGTGATGCCGCATTCGGCGAATGCGATGAACTTCGCTCTGCCACGATAAAAGGCCCGGTAACGTCAATCGGAAAATGCACATTTACGGTATGCCCTAAGCTAGAGACCGTTGAATTTCCTGAAAGTTTAACAACCATTGGTGATTCTGCTTTTTGCAATTGTGGACTCTTGGATCATGTTGTGATCCCCGACAATGTAACCCATATTAAAGATCACGCTTTTGCAGGTTGCAAAACGCTTTCTGATCTTACTCTGGGCAGCGGCCTGACTGAAATCGGAATAGAGGCATTCGGCGGCTGCAAAGCACTGCAGAACATCCAACTGCCTGCCCATCTAAAAACAATCAACGACTCTGCTTTCTTCAACTGTGCTAACCTTTCAAAGATCACCCTGCAAGACGGAGTGGAAACCATTGGAAAGTGGGCTTTTGGCAACTGCGAAAACCTCGACTCGATCACTCTGCCGGACAGTGTAACAACCACTGGCTCGATCACTCTGCCGGACAGTGTAACAACCATTGGGGAGTATGCTTTTTACTACTGCAAAAAAATCAACTCCATCACTATCCCGAAAAATGTAACAACCATTGAACCTAATACCTTTTCCTATTGCCTAGGTTTGAAACGCATTATGCTCCCTGCCGGATTGACCTCCTTCAAGGATGATCTGAGCACTTGTACGACTGGACAAATTCATCCTGTCTACAAGAAGGACAGTGAGGGCAATTTCCTTTTTGATGAAGAGGACAACCCTATTATCGACACTTACGTTGCCGATGGTGCCATCTACTACAACAACGACAAGACCGCCGCAGATGCCCTGCTTGCAAACTCTACCAACACCGATCTGAAAAACCGCAATTTTCTTTACCTCTGCCATGTGACCTTTGATGCCAATGGCGGCAAACTGAACGACGACGCTGAGGTGCCGGTTTATAAGACCGAAAAAATCACTAAGACCGAGGCAAACGATCGGGATCCCATCAATGCGCCCATCCATGATCCCACCCGTGCGGGTTACAAGTTCACCGGCTGGTACACCACCGCAGATGGCAAGCCTGAAGATGGCAAGTTTGATGTGGACAACACCGCAATTACAAAGGACATCACCCTCCATGCCCGTTGGGAGTTTGACCCCAATGCTCTGGACTGCCACCAGTTGACCGTGACCGGCGGCACTGTTACTGTGAAATACGACGGCAGCGATGTGACCAATACCTTGACTGTTACTCCTGACGAGGCCACCGGCAAAAAGACCTACTCTGTACCGGACGGCGCAAAAGTGACCGTGACGCTGGACAAGACCGCAGTGCCCAATGGCAAAGTGTTTGACGGTTGGTCTACCAGCAATCTCTCCCTGCCCACAGGTCAGAACTACAAGGCAGAAAGCATCACCTTTACCATGAACAGTGATGTGAATGTGTCTGCAAAGTGCCGTGATGCCGCCGCTGACCACACCCCCAATGCTCCGGTCTACCACCCGCTGACCTTGAAGGACGGCGTTATCACCAGCGTAACAGTGCCCGGCAAGGATGGTGCTGACCCCGAGGATATCACCGAGATCGTTAAAAAGAATGCCAACGAGGACGGTTCCTTTCATGTCCCCGAGGGTGCAACGGTGAGTGTTGCATTTGATAAGGATGCTTTTGCAGATAGCGGTCTGAAATTTGGCCACTGGGATATCACCGGCCTGGATGATCCGAACGCTTATCAGAATAAGGAAAGCTTTGCCTTTGTGATGCCTGCAAAGGCCGTGACCCTGAAAGCCATGACACAGGATGCATCCATTGAAGATGACGAGCCCGATATCGTTGGCCCCATCGTGATCGGCACTACTGTTGTTGTCGGCGGTGCAGTGCTGGGCTATCAGGCCTATTCTCTGGGCGCTGAATTTGCAGGCAAGCTGATGGCTCTGCCCTACTTCCCCAGCAACCGCAGCGCCCTTGCCATGATGCTGTGGGAGGATGCAGGCAAGCCCATGCCCGAATCCGAACTGCTCTACCCCGATGTCGGGCAGGAAGAGCGGGATATGGACCTGCAGCACGCCGCCCGCTGGGCCATGGAAAACGAGCTTATCCCTGACCTGAACGATGAGGGAACGGCTCCGGAAGAGATGAAATTCTATCCCGACAACACCGTAAGCAAGATCGATGTGCTGAATGCATGGCAGAAAGCACAGGAGCTCAAGCAGAACGCCTGAGCAGCCCTAAACCAACCCCCACTTGGCCCGTAAACCGCAATGCGGGCTGAGTGTTCCAAAATTCCCAAAGTACAGAAGCGCTTCATCCTCTCCCGGATGAGGCGCTTCTGTGCTTTCCGGAATTTTTTTCCCGGCACCCCTTGCATCCCGCCCGCCGGTGCGGTATGCTTAACCAATAGAGCATTGCAGAGGGAGGGAGACCCCGGATGGACATGGAAGAGATCCGCTACCTGCTGGGCGGCACGATATTCGCGCGGGCCAAGGCTTACACGGACCGGATACAGGATCTGAATTGCGAAGTGGCTGGGAACGGCGTGCGCCACCTGAGCGCCGACGTGCGCGGCGGCGGGCGGAGCCTGTACCAGACCCAGGTCTGGCTGCGGGAAAACGGCAGCTTTGTCAGCGCCAGCTGCTCCTGCCCCTACAACGAAAACGGCGAGGGGCCCTGCTGCAAGCACATCGGCGCGCTGCTGATGCGGGACAGCGAGAGCCAGGGCCTTTCCGGCAGAGCGCCGCAAAGGCCCTCTGAGAGCCCGGAGAGCATCCCGGGCGTGGTGCGGGGCACGGCCAACCTGCAAACGCCCCAGCCTGAGGAGCCGCCTCGCAGGGACAGCTATGCCTCCAGCCTGGAGATGCTGTTCGGCAAGAAATGGCGGGGCGAGGAACCGGAATCTGACTACGAGGCACGGCGGCTGCTCCAGGCCTATCAGGAGGGAGCGCTGGCCGAGGTGGACGGCGTGACCGGCCACGCGGAGCTGCGCCCCCACGCCGCAGAGCTGGAGCCGGAGCTGACCCTGCTGCCCGGGGAGCTGCCCTGGCTGCGGCTGCGCATCTCGGCAGACGGCGGGCGGCAGTATGTGGTAAAGAGCATCCCGGACCTGCTGCGGGCCGTGGAGAAGCACGGCTTTATCAGCTACGGCAAGGCGCTGGAATTCCGGCACAGCTGGGAGGCCTTTGCTCCGGAGGCACAGCAGCTGCTCCGCCTGCTGCGGCGGCAGCTCAGCGCAAAGGAAGGGGCCGAGGCGGCTCTGCGCAGCTATGGCAATGCACCCCGCAGCGGGCCTGCCGGGGGCATCCCGCTGAACGGCGAGATCTTTGATGGACTGGTGGCTCTCTATGCCCCCACCGGCAATCTGGGCGGCTACACCCTCAAGACCGGCATCCCGGCCCTGACCATGCGGGTGGAAAAGCGCCGGGGCGGCGTGGAGGTGTCCGTGACCCCTGCGTTGGGGTGGAAAACGGGTTTAGACAACGACTATTTATACAGTGAGGATACGATCTGGCAGCTGGACCGGGCCGAAAGCGCCCGGATGCGGCCCGCCCTTGAGGCACTGTGCGGCAAGAGCCTGTTCTTTACCACCGGGGATGCCACCGCCTTTTGCAGCTATGTCCTGCCAGAGCTGGGCAGCAGGGTGACCATTGAGGACCCCGAACGCCTGCTGCTGAATCAGATCCCGTTGGAGCCGGTGGTGCAGTTTTATCTCGACGCGCCCACGCGGGAAACGGTGCGGGCACACCTTGAATTTTTGTACGGTGAGGACCGCGTCACGCCGGAGGAACCGGGGTCTGCCGGTCTGCTGCGGGATGCCCGCGCCGAACAGCGGGCCGGGCGGCTGCTGGGGCGGTATCTGGAGCCGGGGCCGGACACCATGGGCAACGGCCTTGCCGCCCACTACGATGCCTATGAGGAGGATGCGGTCTACCGCTTCCTCGATGAGGGGATCCCGGCCCTGCTGGCCGAGGGCGAGGTCTACCTGACCGATGCCTTCCGCAGTATGCAGGCCGCACCGCCGAAGATCTCGGTGGGGGTGTCGGTGCACGGCAGCGTGCTCGACCTTGAGGTGGACACGGGGGAGTTCCCGGTGGGAGAGCTGAAAGCCCTGCTGAGATCGCTCCACCAGAAAAAGCGCTACCACCGCCTGCGCGATGGCCGTCTGCTCCGGCTGGACGATTCCATGGAGGTGCTGGACGAGCTGAACGAGACACTGGAGCTTTCCGGGGCCAAACTGGGCCAGACCCACGCCCGGCTGCCCCTGTACCGGGCCCCCAGTCTGGACTGGGCGCTCTCGGGGCAGAACGGCATCCGCTTCAACCGGGACGATGCTTTCCGCCAGCTCAGCCGGAGCTTCCATGCGGTGAAGGACAGCGAGTATACACCGCCTGCATCTCTACAAAAAGTTTTACGAAAATACCAGCGGGACGGCTACCGCTGGCTCCGCACGCTGGATGGCTACGGCATGGGCGGCATCCTTGCCGATGATATGGGTCTGGGCAAGACGGTGCAGGTGCTCAGCTATCTGCTGGCACTCCGGGAGCAGGGCGGGAACCCCCTGCCCAGCCTCATCGTCTGCCCGGCCTCGCTGGTGCTGAACTGGGCCGAGGAATGCCGGAAGTTCACGCCGGAGCTGAACTGTGTTGTGGTGGACGGGGATGCCGCCCACCGGGCCCAGCTGGCCGAGCAGTGGGACGGGGCTGATGTGGTGGTGACCAGCTACGACCTGCTCCGCCGCGACGAGACCCTCTATGAGAGCCAGAAATTCTATGCCTGTATCCTGGACGAGGCCCAGGCCATCAAGAACCACACCACCCAGAAATACAAGGCGGTGTGCGGGGTGAACAGCCGTGTCCGCTTTGCGCTGACCGGCACCCCCGTGGAGAACCGCCTGGGCGAGCTGTGGAGCATCTTTTCCTTCCTGATGCCGGGCTACCTGCCGCCCTACAAGAGCTTCTGCAGCCGGTTTGAAAAGCCCATCACGCAGGAAAACGACCCGGCGGCGGTGCGGCGGCTGAACCAGCTCACCGGGCCGTTCATCCTGCGCCGGATGAAGTCCGAGGTGCTGAAGGAGCTGCCCCCCAAGACAGAGAACGTCTACCGCATCGAGCTGGAAGAGGAACAGCGCAAGCTCTACCTTGCCGCCGTGGTGGATGCCCGGGAGAAGCTGCGGGCCGCCAAGCCTGAGGACAAGATGGCGGTGTTCGCCGTCCTCATGCGGCTGCGGGAGATCTGCTGCGACCCCCGGCTCATTGCCGACAACTGGACAGGCGGCAGCGCCAAGCTGGATGCCTGCATCGAGCTGGTCACCAGTGCCGTGGAGAGCGGGCACCGCATCCTGCTGTTCAGCCAGTTCACCTCCATGCTGGAGCTGCTGGCCAAGCGGCTGGACGCGGAGGGCGTGAGCCACTTCACCCTGCAGGGCTCCACCCCCAAGCCGGTGCGTGCCGAGCTGGTGCGCCGCTTCAACGGCGGCGAGGCCAGCGTGTTCCTGATCTCCCTGCGGGCAGGCGGCACCGGCCTGAACCTGACCGCCGCCGATATCGTCATCCACTACGACCCGTGGTGGAACGTGGCGGCTCAGAATCAGGCCACCGACCGTGCCTACCGCATCGGCCAGCAGAACCCGGTGCAGGTGTACAAGCTCATCGCCCAGGACACCATTGAGGAAAAGATCGTGGAGCTGCAGCAGGCCAAGCAGGATCTGGCCGAGACCGTCACCGGCAGCGCGGATGGTGCCATCCTGCGCATGAAGCCGGAGGAGCTGCTGAATTTGTTGGAGGGAACCGAATGATGCAATACGCCATATTTGCCCGGCCGGTCGTGACCATTTACGACCTGCCCCAGACCACCAAACAGAGTGAGGCGGGCCTTGTTTCCACCATCGGGGACGAGGGCCTGTACGGTCAGGCCTGTCAGGTGCGCACCGCCCCCGGCGGCGTGACCGCCGAGGGAGTGCCCCTCTCCCCGGAGGTGGCCGAGGTGGTCACCTTTTACGGCTACCACGGCTTTGTCCGGTGGGATGCGCTGAAATTTGTCAGCGAGGATGCGCTGCGGGACTACCTGTCCCAGCCGCTGGTGCTGGTGGGCCGTGCCACCGATGTGCTCAGCCTGCCCAAGGTGCAGGGGGTGCGGATGCTGGAGCTGGAGCGGGGCTGCCTGCTCTGCCGCCTGCCCGAGCCGTCCGAGGAGGCCGAGGCCCACACAGGCTGGGCCAGGGTTGCCCTGCTGGATGGCCGCACCGGCTATGTCCGGGACGTGGCGCTGGAGCCGGTGCGGTTTGAGATGACCGCCGTGTTCTCCCAGCGGGAGGGGCTGGCCTTTGATGACGCACTGGCCGAGGCCCGGAATGTCACCGCCGGGGAGCTGGTGCCGCAGGCACTGCAGGCGTGGTACGACGGCAGCGAGGAAGCGTTCCGGGATGCCGTCTGCGCGCAGGCGAAAAAATATCTGGGCACCGAGTACCGCTGGGGCGGCAAGTCGGGCCGTGGCATTGATTGTTCCGGCCTTGTCAGCAGCGCCTATATGCAGTGCGGCGTGCTCATTTACCGGGATGCCAGGATCGTGGAGGGCTGGCCCATGCACCAGATCCCCTTTGCGGACAAGAAGCGGGGCGATGCCCTCTACTTCCCCGGTCATATCGCCCTTTACCTTGGCGAGGGCCGCTACATCCACTCCACCGGCGCGTCCGCCAGCGGCGGCGTGGTCATCAACAGCCTTGACCCCGCCGACCCGCTGTACCGGGAAGACCTGGTCAAGAGTCTGTATGCGGTGGGGAGTGTGTTCTGAAGGCAAAACCCCACCGTCATTGCTTTGCAATGCCACCGCCCCTAATAGGGGCGGCCTTGGCAAAAAGGAAAGGCTTTCCGCCATGCCAAGGGCCCCACTATTAGGGGGGCTGGCACGCGAAGCGTGACTGGGGGGTTAACCCCGCCAGCTGCTGCGAAGGGGCAGCATCCCGGAGAGGCTTGACATAGAAGCTGTTAAGAAAGGACATGAACGATGAAAGTCTTTGATCTACACTGTGACACCCTGAGCGAGCTGCGGCGCGCGGAGATGCGGGGCGACGGGCAGACCTTTGCCCGCAACAACGGCCACATCGACCTGGAAAAGCTGGAGAAGGGCGACTACATGCTCCAGTGCTTTGCCGCCTTTGTGAATCTGGCCGACCCCACCCCGGGCGCGGACCCGCTGGTGACGGCGCTGGAAGAGATCGATGTGTTCAAGCGGATGATGGAGCGGTATTCCGACAGGATCGCCCCTGTCTACCGCCCTGAGGATATCCGCAAAAACGCCGAGGCGGGCAAGATCAGCGGAATGCTGACCATTGAGGAAGCAGGCTGCTGCAAGGGCAGTCTGGGCGTGCTGCGCCGGATGTACGAGCTGGGCGTGCGGATGATGACCCTGACCTGGAACCACGAGAACGAGCTGGCCAGCCCCAACGTGGTGCCCGGCAACGGCCCCATCTGGCCCTGTATGCCCAACACCGAGACCGGCCTGAAGGAGAAGGGCTTCGAGTTTCTGGCCGAGATGGAGCGCCTGCACATCATTGCCGATGTGAGCCACCTGTCCGATAAAGGCTTCTGGGACATTGCGGAGCACAGCACCCGCCCCTTTGCGGCCAGCCACTCCAACTGCCGCGCCCTGGCCCCCCACTGCCGCAACCTGACCGATGAGATGATCCGGGTCATGGCGGAAAAAGGCGGTCTGGTGGGCCTGAACTACTGCGCGGGCTTTCTGGATGACCAGCCCAGCCCCGACCTGTGCCGCAGCACCACGGCCCTGATGGCCAAACACGCCGCTCATTTCAAGCAGGTGGGCGGCATTGAGATCATCGGTCTGGGCAGTGACTTTGACGGCATCGGCGGCAAACTGGAACTGAGCGACTGCTCCAAAATGCCCCTGCTGGCCGATGCCCTGCGGAAAGAGGGCTTCACCGAGGATGAGGTGGAAGCCATCTTCTTCCGCAACGCACAGCGTTTCTTTGAAAACAACCTGTAATCACCGTTAGTATCTCAAATTTCGGCAATTTCGGCCAATTCGTCATTGAGGATATCATTTGGTGACGAAAATGACGAAAGTGACGAAAATAATGTCTTAACGGTAAGGATAAAGTATAACGGAAAGTATAGAAAAGTTGAGGAATTCCGGATGGATCAGAATATGACATTGGAAAAGCGCATTGCCGCAGAGCTCTATTCCTATCAGGGCAGGATGAGCGTTTTTGTGGACGACCTGCGCGGCAGCACGGTGGAGATCGGTGCCGACGAGGAATTTGAGACGGCCTCCACCATCAAGGCGTTCATTCTGGCGGTGCTGTATCTGCAGGCCAGCCGGGGAAGGGCTGACCTGGAGGAGGAGATCACCTACGAGGCCAGCCAGTTCGTGGACGGCTCCGGGATGCTCCGGGCCCTGGGCGTGGGGGCAAAGCTCAAGGTGAAGGACACCGCCACCATGATGATCATCTGCTCGGACAACATCGCCACCAATATGATCATCGATTACCTGGGGCTGGACACCATCAATGCCTGCATCCGGGAATTGGGCTTTGGGCACACCGTCCTGCACAACCCCCTCCACTTTGACCGCTACGACAAGCTGGGCACCACCACGCCCCGGGACTACGCCGCCCTGTTTGCGCAGGTGGCAAAGGGCACGCTGGTCAGCAGGGAAGCCAGCGCCGCCATGCTGGGTATCTTCCGCCAGCAGCACTACAACACCATGTTGACCCACGATTTCCCCCAGTTCTATCTGGACTGCGAGGAGACCGGCGAGCCGGAGCTTATCTGGGTGGCCAGCAAGAGCGGCAGCATGAACGCCTGCCGCAACGACGGCGGCATCATCCACACCCCCTACGGCGAGTATGTGATCGTTCTGATGAACAAGGAGTTCCATGACATCATCGAGTACAACGACCACCCCGCCATGGTCTATGGTGCCCGGGTGTCCCGGATGATCCTGGATCAGATCCTGGCCTGCGAGGGAAAGCTGTATCTGAAGTAAACGAAAGAGTGGGAAAGTAGAACGAATGGAAATTACATTATCATTGCCAATGCTGCTGTTTCTGATGCTGATGACCGGGTTTGCGGGCTTTGTGGACTCGGCGGCGGGGGGCGGCGGTCTGATCAGCCTGCCCGCCTATCTGTTTGCGGGCCTGCCGGTGCATTACACCTACGGCACCAATAAATTCAGCGCGGCCTGCGGCACCACCTTTGCCACGGCGCAGTTCTTCCAGAAGGGAGCCATGAACATCCGGGTCGGCCTGCTGGCGGCTGTGGGCAGCTTTGCAGGCAGCGCGCTGGGCTCCCACATCGTGCTCCTGCTCAGCGATCAGGTGCTGCGCACCATGATGCTCATCATCCTGCCGGTGGCGGCGGTGCTCATCCTCTGGCGGCGGGACCTGCCCGACGAGAACCGGGACAACGGCACCCTGAACGCCAAAAAGGCGGTGCTGGCTCTTGCCATCGGGCTGGGCATCGGCCTGTACGACGGCATCTTTGGCCCGGGCACCGGCACCTTTGCCATCATCGCCTTTACCACCCTGATGGGCTTTGACCTGCGTACGGCGGGCGGCAACGCCAAGGTGCTCAACCTTGCCAGCAACTACGCCAGCCTGGTAACGTATCTTTCCAGCGGGCTGGTGGTGTTCTCCATCGGCATCCCCTGTGCCATCAGCGGCATTGTGGGCAACCTGCTGGGCTCCCACTTCGCCCTCAAGAACGGCGCAAAGTTCATCCGCCCCATGATGCTTGTGGTGCTGGTGCTCCTGCTGGGCAAGATCGTCTCGGACGCGGTGCTGTGAACCAACAAAAAAGAGGAACTGCCGGGAAAGCAGTTCCTCTTTTTGATTGGGTAAGCTCAGAAGGTGAAGCCCTCATCGAGGAAGGCCAGGCCGAACGCGCCGGGGCCGGCGTGGGTGCCGATGACGCAGCCGATCTGGCGCACAAGGGCCTCGTTCCGGCCCAGATTCTCCTGCAGGTAGGTCTGGATGGGCTGCACCTCGCGGGGGGCGAGGGTGTAACCGGCCAGCGCGTCGGTGCAGGTGCTGATGCCGCCCAGCTCCTCGATCTTCTTGAACAGGGCAACGTAAGCGCCGGGCAGGCCCCGGGCCTTGCCCGCCATAACGACCTTGCCCTCCTTGATGGTGATGAGGGGCTTGATGCCCAGCATCCCACCGGCCACGGCCACGGCGGCGGGCAGGCGGCCGCCCTTGCGCAGATACTTCAGGTCGTCGATGACAGCCACCAGATGCAGATGCTCCTTGGCGTGCTCAAGGGTGGCGGCGATCTGCCCGGCAGTCTTTCCGGCATCCCGCAGCTGAACAGCCAGCCGCACCAGCAGGCTCTCGCCCAGGCAGACGTTCTCGGAATCCACAAAGAGGACATTGTCCACATTGGCCATGTCTGCGGCCAGCCGGGCGCACTGGCAGGTGCCGGACAGCTCATGGGAGAGGAAGATGCCCACCACTTCGTCCCCGGCGGCAGCCGCCTCAAGGAAGAAGCGCTGGAACAGCTCGGGGCTGGGCTGGCTGGTGGTGGGCAGCTTGTGGCAGCGGGCCATCACGCCGTAATACACGGTGGGGGTCATGTCCACGCCGTCCCGGAGCACGGTGCCGTCCTCCAGGGTGACGTTCAGGGGGATGACGGTCACGCCCAGCTGCTCGGCTTCAGCGGGCAGGATGTCGGATGCGGAATCGGTAAGAATGCGGATCATAGTAATACCTCCAACGGGGCCAAGAACGGATAACCCGACCAAATCAATCAAAAAGTCGTATAGGAATATACCAGAGACGACGGGAAATGTCAATTGTTTGAATCAATATTTCTTCGTATTTTCGCAATTCCGCTCCGTTTTCTTGCACAAACGGGCCGGAACATGATACAATGGGCATCAGGCATTGCGGGGCGGTGCGCTGTGCGCCCGAAGCAGCGGAACAGCGCACCCCCAAACGGAGAGGGGACGGAGAAGATGTCAGAGCGGAACCGCCGCCTGCGGGCGGCAGGCATCGCGGCACTGGCCTGGGCCGGGCTGGCGGCGGTCTGGTGTGTGCTGGTTCCCGGCGGGGCGGCAGAGCTGCCGCAGGGCGTGCCCGGCACACTGCGCAGCCTGCTGGTGCTGCCGCTGGCCGAGGAGCTGGTGTTCCGGGGAGCGCTGCTGCGTCTGCTGCGGCCGCTGGGGGAGCACCCGGCAAACCTCTGCCAGGCTGTGCTCTTTGCGGCCCTGCACGGAACGCTGACCGAAAAGTGCTACGCGCTGGGCATGGGGCTCATTTTCGGATGGGCCGCAGAGCAGACCGACAGTCCTGCACCCGGGGTGGTGCTGCATATCCTGAACAATGGGCTGGTGCTGGCCCGGGCGCTGGCAGAAAGGGGAATGGGATGACCGACTATGAGCTGATGGGCGCTGCGCTGGAGGAGGCCGCACGGGCCGCCGCGCTGGGCGAGGTGCCCGTGGGCGCGGTGGTGGCCCGGAACGGCGAGATCATCGCCGCCGCCCACAACACCCGCGAGACCGAGAAAAACGCCCTCCACCACGCCGAGCTGCTGGCCATTGACGCGGCCTGCAAAAAGCTGGGCGGCTGGCGGCTGTGGCAGTGTGAGCTGTTCGTTACGCTGGAGCCCTGCCCCATGTGCAGCGGCGGCATCATCAACAGCCGGATCAGGCGGGTGGTGTACGGCGCGGCGGATACCAAGGCCGGGTGCTGCGGCAGCGTGACCGACCTGTTCGCCCTGCCCTTCAACCACCATCCGGTGGTGGAACGCGGTCTGCGGGCGGAGGAGGCGCAGGCGCTGCTGCAGGCGTTTTTCCTCCGGCTGCGGGAGCAGCGGGCCGCAAAGCCCCGCTGGAAACCGCCCGTGACCCCCTGAGAACGTGAAAAAAAGTGGGAACTGCGTGAAAAGACGGCGGTTCCCACTTTCTTTTTTCGTCGAATTGTGTTATATTATTTAATGGTAACTTGTCGAAAACACTCGCACAGACCAGCGGGCTCGCCGCAGGACCGGCCTTGACCGGAAAGAGGAGCAGAGCGCAGCCCATGGGTGCGGTGGAGGGCGGGACCTTCCTGCCTGCGGGATTTTTTGCAGGCAGAGAACAAACGGCAGGAGGGCTGACTCTTGTACGATGATGAATTTGAATTGACCTTTGACCTGAGCGATGAGGACGAGGCATCCCGGGCCCCTGCGCCGGAACAGGAGCCGGTGCAGGAAGCTGCGCCGGAACCGGCCGCGGAAACAGAACCGGCTGCGGAAACGGAACCGCCGGTGGAGGCTGTACCGGGACCGGCAGCCCCTGCGGCCAATGGGCGCTGCGTGCTGATCTCGGGCGGCGACCGGGGCATCGGAGCCGCGGCGGCCCGCGCCTTCTGGCAGGCGGGCTACCGGGTGGCGGTGCTCTACCACACCCACGCCGAGGCGGCGGCGGCGCTGGAAAAGGCGCTGCCGGGCCTGCTGGCGGTCCAGTGCGACGTGGCCTCCCGCGCCAGCTGTGAGGTGGCGTTCCACACCGTGGAGCAGGCCGTGGGCCATGTGGATGTGCTGGTGAGCAACGCGGGCATTGCCCAGCAGAAGCTGTTCACTGATATCACCCCGGAGGAGTGGCAGCACATGCTGGACGTGAACCTGAGCGGCGCGTTCCACCTGTGCCAGCTGGCCCTGCCGGGCATGATCCGCCGCAAGGCGGGCCGCATCCTGACCGTGAGCAGCATGTGGGGCCAGACCGGCGGCAGCTGCGAGGTGCATTACTCCGCTGCCAAGGCGGGCCTGATCGGCCTGACCAAGGCCCTTGCCAAAGAGGAGGGGCCCAGCGGCATCACCGTGAACTGCGTGGCCCCGGGTGTCATCGACACCGATATGATGGCTGCCTTTACGGCAGAGGATAAGGCTGCGCTGGCCGATGAGACCCCCGTGGGCCGCCTGGGCAGCGCGGACGAGGTGGCGCAGCTGCTGGTGTTCCTGGCAGGCGAAAGCGCCGGTTACATCACCGGGCAGGTGTTCGGTGTGAACGGCGGCCTGGTGATTTGAACCATCCCGCAGCGGCAAAACTTATGATACGATATCACTTACGGCGCAGCCAGCGCCGCGGTGAAAAGGAGAGAGCGAAATGGGCATGACTTTGAAGGAACTGTTGACGAAGGGCGAAGGCACCCTGACGGCGGGCGAGGCCAAGACACTGGCTTCCCAGTGCCGGATGGATGTGGAAACGCTTTACACGCTTCTGGAGGAGCGCGGCATCAAAATTCTGGATGACGAGGCCGACGGTGACACCAGCCTGGATGTGGAAGGCATCATGGCAGAGGTGGAAAGTGCCGAGGCAAACAGCGATGAGCTGGGCCTGGGCGATGAAAATGAGGACGACCCGGCAGAGGAGAACCCCGCAGACCTGAAGGCTGCCATGGATGAGCTGCTGGATGACCCTGTGAAGAACTACCTCAAGCAGATCGGCCAGATCCCGCTGCTGAGCGCGGAGCAGGAAGTGGACCTGAGCAAGCGCATCCACGCCGGTGCCGAGGCTGCCCACATCCTTCAGGCCGACCGCCAGAAGTACGGCGCACCTGAGTACATCAAAAAGAACAGCGCCCGCTTCTCGTTCGAGGAGGATGAGAACAGCCGGAGCTATACCGAGGATCTGGACGAGGAAGGCAACACCAAGTCCAGCGAGGACGACGAGGAAAAGGCTGCCGAAGAAGAAGCCATGGAGGCCGTGGAGAACGGCCCCCTGACGGAGGAGCGCCGCCAGGAGCTGCTCAAGATCCGCCGCGACGGCCTGAACGCCCGCCGCAGCCTGAGCGAGGCCAACCTGCGTCTGGTGGTCTCCATCGCCAAGAAGCATGTCGGCCACAACCTGGCGTTCCTGGACCTGATCCAGGAGGGCAACATCGGCCTGATCAAGGCCGCCGAGAAGTTTGACTGTGACCGCGGCTTCCGCTTCTCCACCTACGCCACCTGGTGGATCCGTCAGGCCATCACCCGCGCCATTGCGGATCAGGCCCGTACCATCCGCATCCCGGTGCACATGGTCGAGACCATCAACCGGATGCGTCAGGCCACCAACCAGCTGGTCTACCAGAACGGCCACGAGCCCACCCCCGAGGAGCTGGCAAAGGCCATGGATATGAGCGTGGAGCGTGTGCGTGAGATCCAGCGCATGGCGCAGGAACCCGCCAGCCTGGAAAGCCCCGTGGGCGAGGAAGAGGATTCCTCCCTGGGCGATTTCGTGGCCGACGAGAACGCCGAGGCCCCCGGCAAGGCAGCAGACCGCGCCATGGTGGCCCAGCAGATCAATCAGGCCCTCAAGAGCCTGACCCCCCGTGAGGAAAAGGTCATCCGCCTGCGCTTTGGTCTGGACGATGGCCGCCCCCGCACGCTGGAGGAGGTGGGCCGCGACTTCGGTGTTACCCGTGAGCGTGTCCGCCAGATCGAGGCCAAGGCCATCCGCAAGCTGCACAGCCGCAAGTGCCTGGCCCTGCTGAACGGCCTGATCGAGTGATCCTGAACTTACCGCTATGAAAAAGAGCCCCCGCCGGTCTATTGATATGAACCCCAAAAGTTAGACAAAAAACGAATTAAGCGGCCCCAACGGTCTGAATCCTGTATTGCACAGGGCTCAGGCCGTTTAGTTTTAATTTGATTCGGCGATTGTTGTAATAGTCGATGTAATCGATAATGGCCTTTTCAAGCTGGTCAATGGAATCAAATTTTTCCAAATAGAACAGTTCTGTCTTGAGCAGTCCGAAGAAATTTTCGGCAACAGCATTATCCAGACAAGTAGCTTTTCTGGACATACTTTGCGTAATGCCCTTTGCCTTCAGCAGATTTTGGTAGGATTTCATCTGATACTGCCAGCCCTGATCCGAATGCAGAATCAGATTGTCAACCTTAATTGGCAGCTTCTGAAAAGCGCCCTCCAGCATATCCGTGATCTGTTTGAAATTTGGATGGCGGCTCAGGTTATAGCTGACAACTTCGCCATTGAACAAATCAAGAATTGGAGACAGGTAGAGTTTCTGGTCGTTCACTTTGAATTCAGTAACATCTGTGACCCATTTTCGATTTGGCTGGTTTGTCTTGAAATGCCGTTCCAGCAAGTTTGGCGCAACTTCTC
>ERZ772876.856-NODE-856-length-36121-cov-22.856818_pt1 | contig 36121 bp, 74 predicted proteins | sample MGYA00580584_ERZ772876 | MGnify/ENA primary metagenome ERZ772876 (study PRJEB29015, sample SAMEA2737728) | human gut metagenome | biome: human gut; feature: human-associated habitat; material: faeces | place: China | collected 2012 ... | reverse complement strand
ACAGTCTTTAATGCCGACGGTAGTATAGACGAGATTTTTACGGCAGGCACGCAGGTAATGACGAAAAAAATAAATTTTAACGAAGATGGCAGTATTTCGGAGGTGATCAAATGAGCTGGGGTGAGATAAAAAAAGCTATAAACAGCACACTGGGGACGAGCGGATTTAAACCGTTAAATGATATGTTAGCCGCCATTCTTGGCGCACAAACGGTGGAGCTAACCGAGCCGGGAACGTATATAGTTGATGTGCCATTATATGTAACGAAAGCTGTAATTACCGCTTGCGGTGGCGGGGGTGGTGGCGGCAATGGTGCCCTGCCAAGCGGTGCCGGAGGTGGCGGCGGTGGAGCTGCGATAAAAAACCGCGTATACACGGTCATGCCGGGGCAAACGATGACGATAAAAGTCGGCGCAGGCGGCAAAGGATCTGTTTCGCAAGCAAATGCCACTGCGGTAAATGGCAAAGACGGCGAGGCGACAATCATCGGCAATTTAGTGACATTAGCGGGTGGTAGCGGCGGCAAAGGAACATATTCAACATCCACAAACACATACTACAATGGCGGCAGTGGCGGTGCTGCTGGCGGTACCGGCGGAGGTGCGGGAGGCGCTGGCGGTACAGGCGGTCGCTCGTCAAGCTACTATGAGGACGGCACTGGCGGTAGCAGCGGAATTTTAGGTTCCGGTGGCAGCGGAGGAACCCGCTACAGCTATAGTAGTAACTACCATGGCGGTACCGGCGGTGGTGGCGGTTCTATCGGCGCAGGGGGCAATGGAATCACCACCAGTGGAACATACAGTACTTCTTCGTCAAGCGGTGGCGGTGGCAACGGCGTACTAGGTGGCGGCGGTGGCGGTAACTACATTAAGGACGGCGGTATCCCGGAAATATCGTTAGGAAATGGTGGCGACGGCTATGTAAAAATTGTTTGGGGGTTTTAAGATGAGATATGCAATGATTTTAAACAAAAAAATAATTGATATTGTTTGCGCAAATGCTGCGCCTGAATATCCGCCTACGCCCGACGGCGAGATTATCGTGGCGGTAGAAATCGGCGAAAATGAAATGGTTTCGTTGGGCATGATGTACGAAAATGGCGTTTTTAGTGGCGATTATCAGCAAAAAGAAGAAATTGTCGAACCCACGCAAGCCGATCGGATCGAAGCGAATCTGGACTACTTAGTGCTTTTAAACTCTTAAGGAGGAAATTATGACTAAAGAAAAAATGCGCAATTATTACCAAAGTGGGCTATGGACAAAGGCGATGGTTGATCGCCTGCATGCGCTGGGAAAGATAAGCGATGAGGATTATGAGTATATTTTAGCGGAGTGAGGTGGGGCAGATGGATGTAATGCAGGGCGACGCCTATAGCGTGGCATTTGCGATCGCCTCGGAGGACGGCGAGGTTACCGCCGAGCAGGTGGTGGACGTGGAAATCATCATCGGCGATATGCGCAAGACCTATGCGGCGGGTGAGGTCAGCTATGACGCAGAAAATCGCTGTTTTGTGTTTCCGCTGAGTCAAGAGGAAACCTTGCACCTGCCTAATGCGCCGCTCACCTGTCAGGTGCGCTGCAAGTTTATGTCGGGCGATGTCATCGGCACGGATTTAGGAAAAATCGACGTTAAACGCAGCGCGTCAAAGGTGGTGCTGTAGATGCCGATCAAGGTAAATATCCAAAAGGATAAAAAAATTACGGTCACGGCGGCGAAAAAAGGCGAGATAGAAATTTCCCTGGGAAACATCATTATCGAGCAAAGTAACGCCGAAGAATATGACGGCGATTATCATGTGATCCCGCAGGCATTTCATGCGCAGACACTGGAAAGCGCAAACAAAATCATGCGCGAAGATGTGACCGTAGCAGAAATTCCGTATTTTGCCGTGTCGAACGAAGAGGGCGGCAAGACGGTGATAATAGGAGGTTGAAAATGGCGGAGAATGTAAATAAGGTCGTCTATGACGGCAAAGCTTTGATTGATTTAACAGCTGATACCGTAACGGCGGACAAGCTGCTAAAATCGTTTACGGCGCACGATAAGGCAGGCGAGGTCATCACCGGCACATGCACCTATGACAGCGACACCCAAGACGCCACGGCGGCAGTGGCCGAGCTGTTAAAAGGAAAAACGGCGTATGCGCGCGGGGCAAAGATTACCGGTACGATGCCCAACAACGGCGCTGTAAATGGGACGATCGCTACCAAAGAAGAAAAATTCACGATCCCGCAGGGATACCACGACGGCTCCGGTGGGGTAGAGATCGCCGAGGACGAACAGGCGAAGCTGGTCGCAAGCAACATCCGCGAGGGTGTGACGATTTTAGGCGTGGCAGGATCGATGAGCGGCACTGAGGGCGCGAAACCGCAAGCTAAGACTGTAACGCCGAAATCGGCAGCGCAGCAGGTGCTGCCTGACGACGGTTATAACTATTTATCACAGGTCACGGTCGAGGCGATCCCATACGTCGAAACACCAAATAGCGCAGGCGGAACGACAGTTACGATCGCGGGGTGATAGCGTGAGCGTAAACAAAGTAACCTATGACGGTAAAACGCTGATAGACCTGACAGGCGACACGGTGACGGCCGATACTTTGCTGGCGGGGGCGGCGGCGCATAACGCCGCAGGGCAGGCGATCACTGGTACTGCGGTAATCCCTACCAAGGTCAGCCAGTTGGAAAACGACAGCGGCTATGTTTCTGCTGCCGAGCTGGCGGCGGATCTGGCCGAAAAGCTGGATAAAATCACGGCGGTAAATACGGTCTTCAATTCCGACGGCAGCATTTCGGAAACATACCAAGACGGCAGCACGAGGAAAACAGTTTTTAACTCGGACGGCAGTATCACCGAAACCTATAAAATCGGCACGAAAACCAAAACGAAAAAGACGGTTTTTAACGCAAACGGCAGCATAACCGAAACCATTACCTAAGCGAACGTATGTACGATATTTAAAATAAGGAGTGATAACAATGCAAAATTTACTGGGCTGCTTGCCAAGCCCACCTGATGAGAGGGATTATCAGGCGAAAGATTATATTGCGGCCGGGGTGCGCCCGGCGGAGTATTATCCCAAAGTATTATGCCCTGTACATCATCAAGAGGCAGGTGACTGCACGGCATGGGCGCTGGCAACAGCAAAGTTTTATCATGAATTAAGAGAACGCAAGAGCCAGTATGAATTCGCCCCGATATTTTCGTATTTCGACCGTACGGACGATGATTACACAGGTGAGGGGCGCTATATGCGTAAAGTGCTGGATAACGCACGGAAAAACGGTATTTGCTATGCAAAAGATTTGCCCAAAGGTGTGCCGCTTTCGGCTGACTATCCTAACGAGGAGATCAGCGCGAAGTTGGCGCCGCTATTTCCCAAAGCAAAGGAAAATTGCATAGCCGGGTATGCCTATACGAGCAAAACAGACGAGATTGCCGACTGTGTCTTTCAGCATGGAGCGGCAACTATCACCATTGATGTGCGAGTGAGTTTTGACGCGTTTGTCTTAAAGAATGAGAGTAACTGGGTGCTACCTATGCCGAAAGACGGCGAGCGAGTGCGCGGCTGTCATGAAGTGTGCGCTGTCGGTTTTACTAAGGATGGGATAATTATCCAAAATAGTTGGGGTGTTCCGTGGGGGTACAATGGGTTTGCCGTCTTACCGTGGGACTATCCTATATTAGAGGGCTGGCCTTTGGTCGACGAAGTGAAACGGTGGGATATCGTCGAACTAATCGTAGGCGAGAATAAGGCGTTTGTTAACGATAAAGAAATAGCAATAGACGCTCCGGCAATGATTAAAAACGGTAGAACTTTTGCACCTTTAAGATTTATCGGAGAGGCATTAGGCGCGAAAGTATTCTGGGAAAACGGAACAAGAACTATCGCAATCAAAGACAAGGATAACGTCATCACCATGCAGATAGGCGAGCGAATCGGCTATGTGAATAATTACGCGTATGTGCTGGACGAGGCACCATTTATTAAGAATGATCGGACATTTGTGCCATTACGCTTTATAGGCGAGGCGCTGGGTGCTGATGTGGAGTGGCTGGATAAGGAAAGAACGGTAGTAATCCGCAGAGAGGTAAAATAATGGCGAATATCATTGCAGCAATCATCACAGCAGTGGTCACCGGAGGCATTACCCTTTTAGGGGTAATTTTGGCGAATAATAAGGCGCAGGCGGTGACCGAAGTCAAAATCGAGGAGTTGACGAGAGAGGTGCGCAAACATAACGGCTTTGCGGAAAAAATCCCCGTCATCGATGAGAAAATCAAGGTTATCAATCACAGGATCGAGGATCTGGAAAAGGAGTGGAGTAAACATGAAAATTAACTGGAAAGTAAGAATTAGGAACCCGTATTTTTGGGTAGGTTTGTTAGGTGTTATTTTGTCGGCAATGGGGGTAAGTGCGGATATGTTTACCAGCTGGGATATCGTCATCGCGCAGGCAAAGGCATTAATCAGCAATCCTTTTATGATTGGCTCGGTCATCATGGCGGTGCTGGGAACACTAATTGACCCGACAACTGCAGGTGTGGCGGACAGCCAAAGGGCATTAGGATATAATGTGCCTAATAATGATAAAAAATAGCAAAAAAGCGGCATAGTTTTATACTATGCCGCTAAAAAGAGCGCCTTAAAAGGCAAAATACGAACGTCTAAAATGCGTTTTAAACGGGGCAATTTGCGGTAGGGATAAATGATAAGAACCGTCCGAAACGGCGAAAGAACGCTTGCACCGCCGCGCACAGGTACAAAAAAAGCCTGCTATTGTGCAGGCTTGGTTAAGGTATCAATGGCTAAAGTAAGAAATTGGCTTTTACTCAAACCATTTTCTTGGCAGTAGGCGACAAGACGATCGTTTAGGTCAGGTTTAACGCGCACAGACCAAGCAACATAATTTTTTTGATTGTATCTTGTCTTGGCAGCGTTTGATGTCTTTCCCATAAAATCATTTCTCCTTTCTGAAATGGCGGAAGATAACGGTTGATGAAATGCCGATGGCAATGCAGCATAAAATAATCTTTAAAATGTTTAAAAATGTTATCATACTACTGGACAGTGGGGTAATAAAATGATATAATAATCCCAAGGGCGGGGCTTGCGCCCCAACCCTTGTCCTGTTAGTCAATCAGTGTTTTTAGCAGATCTAAGATTGCTACTAACAGCAGGATTATCGCGGTGATGAGGTTCAGCTCATCGCCGCCTTTTTTATCCCCCATTTGTCTTTTCACTCCTTTCCTTTAGGTTAATTATATTATATCATACTGCTGGCAGTATGTCAAGAGAAAATATAAAAATAATTAAAGAAAATTCCGAAAATTTTTTTGCTTTGAACAGCCGCTGATCGCAGGCTGTTTTTTTGTTTTGGGAGGCGATTTTTATGGAGTACGGATACCCGTTCAAAGGAAAATTTAAAGTAACCTGCCCTTTCGGGCGTAAGGGTGCGTGGAAGTGTGGCTGGCACATCGGTACGGATATAGTAGGCATAGACGATAAAAACGTTTATGCGATCGCTGACGGCGTGGTAGAGAGCGTTAACGCCCACGGTACGGCGTATGGCAAGCATGTATGTATCAAGCATAGCGACGGCATGGTGAGCCTGTATGCGCATTTATCCAGCGTGGCGGTAAAGGTTGGCCAAAACATCAAGATTGGGCAAAAGGTAGGCGTGATGGGCTCTACAGGCAACGCCAGCGGGGTGCATTTACACTTAGAATTGCACCAAGGGCGCTACAGATACCCTGCCAAGGGCAGCAGCCCTTTGACGGAGAAAGATTTGATTGACGCATGGGCGTGGATCGAGGATCATGTAGGGGGTGAGGACGAAATGCAGGAAGTGAAAGATTTGCAAGTGTGGAGCAAGTCGACGGGTAAAGCCGTGATCGTTAAAGCGGTAAACGTCGGCGGTTCAAACTATATCAAACTGCGCGATTTAGAAAAACTAGCGCGGGTGAGTGTGGATTTCGTGGACGGAAAAGTATATGTAGACTAAGGGGGCGGAGCGTTGGACATCGTAAAGGCGGTGCTGACGCAGCCCTGCCGAGCTAAGGCTCTGGCGGCACTCGGAACAGTGAATTTAACACTGAAAGAAGCCGAAATTTTGCAAAGTATCTACTTGGACGGATTGACAGCCGAAGAGACGGCAGACAGGCTGTATATGTCGGCATCGAACGTGAACAAGATCAAGCAAAGGGCGAAACAAAAATGCGAAAAAGTTTTCAATGAGAGCGGCTACTAAGCCGCTCTTTTTTGTGTCTAAAATCACGTTTCAGCAAGTTACCGGCAAGTTAAATTTGCGCCTAAATATCGCATTTTAGCGCGATTTTTTCTGTTGACTGCTTATCTTGGCAAGTTACAAATATTCGGCAAGAATATGGTAAAAATATGGTAAATATCGGATAAGGTAAATTTTTCTAAGCCGTGCTACAATATAAATAGATAAGGTGCGCACCTTAAAATTTATTTAAGGAGTGGTTAGTATGGCTGAATATGTAGCAGGAAGAGGAACGACAGCAATGTCAATTCTCGGCACGACTTTTGGCGCTATCGGTACGGCTGCAAGTGGATTAAATCTTTTTGGGGCACGCCCGGCGGCGGTTTACGAAAATAATGCTGTTTGCGTACACGATATGCAGATGGCGCAGGAATTGGCGCAGAAAGACGCGCAAATTTCGCGTTTAGAGAGTGAAAAATACGCTGACAGCGTAGGTCTCGGTTTGTATAAGTACATCGACGGCGAGTTAAAATCTATGCGCGAACAGCAAAATGCCAAATGGACTGAACAGGCGGTAGTAAATGCAAACTTGAGCAACGGTTTGACCGCATTAAGCGGACAGGCTGCCAGCACGGCGCAGTTAGTGGCGCAGATCACCAAGACTGCGGTGCCGTCCAGTGCGATTTGTAATTTTAACAGCGGCTGCGGTTCTTGCTGCGGCAGTGTGAACGTCTAAGGGGTGATATGATGAGCAAGTATCAAATGATACAGGCTACCAACAAAAATATCGGCGCGGTGGCCGCTGGCGCATTGCTGCCCTTGGGTGTGATTACCCGCAAGATTTCCGACGGCTGTACTTGCGGACAGACGTTTCAGTTGCAAACTACCGGTGCCGATACGGTAGTCATCGGCGAAAAAGGCTATTACCGCATAGTCTACAGTGCCAGCTTGGAAGCAGGTGCGGCAGGTGCGGTCGGCTTGACTTTGCTGGTCGGCGGTGTGGAAGCATACAGCGTGCAGGCTACAGCGGCGGCTGACGGTTATGTAAACTTGACTTTGCCGTATGTGGTAAGAGCATTCGCTAACTGCGGCAGCCTGCCGACTAATCTGCCGTTAAATATTCAAGTTAGACTGGATACCACGGCAGCGACGGCGGGGACAGGAAACTTGATCGTTGAAAAAATGTGCTAAGGGGTGAGTAGTTATGGCGGTGACATTACAGCAGGTCAAGGCAGGCGTCAACAGCTATGTGGACGCGGAGCTCGGGCGCAAGGCGCAGGGCGTGACTAAGTTCGGCGTGTATTTCATGCTGCCGAGAGTGGATAAAATGGTGGATAAATACTACAATCAGGCGGTAAACAATCCATTGTTTGCAGATATGTTTGATGAGAGCGGCAATGTGGATATCGATGCTGTATATGATGCCGCCAAGACTGCTATGGATCGGACAGGACAGATCGAGATGTACGGTTTTCGCTTTGGGCGGAATGACATTGATATGCTGTACGACTACATCCGCAGCACGATGTGAGGTGAGATGAGATGACCGATATGGAAAACTTAGAAAATTTTTGTTACCAAACGAATGATTTATACAAAGATGCCGTCAAATGGAAAGAGATCGCTAAGGCAGCGCCGAGCAGCACAGAGCGCGACGCGGCCAACGAAGTGGCAAATGTTCTTTTCAGCTGGCATTCAAAAATGCACGATTCACTGATTAAAAAATACAATGCTATGTAAAAAAATAGCCGCTTGTTTAGTGAAAAAATAATCGCCAAGCAAGCGGTTTTTGTGTAGAAAAATCGGATATTATAGCACAGCCCAGAAATACCCCAGTTTTTTAAAACTTTTTTGTTTCTTTTCTTAATAGCTTTTTCTCAAATAAATACGATATTTTTGGGATTTTAGAATACTAAAAAAACACAGGGATACTATCTTGGCGGACTCAAAATCCGCCGCCGTCAAAAGCGTGTGGGTTCGAGTCCCACCTTCGGCACGATGAACACCGTATTTCTTGAAACGAGAAATGCGGTGTTTTTCTATTTTATGGCAGACCCCAGTAAAAGCCCAGTTTTTTTAGTTTCCTGCCGCAAAAAGCTTGTCCAAACTGGCACTTGCGTTTTGATCAAGCGATGTGGTAACATGGGTGTAGAGGTCGGCAGTGATTTTTATAGTGCTGTGCCCTAAGCGCTCACTGGCTACTTTTAACGGCGTACCTGATACTAACATTAGGGTAGCGTTTGTATGTCTGAGATCGTGAAAGCGTATATGCTGCAAACCAGCCATTTTTAAGTAAACATCGAAAGTGCGTGTCAACCAGTCGGGGTTGATATGCTCTCCCAATTCGTTGCACAGCACTAAATCATTGCTAAGATAGTCAGTGCCATAGCGCAGTTTGTTGGCGGCATTCTGCGTTTTCTGGCGTCTGAGTGCCGCCAAAACTAATTCCGGAACGGTGATAGTACGAATACTGGTTTTTGATTTCGGCGGTTTTGTGCAGTATTCGCCGCCAACTTTGACCAAGGTTTGATTGACTGTTAATGTATGCTTTTCGAAATCAATGTCTTTCCACCGTAAACCGCAAATCTCACCGCGCCGCAAACCGCAAAGGGCAGCCAAGAGGCAAGGCAATTCAAACTCGGATCCGCGCACAGTCTGAAAAAGTTTAGCGGCATTTTCAGGAGTCAAAGCTTCGCCTACTGACGGCGGCTCGGTTTTTGGTGGTTTTGCATTTTCTGCCTGGTTAACCACAATAAGGCCTAAGCGCTTGGCGTCGGCTAAAGCTTTTTTTATTACTCGATGATGCTTATTGACCGTGTTAGAACTCAAAGTTTCACGTTTCAAGGCATAATACTCTTCGAGGTGCGAGGCTTTGAGTTTATCCAGATAGATATTGCCTAAAATAGGTTTGACATGGTCGTCGAGAATAAGCCTATAGTCCCGGTAAGTGGTAGGGGATAAGTCGGGTTTTGCTTTCCGCAGAAAGCTATCAATATACGCTCCGAATTTCATTTTTTCGGACGAAATACCGATTCGCTCATAATCGACTAAAAGCTCGTTCAAAAATTTTTGAGCGGCTTTTTTATTGTCTGTGTGGGTGGAAAATTCCCTTTGCTTTTTGTTGCCGAAAGCATCTTCGGTCATGATGATAGCGTAATAACGATTTCCGCGTTTACGCAAAGATCCGTTTTGCATAAAAAAACACTCCTTTTCTTTTTATACTTGCATAAAAGTCCAAGGCGTGCTATAATATCCATGTCTTGGGTGGATATGATAACACTCCTTTGTCTTGCGCATTGCGCCTCGAACTTTGGATTTATCAATCTTTCCTGCTCCCCTTTTCGTGCGCCAACACGGAGAGGGGATTTTTTTATGCTTATTTTTTCTCTAAATGCACTGTGGTGGTAGTGCCCATGGCCGAGGCCTCGTAGGTGATCTCGTTGCCGTCAAAATGAAAATCTTTCGTTTCATCGCCGGAGGCAAGTAATGCACCGCTTGTCTGCTCCGTGTCGTTGGTCGAGGTCCAGTCGTAGCTGTCGCAAGCCTCTGTGGGGGCGGTGTAGCTGCCTGCCCAGTAAAGCGATTTTGTATCGCCGCCGTCCATAACCCAGTAAACGGTGATGGTATCGTCGGTGATAATCGCCTCATGGTGCGTATCTGCGGCGGTTTTGTCAACCTGCGTCCACTCGCCGCGCAAATCCGGCGGCTCGGCCGGAGCTTTCTCTCCGCAGGCGCTTAAACCGAGTGCTAAGGCTGCGCCCAAAAGTAATGCAGTAATCTTTTTCGTTTTCATGATTAGTCCTCCTTTTGATTTGTCCAGTAAATTTTTACTATAGGAATATCAATGTCGTTTTCGTCATAGTCAAAATGATCTAAAAATACAGCACTGGCATCTTCGGCAAGGTATCTTTTCGCCTGTTTTTGCGGCAACTTACCTATACGGTGCGCGGAAGTGTCAGCGATATATACAGCAGTTTTTTCGCTTTCTTCGTCTTCTTCAAAATCAAGCAACTCTCCCTCGCCGATGCCATAGTGCAAAATACCGATATCGTCATTTTCTTTGAAATATTTTTTGTAGTTGGTGAGAGTAACCAGCTCGCTTTCTTTTTTACTCCAGCGCGCTTGCTCGTCGCGATAAAAGGCAACGCTGAGCAAGAAAACAGAACCGTCGGCAGTGCCGAACTCGCTGACGTGGACGCGCAAAGGATCCTTTTTACGCAGCCAATCTTTAATCATATCTTGGCGACCGTTTACTTCGCCGAATTTTTCGCCGTCATAGTAAACAAAAATCCTTTCATCGTCTTGTTGCAAATCCAACTCGAAATTTTTTGCCGGCTGCATTTTATCAAAAAAGATATTGATAGCGGCGGGGGTAGGGGTAAACGGGATATTGCTATAGTGGTAAATTAATACATTATTTTGCCATACTTGCGGCAGGTGAACTTTCGGCTTTTTCATTTCTTCTGCGCGGAGCTGTTCTTCCTCGGCCGCCTTGGCAGCCTTTGCCGCTTGCGCTTTGGCCAACTTTTCTTGTTTAGCTTTTTCGGCGGCGGCAAGTTTGGCATTTTCCTTATCCTTGCGGCGGTAGTGGCAGAGATAGGAGATACCGTACACAACCAATCCTAAAAGTATGCCTGATAAAAGATTGGTGATAATGCCGTTTTCCGTATCGGAAAAAGAAAAGATTAAACCGAGCAATGCGCCGCTTAAAGCAAATTTCACGGATCGTTTTTTCAAAAAATCTTTCATAAAATCGCTTCTTTCAAATTTTTTTTACAAAAGCAAATTATTGTTGACAAAAATTTACTTTTGTAGTAGACTGTAAATAAATAGAAATTATAAAAGGACGTGATGAAATGGAACCGCCGCTAATGCTGCAAGCTTTGCTTTCACAACTCACCACTGAAGAACTGCTGGCACTTATCGCTTATGAAGAAGAAATTCTATATAAGTCAGAGCCTGTTGCTGTTCCTCCTCCGAAAGTCGGCTGAAAAGCTCCGCCGCTTTCTTCTCTGCCTCCTGATGCTCGACATCAGCGAGGCTTTCTTTTTGCTTGTTTTCACCTCCTGTTTGCCGCTCCATGGGCACGTCATATCCCATGAGCCAAACTTCGTTTATGTCTAAGGCTTTAGCAATCAAGTATATCCTATCTTGTTTAGGCTTGGCATAACCAGAAAGATATTGACTGATTGCCGATTTGGGGATCCCGGTTTTTTCAGACAGCTCAATCGCGCGCATGTCTTTTAAGTCCATAGCTAAACGAAGTCTGTCTTTTAAAGCATTATTTGGAACACTCATTTTTACCCACCCCCTTGTGATTTATAATATATCATAAAATTTTGAAACAGTCAATAAAAAAGTTTAAAAACTTTAAATTTAGGTATTGACAAATCGGTTTAAAAAGGTTAAACTTAAAATACACAGTACGTTAGGCGAAAGGAGGGAGAATAAAATGGCTTTTGATTACAGCAAACTGCGAGGGAGGATTGTCGAGAAATATGGCAATCAAGCGAAATTTGCGGCGGCTCTCGGCGTTTCCGAGAACACATTTTCGCTAAAAATGAACAACAAAGTACGTTTTACAACCGATGATATCGCCGTAATTTCCGATATGCTTGATATCAAAGCAGATGATATAGGCGGATATTTTTTTACCCTAAAGGTTTAATTAAATTAAACTTTTTCGTGCTAAATATTTATAAGGAGGTGTTTTTATGACAGCATTAGAGGTAGGCGAGGCAATTCGCAGGGCTAAGTGCTATATGACGCCTAAAGAATTCAGCGAGTTTAGCGGGCTGTCAGTGGCGCATATCAGCAAACTGAAAATGCAGGGCAAGCTGCCGATTATCAGCTTTAGCGAGCGCAAATACCTGATAGATGCGGGAGCGATCATGAAGTTAGGGGAGCGAGGAGGCCATGAGAGTGTCAGAGATAACGTATCTAGCACTTAACATTATTACCACCATACTTTTGGTGGCAAGTTTAACGATAACGATCATTTCTTGTACAGGAATTAGTTCCCGCCGAGCCACACTGGCAGTTATAGCAGTCATCATAGCGGTCATTGTATCAATCACATGTATTGTGTCTTATTTGGTTTTTTAAATACTTTGAGGAGATGAAAAAGAATGACACAAAAAGAAAAAATGATAAAACTGATGGATAGTCTTTTGAAAGTGGCTATGACTATAAGCGAGCGCATTTGCACAGAAAAAGCAAATCTCGCAGTATAGCATGAAAGGCAGGAAACCACAAGAAAAGGAGAGAGGCATAATGTTTATCAAGAGAACGAAAAATACTGCTGTTGCTCGCAGTAAGGAAAAAGCGAGCACGATAGATCAAGGTACATTAAATCAAGTGAACCAAGATTTGAGTATTTGCAATCTTGCTAATGAGATTTTCGGGTTTATACGTGATAAAGGTGCGACCGCATATGAAGCAAGAGAAGCATGGGGAATTGTAGAAAACCGCATTAAAATTCTCACCTCGCACAGCGAGATTGCGACGCTGGTCGAGGCAAACAAGAAAGAATGAGGAGGTGTTTTTATGCAGCATATGCGTGTGGAAGATTTGATGGCTGATTTAAACGTCAGCCGATCATATGCATATAGGCTGACAAAACAGCCGGACTTTCCGGCGATACGTATCCCGGCGCTTACGGGCAAGGGCGAACGCGATCTGGTGCGCATTCCGCGTGACCGATACGAGGCATGGAAAGAAAAAATGATGGGGAGCAGGGAAAATGACCAAGACAAAGATTAACAAGAAAAGATTATTAGCTGTTGCCGGCTTGGCGGCGGTGACAGCGGCAGGCGGGTTGGTAGCGGGTATCGCTTTGGCGAGCGATAAACCGAGTTATCAACATGTTGACAACAACAAAATGTTTTCCGTTGCGGCGGTTCATGATGCCGAGGTCGGCAAAATGATTTTGACTGTGGCAGAACGAGAGATGGTCGAGCGTGTAGTCGCAGCCGAGGCGCGGGGCGAGAGCTTCGAGGGGCAGGCTGCTGTGGCAGAGGTTATCTACAACCGTTGCATGAACCGCGGACAAAGTGTCGAGCAGGTGATTTGGGCGGACAAGCAATTCGCCTATCCGTACGGCGGGGAAATTAGCCAAGATACGAAAGAGGCTGTGGCGGCGGTTTTCGACTATGAGCTGCTAAGCCTGGATGGTGCAGAGTACTTCCATGCGGACTATGTGCTGCCGAGCTGGGCAGAGGATATGGAGGAAGTGTGCCGGATCGGAAATCATATTTTCTATAAGGGGGTGCAGTGATGAAAAGTGAGTGGCGAGTGAGATATAACCCGAATTTTCCTGAAAATCCGTACAATGCATATCGCCTGCGCGACGCGTACAAAGTGGTGGAGGGCGGTAATGTCGAGCCGGATTTTATGTACTATGAAACCCAAGCCGAGGCTGAGGCACGCGCGGCACAGTTAAATAAGGAGGAGGCAGATAGATGATTAAGTGCGAAATCGAGGACGATAGAGTAGAGATCGTTTTCAGAGGAACTGCCGAAAAAGTTTTTGGAGAGTTGCTTGAAATTATGGAGGAGTATGCAGATCAGTTTTTGCATGTGCCACTAGGGAAATTTATAGAGATGTTGGGCGAGACAAACAAGCTGGTTATGGCGAAAAAAACCGCAGATAGTGAAAATAATGCAAGCGATGAGGTGAGACAAGATGATTAAATGCGAGAAACTAGAAAACGACAAATATAAAACTGCTTTTAGAGGCAAGCAGGAAAATTTGGTCGATGAATTTATAGTGCTAACAGAAAAGTTCGCTGAAGTAGTTTTGAACATCGGCACAATAGAAATGCTGGATAAGTTTTGCCAGTATTATCAAGAAGCAAAACAAAACGAGGCACAAGATGAAGCTGACATGTATTAAATGCGGACAGGTATGGAGCGTGAGCGACAAGCACAGCAAGATCGGTCCGTATGTGTGTCCGAGGTGTGCTAAGAGAGGTGATGGGAATGGGGCTAAGCCAAGAGCTGCTGGCGAAAAAGGAAAAGCTGTGCGCTGAGCACTATCCGAAGTGTATCACGACGGAGTGCCCGCTGGCGAAGCTTTTCTGCTATGACATAGCAAATTTTAATGATTATTATGTAAACAGTCATCCGGCGCTCAAGCGGAGGATAACGCGGATTTTAAAGGCGGTGGAGTAGATGTGGCAAGCGTGGAAAGATGAGGAAAGCGGGATGTGGCGTATAGTCCGCTGGCGAAACGGCGAAAAGGAATTTATGCTGGGAACGTGGCCGACGCTAAAGTTGGCACAGCTGATGTGCGACAGATTAAATTATTTAGAAGCAAGAAACGCCCTGCGGAACGGCAATTCCGACAAGGGCGATAGGTAAAATATTCAAGTAAAGTATAGCATGAGAAAGGGAGAGGTGTCAAGTGAAAAAGTATGAGTTGACGACGGAATGCAAGGAATTTTTAGGGAGAAAGCTATATCGAATAAAATCATTAATTGATTTTGACAGTGTTAAAGAGGGCGATTTGGGCGGCTGGATTGAGAAAGAAGAAAATCTGTCGCAAGAGGGCAACACATGGGTATACGGTAACGCAACGGTATACGATAACGCAACGGTATACGGTAACGCAATGGTATACGGTAACGCAAGGGTATACGGTAACGCAATGGTATACGGTAACGCAAGGGTATACGATAACGCAACGGTATACGATAACGCAAGGGTATGTGGTAACGCAATGGTATACGGTAACGTAAGGGTACACGGTAACGCAATGGTATACGGTAACGCAATGGTATACGGTAACGCAGAAATTAAAAAGAAAACACATTTACTGGAAATTGGTTTTATCGGTTCGAGAGATGATGTGACAACATTTTTCCGCACCAAAGATGAAGAAATATTTGTAAAGTGTGGTTGCTTTAAAGGTAATATTGACGAGTTTGAAAAACAGGTGCAAGAAGTACACGGCGATGATAAGCACGGCAGGGTGTATGCGTTAGCGATAGCTATGGCAAAAGAGCAAATTGAACTGGATGATGAAGATGTGGAGGAAGAAGATGAATAGTTTATATGATTTGAGTAATGATTATGCGTGGTTGTTGAGTTTGCTTTATGATGAGGATGTGGACGAGCAGACACTCATCGATACGTTAGACAGTATCGAGGGGGCGATTGATGATAAGGCGGAGAATTGCGCCAAGATTATTAAGGACTTTGAGAAGTCTATAAACAATATGGGCGAGGAGATAAATCGCCTGAGAGAGCGTCAGCAGGCGATGAAGAACCGTGTGGAGTGGCTTAAGGGTAATTTATACTCTGCGATGAAAGCGGTCGGTAAAATGAAAATAAAGGGCGATATATTCACCGTATCCATCCAGAAGAACGGCGGGGCGGCTCCGTTAAGAGTGTTGGTGGAGGCGGAGGATTTGCCCGATGAGTTGCGCAAGGTGAAATATGAAGCAGATAAAGCCGCTTTAAGAGAGCTGGCGGAAAATGGCGATACTCGGTTTGCGGTGATTGAAGAACGCGGTGAGAGCTTGAGAATTAAATAAAAGGAGAGATACGACTATGAATAAATTAATGGCAGTATATGAGTGTGGCGGTCAGCAGGTGAGCTTAGATGCACAGACCGTGAGAGAGTATTTAACCAACGGATCCGGTCGCCCGAGCGACCAAGAGGTGGCAATGTTTATTAACCTCTGCAAGTATCAAAGATTAAATCCTTTCTTGCGTGAGGTGTACTTGATTAAGTATTCGGATAAAGCTCCGGCAAGCACGGTGGTGGGTAAGGATGCTTTTACCCGCAGAGCGGCGCAGATAGAGGAGTGTGGGGGCTGGCGTGCGGGTATCGGTGTAGCGACGGCCAAGGGTGAATATATCGAGCGAGAGGGAACGATAGTTTTACCGGGTGAAAAACTGGTCGGCGGCTGGTGTGAAGTAGAGCGCAAAGGGTGGAATAAACCTTTTAAAAACACGGCAAGTCTCGATGAATACGACCAGCAAAACAGTATGTGGAAAACTAAGCCTGGGACAATGATACGCAAGGTGGCAATCGTGCAGGCGCTGCGTGAGTGTTTCCCGGATAAATTTCAAGGGATGTATGACCAGTCGGAGATTGAGACGGGAGAGCAGCCGCTGCCGGAAGCGGAAGTGGTGCAGTATATCAGCCGGACACAGCAAAAGGAGCTATTTAAACTGGCTGATGCCGAGACGGTAAAAAGAGCGCTGGATACTTTGGGCTACACAAAGACGAGCGAGATTAAAGTAAGCGAGTTTGAGGGCTTTAAGGATTTACTGGCGGACCTGGCAGAAAAGATAATTGAGGTCGAGGCAGAGGAAGCAGTCGATGAGTTAGAAAAAATCGGCGATGAGATAGAGATGTAGTTAAGAAGTCGGGCAAGGAGGAATTGCAAAAATGGCAGACAGTTTTATAGTTTACAAAAGCTTTCAAAAGGCAATCGACAAATTGCCCGACGATATGCAATTAGAGGCATACAAAGCTTTAATGGCTTATGGGCTGGACGGTGCTGAATATGAGGGCGACAATTTCGTCATTGCCGCTCTTTTAGAGGCGTTTATGGCTAATATCGATAAGGCGCAGAGCCGCAGAGAGACAGCTCAAACCAACGGCAAACAGGGCGGAGCACCTAAAGGCAATCAAAATGCCAAGAAAAACAACCAAAACAACCAAAAAAACAACTTGGTTGATTTAAACAACCAAGAAAACAACCAAAACAACCTTAATGTTAATGTAAATGATAATGTTAATGTAAATGATAATGTTAATGTAAATGATAATGTTAATGTAAATGAATTAAAAGATTCTTGCACGGAGCTGCCTGCGCAAAGCGCGGCTATCTCCATGCCGCTGAATGACGGCAGCGAGTATCCGGTCTTTGATAATGCGATCAAAGAGTGGGAAAAACTCTATCCTGCTGTAGATGTGATGCAAGAGCTACGCAATATGCGAGGGTGGCTCATGAGCAATCCGACAAGGCGCAAGACGAAAGCAGGAATTAAGCGTTTTATTACCGGGTGGCTGGCTAAGGAACAAAACAAGGGGCGAAGTGCGCCTATGAGGGCGGCTCCGAAGTCGCCGCAGGATAATTTTCCTGCGACAAAGAGAGATTGGAGCTATTTAGTGGAGTGAGTGAGATGGGCAAAAAACGATGGGATGAAGCTACGGTAATCGCGGCGATTAGGGCTTTGGCAGCAAAAAACGGCTGCGCTAAGTGTACTGATGACGGGGCGCTTTATGCCGCTGCGCGGATTTATTTTAAGTCGTGGAGCAGAGCGTGCGCGGTGGCGGGAGTACCGGCGGGAAGTAAGAAAAAGTCTCGCGGGTATGTGATGAGCAGCTGCCTTTTGTACGACAAAGAGACAAAGTCATGCAAGGGGCTAAATGAGCTGATCTGCGCCCGCAAGGAATGCAGTTTTTATAAGCGGGCGAATGCGGCTAATCGCAAGCAGTATGCGCAGGATTGTGCGCTGATCGAGGAGCGGCAGAGAAAAAAATACTCCAAGGAGGGGTGGTTATGAATAAAATTATTTTAATCGGGCGATTGACCAAGGATCCCGATTTGCGCTATACGCCAAATGGGGCGGCGGTATGCACGTTTACTTTGGCGGTGAATCGTCCGTATGCCAAGGACGGAGAGCAGGACGCGGATTTTATCAATATCGTGGTGTGGAATAAATCGGGCGAAAACTCGGCGAAGTATCTGGAAAAGGGGCGCCAATGCGCGATCGAGGGCAGATTGCAAATCCGTACCTATGACGGCGACGACGGGAAAAAACGCTGGGTGACGGAGGTAGTGGCAGATAGAGTGGAGTTTATCGGCGGCGTAGGTGCGCAAAAGCAGGAGGACGAAACCTTCGGCGAGGAGGTAGATTTCGATGAGGGAGATGTGCCGTTCTGATGAAATTGGTTTTATACGGGGTACCGGTGACGAAGAAGAACAGCGGGCAGATATGGATTAACCAAAAGACGAACAAACCGTTTATCGCGCCGAGTAAGGCGTATAAGGCATATGAGAAAGATTGCGGCAGACAGATAACAGGCGATAAAAAGCAGCACATTGATGTGCCGATAAATTTAAAATGCGTGTATTATATGCCGAGCCGCCGCAAGGTGGATTTGTGCAATCTGCTGGGTGCGACGTGCGACATCTTGGTCAAATTCGGCGTGATCGCGGATGATAACTGCAGGATCGTGCAAAGCCATGACGGGTCAAGGGTGCTGACAGATAAGGCTAATCCGCGCGTGGAGATAGAGATTGAGGAGGTATAGTCATGCACGAGGGTATGAAGATTATCGACAAGGAAGAAGCGGCGGAGCTGTTTGACAAAGGCGAGGCGGTATATCGGCTGTATGATGACGGGTCAGAGTCGCTTGTCTGGGAAAAAGCAGAAATTTATTGGCATTACGGCGAGTGCGGAATTGAGGAGGAATGATTATGGCGCGAGGTGAATCAAAACCGAGTATTTGCTGGGATTGCGCTCGCGCTTGCGGACTGAGCAAGGTGCAATGCAGCTGGTTCGGCAGGGAAAAGACGTTGCCCGCGGGGTGCGAGTACGAGGAAAAGCAAATCTGGCCGGGTACGGAACGCCGCAAGGCTAATCCCGCAGCCTACACGTCAGTATATGCGGTGAAAGCGTGCCCGCAATTTTTGGAGGAAACCGAGGAGATCCGCGCTAAGCTAAAAAGTTATCGCATGGCTAAGCTAAGAAAAGAGCGATCGGTAGATATGGCGCACAGGATTTTTAAGCTGATGTTAGGCAGAAAGTAGGAGGATAAAAGATGATTTGCGAGGTTTGCAAAGAGCGGATTAAGCATGCCGCCAAGAATGAGAGGGACGCGGCTATAGCGCAGCATGGGAAGTTTCACTCGCCGCACGAGGCGTGGGCGGTGCTGAAAGAAGAGGTCGAGGAGATGTGCCAAGAGGTCAATCGAGGCGCGTTTCAAGGTTTGCTATATATGCTGTGGAACGATGTCAAGCATGATAAGAAAACAGATCAAGCTAAGCTGGACGAAATATACGAGAATGCCTTTAAATGCGCCTGCGAGTGTGTGCAGGTAATGGCGATGTGCTTGAAATGGGGTGATGGCATTGTCGACAGCGAAGAGTAAAAAGGCGAACTTAGAGGCGATGAAGATTAATGCCATGGTGAATGCGGAGCTTAAGCGAGCCTTTAGTGATGGGGTGTATGCCGGGACGGGTAAGACGCTGACGCTGATGTGCTATATTTTGCATAACAGTTTTGGCTTTGGTGAGAAAAGATTAAAAAAGATCGTGAAAGAGGGATCATATTTGGCGAAATGCACCGATGAGGGACGATTAAGCATTGACGATATGACGGAAGTGCTGAAAGATGAGTGCAATTTTTCAATCGAGGAGCTGGTGGACGATGATGATAATGCAGAAGTGGAATAACGAAAAGGGCAAGTATGAGCTGTACGATGTGCCTGCGGATTGGCAGTGCAAATTGTATGAAGATGATATGAACCAAAAGATAAATTGCGCAAGCTGCGGTAAGGAGATACGTTTCGGCGAGTGCTACACATCAATGGAAATCCATAATGTGTGTGGCTTTGGCTATGCGGTGTGTCCGGAGTGCTATCAAAAGGAGATTGAGCGGCGGTTTGAGAGGGCGAGAGATAAGGGGGAGATATGATTGTCTATGAAAATAATTGCTTGTTTAAGCCTTTGGGCTGTATTTATTATAGTTGCATGTGCAAATATATATTTTTCATGGAAAAGCTATAAGAGCCAAGTTAAACTGACAGAAATGTATGAAAAGGAGATAGTTGAAGCATACGAGGAGTTAGCAAAGGCGCACAAACAGGTACAGGTATTGATACGGACTGTTGGGTGTGTTGCAGATGATTTGAGGTATATGCTAAATAAAATGAAAAAGGAGGCCGAATGATGGATATTTGCTATGATGAGGAAAAGGAGGCATGGTGCGAGTACAAGCCATATGCCACGATTGATGTTGCTACCGAGGAAGATTATAAAAAGCTGCAAGCGGCCATGGAAAAGGAGAATGCAGTAGAACCAAGATATGGAGGTTTGAGACGGACCGGTTTAGGGCGGTGGGTTCCTTATATGGCATACTGTCCACAATGCAATTATGAATTTGATCCTGATGATGACAGATGGATGAAATGTTGTCCTATGTGTGGGCAAAAGTTAGATTGGAGGAACGCAGATGGATGGGTGGATTAAAATTGAAGATAAACTGCCAAAAGAGAACGGAATATATATCGTATATGCACAAGGTGGAACTTCAGTAGCAGGATGGATTTGGTACGATAATGTAGTTGTCGCGGCAAAATATGCTTTTGGCGAATGGACTTGGCATGAAAATGGTAATGAGTACGATATAACAGATATTGTCACGCATTGGATGCCACTACCAGAACCGCCGCGAATGGAGGGCGAATGATGAGCATATTGTTTGCCAATGAAGAAGTCACAGAGGAAGTGGTGTCGGTTATACGGTGTGCGAGATGCCGATATTGGCACCGATATAGCAGCAGCAGCCGCAAAGGCAGATGTAACGGATTGATTTTGTATCTGAACGGCGAGCTGGAAACGCCGGAGGATTTCTTTTGTGCAGATGGGGAGGATAGATAGTGATGGATAATTTTTTGATACCAACCTTATTATTACTGGTAATTACTTTATGTTTATTTGGTTTGCAAATGTCGGAAATGCTCAAGGAATTGAAATATCTCCAACATTTAATGCAGCCGTATCGGTCAGAAGTATGGGAGTATTTTAGTAAAAAGGAGGAATGAAAATGGCAGATTGCAGTAAAACAGAGGTGTTTTTAAAAGAGTGGAACCGAATGTGCGATTCTTCACAAGATACTTGTCAACAATGCTATTTGTATGAAATGGTGAATATTGGTAGTAGCTGTCATGCAGCAATGAGAGCAAATCCGAAGCAAGTGATAGATGCGGTGCAAAAATGGAGTAATGAACATCCGTCGCATTCTTTGCCGAAGACACGGCAAAGCGAATTTTTAAAGATATTTCCCGCCGCATTAATGACGAATAACGTGATCGATATAATGCCATGCGAGATTATAGACGAAGAATTGGAGAAATGCTCAGGGAATTGTGCTGTTTGCAGAAAAAAATTTTGGTTGGTGGAGGTAGAGTAGATGATAACGATCGAGCTGAATGAATTTTGCGCAGAGGATGTGCGATTGATTGGCGAATTGAAACAGATGGGGATAGATGAAGAGGCGATCCAGATAGCGTATAACAACATGCAAAAAAGGCGTATTGAAGAGGGATTGATTAAGCCGAGGAGGGATTATAATGACGGCGATGAAATGTGACCGCTGCGGGAAATTATGATTATTATTTCGAGCGTGAAGTGAATGGCGAAAATGTGAGGTCACAAAATAGCATTTTTTTATACCTTAAAGATAAATACGGCAATTTGGGCGAAAAGGAATACTATGATCTTTGCCCGGAGTGTATGGATAAAATGGTTGATTTTTTGGAGGGGCGGAATGATGATAAACCAAAAAATAAATTTAAGGTTAAAAATTTGCTATGAGCAGCTAATGCATGTTTTACAAGAAAACAACGAAAATGCCAAAGCGGCGGTTATGGTGTTTAAGCATTTCGGGGAAGTAAGCAGAAAAGCGAAATAGGGGGCGGAGATGAGTAAAGACGGATATTTATAATACGGATCAAAGATACAAAATCATTTATGCCGATCCACCGTGGGAATATAAGCTAAGCGGATCTGTGAAAAATTCAAGGGGATTGGCTAAGCAATATTACCGGACAATGAAACAAGAGGATATTTGCCGGCTGCCGATACGGGATATAGCCACGGATGACGCGCTGTGTTTTATGTGGGCGACGTTTCCCAATATTGGGCAGGCATTGGCAGTAATGGCGGCGTGGGGTTTTCAGTATAAAACGGCGGCGTTTGTCTGGGTAAAAAAATATCGGAAAAGCAATAAAAATTTTATGGGCATGGGGGCGTACACGAGGGCAAATGCAGAAGTTTGCCTGCTGGGAATCAGCTCTAAGACAAAAGCAAAAGAGTGCGTAAGGTCTCATGCGGTGCAGCAGGTGATAGAGGCACCGATTGAGAAACACAGCAAAAAGCCGGATATTGTGCGGGACAGGATTATCGAATTATGCGGCGATGTGCCGCGGATTGAGCTTTTTGCCAGGCAAAAGGTCGAGGGCTGGGATTGCTGGGGGAATGAGGTGGAGTGAGTGACAAAAAAAGAGAGTGATTTGCAGAAACAAGCTAAGAAAATTTTGAAGATAGCGAAAGAAGCGGAGATTGAGGATAATTTTTTCTTTAAGACGACGTTTGAGCGCTATTTGCAACAGATACAGCTGGCGACGGAACTTAGCGAGCAGTTGGCAGATAAAGAGGCGGACGAGTATGCGGATTTGGGGAAACTGTTTAATGCGACGTGTGACGGGGCGAACAAGACGGCGCGAATGCTGATTGAGATGATCGGTAAGATCGTGGAGAAGAAAAGCGATGATGAGGAGATGTAGGAGATGACGAGCAAGGAAGAATTGGGTTTGTTACGGCAGCACAAGGCGGTAATTGACAGGATTGCGGCGGAAAAGGCGGAGCTGGAGGATGTGCTGTATAAGTGTACTTCGCGCTCGGACGGTATGCCGAAGAGCGGCGGAGGGGATCGGATGGGGTCATTGGTGGCGAGGGTGGCGGATTTGCAGGATGATTTGGCGGCGGAGCTGGATCGATATTTGCGGGTGCGCGATATGATAACGGCGAAGATCGGGTGTTTGAAAGATGAGCGCTATCGCGATGTGCTGGTGTATCGGTATGTGGCGGGGTTGGACTGGGGGAGTGTGGCTAAGGTGATGCATTACAGTATTGATCATGTGTATCGTTTGCATGGCGGGGCATTGGTGGCATATGGTGAGATAGAAAGATGACAGTAAATGCAAGTAGTTTATGTGTTATTATGGTAGCGTGATAATTAGTAATCAGGTTTATTTTGACATAATATCTCCTTTTGGCGAGGGGCACAGGCGTTAGAGCTTGTGCTCTTTTGCTTTGGATGCGGCGGTTTATGGGGGCGGTGATGATGTGACGGAGAAAGAGCTGGCGAGGCTGCAGGCAATGCTGGCGGCGGATAAGGGGGATTTGTTTTATCACTGGTCGGCGTGGGAGCGGCTGCGGGATGAGGTGCTGCGGCTGGATCATTATGAATGCCAGCTGTGTAAGGCGCGCGGGCGTTATGCTAAGGCGGTGGTGGTGCATCATGTGGCGCATGTTAAGGATAGGCCGGACTTGGCGCTGTCGGTGTATGGTGACGACGGGGAGCGGCAGTTGATTAGCGTGTGCAAACGTTGTCATGAGGAACTGCATCCGGAAGCGTTCAGACAGTACGGCGGCGGGGAGAAAGAGGAACCGTTGACGGAGGAGCGGTGGGATTGAGCGTGCGTGAAAATTATTTGCATGTGGGATACCCCCCGGTCGAAAAAAAACGAGTTTTTTGGCGCAGGAGGACTGTCGGGGCGTTAACCGACAAAAGATATTTTTTGAGCAAAAAATTTTAGCGGGAGGGGGGTATTTTGTGCGGAAATACGTATATCGAAAGCTATTTGAAAAGGATTGAAGAAGAGCCGGATAAATTTAGCGCGGAAATGAAAAAAGCTGAAAAATACATCCGCGAGATTTTAGCCGATGAAGATGTTTTCATCGATGATAAAAAAATTGAAAAAGCAAAAGAGTTGATCGAGCGGTATTTTAAGATGCCGCTTTTTGATTGGGAGTTGTTCGTGCTGGGGCTGATCCACTGCTACTACAAATCGACGGATACGGTAGTCTTTACCGAGTTTTTTATCATGATGGGGCGCGGTAATGGCAAGAATGGTTTTATTTCCGGCATCGTCTGGTACCTGACTACCCACTACCACGGAGTGGACGGCTACAATGTGGACATCATAGCGAACAGTGAGGATCAAGCTAAAACTTCTTTTGATGATATCTATGAAATGCTGGACAGAACGTGGAAGAAATCGCAGAAGTTTTTTAAAAAGACGAAATTATTAATCACTAATACTAAGACAAATTCCTATATAAAATTTAATACAGCGAATGCCAAAACCAAAGACGGCAAACGCTCGGCGTGCTTGGTTTTCGATGAAATCCACGAGTATCAAGACGGCAGCATTATCGGCGTTTTTAAATCCGGATTTGGCAAAAGAAAACACTCACGGATTTTCAGTATCACGACTAACGGCTATGTCCGCGACGGCGTGCTGGACGAAAAGCTGCGTATCGCCCGAGGTGTTTTAGACGGCGAGATAAAAGGCAGCAGACTATGCCCGTTGATTTACAAACTGGATAACGATGCCGAGGCGCAGGATAAGGATAAATGGGTGAAAGCAAATCCGTCTTTACCGTATCTGCCTAATCTACAAATCCAGATGGAGCAAGAGAACCTCGAGGCGCAGTTTGATGATATCGTCAAAATAAATTTATATACCAAGCGATTTAATCTGCCGAGAGCGGATTTGGAAATTGCCGTAACCGACTATGAAAATATCAAGGCTACTAATGTGGCGCTGCCTGATCTCACACGCCAAAGCTGCACCGCAGGGATAGACTATGCGGAGCTGACAGATTGGGCGGCGGTTAATCTGCATTTCAAAATAGGCGATAAGCGCTATGACATAAATCATGCGTGGATGTGCCTAAACAGCAAGGATTTGCACCGTGTCAAGGCACCGTGGAAAGAATGGGCAGAAAAAGGGCTAATCACAGTGGTGGATGATGTCAGCATTCATCCGGATTTATTGTGCGAGTACATCAAAAAAATGTCAGCCAAGTATAACGTCCGCATGGTGGCGATGGATACTTTTAGACATACGCTCATGGCCGAGAGCCTGCGCAAGATAGGATTTGACGCGCGGGATAAAACAAAAGTAAAACTAATTCGGCCGAGCGACATCATGCAGGTAGAACCGGTGGTGCAGGAATGTTTTAACAGAAATCTATTTGTCTGGGGAGATAATCCATGCCTGCGCTGGGCGGTCAATAATACGAAACGTATGCGGTCCAGCCGTAACATCAGTGCAGATACAGGAAATTTTGTTTATGGGAAAATTGAGGCGAAAAGCCGCAAAACGGATCCGTTTATGGCGCTGGCGGCATCCATGTGCTGCGAAGATGTGCTGATAAGTAGAGCGGTCAGCCTGCCGCCGATCGGAGCAATAGCATTTTAAGGAGGTGAGATAGTGGGAATATCAATAAAAGATTGGCTTTTGGGAAAACCAAAAAGCGACGATAAAACGCTGGAATTTTGTAATTTGGATTTAGAAAATGCGGTCGTGGATTTCGGACTGCGCGAGCTGGCGTTTAACACTTGCGTATCTTTGATCGCTAATGCGATAGGAAAAGTGGAGTTTAAGACTTATCGCGGGAATGAAGAAATCCAAGAAAAAGAATTTTACACATTTAATATCGAGCCAAACATCAACCAAAACAGCACAGTTTTTCTGCACAAGCTGATTTATAAACTATACAGCGATAATGAGGCGCTGGTCATCAGCGTAAAAAAGCGCGGCAGTGATGATGAAATGCTTTTAGTCGCGGATAGTTTCGCGGTGGAGGAGTACGCCGAGAAAGAGAATGTCTACAGCGGGGTCGTGGTAGACACTTTAGACTATCACAAAAATTTTAAAGAACGCGATGTGCTACATTTCAAACTGAACAGTCAGGATATAAAAATATATCTGGACATGATGAACCAAAGCTATGCCAGATTATATCAGGCGGCGGAAAACTACTACAGGCGCAGTCATAACCCGCGGCTGAAAGTCCATGTCGATCGTATGGCGCAGGGTGATGAAGATTTCGACGGCAATTTCGCCAAGATGGTCGAAAAACAGATCAAGCCTTTCTTGACAAACGACCGTGCAATCCTGCCGGAGTTTGACGGCTATACCTACACGGATATGACCGAAAGCAGCGCAGGCGGTGACAGTGCGGACATCAGGTCTTTGGTCAATGATATTTTTACGCTGGCGGCGAGATGTTTTAATATCCCGCCTGTTTTGCTTTTCGGCGATGTGGCAGGCACTGCTGACGCTATGGAGCGGTGGCTCACGGTATGTATCGATCCTCTGTGCGATCAGCTGCAGGAGGAGATTAACCGCAAGCGCTACGGCTATGACGCATGGAAACGCGGGGACTATATCCGCATCGATACCTCAAATATTCGCCATTTCGATATATTCGGCAATGCGACGAATATCGAAAAACTAATCGGCTCGGGTGCGTTTAGTATCAACGATGTGCGCCGTGCTGCCGGACAAGCCGTGATAAACGAGGAGTGGGCAAACCAGTATTACATTACTAAAAATTTCAGCACAGTGGAGCAAGCGACGACACCAATGGGAGGGGGTGAGTAAATGTATAAAAAAATGTGGGAGATAAAACAGCAAGCCGAGGGAAACGCTGTAGATATATATATCTACGGTGATGTCGAAAGCGACGGCTACGACTGGTGGACTGAGGAGGTCATCGAAAGCGAAACCAGCGCTAATCATTTTCGCAATGAGTTGGCCAAGTATCCGAATGCCGATTTAAATATTTACATCAATTCCTACGGCGGTAGTGTCTTTGAGGGGACGGCGATCTACAACCAGTTGAAACGTCATGGCGGCAAAAAGACAGTGTATGTAGACGGTTTCGCCTGCTCGATCGCCTCGGTTATCGCTATGGCTGGCGATGAGGTCATCATGCCAAGTAATGCCTTGATGATGATCCATAATCCGTGGATGTATACAGCGGGCAATGCGGCGGAATTAAGAAAAGCCGCCGAGGATTTAGAAGTCATCGGCAAAGCAAACCGCACGGCATATCTAAATAAAGCCGGGGAGAAACTCACCGAGGAAGAACTGGCGCAAATGATGGACGCGGAGACTTGGCTTACAGCCGAGGACTGCGTGCGCATGGGACTGGCCGACAAGCTAAGCGATAAAGTGGCTGACATGAGCGGAGCCGAGGCAATGCTTAAAAAGGCAAATTTGAATTTAGAGCAAAGCTTAAAAATCCGCCAGAGCCTAAAAGCACAAATGCAAAGTTTGCAAGAAGAGATCAAAAAAGAAAGCAAAGAAGTGAAAGGAAAAAATGAAGAAGTAAAGCCGACCTTGTTTCAAACTTTGGCCGGCTTAAATTATGCGAAAAAACAGGAGGATTGAAAAAATGAGAAACAATGACGACAAAAACACTGCCAAAGAGCAGGCCAATGCCCTGATGATGCAGGCATTCAAAGATAACGATCCTGAGGCATATGCTAAGGCACTGGAACAACTAATGGAGGCTGTCGGCCAAGATGTGCGCAGGGAGTATGAAGAGCACATGGCAAGCGTGATCGATCAGCAAGATGAAAAGATTTTGCAGGCTCGCGGCGTGCGCCAGCTCACCAGCGCAGAAAAGAAATTTTATCAGGCGCTGAGAGACGCAAGCAAGTTGGCTAATCCCAAAATGGGGTTGACCGATGTCATCATGCCAGAAACGATCATCGATTCGGTGTTCGATGAATTGCAGACCAGACATCCGCTTTTGGCCAAGGTCGGATTTCTCCAGACAGGCGGCGCGATCCGCATGTATTTGAACACTAACGGCTACCAAGAGGCACGCTGGGGTACTCTGTGCTCTGAGATTGTGCAGGAGGCGATGAGCGGGTTTAAAGAAGTAGATACAGGCTTGCTTAAACTTTCGGCATTTCTCCCTGTCTGCAAAGCAAATCTGGATTTAGGCTATGAATGGCTGGATAATTTCGTTCGTCAGGTTTTATATGAAATGCTGGCCAACGGTTTGGAAAACGGTCTTGTAAACGGCACCGGCAAAGATGAACCGATCGGCATGATCCGCGATGTATCCGAAAATGCGGCGGTAGTAGGCGGCAAATATCCTGCTAAAGCCAAAGTAACGGTCAATGATTTTTCTGCGGAAACTATCGGCAATTTACTAAGCCTTTTAGCGGTGGATCCGAACGGCAAACCGCGTGAAGTGCGCGATGTCATCTTGTTGGTTAATCCGGCTGATTATTTCAGCAAGATCATGCCTGCAACTACGCTCATGGCACCAGACGGCAGCTACCGCAATGATGTATTGCCCTACCCGATGGAAATCATCCAGACGGCGGCAGTCAAACCGGGTGAGGCGGTTTTAGGCATGGCCTATAAATACTTCGCCGCTGTCGGCATGAGCAGCAAAGACGGGCGTATCGAGTACAGCGACCAGTACCAGTTTTTAGAGGACAACCGCGTATACGTTATCAAGCTGTATGCTAACGGTTTTCCGATTGATAATAACGCTTTTGCTTATCTTGATATCAGCAACTTGCGCGCGGCAGTGCTGAAAGTGGAGCAAGTGACTGCACCGGATCCGTCGGCAGACGCTACTTTGTCCAGTTTGAAAATCGGGGCGTTGACTTTGTCGCCGAACTTTGCGGCAGGAACTACAACCTATACGGCAGCTACGACCAATGGCAGCAATGTAGTCAATGCAGTTCCGAATAACGCCGGGGCAACGATCGAAGTCAAGGTTAACGACGAAGTTATCGCTAACGGCACGGCAGCCACTTGGAAGAGCGGCTCCAACACGGTAGAAATCACCGTCACCGCCAAAGACGGCACTACCACGAAAAAATACACTGTGACGGTTACTAAGTCGTAATGATTAAGCGCAACGAAGTACCGCCCGAGCTTTTGGCGGCGGCCGAAAACTATCTGAATATCACTTGGAATGATCAAGCCACGGACGATAAAGTCTGTGGCTTGATTGCTTCCGGGACGGCCTACTTGGATCTAAAAGGCGGCGGAGTTTTAGACTATGAGGTTGACGGAATGCCGCGGACGTTACTGCTGGAATATGTACGCTACGGCTATTCAAGTGCGTTAGATGTGTTTGAAACTAACTATATGAATCAAATTTTAACTATGCGCCACGAGAGGCTGGTGGAAAAGTATGCCGCAGAAAATGCCGTATCGGGTGAATAACGAAATCACGCAGAACTTTGGCGACGGGGTAGTGAAAATTTACGCTGTGACAGATGAGGCGGCGCCCGGCTATGCGCCTGCGGAAAAGAGGACGCTGAAAGTAACATTGCGCTATCAGGAGCAGCGGTTAGGCATCAACCGCCTGTATCAGGCGAAACAGCTGCAAACGGAGATAGAGCGGGTAATCCGCGTACCGAGGAGCAGGATAGAGGTCACGAACCGTGATCAAGCGCAAACGGAAAACGGCGTGTGGTATCGGGTGGAGAGTGTGCAAAGCGCCGACGATGCTTATCCTCCGAGTTTGGACATCGCGCTGGTACGTATCGAGCAGGGAGGTGTTAGCGGGTGACGTGGTATGAAAAAATAATTGCTGTCCACCGCGAGGTCACGGACAGTGTAAGCCATGTCAGGCGGCTAAACAGCGAACGCTATTTCGTCTGGCAGGAGGATGGAGAGAATGTGCTTCGTGCGAGCAATAATCATGCGGAGCGAGCTATGCAAGGCTCGACGGATTTATACACCAAAATCGAGTTTGACCCGTGGGTAGAGGAATTAGGCGCAGCATTCGACAAAGCAGAAATCAGCTACAGCTATACCTTTATCGAGTATGAGGAGGATACGGGATTTTATCACCATTCCTGGGACTGGGAGGTGCTCGGGTAATGGCGAAAATGAGCTATAACGGATTGACTGAGTATATCGCGAAAATCGAGGCGCTCAATGCCGATATGGTAGGCATATCGACTAAAGTCGTTTATAGCGGTGCCGACGCTACAGCAAATGCAATCCGCGCCGAAATCGACCAGATCCCAAACAGCCTTTTAAACCATGTCCAGCGCGAGGGATTAAAAGACGGTTTAGGTATCGCCCACATCATAACTGAGAGCGGAAAAACAAACACGCGCATAGGTTTTAACGGCTACAACGAACTGCGCGTGGGTAAATACCGCGCCAAAGGACAGCCGAATGCAATGATCGCCCGCGTGGTGGCTAAGGGCGTGAGCTGGCGCGGCGGGAAGTATGATTTCGTCAAAATCGCGGTCCGCAAAGCACGCAAGCAGGCGCAGACGGCAATGCAAGAAACGTTTAACGAAGAGATAGAGAAAATCATGAAAGGGTGAATAAATAATGGCAAATATAGGTTTGAGTAAGCCTAAGTATGCAATTTATAAAAATAACGGCACGACTGTCACCTATTCCGGCGGGGCGGTGATCGGCAAAGCGGTATCGCTGGATATGTCCTTAGACGGCGGCGATACGAATATTTTATATGCGGATAATGGAGCGGCGGAGAGTGCGAACAGCTTTGGCGGCGGAACATTGACATTAAATACCGATGATTTGCTGCCTGCACCGATGGCGGCGATTTTAGGCGTGGCCGAAAGCGCAATTACCGGAGTAGATGCGGTGACTACGGCTGACGCAAAATGGCTGCTGTTTAACGACGATCAGGAAACGCCGTATGTGGGTTTCGGAGCAATCGGGAAAAAGCAGATTAACAATCAAACAAAATGGGTGGCGATCGTTTATCCGAAAATCCAATTTCAAAATTTGGGCGACGCGCTGACGACTCAGGGCGAAACAATCGAATGGCAAACGCCCGAAATCACCGCAACGCTGATGCGCGACGATACTGCCAAACATGAATGGCGCAGAATGTCGAGCCCGTTAGACAGCGAGGCGGAGGCTGAGGCACTGCTCAATAGTTTTCTGAATATCACAGCCTAAGGGGGATAGAAATGCGCACAACGACAATTGAACTAAAAGGGAAAGAGTACATTTTGTGCTTATCGCTAAAAGGTATCGCAAATTTATCCGCACGCTACGGAGGCTCAGAAAAGGCGAGCGAGGCAATGGCGAAACCTGACATCTGCGACGCAATTATCATTTTGGCGGAGATGATGAACTGCGGCGCAAGATATGCCAAGCTAAACGGCATGGAAAATCCCGAGCCGCTAAGTGAAGAAATGGTGGGCTATGGGCTGGATATGGCGGATTTTGCGCCGATGATGGCTAAAATCGACGAAACAGTGCGGCTAAGCATGGAGCGTGAGGTCGAGACTTTCCCAAACCAAAAAGCCACGGCAGAGATATCGAAATAGATACAATGTCGTGGCTGGCATGGCAGGGAATGCAGGCAGGATTAGACTATGACCATGCTTGGCTATTGCCATGGGGTGAAGTCATGGATTATATAGCAATCTGGAAAATTATGACCGGGGCGGCTAAGCAGAAAAAGAGGGAGAAAGACTTCTGGGAGCTGATGGAGTATAAATAGGGCTATGTCTAATGAGCATAGCCCTTATTTTTTAAAGTAAGGAGGTGAGACTTTTGGCAGATAAGGCGGATATCGGTGCGAAGATAGAAATAGACGGCGAAAAGCAATATCGGGACAGCCTAAAGGCGATAGACAGCGAATTAAAAGCCATGCGTAGCGAGATGGACTTAGCGGCGGCCAGTATGGACGATATGGCCGACAGCGAAGAAAAAAACGCCAAGCAGGGCGAAGCCTTGGAAAAAATCATGGCCAAGCAAGAAGATAAGCTAAAACTGATGAATACGCAGTATGAACGGTCAGTGGGCAGGCTGAATGATTTAGGGGTGGCGCTTGACGCGGCGAAAAAGGAATTTGGCGACAATTCGGTTGAGGCCGGGAAAGCGCAAGATGCATATAACAAACAGCTAACGGCCGCGATGAATTTGAAAACGCAGATCAATAAAACTGCGACGGAGCTGCAGAAAAGCAAAACAGATTTTGCAAATTTGGGCACCGCGGCAGATAAACTGGGCGATAGTTTAGATGATGTCGAGGACGCGAGCGGCAAAATCGGAACATCGTTAAAAGATATTTTCGCCGGTAATGTCTTGGCCAATGCCGCCTCGGCGGTCGCAGGGGCAGTAGCTAATATCGCCGGTTCATTTATCAATTTAGATGAGGCTACCGAGGAAGTACGGGAGAATTTAAACAAAGTCGACAGTGCATTTACGACCAGCGGCAAGAGCAGCGAAAGCGCGCGTAAGGCTTACCGAGATTTTTATAAAATCCTGGGTGACAGCGATACGGCGGCGGAAAGCACGCAGCTGTTGGCGCAGTTAGCGGAAAATGAGCAGGATGTGGATAAATGGACGCGCACGGCTACCGGTGTTATGGCTACTTTTGGCGATAGTTTGCCGATAAATTCACTAATCGAGGCATCTAACGAAACGGCTAAGGTCGGCACGGTAACAGGTGTCTTGGCCGACGCTTTAAACTGGGTCGGAATTTCGGAGGATGAATTTAATGAAAAGTTGGCCGCGCTGGGCACGGAGCAGGAAAGAAATGCATTAATCACCGAAACGCTGGCAGCGACGTATGAAGATGCTGCGGCAGCCTACGAGGAAAACAATGCCGGAATCATGACGGCGCGTGATTTGCAGGCGCAGTTAGATGAAAGCTTGGCCAACTTGGGCGGCACGGTGCAGGATGTGAAAAACGGACTGTTGGCAGATTTCCTGCCGTCTATCGTGCAAATAATTGACGGATTTAACGATTTTGTAAACGGCGTGGACGGCGCGGATAAAGCGCTGGAAGAGGGCATCGGCAATATGGTGGATACCGCGATAGACAAATTGCCCGAGTTTTTGGAATTTGGCGCGAAAGTCATCGGTGAGATTGCGAAAGGTCTGATTTTGCATTTGCCTGACATCATGGCGGCGGCGGTAAAAATGGTGTGGACACTAACCACGACTATAGCAAGCCTTTTCCCGGATATTTTCAGCACCGGTGTAGATATGCTAAAACAAGCGGCGGACGGTGCTGCCACAATGATCAAGCAATTTGCGTCTATCGGCACCAATGTCGTGAGCGGCCTGTGGGAGGGAATCAAGAGCAAATCCTCCTGGCTAAAAAACCAGATCAAGGACTGGTGCAGCAGTATCGTGGACAATGTCAAGGATTTCTTCCATATCGGCTCACCGTCGAGGCTTTTTAGAGACGAGATCGGGCAATTCCTACCGGAAGGTTTGGCACTCGGTATCGACAAAGGTGCAAAAACAGCGTTTGACAGCATGAAGAATTTTAATCAGCAGCTTTTAAGCGCCGGCGAAATGATCGTGCCGCAAGCCTCGCAAAGCGCGCAAAACCAAGGATTGGTCGAAAGCCTAATTAACGGTTTAGGCGTGATGCAGGACAAGGCGGTCACGGTGGTGGCGCAGGTCGTGCTGCCGAACGGCGAAGTCTTGGCCGAAACGGTTTTCAATGATTTGCTGAATGTTTCGAAACAAAGGGGGGTTAGCCTTGCAACAACTTAAAATCTACAATGCCCAAAATCAAGCAATCGAGCTGCCGCGCACAAAAAAAATTTCGATGGGCGGCGCACTGGTAGCGACTGAGGTCGAAATGGTCAGCGGGCGCAGAGTGCAGTATGTGCAAGGCTTTCGCCCGAGTTTCACGGCAGAATGGGACTGGTTCCCGAATGATTTGCTTGCCGAATTGACGGCGCTCTTGCGGCTGGGCGGTTTTTTCAAGGTGGACTATCCCGACCAAGACGGAAACGATAAAAGCGGGAAATTCAGCATTTCCTATCCCTCGACAGGGATATTTAAGTTTAAAGACGGCAAACCGATGTGGTACGGCGTGAGTCTTACTTTTACCGCGCAGGGGGTCGAGTAAAATGCAGGCAACAAGCTCGGTTTGGAATCCTTATGCGGATGAGATCACGCCTAATGCGGCGGTGCAGTTTGAGCTGATCGATGTCGACGCGGCAGAGGTGGCAAGCGCTGCCGCCAATGTTGCGGGTTTAAGTTTTACCGACATAACGCAAACACACGACGAAATCACGCAGAACAGTTTGAAATTGGCGACGCTCGCACCTGACCAGTGGAAGCTGGACGGCACTTGGATTTTGCCGCGTAAAGAAAAGACTAACGGCGAAACCGGCTGGTGGAGCAGCGCCCAAAGCAACGCGGCGGGAAATTTTACTGTAAATCCGACATTAACCTATACTTTCAACACGCCGCAATCGAGCGACGGTTTTACAATCGTTTTCGATACCAAGGCGGAGGAAGTGGCGGCGGATTTCACCGTAAACACCTATGACGCAAGCGGCACGCTGATAGCCGGTGCTGCCGTCAGCGGAAATACGGACGTAATCCGCATAGTCGAGTGCCCGAGCCTAAACTACAGCAAAATAACAGTCACCTTTACCCGCACGGCTAAGCCGTACCGCAGGGTAAGGGTGACGGAAGTAGTTTTCGGCTATTTGCAGCAGTTTACAAAAGATAAAATCGTCAATATGAAAATTACATGGGAAAGCGCGCTCTATATGCAAAATCTGGCAACGAGCAAGCTGTCGGTGACGATCGATAACAGCGATAAAGCCTACAATGTCCTAAACCCTGAGGGCATATATAAATTTTTGCAGCAAGGGCAGGGCATTAATACAATGCTTGCGCTGGACGGCGAGAGTATCAATATGGGCCGATACTACTTTGAAAGCGCCACAGCCAATGATGATGCACTCACGGCGACGATAACGGCGTATGATCTGCTGTATCGGCTGGATCAAGGCAAATGCAATATCGGCGCTACCGGTACATGGACAGTCGCGCAGGCGGTGGCGGCGGTAATCGCTGACAGCGGCGAGGAGATAAAAACCGACATACCTGCGGCAATCGGGGCGCGGGTGATCCGCAAATGTATCCCGCCCGATACCACACACCGCGAGGCGCTCAGGCTGATAGCGCAGGCGGCGATGACGCATATCTACATCGACAGGCTGGATAGGCTCACGGCGAAAGATATAGATTTTAGCCAAAGCGTGGACGAGCTGACCGCCGATACGATGACGACGTGGGGCAGTGCCAAAGACACGGGGTTGATCAACAAAGTAACGGTCGAGGTCGCCGATGAGTATGCGGGAGGCGATCCGATAATTTATACGGCGACTAATCAGCAGGCCGGTGAACCGCTGCAACTTTTGGAGATAAGCAATCCTTTGGCCAACTCGCAGGAGGTGGCCAAGTGGATCTTAAAATTAGTTGGAAACCGCAATCAGTATACGATCACCTCGCAGGGCAATCCCGCGCGGGATTTAGCCGACTGTGTAAGTATCGAAAGCGTGTACGGTACGCATGACAAAGCGGCGGTGATCAAGCAGGAAATCAATCTATCAGGCAGTTTGCTTGATAGCATCACGGCGTACGGAGGTGGGAGCGTGTGACGGAAAACTGCAGAGAAATTTTAGCTACGCTGGTGACTAATCGCGCGCCGGGAGCCTACTATAATGCGGCGGATATAAACCGTATCGGTAAGGCGGTCAAGTGCTTGGCTGCAGAAATGGGCGAAATGGGATATCCTGTATCTATCGCGCCGCCAACTGACTGGACGATGAGTGATATATACTATGACACTGACGCTGCGCTGCTGATGAGCGCAGTCACGCTGATAAAAAATCAGATAAGCAGCACCAAGCCGCAAAGTTTCCCCGAGAGTTTCGAGGGGTTAGACTATATCGGCGCAAACAATATCGAAAAATTCCTGCTGGATATAGACGATCTTTTGGCGGCGATACAGGTCGCCTATATCCAGTGCGGAGTAGAGCAAGCAGGAGGGATCATATGATAAATTTCAAAGACGCTGTGCCGCCTGCGGGCAAGGGTAACGTGCGCAAGATAGACGGCGCAGAAAAAACCATAGAGTACCCCGACGGCTGGGAGAACGGCACAGCACTGAACCGTGCCAATCTCATGGCGATGCAGGGGTTTGGCGAGTGTGAAACGGTTTTTAATGCCGACGGCAGTATATCGGAAACGTACCAAGACGGCAGCGTAAAAAAGACAGTCTTTAATGCCGACGGTAGTATAGACGAGATTTTTACGGCAGGCACGCAGG
>ERZ772876.844-NODE-844-length-36538-cov-5.728860_pt1 | contig 36538 bp, 37 predicted proteins | sample MGYA00580584_ERZ772876 | MGnify/ENA primary metagenome ERZ772876 (study PRJEB29015, sample SAMEA2737728) | human gut metagenome | biome: human gut; feature: human-associated habitat; material: faeces | place: China | collected 2012 ... | reverse complement strand
CTTCAGGACGCGGTGCAGCATGTGCAGGACGCTGTCCGGTGACATGGGGCCTCCGGTTGGGGACGGAAATACCCATTCGCTGTTACCCGTTTTTCTTCTTTGTTGCATCAGAACGTCTATCGCGTCTACCGACAGCGGCAGGGTGCGGTAGGCGTTTTTTGTTTTCAGCGGCATCTCGTAAGCGTCAAGTGTAGCGGCGGATTGAAGGTTACCCGTAAAAACGAGAGAATAGCCTACTTTATACTGCTTTTCAAAGAAAACTATGATATAATAATCAATATGTTGCTTGTGTGCCGGCGGACTGGCTAAGCAGAGATTTTCTGCAAAATGTTGCATTTTTGTGGAATGCAACCAAAAGTTGCGTAATAGTTGATGGAAAAAGCGTCAAAAATCCGTATCATATGGTGAAGATGCTCGAATTGCTGAAGTGGCAAGGTTACGAACGAGCGTCTCTGGCGGTGCAGAAAGCAAACTACGCCGTGAAGATGTATAAGGATGTCGGCTTCAAGACGGTAAATGAGAACGCCGAAGAATACATTATGGTGTGTGAACTATAAGAATTAAATGGGGTGATTGCTTCAATGGACATTGAACATTTTTACATTGAAAAGGGGCGGGGTTTCCCTCTTATCCTCCTTCACGGAAATGGAGAAGACTGTGATTACTTCCGAGGGCAGATAGATGAGTTTTCCAAACAGTATCATGTGTATGCGATAGATACCAGAGGACACGGAAGGACGCCGAGGGGTGATATGCCCTTTACGATACGACAATTTGCAGGCGATCTTTTGGAGTTTATGGATGAGCATCAAATAGAAAAAGCTCATCTGCTTGGCTTCTCAGATGGCGGGAATATTGCTATGGTCTTTGCTCTTCAGAATCCCGGCCGTATAGACCGATTGATATTGGACGGCGCAAATTTGAATGCAGATGGTGTAAAGCAAACTACGCAATTGCCTATTGAGATCGGATATAAGCTGGCGAAGAGATTCTCTGAGAAAAGCGACTCCGCTAAGCGAAACGCTGAAATGCTTGGTTTGATGGTGAATGAGCCGAATGTCAAGCCGGAGGAGCTTGTGGGAATACAGGCAAAGACGCTGGTCATTGCCGGGACTAAGGATATGATTAAAGAAGAACATACGAGGCTGATTGCGGCAAGCATACCAGATGCCAGACTTGTGTTCATCAGCGGCAATCACTTTATTGCAAATAAACATCCAACGGAGTTTAATCAAGCGGTAATAGATTTCTTGAAGAAGTAAACTATAGGAGAACATAATGTACGCACAGGCAGCGATATGCGAATGTGGAAATTTGCAGAAATATGTTGATTGTACGCATGAACTCAATGACACAAGGGCAAGGTGCTAATACAAGTTTTGTGCACTCATAGCGTAATCGGATAATCTCAACACCTTTGATGGCGTTCACTTGGGTATAGAAAAAGGCGACTGTTTTTCAACAATCGCCTTGAATTTGATGGCTGAATATGAAGTTACAAGCAAGAAATTTTGTTGTCTGAAAGTCAAAAACCGTTGATATTACTGTGTTTTTCAAAAAGTTCTGTACACCATTCGGACCATATTTTGCAAATCCCGCAGTCATTGAGATTGCGGGATTTTTCTTGTTTTTCAATGTTTTTCGGGCTTTTTCCCGCTTTCAAATGTGATACTTCCATGTCAATCCTGATAGCTTCAAATCACATTTTAACATACGATTTTACGAACGCTTTTCCACTTTTCCGTCTGGCTCCTCACCCGAGCAAAATTTCACCATCTTCTGCGCCGCCGAGCCGCCATTCCCGTGAACATATACAACTATTCTTTTCATATTGATCTCCTTATACATTCCCATTGACGATCCTTGCGTAGGTATCCTCCGGAATCATCGGGGAAGCTATCTCGGCCAGCAGTGCCGGGTCTATCTCCCCTGTTTCCGCAAACTGCCGCCCAGCCTTTTTCACCCGCTCCAGCCGCGGAACAGTCACTGCCGCGGCCTCCGGTGCGCTGAGCATCGGGCTTTCCGGCACAGTCAGGATCGTATGATTATTGGGAAACATCAGCTCAAACTGACGTACTGACGGTTCAAAATTGCGGCGGCTGTTCGGAAATCCGCAGCCGCAAATCATCAGATATCTGAGATGCGAATAATCCCGCTGCCCGACGTGGACATAGCGTCCGTTCATCTCTGCCATCGAGCGGCAGAGTACGCTCGATGATGTTTTTCAACATCGCAGGCATCCCGTAGCAATAGAGTGGGAAGCTGAACAGCAGCAGGTCACTTGCGAGCATCTGCTCCAGAATCTCGCGCATATCGTCGTCGATAGCACAGCGCCCGCCGTTATATTTGCAGGCAAAGCAGCCGCGACAGAACTCGATATGCATGTCAGCAACGTTGATGCTCTGCACCTCCTGCGGCGCGGCCTCGTTCATGCCGCCTAGAAATGCGCGCGTGATGTGCATCGTGTCACTGCGTTCCTTCTTTGGGCTGCCGTTAAAGACAAGAATTTTCATCCGTTAGCCACCCCATTCGCGGTTATTTCAGCTTCTTCCCCATTTCGAAACGCACCTCGTGCCGCTCCGGATCGTCATTCGAGTAGGCGTACAGGTCAAAACCGATCATCTCGAAGCCGTTCTTCCGGTAAAGCGCGATCGCGTTCTCGTTGCAGGACTGCGTTTCGAGGACGATCATCCGCGCTCCGGAGGACGCCGCTGCGGCCTGGATTGCGTCCAGCAGTTTCGTTCCGACGCCGCTGCCGCGCTTTGCGTTTTCGAACACACAGATATTGCTTATCCGAAATCGGTTGTTCCAGCTCTCCGGCGAGCCTTCAACATAGCCAATCAGCTCCTCGCCATCAAACGCCCCGAACGCTAATCGGCTCCTCCAGCCATTCGCCGAAGAACACGTCGTCAAACGACCGTTCCTCGGTTTTACCGAAGGGCGTGTACTTCACACAGAAGCCGCCTTCGCCAGCGCAGATGTCATAATATCCCCGCGTCCGATAGCGCGCGGTGAACTTCCTTCCGGCGTATTATTCTCTTTCCAAGCGCTTGATCTCCATAGTTTCTCCCCCTCAAGTTCAGTTGGCCTAAAACATATTATTTGATATATATCATATAATTTATCATACCCTGTGCGGTGTTCGTTGTCAACGGCGCGATGCGCCGTGGCGTGCCTTAAAGAATATAAAAATGCGGGGCAAATTTTGACCCGCAACAATATTATTGTACAAAAGTCCTGCTCCATTGTCAACAATGTCAAAGCCGCCGCGGCTAAAATTGCAGTTTTTCATACACGTGCACAAAAACGCGTCTCAAAAATCATGGATTCTGCGAATTGAAAAACGGCGTCCCGTTTGCTATATTAGCATCAGAAAGGGTGAGTCCGATGTACAAATAAGACACCCGACACAGGAAGTGATTCGGGTTTGGCGCTGCAAGATCAAAATACGCAGGAGGACAGAAGCACATAAGTCCGCCCCACTTAGGGGCAAGAAAAATAAATATCTGTGCTTGGTAAATGTGTCCCGTTGACATGCGGCGCTACATTCTAACGAAAGTGAGGTAACCAGGATGTTAGATACTAAGAATTCACAGAGATAACCCCTGACTGGTTGGAAGGCACGAGCCGCAGTCAGGGGTTATCTCTATTTTATGCAAAAATTCACGCCGCCGAAAAAGCCGCCCCATGCCTGCCGGCATGAGGCGATATTTTTATCATTTTAATCAATAGAAAGTCGCAACATCCTGCGCCGGAGCTTCGCAGTTCTCGTGGCTGATGTAGGTCAGGACGGGGCCCTTGCGGCTGTACGCGCGGTGGAACTTGAAGTTCACCTTAGCGGTCAAAATGATCCAGGAGTCGTCCGTCACAGTCTCGGCCTTGTCCCACTGGCACACCAGCGCCGCAAACTGTATATCCTCGACGCAGCAGGTCATGACATGGCGGCCCACGATGAAGCAGCCCGCTGGGATCTTCTTGCGCTTGAGCGCGCGGCACTTGAAGCGCACGGTCTTGCCCTCGTACTTTTTCGGCTCCTCGGACAGGTCGCGATACCACACAGCGTAGTCATCGTCACCGATCTCGACGACGGGCGCGGTCAGGTCAAACGGCAGCGGATCCTCAATGTCGTCATACTCGACCTTGCCTCCGGCATATTCGTAGGCGATGTCACTCCGGCGAGACGCGCCGCGGACTATCTTATGGAACTCCATCTTGTCCATGTTGGGCTTGAAGCGGTTGAACACGACCAGCTCGCAGCTCTTGAGCTTATCGTACACCAGCTGGCGCATGTTATTATTATAGGTAAGGAAGGTGCCTGCGTCGGCAAACATGAACTCCTGATACACCATCCAGCTCTCAGGCATCGCCGAATAGAGCACGTCCAGCATCCACATGCCGTTGTACTCCACGACCACGCGCTCAGCCCGCGACTCGCGGAGCCACTTTTCAAGGTTTTCCGCCGTCAGCTCGCTCTGATCTTCGATGACATGGATGTATACGCTCTTGTCGGCGAACTGATCAGGGGCGTATTCCTCCTCGCCTTCCTCGCAGACGAGAAGCATCGTGCGCTCGCCGTTGCAGAAGCGCTTGTCCTCCAGCGTTTCCTGTATGAATTTTGTCTTGCCGGATTCCAGAAAGCCCGTAAAGAGATATACGGGAACGTCTTTTCTATCGCTCAATGTTCAAACAGCTCCTTCAATGCCTGCTCGTTAAGTTTGGAACCTATCACGCAGAAGCGGCCGGTGACTGCAGCGCCGCCGCGGCGGATATCGACCTCGCCGGGGACGTAGTCGAAGTAGAGCCAATCGCCGTCCTCAGCATCGACAATGCCCTTCGCGCGGAGAATAACGCCGTACTTGGCCTCGTCCTCAAGTGCGGAAAGGATGCCGCGCAGCGCGGACTCGGTGAACTTACGCGGGGTCTCCATGCCCCAGCTCGTGAACACCTCGTCGGCGTGATGATGATGGTGATGCTCATGGTCATGGTCATGCTCGTGATCATGGCAGCCGCAGGTGCAGTGCTCGTCATGCTCGTGCTCATGCTCTTCGTGGTCATGGTCATGATGATGTTCATGCTCGTCATCGTCGTGATCATGATCGTGGCAGCCGCAGGTGCAGTGCTCATCGTGTTCATCATGGTCATGATGATGGTGCTCATAGTCATGCTCATGCTCGTGGTGGTGCTCATGCTCCATGTGCTCCAGTTCTTCGTGCAGAGCGTTGTGCTCCATCGCCTCGACTATCTGCTCACCGCTGAGCTTGTCCCACGGCGTGCTGATGAGTCCGGCCTTGGCATTGAGCTGCTTGAGAAGCTCGGTCGCGGCAAGGATCTTTTCCGCGCTCGCAGTGTCGGTGCGGCTCATGACGATGAGGTCGGCGTTCTCTACCTGATCGTTGAAGAACTCGCCGAAGTTGCGCATGTACATGCGGCACTTGCCCGCATCGACGACAGTGACCTTTGCGCCGATGTGTGCGCCCTCGACCTGCTCCACGGCATGCGCCACGTCGCTGAGCTTGCCGACGCCGGACGGCTCGATGATGATACGATCCGGTGCGTACTCCTCCATGACCTTCTTGAGCGCCTTCGTAAAGTCGCCGACCAGCGTGCAGCAGATGCAGCCGGAATTCATTTCGGTTATCTGAACGCCGGCGTCCTTCAGGAAACCGCCGTCAATTGCAATCTCGCCGAATTCGTTCTCGATAAGAACGAGCTTTTCGTTTTTGTAGCCCTCAGCTATCAGCTTGCGGATGAGCGTAGTTTTGCCCGCGCCGAGAAAACCTGAGAATATATCAATCTTTGTCATTGCAGATGCCTCCACATATTATTTTTCTAAAAATGTATTATATCACACTTTGTCAATGCCTACAAATATAATATCATACCCAGCCGCATAAAATTATTTTCAAAGACTTCCGAAATGCGTGAAAAAACTCTTGACATTTGGCTGCATGTCTGATAATATACATCTTGCCCATGGGGGTATAGCTCAGCTGGGAGAGCGCTTGAATGGCATTCAAGAGGTCAGCGGTTCGATCCCGCTTATCTCCACCATCAACAGACCGCAAGGCCAACGCCTTGCGGTCTTGTTATATCCAAGTCCGGTTACATCCCATCCCCTAATGAAGCAGGTGAATTTACAGTTCACCTGCTTCTTTTGCTTAATGAGATTTTTCTTGATTCGCATTTGCGCGTTGCATCAGCATAATTAAATACCATGGACATACACCGCACCGTGTTCCTGGAGGTCAGCAGGAACATGAACCGCAGCAACTATGCCTTGCTTGCGGCATTGTATCTCCTGACCGCAGACAGCAGGCTTTGGAATCAGGTCAAGGATTGTGTCCAGCACCGACAAATGCCGCCAGGAAACTCCCACGCTCAAGGAGATTGCTCCGGAACATTTTGTGGCATGCCATTGTGTAAAATAAATACGTTTTATAAAAAAAGAACATTCTCAAAGAGAGAATGTTCTTTTTTGGGCTTAGAACGATTCGATGATTTCTTTTGTCATGGATTTGACCACTGCCATAGCAAGCTGAACGGTAGCCTCAAAATCATAGTAAGAACTGATGCCGTAATGGGTATGAATATAACGGACGGGAACACCTACCACGATTACCGGAATACCATCCATGGAAGTATTGATAATAGCACCATTATTTCCGCCGCCTTCCCGAACGGAGGACTGGATGGCCAGATGATTTTTCTCAGCCAGATCCAGGGTATAGCGCTGGTATCTGGGGGAGCAGATCACGGATCTGTCCAGAAAACGAATCATGGGGCCTTTCTTCAGTGCAGTCTGAATGGCATAGGGCTCGGTGAAGGTGTCATCAGCCGGGCATCCTTCAAAACAAAGGGCAATCTGCGGTTTCACTTTATTGACTGCCACGTGGACACCTCGTTCTCCCACTTCTTCCTGGGAAGAGAGAACACCTACCAGATCCACGTTCAGCTGCTCATTGGCCAAACGACGCATGGTTTCCAGAAGGGCAGCACAGCCGATACGACAGTCAAAGCCTTTTCCAATCATGATATCGTGTGCTTCATCATATTCGAATTTGACATCGGAGATGATGGGTTCACCGATACGGATGCCAAAGTTTTCAATGGCATCTTGATCACTTACTGCGCCGATATCAATCACCAGATTCTGAATCGAAATATTGTTCCCGCCGTTACGCTCCGCAGCGGACATAAAATGAGGCGGTTTTGCTGCGATCACACCGGGAATATAGGCACCGTCGCGGTTTCTTACCAGAACCTTGGAGGAGGGCAGAGAATTGGTATTCCAGCCACCTAATTCTACAAAACGAAGGGTTCCGTTTGGTTTGATGGAATGAACCATAAAGCCCACTTCATCGCTGTGGGCATCCAGCATGAACACAGGCTTGTCTCCTGTGTTGGTGTTGCGGTACATATAAAGGTTTCTTAAGCAGTCTTCCTCCACACGGGCAATATCTTCCACATATTTCCGGGCAGTATTTACTGCCTCATCTTCAAATCCGGAAGGCCCGATGGCATCGGACAGCTCCTGAATCATTTTCAGGGTTTCAGGGTTTTTATTCATGGGTAAGCACAACCTTTTCCTATTATTTCCTATTATTATATAGATTGTTTGGTGCCGAATCTTACTCGGCAGGATGAGGCAGATCAATTTTCTCGTATTCCTCTATGAAGTCTGCAATGTAGTCTGCCATGGTCTGGAGCATTTCTTTTCCCCATTCCTCAGTGGCCAGATGAGGCTCATCGGTGCCGTACCAGCCATTTTTGGTGTAGTTCCTGTATTCCCGGGGAAATACCACGGTGGCACCTTTGAAGTTTACAGAACCCCAGCCTGTGGTGGGCATATTTTCTGATACATCATTTACCAGATCCATAGGCTCATGGATATAATCCATATCCACCAGAGAAGGATCAACACCCATAATGCCGGCAGTCTCTTCGGCACCGCCGTGGCCGCCCTTCCACTCAGGGCGAAGTTCTCCGGCCATGAGCCACCAGTTTAAGCAAGCAAGCCAGGCTCCTTTTTTGTGAAGCTCCATGCCCACCTGCTCAATAGCCTTGCAGTTGCCGCCGTGACCATTGAGAATAATGAATTTGCGGAAGCCGTAACGATACAGACAATCACACACCTTGGTAAGGAGCATGATCAGTCCATCGGTGCCGATGGTAATGGTGCCCGGGCAGCCATAGATGGTATTGGTGGCGCCGTAGGGAATGGTGGGAGCAATCATCACGTCACATTTCTCTTCCAGAAGCTCGGCGATGCGGTCCGGGATCAGGGTGTCAGTTCCCAGGGGCATATGTTTTCCGTGGTTTTCCGTACAGCCCACACAGATCATTACAGTTTGTTTTTTCTGTAAGTATTCTTCTACTTTTTTCCGGTAATGTTTGCTAAACGCATACTATAACCTCCTAGTTTTTATCTGGACAGAATCCATAACACTGAGTATAAGTCCAAAAAAAAGGAATGTCAATACAGCATGGTCATCGGCAAGGAGATGTAGCCAAGCACTCTATGCGCGACATTCCATGTGTCCTCATCCCGCACAGTCCAAGGGAGTCTGAGGCCGGTATGCCGATTGTACGGCAGTCTGGGCGATATGAAGCCGCCGAACAGCATGATGCCGCACATGATTACGGCGGCGAGCAGTCTCTCCCCGTCCTCGGATAATGCGGCCAACGCCGTTTTATCCAGTGCCGCGACAGTCAGAACAAGCAGCAGCACGACGGCATCAAATATTATTGCAGCTCTCAGGGCACCGATTCCGGCTTTGTCTGCCGCCGCACCGGTGAACAGCGTCAGATTCCGGTACAGTATCGCCAGCATGGTAAGCATACATGCGCCCGCCAGCAGCAGCGACAGCAGTTCGATTTTTACCGTCAGCGCGGCGATCAAAGTTCCGAACGACAGCAGCAGAATAACCCCGCGCTTTTTATCCAGCTCGGCACGAAGCTTCTCCTTCTGAATTTTGGCCGCAAGCTCCTTATTCAGCCTCGCAAGTTCTCCGGCCATGTCCTGAACGCCGCTCTCCGACTCCATCCCCAGCAGTTGACTCACTGGGACATCAAGCAGCTCCGCGATTTGAATCAGGACGTCCGCATCAGGCACGGACATTCCGTTCTCCCACTTGGACACGGTCTGGCGGACAACGCCAAGCCGCACCGCAAGTTCCTCCTGACTGACGCCCTTCGCCTTTCTGGCCGTCTTGATTTGTTCTCCGATCATATGCGCACCGCCCTTTCGCTTTCATTATAAATGCCCACACCCGTTCAGGCAAGCAACGCGATTTAACATTCAGCCAAAACATTTGACTTTTTCCAATTTAGGACTACAATATTAGCATAGGAATCAGACATAAAATGGAGGGATAAACATGCTCGATTTTCTGCGCAGCGAAGGTATAGACGAGGAAATGCTCGCCCGAATCGAGGACTTTCGCCGCAGCTTTCCGGCAGCGCCGGAGAACGCCGGACGCATCCCCTGCCCCAAATATAAATATTACAGCCGCGAGGTCTGGCGCGAGGCGATAGCCGCCGTACTCGCGGGCGAAAACCTGCTGCTGGTCGGGCCGAAGGCCACCGGCAAAAACGTTCTGGCCGAGAACCTTGCCGCCGTGTTCCAGCGCCCGCAGTGGGACATTTCGTTTTACCTCAACACGGACGCCGCCTCGCTCATCGGCACCGACACCTTTAAAAACGGCGAGGTGACGCTGCGCCGCGGGCCGATATACCAATGCGCCGTTGAGGGCGGCTTCGGCGTGCTCGACGAGATAAACATGGCGAAGAACGAATCTCTCTCCGTGCTCCACGCCACGCTGGACTTCCGCCGCATAATCGACGTGCCGGGCTACGACCGCATCACGCTCTCCCCCTGCACGCGCTTCATCGCGACGATGAACTACGGCTACGCCGGTACGCGCGAGCTGAACGAGGCGCTGGCTTCGCGCTTCATGGTGATAAACATGCCCGTCATCTCTGCCGACAGCCTTGAAAAGCTGCTGAAGGCCACGTTCCCGAAGCTTCGCGCGAAATATGCCTGTCAGCTTGCGGAGCTGTTTCAGGAGATCCGCAAAAAGTGCGACAGCTCCGAGATATCCACAAAGGCGCTCGACCTGCGCGGCCTGATCGCCGCCGTGCATCTCACGGAGCAGGGACTGAGTCTCGGCGAGGCGCTTGAGATGGGCATCCTCAACAAGAGCTTTGACGATTTCGAGCGCCAGCTCGTGTCCGATATCGTCGGCGCGCGCATCCCCGGCGAGCTGCGCCGCAGTGACCTGTTCGAGCCATGACAGAGATCGACGAGCGGCAGCAAAAGCGCGCGGCAAACATCGTCTGGAACTGCGCCGGCCGCTACGACTTCCGCCCTGATTTCCGCGCCTACGACGTGAAAGGCAGAGCCGACCTCTACTGGAACTGCATCTTCGGCGCGGCGCGGAAGCACTACGACTACGCGGTGTTCGCGCAGATATTCGCAGGGCTTCAGCAATATGAGGACGCCGACACATACACGGATCTGTTCTGGCTGGGGCTTGAAAACTGCGTCTATCAGCGAGAGCTGCCGCAGCGCCCGGCGCTGGAAGCGCTTCGGCGCAGATACGCCGAGCAGTTCGTGCGACAGCATCAGGGTGCGGAGGATTTTCAATTCTACGATTCGCTCGCGCTCGCGCACTTTTCGCGCGTGCTGGGGCTTGAATCGCGCATGAACAAATACGACTCCAAGCTCCTCGACGAGCTGGAGTTCACGCCGGACATGACGGAAACGGAGATCGCCGCGCGGGCGAAGGAGCTGTTCGAGCGCTGGTTTCAGATATGCACCGAGGAGCGCCGACGCGCGCAGAAGCGCAGCTTCACGCAGCCGTTCAAAAAGCGCGGCAGGAAGAACGCCGATACCCAGTTTCGCAGGTTCGGCCTTGGCTTCACGCAGCATCCGCAGGACGTCTACGGCGGCTCGGCGGACGGCGACGTGCAGCAGAAGGAGCTGAAAACCAAGATGACCGCGCAGGAGCTGCGCGAGTTCATGGAGACGAAGTACGGCAGGAGCATATTCTCCTCCGCCGAGACGGACAAGCTTGAGCGCGAGCTGTGCACCGGCAGCCACGAATCCTGCCATCTGCTCATCACGTCCGGCGACCGGCCCGACGCGGCGCAGATACGCAACGGCTTTGAAGCGCTGTCGCGCCAGCGCGAGGCGGCGCAGATAGTGAAGAACCGCGCAAGCTACGACGCAAGCCTCGCGCAGAACCGCAGCGCCATAGCAAAGCTGAGTTCGAAGATCCAGAACTCAGCGCTCATGCATCTCCAGCCCGCCATCATCCGCGCGAATTCCGGTCGGCTCGACGGCGGACGCGTATGGCGCGCGCTGAGCTTCGGCGACAGCCGCGTGTTCCGCAAGACGGAGCATGACGACATCGGCGGGCTGTCGGTGGACATACTGCTCGACGCCTCGACCTCGCAGAAAACGCGGCAGGAGATCGTCTCCGCGCAGGGCTACATGGTCGCCGAGAGCCTCACGCGCTGCGGCATTCCCTGTCGGGTCAGTTCGTTCTGCTCCATGACGGGCTACACCGTGCTCCGCGTTTTTCGGGACTATGACCGTCCGCGCGACAATCGGCGGATATTTGAATACGTCTCCAACGGCTGCAACCGCGACGGTCTCGCCATCGCCGCGCTGCACCGGCTGATGAACGCTTCCCCATACGAGCACAAGCTGCTCATCGTCCTGTCCGACGTGAAGCCGAACGACGTTGTAAAGACCCGCCGCCGCGAGACGGACGAGCTTGTAACATATGAAAAGGACGTCGGACTGACCGATGCCGCGCTTGAGGTGCGCCGCGCGCGGGCGGACGGCATCGCGGTGATGTGCGTGTTCACCGGCGACGACGAGGACGTCGCCTCGGCGAAGCTTGTCTACGGGCGCGACTTTGCGCGCATCCGCTCGCTGAGCATGTTTGCGGACACAGTGGGCATGCTGATAAGCAACCAGATAAAAAATCTTTGATGCTGACGAAAAACGGAGAGTTTATATGGCACCGAAATTCAAATTTACCAGAGCGGAAATAACCGACGCCGCCCTGCAGGTAGTGCGCCGGAATGGCATAGGCGCGCTGACCGCGCGGGCTATTGCGGACGAGCTCGGCGTATCGACCCAGCCGGTGTTCACCTGCTTTTCTACGATGGCCGAGGCTCGCGGCGCGGTGCGCTCGGCGGCGGAGTCGATATACGACGGCTACGTGGAAGAGGGGCTGCGGGCGGAAATCCCGTTTTACGGCTTTGGAATGCAGTATATCCGCTTCGCGCGCGAGGAGCCGGAGCTGTACAGGCTTCTTTTTCTCACGCATGACGCGGGTGAAAAGGGCGCGATGGACGCGATGCGCCATTCGCTGGACTATGTGAAGGAGCCGCTGGAGCTGATATACCACATCAGCGAAGCCGAAGCCGAGCGCTATTTCCGCGACCTGTGGATCGTGGTGTACGGCATCGCCGCGCTCATCGTCACCGGCGACTGCCCATACTCCGACGCGGAGATCGGCGCTATTCTGACCGGCTTCAGCCTCAGTATCTGCAAGGCGATAAAGGAAATTCCCGGCTTTATCTCCGGAGATTTTGACCGCGACAGACTGTTCACCGAGATGATCGGGGGATGCAAAAATGGATGATTCTTCTCTGCTGCGGCTGATTCAGCCTTTTCTCAACGGCAAAATGCAGCTCACCGCGTTCCCCGCGAAGAACCGTAAAAAGCTCGCCGCGCTGTGGTATCTCGCTGGGAAGCTTGAGCCGGACAGGCGCTATTCCGAAGCCGAGCTGAACGACCTGTTGGACGCGTGGAGCACGTTCCACGATCCCGCGACACTGCGGCGCGAGCTGTATAACAAGAAGCTTGTAGAGCGAACCGACAACGGCGCGGAATACTGGCGCTGTGAAAGCATTCCGGCTCTTGACGAATTCACGGCAAAATATATTTGAACGGCAAGAAAATACCGCCATGTTCAGAACAGTGTCTGAGCATGGCGGTTTTCGTTTTTGCCGCGGCCGCACATAAGACGGCAGACTTAGGTGGTTATCGGTTTACTTCTTTTTATTCGGCATATGTATCGCGCGGCCATCTACCGCAAGCGCCGCCTCGCGCAGCGCCTCGGACACGGTCGGATGGCAGTGTATCGTATCCACAAGCTCATCCACCGTGGCTTCGAGCCGAATGGCCAGTGCCGCCTCTTCGATAAGCTCGGTCGCGCTCGGCGCCATGATGTGTACACCGAGTATCTCGCCGTATTTTTCACCGGCAATGATCTTGACCATGCCGTCAACATGGCCGGACACAAGGCTTCTGCCGTTTGCGGCGGTAACAAATCTGCCGACTTTGTAGTCCACGCCCTTTTCCTTGAGCTGTTCCTCAGTATATCCAACACCGGCAAGCTCGGGACCGATATATGCGCAGGACGGGCTGTAAGCCGCAATGAAGGTCTTGCTGCCGCCAGCTGCATTCTCGGCCGCCGTCTCGCCCATAGCCATTGCGGCATGAGCCAGCATAAGCTTCCCGTTGCAGTCGCCGACGGCGTATATGCCCGGAACGGAAGTCTCCATCCGATCGTTGACCTGGATATAGCCGCGCTCCGTCTTTACTCCGGCTTTCTCAAGTCCCAGTCCTTCGATATTGGGCTTACGGCCAACGCAGAGCAGTATCTTTTCTGCCTCCACTGTCCTCTCGCCGTTCGGGCACTCGATATGAACTCTGCCGCCAGCGCCGCAGTTTTCCACGGAGACGACCTTACTCTCCGTGAGTATCTCCATGCCCTTGGTCTCAAGCTGGCGGCGAACCATCGCGGTAAGCTCCGAATCCATGAGCGGCAGGAGCTTGGGGCTCATCTCAACTACCGTGACCTTGCTGCCAAAACGCGCGTACACGCTGCCAAGCTCAAGGCCGATCACTCCGCCGCCGATAACGAGCAGGCTCTCCGGAACATGGTCGAGCTGCAGGCAGGCCGTAGAATCGATGACCGCGCCGCATTCGCTGATCCCCTTTATCGGCGGGACGATCGGCGCGCTGCCTGAGGCGATGATTATCTTTCCGGCAGTCAGTATCCTGCCGCCGACTGAGACTGTTTTCGGGTCTGCGAAGCTCGCCTTTCCGGATATCAGCGTAATCTTATTTGCCTTTATGAGCGCTTTCACGCCGTCGGTGAGCTTTTTCGTGACACCGGCGCGCGCATTCTGCACCGCGTTCCAGTCTACCGAAACGTCGTTCGCCACTATGCCGATGCCGGCAGAGTGCGTTGCCAGCTCGTACACCTCGGCAGAATGCAGAAGTGCCTTTGTCGGCATGCAGCCGCGGTTGAGGCAGGTACCGCCGACGGCGTCCGCCTCGATGAGCGTGACCTTCATTCCAAGCTGCGCGCCGCGTATTGCCGCGACGTATCCGCCCGGGCCGCCGCCGATGACGATGAGATTGTTGCCGCTCTCCGTCTGCGGCGCGGCAGGCTCCGCCGCGGCAGCCGGTGCGGGTTCGGCTTCGAGCTTCTCGCCCTCGCTGCCAATGACCGCAACGACCGCCAGGCAGTCCGCCGTACCATCCTCCGGAACACTTATTTTCAGGAGCGTTCCGGAAACATTCGCATTCACCGTATTTGTAAGCTTGTCGGTCTCCACATCAAAGAGCGGCATGCCCTCTTCGATCGCGTCCCCGACTTTTTTATGCCATTTGATTATCGTGCCCTCAGTCATGGTCATTCCAAGCTTCGGCATGATGACATTGGTCGCCATTGAATATCCGTCCTCCTAAATTATGCAAGCATGAGCGCCGGGTTTTCCATGAGCGTTTTGACCCGATGCAGGAACTGTGCGGCAAGGGCTCCGTCCACAACTCTGTGGTCGGCGGTGAGGCACATGTTCATCATCGTCCGGACGGTGATCTGGCCGTCCACAACGACAGGCTTGTCCTGCATTGCGCACACGCCGAGGATCGCCACCTCAGGCTGATTTATGATGGGAGAGAAGCTCTCTATGCCGTACATGCCGAGGTTGGTTATAGTAAACGTGCCGCCGTGGAGACGCTCCATCGGGAGCTTCCCGCTGCGGGCAAGCTCTGCAAGTTCCTTGACCTCCGAGGATATCTCCGTCAGGCTCTTCTTGTCAGCATCGGGAACATTCGGCACAACAAGCCCGTTATCGAGCGCAACGGCGACGCCCATGTTGACATAGTGCTTATAGATGATCTTATTTCCGTCCACCGAGCAGTTGAGCGCGGGGAATTCCGTGAGCGCTTTCGAGACGAATTTGACCAGTATGTCAGTATAGCTCACCTTGATATCATTCGCCTTGAGCTGGGCGCGGTACTCCTTGAGATTGGTCATGTCCACACTCAGATCAAAGGTGACGGTGGGGCTGGTCATATGGGAATTGAGCATGTTGCGCGCGATAGCCTTGCGCATGCCGTCCATATTCACGGTCTCCTCGCGGGCGGGAGCCTCCTGCACCGGTACGCGGCTGTCATGCAGATACTTGAGGATATCCCCTGCCATGACGCGCCCGTCGCTCGGGATATCGTTCACATCTACCCCGATGTCTGCGGCGATCTTTTTCGCGAGCGGAGACGTCTTTACGCTGTGCTCTTCCTGTGCGGCAGGCTTATAATTGCGGATGTCCCTCTCGACGATGCGGCCGTTCGGTCCGGTCCCCGTGACATAATGCGTGTCTATCCCAAGCTCTGCGGCAACTTTCTTCGCCCTCGGCGAGATTATCAGGCGCTCACCGGCCTTGTGCGCGGCGGGCTGTACGCTCTGCTCGGCAGGCTGCTCTGTCTTCTCCTCGGCCGGTGCGGCAGCAGCCCCCGTAAGGCCGGAGATGTCCTCACCCGCCTGCCCCATAATGGCTACGGGCTGCTGGCAGGCCGCGGTCTCGCCGTCGTTCACGAGTATTTTGAGCACAGTTCCCGCCTCATAGGCGTTTATCGTATTCGTCAGCTTGTCTGTCTCCACGTCGAAAAGCGGGTCGCCGACCGCGACGGCGTCTCCCTCTTTCTTCTTCCATTCACTTATCGTGCCCTCCGTCATCGTCATTCCGAGCTTGGGCATTGATACATAAAAGGCCATACCTAAAACTCCTTCCGAAACGCGGTCACAGCATTTTCCGTGCGGCGTTGACGATATCCTGATAGTTGGGCATGAACGCCTGTTCAAGGATCGGAGACACGGGGACGGGGGTATTGAGCGAGCCGATGCGCACGACGGGGCCGTCAAGCTCGTCGAACATTTCCTCGGCTATGGTTGCGCTGATCTCTCCGCCGTAGCCGCCGCGCTTGGTTTCTTCGGTGATAACGATAGCGTGGTGAGTCTTTGCGATGCTGCTGCGTATCATGTCCTTGTCCAGCGGATAGAGCGTACGCAGGTCGATGATCTCAAGGCTTATGCCGTCCTTGGCGAGAATATCCGCCGCCTTCTTCGCATCGTAGACCTGAAGGCCGTAGGTGATAACGGAAATATCCGTACCTTCGCGCACGATATTGCCCTTGCCGAGCGGGATGGGATCAAAATTGGTGATATCGGCTTTCTCTTTTATTATCTTGTTTTCAAAATATATTACGGGGTTATCATCGTCGATAGCGGACAGGATAAGGCCAAGCGCATCCTGCGGAGTCGAAGGATACACGACCTTGAGGCCGGGCACATGAGTGACCCACGCTTCGAGAGACTGGGAGTGCTGCGCGGCGCCGCCCTGTCCCGCGCCCGCAGGCATGCGGACAACCATGGGGAGAGATATCTTTCCGCCGAACATATAGCGCATCTTTGCCGCCTGATTGGCGATCTGATCCATCGCAACGGTCAGGAAGTCGCAGAAAACGAGCTCTGCGATCGGTCTCATGCCGGTAGCCGCGGAGCCGACGGCGCAGCCGATTATTGCGCTTTCGGATATCGGTGTATCGCGCACGCGGTCGCCGCCGAATTCATCATACATGCCGAGGGTGATGCCGAAGCTGCCGCCGTAGGCGCCGGTGTCCTCACCGAAGAGGATAACTCTCGGATCTTCACGCATTCTTATGCTCATACCCTCGCGGATAGCTTCACGATAAGTCAGGATCATCTCTTTCTTGCCTCCTCTACTATATCCGAATATACATCGACAACAACGGAATCCGCGTCTGGCCAAGGCTGGGCGGCGGCAAACTCGATCGCGTCGCTGACTTCCTTTGCAACGCCTGCCTCAATGCCGCAAAGCTCATCCTCGTCCGCCACGCCGTTATCGATAAGGTACTTTCTGAAATTGGGGATGGGGTCTCTCTTCATCCACGCCGCCTGCTCCTCCGCAGGCTTATAGGGCGCGGGGTCTCCTTCAAAGTGGCCGTGCTGGCGGTAGGTCTTGCACTCGATGAGCGTCGGCCCCTTGCCTTCACGGGCGCGCGCCACAGCTTCGCTCGCCGCCTCATATACGGCCAGCGGGTCGTTGCCGTCGACCGTTACGCCGGGCATATTGTACGCGACGGCGCGCACGGAGATATCCTTTATCGCCTGATGGTGCTCCTGACTGACGGATATGCCGTAGAGATTGTTCTCACACACGAACACGACCGGAAGCTTCCACAGCGATGCGATATTGAGTGATTCATGGAATGTGCCCTGGTTCGTGGACGCGTCGCCGAAGAAGCAGACGCAGACCTGATCCGTCTTGCGCAGCTGTATGGACAGTCCCGCGCCGCAGCTAATGCACTGCCCTGCGCCGACGATGCCGTTCGCGCCGAGGATGCCCTTGTCCCTGTCCGCGATATGCATGGAACCGCCCTTGCCGTGGCAATAGCCGGTCGCACGGCCGAAGAGCTCCGCCATCATAAGGCGCATGTCTCCGCCCTTGGCGATTATATGGCCGTGGCCGCGGTGCGTGCTGGTGATATAGTCTTCATCCGTAAGGCATTCGCACACGCCCGTTGCGACGGCTTCCTCGCCGATATACAGATGGCAGAAGCCCGGTATCTTCCCTTCCGCGTACAGTCTTGAGGTCGCATTTTCAAAGTCACGTATACGCAGCATCCGCGTATACATGTCTTTCATCATTTCATTGCTGACTGCCATTTAGTTTTCCTCCTGAAGGCTGAATTTAGATATTTGAAATGACAAAGCCGTTGGTGGTTGAATATAAAACCACATTTACGCATAAATAATATCATCGATTCAGTCACAAAACAACATATTTTGTGATATCCGTGATAGAAATGGCACTATCCACAAATATTTTAGTTGTTTTATGTGCATATTGACATAGCACGATCTGTGCTTTCAAAAGTTTTCACGAATAAACCAACATAATTCCACTTCAAGATTGACAGCAAATCGAGTGGATGCTATATTATTCATGCAAAATCGGCTCCCGCAGCGCCGCCGTTTGCCCGAAAATCCACAATTTTCAGCGTGGCCTGCAGCAAATTTCGCTCTTTCTTCAGGCCGCACGGAGGGACACATGATACACTACCTTGAAACCGGCAGCACCGATCCATGCTACAATTTAGCCTTTGAACAATATGTTCTCGAAAACAAGCGAGACGGCGACTGGCTCATTCTCTGGCAGAACAACAACACCGTTGTCATAGGCTGCAACCAGAACGCATGGGCTGAGGTCAACACGGAATACGTGCGGCAGCACGGCGTCACGGTCGTGCGCAGGATGACCGGCGGCGGCGCGGTATATCACGACATGGGCAACCTGAATTATTCATTCATATCCGACGCTGGAAACGGCAGCGAAATATCCATAGAACGTTTCACCGAACCGGTGTGCCGCGCGCTGTCCACCATGGGCGTCCGCGCCGAAAAGTCCGGCCGTAACGACATTCTGGTCAACGGCCGCAAGGTATCCGGCGTCGCGCAGCGCCTCTGCGGCGACAGGATACTGCATCACGGCACGCTGCTTTTTGACTCCGACCCGCAGGTCATAAGTGAGGCGCTCAATGTAAACGCGGACAAGTTCAGCTCCAAGAGCGTCAAGTCTGTGAAAAGCCGTGTCGGCAATATCCGAGAGTTTCTGCCTGCGGACATGGACATGACGGAGTTCCGCGCAAGGCTGCTCGCCGCGCTGTCCGCGGATGGGCTCGTGCACGAGCAGCTGTCCGGCGAAGAGCTGGCCGAGGCAGCCAGGATCGCGGACGAAAAATACCGTTCGTGGGACTGGACATGGGGACGGACCAAAAAGTTCGAATATAAAAACAGCCGCCGCTTCCCCGGCGGCAGCCTGTGTATATTGGCGGACGTGCAGAACGGAAAGATAAGCGACATCGCGTTTGAGGGCGATTTCATGGCTCTTGAGGATGTTTCGCCCGCAGCGACGGCGCTGACAGGCTGCTTCTTCGAGCGAGACAGCGTGGCTTGCGCCCTGTCAACGCTGGATCTGACGAACATTTTCGGCGCGATCACCGCCGAAAATATACTTGATCTGATGTTCAGCTGAATCCTATATGACAGTAAAACCCCTCCGGCTATACCGGAGGGGTTTTTGTTTATTTCTTTCTCGGATCAGGCTTATTCGCCCAGATACGCGGAGACCATATTCTCGTCTGCCAGAAGCTCCTTTCCGGTGCCGTGCATAACGACTCTGCCGGTCTGCATGATGTACGCATGGTCGCTGATGCTGAGCGCTTTCTGAGCGTTCTGCTCTATAAGCATTATCGAAAGCCCCTCTTTGTTGAGTTCCTTTATGACTTCAAACACCTGCTGCACTATGACCGGTGCAAGGCCGAGGGACGGCTCGTCAAACATCATCAGCTTCGGGCGTGCCATCATGCCTCTGCCGATAGCAAGCATCTGCTGCTCGCCGCCGGAGAGAAGGCCGCCATACTGCTTTTCGCGCTCCTTCAGTCTGGGGAAAATGCTGTACACGCGCTCAATATCTTCCTTGATGCCGCTCTGATCTTTTCTGAAATTGCTTCCTATGCGGAGATTTTCATACACGGTGAGCTTCGCAAAGATCTGTCTTGCTTCAGGGACCTGCACAAGCCCCGCCTCGACGACCTCATAGGGCTTCTTAGATGCGGGTTTTCCCATGAATTCGACCGTTCCGCCGGTGGTCTTCATGACGGACGAGATGCACTTGAGCAGAGTGGATTTGCCGGCGCCGTTTGCACCGAGGACAGAGACGATCTCGCCCTCCTGAACCTCAAGCGAAACTCCGCGCAGCGCCTGGATGCCGCCGTATGCCGCGGACAAATTATCGACTTTCAGTATTGCAGCCATCAGTCCGTACCTCCCAGATAAGCTTTGATGACGTCGGGATTGCTCTTGACCTCAGCCGCAGTGCCGACAGCGATAGTCTTGCCGAAGTTGAGAACGGTGCAGTAATCGCAGAGGTTGGAGACGACGTCCATATGATGCTCGATCATAAGGATGGTGATGTCGTACTTCTCTCTGATCTCGCGGACAAAGTCCACCAGATCGAGCGATTCCTCGGTGTTCATGCCCGCCGCCGGCTCGTCGAGGAGCAGCAGCTTCGGGTCAAGCGCCATTGCACGCGCGATCTCAAGCTTACGCTGATGGCCGTACGGAAGAGAGCTTGCCTTCTCGTTCACCTTATCCTGAAGTCCGACGTCCTCAAGGAGCGCCATCGCCTTTTCCTTCAGGAACTTTTCGCGCTCTTTGTACTTCTTGGTCATAAAAATCGCCTGCGGCATATTATACGTCGCATCAAGATTGCTGGCGATTATGACGTTGTCCATAACGGACAGGTTGGAAAAAAGCCTGATATTCTGGAAAGTACGGCCTATGCCGAGCTGCGCTACCTTATACGGGGGCATACCGGTGATGTCCTGACCGTCGAAGATTATCTTGCCCGCGCTGGGCGCGTAGATGCCGGTGATATTGTTGAATATTGTGGTCTTGCCCGCGCCGTTCGGGCCGATTAGGCCGTGGATCTGGCCGGGTTCGAGCTTGAGGCTGAAGTTGTCTATCGCGCGGACGCCGCCGAAATGCTTCTCAACATTATGCATTTCAAGGACAGGAGTTTTCTCAGTGCTCACTTGCTTTTCTCCTCCTTTCCGGCTTTCGCCGTCTTGGGCTGCTTCTTGCCGGAGAACAGTTTAGCAAAGAACTTGCCGATCGCAATGCCCCAGCGCTTGAGAGTTTTGCACATGCGCTTGAATGAAAATTCCTTGTAGCCGTAAAGTCCGCTGGGCTTGAACATGATGATCAGCACGACCGCGATGCTGTATATGAGCATACGGTAGTTGGACATGGCTCTGAATATCTCGGGCAGGATCGTGACGATTATTGCGCCGAGCACGGAGCCGGTCAGCGAGCCGAGACCGCCGATAACGGTGGTCGTGATAAGCTCACAGCTCTTGGCGAGGTTGAAGCTTGCAGGGACGATGTACATCAGGTAGCCGCCGTAGAGCGCGCCCGCCCAGCCCGCATAAATTGCGGAGAAGGTGAAGGACATTCTCTTGAAGCGGTATGCATTGACGCCGACCGCTTCCGCTGCCAGCTCGTTTTCGCGGATGGAGGTCAGGTTGCGTCCGTACTTGGAGTGGATGAGTCTCCACGCGATGAAGAACGCGAGCACAACGCAGACCACGCAGAACAGCATATTGGAGTAGTTGGGGATACCGGGATATCCCGCCGAGCCGCCGGTGATGTTCTTCGTATAGTTGAACAGGACGCGCACGCACTCGCCGAAGCCGAGACAGGTGATCAGGAAGTAGTCGCCCTTGAGTCTCAGCGTGATGGAGCCGAGCAGAAACGCTACAAGCCCCGCAAACAACGCGCCAAGTATGATCGCGATAAGGAAATTCACCTTGAACTGAACGGTGAGGATAGCCGCGGTATACGCGCCTATCGACATAAAGCCTGCGTTGCCAAAGGAGAACAGTCTTGTGAAGCCCGTCAGCACCGACATACCGAGAACGGCGATGATGTTGATGCAGACCATTATCACAACGCCCTGAAGATAGCTGCTGATGCCCAGTGCGTTGCAGAACGCGGTGTTTATATCATTAAATAATGTAAGCATGTTGTCCTCCCATCTCAGGCTTTATCCTGCACGTCAACACCGAACAGGCCGCTCGGCTTGACCAGAAGCAGGACGATAAGCAGTGTGAACGAGAACAGGTCGCGCAGGCTGGAGCTTATGTATCCGGAAACCAGCGTTTCCAGGATGCCGAGGACTATTGCACCGACAATAGCACCCGGGACGCTGCCCAGACCGCCTATGACGGAGGCTATAAACGCCTTGAGGCCGACATTGCCCATCTGCGGGAAGACGTTATATTTCATGCCGTACAGTACGCCGCCTACACCGGCGAGCGCACCGGCAAGCAGGAAGACCAGTGCGATGCAGCGGTCGACCTTCACGCCGAGTACCTTTGCGGAGTATGCGTTGCATGCGATTGCACGGACGTTGAGACCAAACTGAGTTTTGTTGATGAGATAAATAAGAATGACCAGAACAACTGCGGTGATTGCAAGGCTGATAAGGTCGAGGACGCCGATGTAAGCGCCGCCCACGTTTATCGTGGACACGGGAAGTCTGAAGGCATAGGATCTGTACTGACCTGAGAAAATGAGTATGGATGCCTGCTGGAACATATTTGAAAGGCCCATCGCCGCGATCATGAGGAACATGTTAGGCGCTCCGTTGCGGCGGATCCGGCGGTATGTCACTTTTTCACTGGCATAGCTTATCAGTGCGCCTCCCACTATACCCATAATTGCAGCCGGCAGGAACGGCAGGCCGACAAAAGTGGAGAACACTATTGCAACATACGCGCCCACCATGGCAAATTCACCATGAGCCCAGTTGGAGAAGTCAAGCAAGCTGTAGATCAAAGAGTATCCTGTTGCAAGCAGCGCATAAATGCCGCCGATCGATATACCTGTTACTAACTGCTGCAAAAACATGTTTTTTCTCCTACTACTATATCTAAGTTGAGTTTGTTAACAGCAAAGGCGGCATTTCCATGCCCCTTTTATAAAGAAGCGGGGAGGAGATATCCCCTCCCCACTTGTAAGTTTTTATTTCTGAGCCTCGATGATTTCCTTGAACTCGAAAGAGTCGCCGTGGCACTCGTAGAGAGCGCATGCCATGGACGGGTTGTGGGTCGCGGGATCCATGACAAGAGTACCGATCAGGCCTTCGAACACTTCGGTCTGCTCAAGAGCGTCGCGGATCGCAGTGGGATCGGCGGAACCGGCGCGGTTGATGGCGTCAACGATCCAGTTGACTCCGTCGTAGCCGAACAGGCACTCGGCTTCCATGCTGATGCCGTATTCCTTGGCAACGCGCTCACCGAAAGCCTTAGCATCGGGAGAGTTGAAGCCGATACGGGAGACATACAGGCAGCCTTCCAGAGCGCCCTGTGCCTCGCTGGCGAGCTGAGCGGAGTCCCAGCCGTCGTGACCCATGAGAGTGCACTCGATGCCCATCTCACGTGCCTGCTTTGCGAAGGTCGCGTTCTTTGCATAGTCGTTCATAACGACGAAGATGATGTCGGGGTTCTTTGCCTTGATGTTGGTCAGCTGTGCGCGGAAATCAACGTCGCCTTCCTGGCACTGCTCATCAGCGACAATGTTCGCGCCCTTGGCGTTGATAGCATCTCTGATGAAGGAGCCGACGGACTCGGAGTTGGTGTTGCCGGCTATGGTGAAGAGAGCTGCGTTCTTGACGCCGAGCTTGTCAACGGCGTAGTTACCGATAACGGTGCCGAGGTAGGAGTCTATGAAGCACATACGGAAGGAGTAGGGGTGGAGGTTGTCGTTCTCGTCAACGGTAACGAGCTCGTTGGAGGCAGCGGTGCCGATGATGGGAACCTTTACCTCGTCAGCAACGGAAGCCATGGGGATGTTGCAGGATGAGAAGTTGGTGCCGATGGAAGCGACGATGTGATGCTCATCGACGAGCTTTTTGAAAGCGGAGACGGAGTCAGCCGCTTCGCCCTTGCCGTCCATGGGGACGAGCTCAAGCATCTTGCCGCCGAGAACGCCGCCGGCTTCGTTAATGTCCTTGACTGCAAGCTCTGCGCCGTACTGGCCGGCAGTGCCCCACAGAGCGGTCGCGCCGGTAAGGTCGGAGACGTAGCCGATCTTAATAGTATCGGAATCCGTGCCCGCAGTTTCGGAGCCGTTGTTCGTCGCGGCCGGAGCATTGGGAGCAGCGGAGTTGCCGCAGGCAACAAGCGCCAGAACCATTACAACAGCCAGAAAGATGGATATCGCTTTTTTCATGTTCGTTCCTCCTGTTTTTGGGATGTGTTTGGGTCGTAGCGGTATCCGCTACATTTGTTTGTAGTTTATCATGAGTTTTTTCTCTTGTAAAGTTGTTTTTTGGTTTTTGTGGCTATCTGTCGTTTAACTTTTGTTTTCGCAATTTTGTTATTATTTTACGGGATTTTCAATGGTTAACGCGTGTTTTATTATTTATTTTATTCTGTTTTTCGCCAAATAGTTTTCGGCTTTCCCGTTCGCCAAGTTGGTTTTTTGTTGGTTTACTCAAAAATCGCAGTTGCTTTTTGTTGAGTATTAACAAAATTATTCTTTTAGCGAAAGAGAGCTTTGCTTTTTGTGGGATACTGTGTATAATGTATTTCGAAGTAAGCCACATGTATACATGTTTGGAGGATTCATGCTTATGGAAAACATCATTACCAACAAAAAAGCCGCTGAATTGATGTTGATTTCTGCCCGTATTCGCCGCAGTGCACTTGAAATGGTTTACCGCGCGACATCCGGCCATCTCGGCGGTTCTTTCTCGATCTGCGAGCTTCTGACCGCTCTGTATTTTAATGAAATGAATATAGACCCGCAGAAGCCGCACTGCCCCGACAGAGACCGGCTCGTCCTCAGCAAGGGTCACTGCACACCGGCGCTCTATTCCGCGCTGGCCGCGAGGGGTTATTTCCCGCAGGAGGAGCTGAGCACCTTCCGCGATATAAACAGCCATCTCTCCGGTCACGCCGAGATGAACCATGTAAAGGGCGTTGACATGTCCACCGGCAGCCTCGGCCAGGGCTTTTCCGCCGCGGTCGGCATGGCTCTCGCGGGCAAGCTCGACAAGAAGGACTACCGCGTATACGCCATTCTCGGCGACGGCGAGATTCAGGAGGGGCAGATCTGGGAGGCCGCAATGGCCGCCGGCAACTATCAGCTCAACAACCTCTGCGCGATAGTGGACAACAATAATATACAGATCGACGGAACGATAGAGGAGATCATGTCCCCCTATCCTATTGATAAGAAGTTCGAGGCTTTCAAGTTCAACGTCGTCACCTGCGACGGGCACGATATGCATAGCATCTGCCGCGCCTTTGCCGAGGCGAGGAAAGAGACCGGAAAGCCCACCGTCATCATCGCAAAGACGATAAAGGGCAAGGGCGTTTCCTTCATGGAAAACAACAACGAGTGGCACGGCAACGACCCCAACACCGAACAGTATCTCAAAGCTGCGGCAGAGCTTGACGCAGAAATTGCGCGCGCCGAAAAGGAGGCTGCATCAAATGAGTAAGATATCCACACGTACCGCATACGGCGAAGCCCTCGCAGCGATCGGCGGAGACGAGCGCATTATCGTTCTCGACGCGGATCTTCAGTGCTGCACCAGAACCGAGAAATTTGCCGCCCTTTATCCCGAGCGTTCCCGCAACGTCGGCATAGCCGAGGCAAACATGGTCGGCATGGCCGCCGGACTTGCCGCCTGCGGCAAGATAGTTTTTGTCAACTCCTTCGCCATGTTCACCGCCGGCCGCGCCTTTGAGCAGATACGCAACTCTCTGGCATACCCGCATCTCAATGTCAAGGTCATCGGCACTCACGCCGGTGTCACCGTCGGCAAAGACGGCGCGACCCACCAGTGCCTTGAGGACATCGCGGCTATGCGCGCCATCCCCGGCATGATGGTTCTCTCACCCTGCGACGCGAACGAGACCCGCCTTGTCACAAAGGCAATTGCCGAATACGACGGGCCGTGCTTCATGCGTCTCGGGAGGCTTGATGTGGACGAGTGCACAAACCTCATCCCCGAATATCATTTTGAGCTCGGCAAGGCGGCCAAGCTCGCCTCCGGCAGCGATGTCACCATCATAGCCACCGGTCTTATGGTCCAGGAGGCTCTGAAGGCGCGCGAAGCGCTCGCCGCCGAGGGCATTTCCGCCGCAATACTCGACATCCACACCATCAAGCCTCTCGATCGGGAGGCCGTCATTGCGGCCGTCCGTGAGACCGGCTGCATAGTCACCGCGGAAGAGGCCAATATTCTCGGCGGCCTCGGCGCGGCTGTGGCAGAGGTCGTCTCCGAGACCTGCCCTGTCCCCGTCTTCCGCGTCGGTGTGCGCGACTGCTTCGGCCGCAGCGGCGATCCCGAGGCTCTTATGGAGTATTATCACATCACCGCCGCAGACATAGTTGAAAAGGCAAAGCAGGCCATCGCCCTCAAAAAGTGAGCCGCCATGGACATATACATCGGCTGTGACGATTCCGGCTTCGAGATGAAGCAGGAGATCATCAGGTATCTGTCCGAGCATAACTACAATTATTTTGACTGCGGCAGCGGTCGGGAGCCGTCAAGGTATCCGTATTATGCCGCCAAAGTCGCCTCCGCCGTGTCCTCCGGCAAGGCATCCCGCGGCATCCTCATATGCGGCTCCGGCATCGGCATGAGCATCGCTGCGAACAAATTCAGGGGCGTCCGTGCCGCCGCGATAAGCGACAGCTATTCCGCCCGCCTCACCCGCAGGCACAACGATTCAAACGTGCTGTGCCTCGGTGGGGAGCTGCTGGGCAAATGGTCTGTGCTCTCCATCGTTGAGACGTGGCTGACCACCGAATATGACGGCGGGCACCATCAGCCCTCGCTTGACCTTATAGCAGACCTCGAATCCGTCAACATGACCGGAGAGCGCTGGTGCCCTGATTCGGCGCCTTATCCGCCGTTTGACTGGGATCCGTCGCAGTCGCTCTGAGCAAAACGAAAAGCGAGCGCCTTTTCAGGTGCCCGCTTTCGGAAGCCTCGGTACTTTTTACTCCGTGCAGTATTCAACTTTTATTCCGCGGCTTGCGATATATCTCTCCCAGTCCTCGTCCAGCTTCTGATCCGTGATTATCATGTCCACCAGCTCCAGCCCCTCGAAGAGGATATTCGCGCTGGAATTGAACTTTGTGTGGTCAACGATCAGGTATCTCTCCTGCGACTGCTTGAGCATCGTCTCTCTCACGCGTGCCTCGCTCAGGTGATTATCGGAAAGTCCGTATTCCACGGTGAGCTTCGGGCAGCTTATGAACGCGCGGTCGGCATGATAGGTCCTGAGCATATCTATCGTGTGCTGATCCGCGAAAGAAGAGGTTCTTCTCCTGAACGCGCCGCCGGGGCATATGAGATTGATGTTGTTTATGTTGCTCTCATTGCAGAGCAGGCATATCTGAAGCGAATTGGTTATCACGGTCAGCATCTTCTGCGAGCGTATCATCGCCTCGGCAAGCGCAAGGCAGGTCGTGCTCGAATCGAGCATGACGATGTCGTTTTCCTGCATATGCTCGATAGCCCGACGCGCAAGGCAGTCCTTCGTCTGATGGTAGTACGCCTTTCTCAGGTTCGTCGGATAAGTCTTGTCAAAGTTCTCTATGAGGTACGCGCCGCCGTGTGTTCTCATGAGGCGTCCCTGGCTCTCCATTTCCTTGAGGTCGCGGCGGATAGTCTCCTCGCTGCATTTGAGCATCTCGCTCATCGCGGGTACAAGCACAAAGCCCTTCTTGTTGATCTCCTGATCGATTATATTTTGGCGTTCAATTTTCAACATACCGCCTCAAAGCCTCATTTCATTACCATATTTGCACTTTTTCTGTTTTTTTGTGCATCTCGGCGCAGGATTAGTAAGCTGCGCCGCTCATGTACTATATCATATCGTCAAACAAAAATCAACACAAAATTAACGGTATATCAACTTTTTATGCCCGCCATTGATTGTTTTTGCCATATACATGCGTTTTCATGCCTGCCAGATCATTGTTATCTGTTGACTATTTTGACTTTTTACCCACAATTGTCGAGACGCGTCCCGACAGCAGTGCGGTCATATAACTGAAAATAACTGTCCATTACATGCAAATGAAAGGGGTATTCACATAATGAAAAGCTTTGACGAGTTTTTCCTGATGACCACTGACGACGTAAAGCGATACGCCGTAGAGGTGCTGCATAAGTTTACGCCCGACGAAGAGACCGAGTGCATCGAGATCGGAGACGGAAACATCAACTATGTTTTCAAGATCTGGTCCAAAAAAGACGGGCACTCCGTCGTCGTCAAGCAGGCCGACAAGCTGCTGCGCTCCTCCGGCCGCCCGCTGGACACCTACCGGAACAAGATCGAAGCGAAGATCCTTCAGCTCGAATCACAGCTCGCTCCGGCATATGTTCCGGAGGTCTATCATTACGACGAGGTCATGTGCGCGCTGTCCATGGAAGACATCTCCGCATATAAAAATCTCCGCAAGGAGCTTATGGCAAACCGCGTCTACGCCCACCTGAGCGAGAATCTCTCCTCCTTCCTCGCGGACACGCTCCTGCCGACGACCGATCTCGTCCTCCCCAGCGCCGAGAAGAAAAAGAACGTAAAGTTCTTCTTCAACCCCGAGCTGTGCGACATCACCGAGGATCTTGTGCTCTCCGAGCCTTACATGTCCGTCCCGTATAACGAGAGGAACCGCAACATCATAACCGCCGGCAACGAGGAATTTGTCGATCACTTCCTTTATAACGACGCCGCGCTGCACGCCGAGGTCGCCAAGCTCCGCGACAGCTTCATGAACAACGCCCAGGCGCTTATCCACGGCGATCTGCACTCCGGCTCCGTCTTCGCAAACGAAAACGGCATCAAGGTAATCGACCCAGAGTTTGCCTTCTACGGCCCGATGGGCTACGACATAGGCAACGTTATCGGCAATTTCTTCTTCTCTCTGGCAAGTAAGATATTCACAATGCCCGAGGAGACCGACGCTATAAACGCGCTTTACAGGATAATCGCCGAGACCTACGACATGACCCGCGAGAAGCTGCTCGCAAAATACGACGAGCTTGTCTCCTTCCCGCTCTACAAGGCCGAGGGCTTCAAAAAGCATTACATAGACAGCGTCATGGCCGACTCCGTCGGCTATGCTGGCACCGAGATCATCCGTCGTGTGGTCGGCGATTCGAAGGTCATGGAGGTCACATCCGTCACTGACCTTGAAAAGCGCATTCCGATGGAGCGAGCGCTCATCAAGCTCGGTATCGCACTTATAATGCGGCGCTCCGAGTTCGTCAGCGGCGCTGAAATCATTGAGGCTTTCCGCCTGATCATTGCATAAAAAAGGAGAAGCGTATGGAAAGAATGGACGCTGGCATGCCCTTCCTTCTCAAATACGAGAATGTGGCATGGTATGAAAACGGCAAGGTTCGTATACTTGACCGCAGGATATTCCCTGAGGTTCGTTTTGTCGAGTGCTCCAACTATCAGGAGGTCGTCAAGGCTATTGCCGACATGGTGACGCAGAGCGCGGGACCTTACACTGCTGTCGGCATGGGCATGGCTCTCGCCGCGTATCAGGTTCGTGATAAGTCTGCCGCCGAGCAGAACAGCTTCCTTCAGCAGGCCGCCTATGACCTCGCTCATGCGCGCCCCACTACCGCGAACCGCTACGGCCAGATAACCTATCACTGCGCCGACGTTGCGAAGGCTGCGCTTGAATCCGGTAAGGATCCGATAGAGGCCATCGTTGACGCGACCGTCGAATCACTCAACCGCCGGTACAGCACCATGCAGATCGTTGGAGATCATCTCGAAGGGCTTATCCCGAACAACGGCACCATTCTGACGCAGTGCTTCGGCGAGACCATCATCGGCACCGTCATCCGTGCCGCGATGAAGAAGGGCAAGAATTTCCGCGTGTTCTGCGCGGAGACCCGCCCGTATCTTCAGGGCGCGCGCCTTACTTCGAGCTGCTTTGCAGAGATGGGCTTTGACACCACCGTCGTCACCGACAACATGATCGCATACTCCATGCAGCACGAGGGCATCGATCTCTTCACCTCCGCTGCCGATTCTATCGCCCGCGACGGACATATCGCCAACAAGATCGGCACTTTCCAGATAGCTATCCTTGCAAAATATTTTGGTCTCCCCTACTTCGTCACCGGCATTCCGGATGCCGACAAGCACAGCCGTGACGACATCGTTATAGAAATGCGCGACCCCGAACAGGTGCTCCGCTACCGCGGCATCCAGAACACGCTGCCGCAGGTCAAGGCCATATACCCCTCCTTTGACGTTGTCCCGCCGCATCTAATCTCCGGCGTCGTCACGGACAAAGGCGTGTATGTGCCCTATCTCTTGAATAAATATTTTGAAACCGAAGTCAAAAAATTTTATTAAAGGAGCATTATATATGAAAGTCTATGTACGCGCACCTTATCCCGAGAAAAGGCTTGCCGAGCTGAAAGAACTGTTTGAAGAAGTTGTCTACGAGCCTTGGACAGAGACCGGCGAGCGCTATTACGAGGACGAGATGCTTGAAAACCTCAAGCGCGTTGAACCGGACGCTCTTATAACCGAGCTTGACCGCGTGACCGAAAAGGTTCTGAACGGCTACGGCAAGCTCCGCTTCATCGGCGACTGCCGCGCAGCACCCGCCAATATCGACACCGACGCCTGCACGGCGCACGGCGTGCCCGTGCTCTGCACTCCCGGCCGCAACAATCAGGCCGTCGCGGAGCTTGTCGTCGGGCTTATCATCATGCAGCTCAGGAACGCCATTCCCGCCATCCAGTGGGCAAAGGACGGCAAATGGGTCGAGGGCACGACCCCCTACTATCTGTGGATGGGTCACGAATTGCAGGGGCGCAAGGTCGGCTTCGTCGGCTTCGGTGCCGTCGGCCGTGCCGCGGCAAAGATCATGGACGGCTTCGACTGCGACATCTGCTTCTATGATCCGTTCATCCCCAACGATATCGGCCACTATAAGAAGACCGAGCTTGAAAAGATATTCGCGGAATGCGACATTGTCTCCCTCCATCTGCCCGTTACGGATGAGACCAGGGGGATGATAGACGAAAAGCTCCTCCGCTCCATGAAGCCCACCGCGCTGTTCGTAAACTCCGCACGCTCCGCGGTCGTGGATACAAAGGCGCTCATAAAGCTGCTCAACGACAAGGCCATCGCGGGCGCTATCATCGACGTTCTGGACACCGAGCCGCCCACGGCTGAGGATCTCCAGATCGCGTACTGCCCCAACACCATCCTCACTCCGCATATCGGCGGCTCCTCCTTTGAAGTCACCGTGCATCAGGCCGACATACTCAACGAGCGCATCCGTCAGTGGCTGAAAGGTGAGAACCTCGAGAGGATTGTCTTCAACCGCGCCGTGCTCGCAAAATAAGGCATGAAATACTACCTGCTAGTCGATCTCGGCACCGGCAACACCAGAGTCTCTCTGGTGTCTCAAAAGGGTGAGATCCTCGGTATTCGCACCTTCACCAATACCTATTACCGCGACAGCGCCTATTCCGACGCGCAGTATTTTCTGCCGTCGGAATGGGGCGAGCGCATAATCCGCTGCTGCGAAGAGCTGCACGCCGAGTTTCCCGATGTCGAGATCTGCGCCGTCTCCTCTGCCGGAGCACGGCAGAGCATCGTACTCATAGACGGCAGCGGCGAGGCGTTCTACGGTCTGCCGAACATAGATAACCGCGGGCGCGATTACATGGATCGCATAACCGGCCGCGAGGAGCTGTACCGCCGCTCCGGCAAATGGGTAACGGAAGATTTCTGCGCAGCGAAGCTGATGGGGCTGCGCATGGTCTATCCGGAGCTTTACTCCCGCATCAGCAAGGTCGTCAGCATAAGCGAATGGATCGCGTTCATGTTCACCGGCGTTGCCGCCATGGAATTCTCGCAGGCCTGCGAAACGCAGCTTTATGACCTCGACAGCCGCAGCTGGGACGAGGATCTATGCGCCGCGTACGGCATTGACATTGCGCTCCTGCCTCCGCTGATTCCCGCGGGTGAGGCCGTCGGCTCAGTGCTCGACTGCTTCTCCGATATCTGCGGCACCGCGCCCGACGCCGTGTTCGTCATGGGCGGTGCCGATACGCAGGTCGCACTCAGGTATACGGAGCTGACCGCCGGCGATATTGCCGTTGTATCCGGCACAACGTCCCCCGTCATCGTAAAAAGCAGCGAGCGGTACTACGATCCGCAGCAGCGCGTCTGGACGGACGCCGACCTCGGCGGCAAAGGCTTCATCGTTGAAATGAACCCCGGCGTGACGGGGCTCAACTATCAGCGCGTCAAAGACAATCTCTGCCCCGACCTGAGCTATGAGTTTCTCGAGAGCGAGTACGCCGCAAAAAGCAGCTTCTGCTGCACGGCCTCGTTTTCGTCGCTGCTCTTCTACGAACAGCGCTCGCTCAGGCGCGGCGGCTTCTTCACCCTCTCCCCGATGGATACGCAGCTTGACCGCGTCGATATGGCGTGGGCCGTTCTGGCGGACATCGCCTGTTCGATATACGAGCAGCTCCGGCGGCTGATCTCGCTCACGAAAGCGAACGGCGCCTGCATATACGGCTGCGGCGGCGGTTTCCGCTCGGAAGCGCTGTGCCAGATGCTCTCAGACCTCTCCGGTATGGAGCTCAGGCTTTGCAGCGGGTTTGTGCAGGCCACGCTTCAGGGGCTTGTCAATATATGCGGCGCTTACCTCGGACTCCCTGCGCAGAGCGCGCAGTCATCGAAAAGCTTTTTCCCCCGCGAGCATAGTTTAATTCACGAATACTACCCCGTCTGGCTTGAAAACCGGGCCAAAGCAAATCTTATTTAATCAATCATTTTTTGGAGGTATCCTCATGTTAATGCAGGAAGAGAGAGAGCTTATAGTTGAATACGGCAAAAAGCTCAGCGCATCAGGTCTTTGCCCCGGCACCAGCGGCAACATAAGCATATACAACGCAGAGAAGAACCTGATGGCGATCAGCCCCTCCGGTATGGACTATCTTCTGACCCAGCCCGAGGACATCGTCATCACCGATCTCGAGGCAAATATTGTCGACGGCAGCCGCAAGCCCTCGAGCGAATGGGCGCTGCACACCATCTTCTATAAGCACAAGCCCGAAGCGCGCGCCGTTGTCCACACCCATTCGGCGTACTGCACCACCTTTGCGGTGCTCAATCAGCCCATCCGTGCCGTTCACTACGTGATCGGCGACGCGAACACCGACGTTGTCCCCTGCGCCCCGTATATCACCTTCGGCACCGAAGAGCTTGCGGAAAAGGCCATCGAGGTCTGCGGCGATTCCAACGCCGTACTTCTCGCAAATCACGGCATAGTCGTCTGCGGAAGCAGCATCGCCAGCGCCTTCTCCCTCGCCAACAATATGGAATACATCGCCAAGCTCCAGTACCGCGCAATGTGCATCGGCCAGCCGCAGATACTCACCGACGAGCAGATGGCCGTTGTCATGGAGAAGTTCAAATCCTACGGCCAGCCCGGCAGCCACAAGAGCGGATATTGATCCGTCAGCAGATACACAATAACTGAAGGAGGACAGCATGAATTCATTTGACTTTTACAGCCCTACATATTTTGTGTTCGGGCGCGACCGCGAGAATGACACCGGCAAATACGTCGCCAAATTCGGCGGCAGCCGCGTGCTCATCGTCTATGGCGGCCAGTCCGCGAAAAGATCCGGACTGCTTGACCGCGTCAAGGCGTCCGTCCATGCCGCCGGTCTTTACAGCATCGAGCTCGGCGGCGTGAAGTCCAACCCCAAGAGCGGCTTTGTCTACGAAGGCATCGAGCTTGCCCGCCGCGAGAAGATCGATTTTCTCGTCGCCATCGGCGGCGGCAGCGTCATAGACACTGCAAAGGCCATTGCGATGGGCGTGCCGTATGACGGCGACTTCTGGGATTTCTTCTCCGGCAAAACTCCGGAGACCGCACTGCCCGTCGGCGTTGTTCTCACTCTCGCCGCGTCAGGAAGCGAAGGCTCCCCGAACGCCATCATCACCAACGAAGAGACTCTGGACAAGACCGCAGCCGAGGCCGACTGCATCCGCCCGAAGTTCTCCGTCATGAACCCTGCTCTTACCGAGAGCCTGCCCGCTTTCCAGACCGCCTGCGGCGTGACCGACATCATCTCTCACGCGCTGGAGCGCTACTTCACCAACACTCCCGGAGTTGAGACTACGGACAGGCTGCTCGAGGGTGTGGTTCTCGCCATGATCCACGAGGGGCGCACCGTTATGCGCGATCCTCACAATTTCGACGCGCGCGCCAACATTATGTGGGGCGGCATGGTCTGCCACAATGACATCATGGGTGTCGGCCGCAAGCAGGACTGGAACAGCCATCATCTCGAGCATGTCATGTCCGCCGTATACGACTGCGCACATGGCGCGGGTCTGTCGGTGATAATGCCCGCATGGATGACCTACTGCATCGAGCACAGCGACGCAAAGCGCTTCACACAGCTCGCGGTCAAGGTTTTCGGCTGCCAGCTCGACGTTGACGATCCCAAGCGCACAGCTCGCGAGGGCGTGGAAGCTTTCAAGAACCTCATGCGCGAATTCAATATGCCTCTGACGTTTGCTGAGATCGGCGCCGATCCCAACGATATTGAAAAGCTCGTTGAGATGAACGGCGTCGGAGACGGCGTCACCGGCGGCTACGTTGGCCTTACCAGCGACGCCATCCGCGAGATCTACCAGATCGCCGCAGGGCTGCGCTGAGAAATATCATTATCGATAAAGAAGGAGCATTATTATGGAAACTGAAAAGAAACTGGGCTTTTCGACCCGTCAGATTCATGTAGGCAAGCGCAAGAACAGCGCCGGTGCGCTCTGCGATCCTATCTACCAGACCTCCACCTTCATGTTCGAGACCGTCGAGCAGGGCGGCGCCAGATTTGCCGGCACCGAGACCGGATACGTATACTCCCGTCCCGCAAACCCCTCCACCAACGCCGTTGAGGAGAAGATAGCCTCCCTCGAAAACGGCGAAGCCGCAATGGCCACCGCCTCCGGCATGGGTGCCATCACCGCCACGCTCTATTGCAGCGTCGTCGCCGGTGATGAGATCGTCGCGGATGAGACTCTCTACGGCTGCACCTTTGCCTTCCTCTCCAAGGAGATCACCCAGCTCGGTGTTAAGGTATCGTTTATCAACATGAACGACATTGACGCGCTCAAGGCTGCCCTCACCGATAAGACGAAGGTCGTCTACTTTGAGACTCCCTGCAACCCCACCATGAAGGTCATTGACATAAAGGCCGTTGCGGACGCCGCCCACGCTTTCAACAAGGATATCAAAGTCATCGTTGACAACACGTTCTGCTCTCCCTATCTCCAGCGCCCCCTCGATCTCGGCGCGGATGTTGTTGTTCACAGCGCGACCAAATACATCAACGGTCACGGCGACGTTATCGCGGGCTTTGTCGTCGGCAAGCCTGAATTCATCGATCAGGTCCGCGGCGTCGGCGTCGTACATATGACCGGTGCGGTTATGAGCCCGTTCAACGCGTTCCTCATCGCCCGCGGCCTCAAGACGCTGAGCATCCGCATGGATCGCCACTGCGAGAATGCCATGAAGCTTGCAAGATACCTCGAGGCGCACCCCGCCGTTGCGAAAGTGTACTACCCCGGTCTGGAGAGCTTTGAGGGTCACGAGATTGCCAAGAAGCAGATGGACAAGTTTGGCGGCATGATAGCGATCGAGCTGAAGGCCGACAAGGAGACCACGGCAAAGGCTATAAACAAACTGAAGCTCTGCACCATCGCCGTCTCTCTCGGCGACGCCGAAACTCTCGTCGAGCACGCCGCCTCCATGACCCACTCCACCTACTCCGCCGAGGAGCTGGCCGCCGCCGGAATTTCCGAGGGTCTTGTCAGAATCAGCGTCGGCCTTGAGGATATCGAGGATATCATAGCCGACTTCGAGCAGGCTTTCGCCGACCTCGCCTGATATTGTCAGCATGCCCCGCGGCGTCGGATAAAAAGAACAGCAAAACCGCACTGATTTTATAGAAATCAGTGCGGTTTTATTATTTCTTTACTGTTACAGCTTCCAGCCGGCGGCCTGTTCGCGGCCGGTGATGAAGCGGCGATAGATGCCGTCCTGCCGCAGCAGCTCCTCATGCGTGCCGCGCTGGATGACCTGCCCCTTATCCACCACGATGATCTTGTCGGCATGGCGGACGGTTTTGAGCCGGTGGGCTATCATGATAACGGTCTTCTCCCGCGTCAGCTCCGATATTGCCTCCATCAGCTCCTTTTCATTCTCTGGATCGACATTTGCCGTGGCCTCGTCGAGAATGGTTATAGGCGCATCCTTCATTATCGCGCGGGCGATGGACAGCCGCTGGCGCTCACCGCCGGATAATGAGCCGCCCGCTTCGCCGATGACGGTCTCATAGCCCAGCGGCAGCTTCATAATGAAGTCATGGCAGCGCGCTTTCTTCGCCGCCGCGACGACCTTCTCCATCGGCACGTCCGACTGGCCGAAGCGGATGACGACCATCAATCTGAAGGACTTTTACGCTTGGTACACCCATGATGAATACA
>ERZ772876.841-NODE-841-length-36633-cov-2.776150_pt1 | contig 36633 bp, 34 predicted proteins | sample MGYA00580584_ERZ772876 | MGnify/ENA primary metagenome ERZ772876 (study PRJEB29015, sample SAMEA2737728) | human gut metagenome | biome: human gut; feature: human-associated habitat; material: faeces | place: China | collected 2012 ... | reverse complement strand
CGGGCCATGTTTTATAATTCACCCCCTTACAAGTCTTAGCCCATCCGTTCAGAATTTTAACAGCTGCCTTGGCATAATCTTCATCTCCCGAAATTTTCCAGCGTAAAGCCAACTGATAAGCGGCACCGGCATCAAAAGCAGCCGTATTGAAGTTTCCGCCTTTTGAGTGGCGCACAATTTCTTCTTGCGGATTTGAGTTATAATTCAGTTGGGCAAATCGGCTGTCGCACAATTTTTGCCAACCACTAATCCAAGGTTCGGCGCCTTCATTCACTTTACGGCGTGCACGTTCAAAATCGGCTTCGGTGTTCACCAGACAAGGGTGCTTGATGGTGTACTCATAATTTTCATTGGGGTTGATTTCGCGTTGCCATGGTTCGGGAGTTCCGTTCTCGAACTCAGCACTACAGCCGGTCAGCAACACAAGTGCCATGCTGCCCACGAAGGTATAAATCAAATTTTTCATATATTCAATATTCATTTTGTTATTCAATCAGTTTCTGAGAAGTCGGCTACCATTATTCGGCTTTTTCAGCTTTAATCAAATCTTTCAGTTCCTGTTCCGATTCGAAGGTCTTCACCCAATCCACATAGATACTGCCAGTTTCGCTGGCTTCATACCATATTTTCCAAAATTGAAGTTCCACCGTGTCGTACTTCGTCAATGCAGTAGGCATATACTGTTGATTCTTGCCGAGGAATTTCTTCGTAAAGTCGGCGTAGAATACTTTGTATTCGCCACAATCTGCCACAGTCATGGCGTTTTTTCCTTTATCGGTATCTTCGCCATATTTACCGGCTACGGTAATGCCGCTTCCACCCCAAATGTCGAGATACCACTCTATGCTTGTTGATGCTTCGAACACATTTTCGGGGAATTTCACTTTAAAGGCCAAGATGGGATAGTTGGTTACGTTGAACCCAAATCCTCCGGTACGACAAATGCGCACAGCCTTGTAAGCCTTATCGTCACCGGGTAATATGCGAAGTACTCCGTCGTTCTCCATCCATTCAAATTCTCGATGATTGAAATTGCCGAATGGTTGCCAGATGTTCTCAATGGTAAATTGGTCGTTCATCAATCCCTCACTCACATTGATACTCATCGTAGCTTTGATAGGTTTACCGTCGCCATAGTCTGCCAAAGCAGTAATCACGGCATTGCCGTAAGCCTTCGCCACAAACCGGCCTTTTTCGTCAATCTCTACAACATCGGGCTTGCTGCTTTCCCATGCGATGTACGACAGCGTAGCGTCTGCCGGCGTTACATTCATCTGCGGAGTATAGGTTTCGCCTAAAGCCAGCTTATCGGTTTCCTTCACGAATTCCATACTTTCGATATAAATAATAGGCTTCACCTTAATCTCAAACACTTTTGTGAAATGTTTGTCGTCAGTAGCGGTGACTTGTATGCGTGCCGTTCCTTCGGCCACACCTTTCACCTCGCCTTTTTCATTGACGGTGGCTTTATCGGGAGTAAGGCTTTTCCAAATCAACCCGGGGTAAGTGGGGTCGGCCGGGGAAGTCTGCCAAGTGAGGGGCAAAGTTGAGGTTACAAACACTTCGAGGTCTTCGTTAGTGAGATTGATATCAGTGATGTGAATAATTTCGTTTACTACCTTCACATTAATGGTCGAAGTGGCAGAATAACCCACAGCCGGCTTGGCCGAAATTACCGTACTACCGGCCTTCACTGCCGTGATGCGTCCTTCGGCATCTACGGTAGCCACATCGGGCACAGTCGATTTCCATACCACCTCTTTGTTGAAAGCCTCATCCGGGCCTACGGTATATTTTATCAAAGTGTCAGTGCCTATCAGCAGAGGCAGTTCGGGGGTCACTTCAAGGTTGATTTCCTTAACGAGCACTCTCTCTTCTAAAACAGGGGATACATCGTCATCGTTGCACGAAACGGTCACCACCAAGGCACCCGCCAACAGTGTTGCAAATGCACCCTTTTGAAGTATGTTTTTGTATGTCATAATTCGATTACTTTATAAATGAATAATGAATGGATTATTGGTTCCAACCCGGATTTTGTTTCAAGTTGGAGTTCAGCTTGAGTTGGTCAGTGGGCAGCGGCAACAAGTAATGCTTTTCGTGCCAGTTGCGTCCTTTTTCGTGAATAATGCAGCCTTCACCATCTTTGTCTTTAAAAGAAGCATCGGGCCATCTGCTTTCAAAATCAGTATCTTTCCACTTCACACCGGTGAGGTTCATCGGCATTTCGTCTTCGGCCGTTTTCCAACGCTTCAGATCATCAATGCGGAAATTCTCATCGAAAAACTCGATGGTACGCTCACGACGAATCTCTGTGCGCATATCCAAATTATTTGCCGTGACAAAGTCGTTAGTCAAGTCAGGCATTTCGGGGTTAATGCGTTTACGTGTCAAGTTCAAGCTGATAGCCAAGTCTTCATCTGATATTTGTCCATCGCGTTCAAACACGGCTTCGGCATAGTTCAGCAGCACCTCGGCATAGCGGATGACGGGGAAGTCGTAAGCTTCCATACCGGTGGGCACTCCGTCACGTTCGCTGCACCACTTGTGGGGAAAGTAGCCCGTACCGGTTTGAGGCATGAAGTTCCTATGCGAGGCATTGGCTATTTCGGCAGCATCGCCGCTCCAATCAATGCGTCCGCCATTTGTACCCCAATAAGTCTGTCCGGGCACCATAAGCTGATTGTTCATGCGGTTGTCGCGATTTTTATATTCATCATCCACTTTCGTGTAATTCCACGTTTGGGGATTGATGGGTAACCCATTGCTTTGCAGATACATATTAGCCATTTTGCGAGTAACGTACAAGGCATTGCCCAAACGCCCTTGTGTAATGTTGAAACCAATAGAATTGATAACAGGGTCGTGGCGGCGGGTAAAGATATACTCTTTATTACCTGTTTTATTGATATTGGCAGGGTTTGACTTTTCATTCTCCAAGATAAAGAGATACTTGTAGGCTTCCGTTCCCAATTCTTGAGGAGCAAAAAGCTCGAATGCCCCGCCATTACATCATGAGCCGCCTGTGCTGCGGTATTGAGCAAATCTTTTGTACGTTCGGTATTTTGACCGCCATTATGAAATTTCTCCCATGTACCTTCGTAAAGGGCTACACGCGAAAGAAACGCCAAAGCGGCTTCGCTGGAAAGGCGACCTTCATCGCTGCTGCTGATAGCCTTATCAACGGGCAATAGTTTAGCGGCTTCTTTCAAGTCGTCAATGATGAAGTCAGCCACCTCGGTACGCGGATTGCGAGCCTTCTGCATCTCAGGCGAGTCGATGTCGAGCGGCGTGCGGGCTATGATAAGGTCACCGTAAGCCTGCAATAACTCGAAGTAACAATAAGCACGGAAGAAACGGGCTTCCCCCACTGAAATGGCAATGTCGGCTTGTTGTTCATACGCATCAGCCTGTTGCAACAAGGTGTTGACTTGGCGAATACGATTGTAATTGTCGGTATAATGCTTGTCGGATGACGGAATGCTGTTCGTTCCGTTACTATAGATGTTCACCGTGCTGCCGGCAAACAAATCCGAGCGAATATCGGCGTGCTGACTGTCGTCGAGCCATCGAAAGTCGGCCGACCAGCCGTAGAACTGGGTGGCAAAAAGTTTGAAGTGTTCGGGCGACTTCCAATAGTTGGTATCCGCCAATTGCGTCTTGGGCTCAAGGTCTAAACACGACTGCATGGTCATGGCGCAAATAATTCCTAAAATATATACTATTTTTTTCATTGTTATCTTCAATATTAAGAATAAAAATTAGAATATGGCATTCACACCGAAAGTCACGGTGCGGTTAAACGGATAGCGTTGCTTGTTTTCCACCTTACGGGTGGCTTCGGGATCCCAACCATCGGTGATATACGATTTTTCCCATAAATCGGCGCCCGATACATAAATACGCAAGTTGCTGATGAAACCGCTCTTATTCATCCATGCCTTTGGCAATGTGTAACCAAGTACAATCTCTTTGAGACGCAGGTAAGCTCCGTTATCGGCCGACCAGGTAGAGGGAATGTAGTTGTAATTATTGATGTCATTACTGTTTGAATAAGTAGGAAAATGGTTATTGGGAGTTTCAGGACTCCATACATTACCCACCGACTGGTTGGTAGTGTTCAGCCAAATAGCCTTGAAAGGCACTTTCCAAGAGTCGATTTCACGATAGATGGTACGCTTGCCCACACCTTGGAATACGGTATTGAAATCGAATCCTTTCCACTCGCATCCGAAATTAAACGAGAACGAATATTTGGGGTCGTCGGAACCGAGAAATACAAGGTCATCTTGTGTCAGTTTACCGTCTTTGTTCACATCTTCATACATGTGGTCGCCCAAACGCAAGTTGGCAGGCAGGGCGATAGAGTTGCTGCCCACATATTTGTCCACGTAATAGTCCAGTTGGTCTTGGTTTTGTACCTTGCCCACATAGCGGTAGCCAAATACCGAATTGAGCGGATAGCCATTCACAGCTTCGTTATAACCTGCGCTCACCACGATGTTACCTCCATCAACGAGTTTATTGGTCATATAGGTTAACGTACCGCCAACATGGTAGTTGAAACTGCCTATCTTGTCACGCCAAGTCAAGCTGGCATCGTAACCATTGGCTTCAAACTTACCGCTATTAGTGCTGGGAGCAGTTCCACCCAATACACCGGGGTGCAGACGCGAAACCAGCATATTGTCGTTTTTCTTTTTAAAGACCTCGAACGTACCCGTAAGGCGATTGTTGAAGAATCCGAAGTCAATACCCAAGTTATAGTTGTAAATACGTTCCCAAGTACGCACAGTGCTCACCAGTCCGGCAGATTCCACATAGGTTCCTTTCGAGTTGCCCAACAAAGCGCCGCTGTTCGATTTGTAGTTGTAAAGTTGGATGCCGTCATAGCGTCCGATACCATTTTGGTTACCTACCTCACCATATGAGGCACGTAGTTTCAGTTCATTCACATAGTCACGCAAGTTCTCCATGAATTTCTCTTCAGTGATACGCCATCCGGCTGATGCGCCCCAGAAGAAGTTCCAGCGACAGCGTTCCCGCCACGGACAGCAACGCCATCACCAGGGAGAACGCCCCCGCCATACCGTCGGCGGCAATGATGAGCCACCGCTTGTTGAAGCGGTCGGCAGCCACACCTCCGAAGGGCGAAAGCAGTGCGGTGGGCAGCAGCGCGGCGATGCCCACCACAGACAGGGCAAGTGCCGATTCCTCCGCCGTCGTCACATGCCAGATAACGGCGAAGGTGGCCGCGCAGGTGGCAAGCACCGAAAACGCTTGGCCAGTCCATATAACCGCAATCGCTCTCTTCCAGTGAAGAGGCAGAGGACGTCCATTCGCATTCTTCTCCTCGCTCCAGTTCAGCATGGCGTCTCCTTGCTCTTCGGGTTTCGTTCGACTTCTTCCGATCACGGCCATGCTAAACTGTGGGGTAACCCCGCAGTCAAGGAGCCGTCATGCGCAGCCAGGAAACGCGCTTCAATATCCCTGAATCTCGCTATCTTCGCAGCGGACAGTTCGCCGCGCTGTGCCGCACCACGAAGGAGACGCTGCGGCATTACCGCGCCATCGGGCTGATCGAGCCGGCATTCGTCTCCGATAGCGGCTACGCCTACTACTCGCCGCTGCAGCTGGGAGACTTCATGCTGGTGGCAGCACTGCAACGCGCGGGCAGCTCGTTGGCGGATATCCACCGCTATCTGGAAAACCCGCAGGCGTCCGAGCTTGAGGCCATGATCGCGGAGCACATCAATCGCCTTGAGGCAGAGCGCCGAGCGTTGCGCGCCCAACAGCGCTTTCTGCAGAAGACCCTCGACCGCAGCCGAACCCTCAGCGAATGGCTAACGGTGAAGAATGGCTGGCGTATCGTCGAAAGGCCCGAAGTGCGCTTCTTCGAAATCAATATCTCCGATCTCTTCTCCGAGGAGAACCCCGTACAAGGAGAGCGCCTGGTGAACGAGCTGGTGGATACCGGACACTCCTTGATAGAACGAGGCATGGTAGGCCAAATGCAGGGTTGCTACCGCGTCGGCCTGCAAGCGCTTCTCGACGGCCATCCCGATCAGGACTTCCATCTCTGCATTGAGTCGGCGCCCTCTGGCCACAAGCGCACGCGGCACACCAAGCCCGCAGGGCGCTATTTCCAGCGCCTGCGCTGCGCCAGCATCGACGAGCTTCTGGTTTCGGAAGGGAGCCTCTTCACCGCTTACCTTGAGCTGGCGGACGAGGTCCAACGCCGCGGCTTCGTGCCCGCAGGCGACCTTTACGAGCAGGAGCTCTCCCTCTACACGGGCGATATCGCCGCCCAGTCCTACACCGAGCTCAGCATCAGGATAGAGTGAGCCGAGAACAAAAGCAGCATCATCGACACCTAGGGAGAACTCCGATGCAACAAGGTGTTGCTTGAAGGAGGGCATCAAGACGGCCAGAATGAAGGCACTTCAGGAACCGAGAGAAAGAAGTCTTCAAGGAAACCCTCGTCGCGGCGCGAGAGCAGCGCGGGATGACCCAGCAAGATCTGGCCGAGAAGCTTTACGTCACCCGTCAGGCGGTGTCGCGATGGGAAAACGGCGAGACCGAGCCGTCCGTGGACATGCGAAAGCTCATTGCGACCGTGCTGGACGTGCCGGTCATCCAGCTCTTCGACATCGACGTGAGCCAGCTGTGCCAATGCTGCGGCACCCCCTTCACTGTCCCCAACATGCCCCACGGCACCGAGACCGACGGTACGGAGAACACGGCCTACTGCAAGTGGTGCTATGACGGCGGCCAATTCGCCTACCAAAGCGAAGACGAACTCATCGAGAAGACGGCCCCCTTCCTCATGGAGGCCACGGGCATGTCGCAGGAAGAGGCCGTCTCCTTCATGGGCGTCCTCGTCCCGCACCTGAAGCACTGGCAGAAGTAGCGCGCGGCTAGCGCCGGCCAACGGCGCTAGCTCCCGAGCATCTAGGGGACGGCCGAAGACGCCCCATAGATGCTGCCGGAATGGGCGGAAAGAACCCGCTTCCGCTAGGCTTTCACCACCGGGAGCCAGACCTCGCTGCGGCTATCGGGGGCGGTCATGCGCGGCGTGAAGTAGCGCTCCACGTCGGTCTTGCTCTCCCAACGGTAACCAGAAGACGGCAGCCACTCGGTCAGGATGCGGTGCCACAGCTCGCACATCGCCTCGGGCATGGGTCCCACGCATTCGAACACCGCGTAGGTGGCCGCTTCCACGGTGCGCTCCTCCATGCCCTCGGGACACGGGCGGTTCGTCGCGACGCAGGCCATGTAGCAGTCGAACGCGCCGTCGCGGCAGAACTGAACACCGAGCAGCCCAGCCGGCTCGCTGCAGTCCACGAGATCGAGAATCTCGTGCACGCGGGGTCCCAACTTCTCCCAGTAATCGACGGCCTTCTCCCCAGCATCTTCCACCTCCCACGTCCCGTTGTCGGACGGAATGCCGACGACGCGGAAGGCGCCCTGTTCAATGATGCGGTAATCCATTGGCTCTTCTCCTTTCACGGACAAGGTGAACACGAGGCGCGGGTAGAGCGTCAGCTTAGTCTGCGGGCGCCGAGCATCGTTGGGCGAGGCACCGTGCACGCGCCGGAACGCCCGAGCGAACGCCGTCGGCGAGTCGTAGCCGTAGCGCAGGGCCACGTCCACCACCTTCGCGTCCGTCGCCCGCAGATCCTGGGCTGCCCGAGTCATAGCGCGGCGACGGATGTATTCGGGCAGCGTCACGCCCGTCAGATAGGGGAACATCCGCTGCAGCTGATACTTCGAGCACACCGCAATGCGCGCAAGCACGTCCATATCGACCGTGCCATCCAAATGTTCCTCGATGTAGGCCATGGCGCGATTCAAATCTTCAAGCTGGCTCACTTCGCACCTCCTTACCCGATCAGAGTACCCATTGAACCACGCCCCTTCCTCTCCGTTCAAGTGCAACTTCGGCACGTCCGGCTCACGCTTCTGCCCCGCCTAAGCCGCGGTCGCTGCGGTTCCGTAGCGTCTCCCAGCGCTTTACTGTTTTGAACTTCTTTTACCGCCGTTTACTGTTTTGTCAAAGAGCAACAAGGTATCGCTACGAAGAGCCCGTCTCGTTCATGGGTGCTCTCGTCTCGCACCGGAAGTACTGGTAGAAGCAGCGCACGAGCAGCACCCCGACCGCTGCAGCACGGTATGCTATAGTCCTTAAAGCTTCATGCGTGCACGGAAGGAGCACAATGGCATTCCGCATCGAAGACATTGAGCTTGGCGACGAAACGAGCCTGCTAGCCGAGCTGGTCGCCTGCTGGCGGGCTTCGGTTGAGGCAACGCACACGTTTCTCACGCCGGATGATATCGAGCGCATTGCGGCCTATGTGCCAGATGCGATTGCATCCGTCGCGCACCTGGCGGTTTGCCGGGACGAGAATGGCCAGGTCGTAGGCTTTATCGGTGCCGATGGCGCTATGATCGAGATGCTGTTCATCCACCCGTCCCTTCGCGGCTGCGGGCTGGGCTCACTCCTGCTCGACCATGCCGTAAGCGAGCACGGCGCCACCCTCGTGGATGTAAACGAGCAGAACGGCCAAGCCGTCGGCTTCTACGAGCACTACGGCTTCGAGGTGTTCGACCGCTCGGAAACCGACGGCATGGGCGACCCCTTCCCCATCCTGCATATGCGCCTGCGCCCTACTTCCCACGGGTCAGCTTGACCACATGGCGCGCGTAAACCACCGATAAGATGGCCGCTACCACTACAAAGGCGACCGCCAGGTACACGGTGGTCGAGAAACCTGCGCTGTAGGCCTGCGCTTTCGCCATGCCATCGGCCATCAAATGATGAACCTGCCCCGACATGAGACCGACGAAGAGCGCCGACGAAACAGATCCCGCGATCTGCACCAACGTGGAATGGATCGACGAGCCGCTCGCGGACAGCTCGGGGTCGAGCACTTCCAGATCGACGCTCTTAATCGCAGGATACTCGGTGCCGATTCCCGCGCACGCAAGCGCCATGCAGCCCACGATGGCCAGCGCAAGATCGAGCCGCGTGAACACCGCAAGCGCCACGAACCCGACAAGGCACACGCCGAATCCGACGGGTACAAGCGGCCACACCCCCGCCTTCCCGAGCATCCGGCCGCTGACAAAGCACAGACCCGCATAGCACAGCGTCGCCGGAGCCAGCAAGCAACCAGCGATGAACGGCGTGAAACCCGCCACCCCTTCCAAATAAAGCGGAATGAGCAGACTGAGGTAAATTGAGCTCATATAGCTGAGAACGATGAGGGTCTCGCCCAGAGCATAGGTCTTGTTGCGAAGCGGACGCATGTCCAAAAGCGGATGGGCGAGGCGTCCTTGACGGTGGATGAACCACGCACACACGGCAATTCCCGCGATCATGAGCGCCGCCATCGGCAGCGGGTTGCGCGTAACCTCGTTCAAGCCGATCATGAAGGCGGAAAGCCCCACGGCAATGAGCACGACGCTCAGCCCGTCGACGGGCAACTTCTGACGCGGCATAATATCGACGATCGTGCGACGCGCAATGAAAAAGAGAACGAATGCCGTCACCGCGGGAATGGCGAACAGCACCCGCAACCCCCAATAGGTGATGACGAGACCTGAAACGATGGGGGCCACCGCAAGCCCTATTCCGATAATGCCGCTATTGACGGCAAGCAGACGACCGGCCCCATTTTTAGGTGAAAGATTGAGCAGCGCTTCATTCACCACGGGGAAGTAGAGGCCCGTGGCAACAGCCTGAATGAGTCGCGCCGCCACCAAGGAGGGAAAATCCCAGGCTAGAACGCCGAGCAGCGAGCCGACGAACGACACGATCAGCCCGAAGAGCATGACCTTCCTCAAACCGAAGCGGTGGAGCGAGAGGGCTGCGAGCACAATGACAATACCCGCCACGATGGAATAGCCGAGCACCAGCAGGTTCGCCTCGGACAGGCTCACGTGGTACTCTGCCGAAACATAGTCGAGCGCGACGTTCATGAGCGACTGCATCAAAGAGGCAAGCAGGTTGCACGCGAACAGCACCACGATCATCGCCTGGCGGTGTTTTGCGGTCTGCTTGTTTTGAACAGCCATAGCGGCAACTCCATTCTTTATTGCGGGGGACGGCTAAAGCCAGGCACCTTCACACGCGGCACTCCGGCAGTCGACGCACCTCCACCGCCGGCGACTACGTCTGAGACCGCCGCAGCGTGTTTCGCCGCAGCATGTTTCGTCGCAGATGCTTTCGCGCCAACGCGCCGAAAGCACGTAGCGCTTTGTGCCAAGAAGTCATAGTACGAGAGAGCGTTCGCGCAACTTGCCGAGAGTGCGATATGGTTGTGCAGCTGTAAGCTGGCCTAGATGCCCAGCCAATCCGCGAGCTCTGTTAGCGAATCGCACATGAGCGTGGGACGTTCGGCCGCCAGGACCTCGCATGGGAACATGCCCCAGAGAGCGGCGGCGGTAGCGCAGCCAGCAGCGTTGCCAGCTTGGATGTCGAAGGGACTGTCGCCCACGTAAAGACTGCATTCCGACGCCACGCCCAAAAGCTCGCAGCCTCGCAGAATGGGGCCGGGAGCCGGCTTATGCTCGGGCCAATCGTCATGGCCGATGAGGAATTGGAAGTGGTCTGCGATACCGCTCATTTCGAGCCCGCGCTGGGCCATGGCATGGCGCTTCGAGGTGACCACGCCCATCGGGATACCCGCCGCCTGAAATCGCTCGAGCGCCGCCTTCGTGTCGCCGAAGGCGCGAATGCGCGCATCGTGGACGCCGTCGTTGTGATCGCGATAGATTTGCGTGATCTCGGTAGCGCGAGCCGCGTCGCCGCCCGTGAAATGCAGCATCTGATCGTAGAGCGGCGTGCCAACCCCCGCCATTAGCTCGGCGTCGTCAAGCGAGCAGCCCAACACATCGTTCACGGCATAGCGCATCGAAGTGAGAATGATGTCGTAGGTGTCGATCAGCGTGCCATCCGCATCGAACAGCACGCCTTGAATGTCGTTCATGGAAGCCTTTCTGGAAAGAGGTATTTAGCTGACATTGTAGAGCAATCCAAACGCGCGGTCTTCAGCAAAACCAGACTCGCAAACAAGTTCGTTTCATGGCCCCATGCATGCAATATAATGGCATTCGCAATCAAACGCCGAGAAAGGCATCTCCCTATGGACACCCCTTCGCACCCATCCATCACCCTCTCTTCAGAGCAGCGCGTCGAGGACGCCGCTGTCTACACTGACGACGTAGCCCGGCAGCGCGCCATTGCCTACGACATGCTGCGGGAGTTCTCCGCCAAGAGGGCGGCCTACTATCGCGACAGCTCTAAGATCAACCTCAAGAAACTGCTTGGCAAAGATGTCATCATGTTCGCCGCCCGCGGCGTTGCCACCGCTGAAGAGCTCGTGCTTGAGGCGTTCCGCGCCTGCGAAAGTTCCAGCGAGGAAACGGTCATGGGCAACCTGTGGCAGGCGCTGATTGCAGCAATTTCCTCCGACACCCTCGATACCGGGGATATGATGACGGTACGTGACGGAGCCCTTTACGTATGCGAGCTCAAATCGCAGGTCAACACCACCAATTCGGCGTCGTTCCCCCAGGAGCTCCGCGAATTGAAAGATAAGTGCGAGACGCAGCGGCGATTCAAGCGCGCCAGCAACCAACAAGTGCTGCCAGCGTTCTGCGTGCTGCGCCACAACAAGGCCATCGATGAGATACGCACATACCAGCCCGACGAGCGCGATCAGGCCAACCGGGACATCGCCGGGTTCCAATACCGGTATCTGACGGGGGCGGCTTTTTGGCAATGGCTTACCGGTTTCGACTCCGTCGAGGGTCTTATCGACGACGTTTCCCGCATCGAGATCGGCGATGTCCGCCAGGCGCGTCAAGAGTGCATCGACCGGCTGCAGGAAGAGATGCGTCGAGCCCTCGAGGAAAACTCCCTCGGCGACACCATGAACGACGTCCAACTGCTCAAGCAGCGGCTTTGCTAGTTCGAGAGCCGCGTCATATCCCTCCAGAGAACAGGCGCAGCCATGTCGGAAATCATCGTGCGATAGGCGCCTGCCACGTTTCGTCATTGGTCAATCGATAGCGGGAATGGCGAAAATCGGCGAATCGCTCGTCAGGTTCGTCCCCGTTCATATCCCCGATAATCGCCCGCCCAATGGCCTCGCCAAGCGCTACCGGCACCGCATTGCCGATTTGCTTGTACATATCCGCAACATTCCCGCAGATACGCCAATCGTCGGGAAAGCCCTGAACGCGCTTGTACTCCTCCACCGAAAGCGGGCGATCTTCCGTAGGATGGCACAGATCCGTCGCCGGCATCGTCGGAGAGGTGACCAGCGTCGGAGACGGACGATCGAATCGTATGCGCCGATAGAATCCCGTCTTGCCACCCGACAGCTCAAAGGCCTTCCCCATAGCATCGCGCTGCACAGCCACGGGCAGATCTTTCCAATACTCCCCCTCTTTGAGCATTCTAAAGTACTTGAGGCGCTTCTCGGGGAAATCAGTGTGCTGCATGGGACGCGCCTTCAAATCCCCCACGGCCTCGCCGAACGTTTTCCACGGCGGAAGTCCGTGCCGCCCATCGCACTCGTGAGTGGGCGTCAAATAAGGGGCTTTGCTTTCCCCCCGCTTTCCGATAAGCACAACGCGTTCCCGAATCTGAGGCGCACCAAAATTCGCAGCGTTATACAAATTGAAGCTCACGGAATACCCCGCCTCCTCCAATTTGCGAAGAATCACATGCAGCGCGCCCCCTTTGACCGGCTGCCCGTGTCGCTCAACAGCATAGGGTGCCGAAAGAAGCCCGCGTACATTTTCTATTACCAGGTACGTAGGTTTTATTTCTGAAGCCAGCTCAAGGTACTTCAGGAACACATTGCCCCGCGCGTCGTCAAACGCACGTCGAGCACCCGCCGTGCTGAAAGCCTGGCAGGGAGGGCCGCCGAACATGACATCGACCTTCGCATCCGATTCCAAACCGGCCATCCGAAGGATCTCCGTTGCCGAGTACTGGTTGATGTCGCCGATCAGGGCGCCTTGCGGTCGCATTGCCTGAATGGTCATCCTGCATTTGCGATCGTTTTCGCAATAGAGAAGCGGCTCAATGCCCGCAGCTTCCATGCCCAGGTCAAGGCCGAGCGCCCCCGAAAAGAAGCTGAGCGCCACTATTCCCGGCTTTTCACTCATCAAGCACCCATGATCCTTAGGCTCTGGGACGAGATTGTTGTCCCGCATGTAGTCCCGCAGCGCTTCTTCGCGAAGGACCCATTTGTTGCCGACTTTTTGGGCTGGCAGTTTTTCCTCTCGGATGAGCCGCGTCACCGTCTGCTTGGTAACGCCGATTGAATCCGCTGCGTCATCTACCGAAAGAAGACTTTCCTGCTTCTCCGAAACCATCTATCTCAACATTCTTTCTATTTGGAAAATTTTTCAGACCATATTATCACAGAGAGCTCTAGCGTAGCCAGGGAGACGGCGGCTGGACGAAAGCGCTCGCTCTACTCCCACAGTTTGCCAACGACCGTAGCAAGAGTCCGACAACCACACACCAGCCAGCGTACCATGAGGAAAACTCTCCCCAAGGAGCGAGGAGCGCGCCATGATCACCCGTCTCACCTTCGATCAGATCAGCACCGCCGTGCACGACGCCTACGAAGCCTGCAAGGACATCAAGGGCGGCCAAAATGCCCACTACATTCCCTATCTCGCCAACGTGAATTCCGACCTGTTCGGCATCAGTCTGTGCCTGCCGGACGGCCGGCTCATCTCTGTGGGCGACACCGACTACCGCTTCGGCATTGAATCGGTCTCGAAAGTGCACACGGCTATTCTGGCACTGGAACAGCACGGCGCGCAGGCGATCCTCGACGACATCGGCGCCGATGCCACGGGGCTGCCGTTCAACTCCATCTTCGCCATCCTGCTGGAAAACGACCGACCCTCCACGCCGCTCGTGAACGCCGGCGCCATCGCGGCCTGTTCGCTCGTCAAGCCCCACGGCGATGCCGATGGGAAATGGAAGGCCATCTTCGACAACATGACCGCTCTTTTGGGAAGCAAGCCCCAACTCATCGACGAGCTGTACCATTCCGAATCCGCCACGAACTTCGACAACCGCTCCATCACGTGGCTGCTGCAAGAGTACGGCCGCATGTACGATGATCCGGAGATGTCGCTCGACCTGTACACGCGCCAGTGCTCACTGGGCGTGACGGCCGAGCAGCTGGCCATCTCGGCGGCCACCATCGCCGACGACGGCGTGAACCCCCTCACGAAGAAGCGCGTGTTCGGCGCAGCGCTCACTTCCAAGGTAGTCGCGCTTATGAGCGCCGTCGGTTTCTACGAGCACTCGGGCGACTGGCTGTACGCCACGGGGCTGCCCGCGAAAACCGGCGTGGGCGGTGCCGTCATCGGCGTCATGCCCGGCCTGTTCGGCGTGTGCGCCTTCGCGCCGCCGCTCGATGACGCGGGCAATTCCGTGAAGGCCCAGGCGGCGCTCAAGCACCTGATGAAGAGCCTGAATCTGAACGTCTTCTCCAACACCCACTTCGATCTCGTTGAGGAGTAGGCGACAGCACGCATCCGACGCAATACAAACGAAGAGGATTCTCAAGCCGGTCAAAGCCCGCTCTCTCAGCGGCCTTGGGTCGGGTACAATTCCTGGAAACCCCAGGATCGTACGGAACGGATGCGGAAAGGACGAGCCGTGGCAATCGACCAAACGGAACGCGATATCAAGCAACTGCGTCAGTGGATCGACGAGTGCGCGCCGGGCCGCATGGTGTTCTTCGGCGGTGCCGGCGTATCCACGGAAAGCGGCATCCCCGACTTCCGCAGCGCCGACGGGCTCTACGCCCAGCGCTACCCCTACCCGCCCGAGACCATGGTATCCCGCAGCTTCTTCGACGCCCACCCCCGCGAGTTCTTCGACTTCTACTGCGACCGCATGCTGGCCCTGAACGCCGAGCCCAACGCTGCCCATCGCAAGCTAGCCGAGCTGGAGCGGAAGGGAGCGCTTTCAGCTGTCGTGACCCAGAACATCGACGGACTGCACCAGAAGGCCGGCAGCCTAAACGTGCTGGAGCTGCACGGCAGCGTGTGGCGCAACTTCTGCATGGGCTGCGGCGCCTCGTGCACTGTAGAGGAGCTGCTGGCCCTGCGCGAGCAGAGTCCCGACGGCGTGCCGCGTTGCGCGCACTGCGGCGCCATCGTGAAGCCGGACGTGGTGCTGTACGAGGAGCCGTTGGACGACGCCACCGTGACGGCGGCCGTGCGCGCCATAACCAGCGCCGACCTGCTCGTGATCGCCGGCACAAGTCTGGCGGTGTACCCAGCCGCAGGTCTTATCGACTACTTCAGCGGCGATCACTTGGCCATCATCAACCGCACCCCCACCCCGCGCGACGCCCACGCCGACCTCTGCATCGCCACCAACGTCGGCGAAGTGCTCGGGTACTAGCGATATCCCCCGCTACATCTGCACCGACATGCCGCTTTATTTACAGAAGCGGAAGAATACCCTCTTCGAGACGTTTTCTCAGAAGGCGCTTGTGCTCCTCGCGCATTGACTCCGATAGGAGCACGACACCGTAGGCCTCCTCGGGCACGCTGTCGATGAGCGTGTCGATGGCCTCCATATCCACGGCTGCCGCAAAGCACTTAATGTCGGCGAGCACGTCGCCGAGCAAAATGACCTCCCCATCCGACGGCGCAGAACCGAAGCCGGCATCGTCGTCGGAAAGGGCGTTCTTGATCTCCTTGAACTCGAAGAGCCGCGCGTTCGGGAAGGTGAAGTCGCGGCAGGCACAGACGATCTTCCCGGCACGGTATCCCAGCATCGTCTCGTGAACGGGAATGCCCAAAAGCTCGTAGATATGCGAACCCAGATACTCGGAAACCGGGCTTGAAGTATACGATGGCAGGTGCTTGCCCGCCAAATCACGCGTCGTGCGCGGATACTTGGCAATCCAGGGCTCCCCTTCGATGAGAATGCCCTCCTTCTGTCCCGCGCGTCCTCCATAGAAAAGGCCGCTCGGGGCACAATCGCGCAGATCAGCGATCTCAACCATGAAACGACCTCCTTCAATTCGCGCAAAACGGTTCAGCCATTGCAGCATGGCCCACGACGGTGATCCTAAAGACGCGATACGGCAAAACAAGATGGCCGGAAATGCTTTTATAACGCCCACTGCCCGCAATAGCGCTACAATGCATTCCAGCTTTTAACCCCTTTGAAGGGAATGGCCATGCCTAACGTCATCATCAGCGCGGACAGCACGTGCGATTTGTCGCCGGAGCAGCGGGAGCGCCACCAGGTTCGCAGCTTCCCGTTCCATATTGAGTTTCGCGGGCGCGACCATTTGGACAACATCGACATCACGCCCCAGGTGCTGTTCGACGGCTTCTACGAGGACAAGTCGCTGCCCCAAACCGGCGCCTGCTCGCCGGAGGCCTACCGGCAACACTTTGCCGAGCTTGTGGCCGACGGCTCGCAGGTGATCCACTTCAACCTGGGAAGCGCGCTCTCCTCCGCCTACGAGAACGCGAACGCAGCGGCGGCTGATATGGAGGGCGTCTACGTCATCGACGGCAAGAGCCTCTCAACCGGCATCGGCCTACAGGTGCTCGCGGCCTGCCGCATGCGCGACGCCGGCATGAGCGCCGCCGACATCGCCCGCGAGGCGGCTGAGCTGCACAGTCGATCCCATGCCTCGTTTGTGCTGGACACCATGGAATTCCTCGCCGCCGGCGGCCGGTGCCCCACGCTGGTGGCCTACCTGGGCGGCAAGCTCAGCTGCCGGCCGGGCATCCTCGTGGACAACCAGAGCGGCGCCATGAAGGTGGGCAAGCTCTACCGCGGCAAGCAGGAGAAAGTGCTCGAGCGCTACGTGAGCGACACCCTGGCGCGCTACCCCGACATCGTAAAGGACGAGATCTTCATCACCCACTCCGGCGTGAGCGACGAGATTGCCGACGCCGTGCGCCGCATGCTGGAAGAGCGCGGCTTCCAAAACATCTACACCACCACGGCCAGCTGCACCATCTCCAGCCACTGCGGGCCCGGCACCCTCGGCATCCTGTTCATGACCGAAACACCGAGCGCGTGAAAGCAGGAGGTCGCCATGCGCGCATTCATCGCTTTAGAACTACCCACGGACTTCGCCGATGACGTGGCGGCCATGGCGCGGCGGCTCAGCGCCTCGCTAGACGGGCGCTTTCTCGACCGAAGCACCTACCATCTGACGCTGGCCTTTCTCGGCGACATCGACGACGCGGAGGCGAGTCGGGCCATGGACGCTCTTGATGCAGCTTGCGCTGGCTCGGCCTCTGCTCTGCTTGCGTCCGACAGTCTGGGAAAGTTTGGGCGCCCGGCCGACGCGACCCTCTGGCTCGGCATCGCACCCGATCCGGCTCTCGCGACCCTAGCCGAGCGCGTCCGCGAAGAGCTTGCCGCCCGCGACGTCCCCTTCGACCCGAAGCCCTTCCGCCCGCACATCACTCTGGGTCGCCGCGTGCACATTCCGAAAAAGCCCCTGCCTCTTCTCGCCTTTCCCCTGCCCGCGCAGGCCCAAACCGTCACGCTGTTCAAGAGCACCCTCTCCCGCGACGGCGCCGAGTACAAGCCTCTTTACACGGTGGAGCTAGCGGAGCCCAACCTTTAAACCCGAGAGAAGCTGGCATAGTAGGGTCGCACAATCTCCGAAGCCGATCCCATCTCAACCGGCTATGTGCTGTCGCCGTAGCGTTTACGCCAAATTCCCTTGACCTGAAGTTGACTCCAAGTTATAGGCTGGGGGAAACACCTTCTCTCGCGAAAGGACGTACCCTATGGCTACTTCGCTGGTTGCCTACTTCTCCGCATCGGGAACGACGGCCCGCGTGGCAGAGACGCTTGCCAGCGCCGCATCCGCCGACCTGTTCGAAATCGCTCCCGCCAACCCCTACACCGCCGCCGATCTGGACTGGACCGACCGCTCGAGCCGCAGCACCAAGGAAATGAACGACGAGGCCCGCCGTCCGGCATTAGCAGTCGACGCACCGCCGCTGGACGGCTACGATACCATCTTCGTCGGCTTCCCCATCTGGTGGTACGTGGAACCGCGCATCATCGACACGTTCCTCGAATCCGCCGACTTCGCCGGCAAGACCATCGTTCCCTTCGCCACCAGCGGAGGCAGTGGCCTTGGGAAGGCCCCCGAGCGCATGGCCTCCCTGCCGCCCGGCGCCACCGTGCTGCCCGGCAAGCTCCTCAACGGCAGCCCAAGCGAAACCGCGCTGCGCACCTGGGTTGAGAACTTGTAGAACTATCCCAACCAAACAATCCCAGAGCGCCTCGAGGGCACAAGACCCCCGAGGCGCTTATGATGTGCGGCAAAACTGCTCGAGCACGTCACTTCTCGCTACTGCTCAGCGCACCAGGCGATGAGGGCGTCGCGCAGGAAGGCCGTTGCGCCCTCGCCTGCCGCTTCGTCGTAGTAAGCCGTGAAGCGCTGGTCGGCCACATAGCCCTCGGCCAGAGCCGCGTGGGCCGCTGGCGAATAGGCTCCCTCGCCCCAGTGCATTTGCAGCCAGCGAGCGTGCATGGCACACAACTTCCGAGCCGCCTCTCCCGTCGGGTCGCCCGTCGCCTTCGCCGCAGTCAGTTGCTCGAGGATAGCAGCTTCCAAAGCCTTGGCATCGCTCCATTCCTCCTGGGACATGCCGGCCATGCGCTCGTTGGCGGCGTCCATGGCAGCGTCACCGTAAGCCTGCCGCACTTCGGCGCCGTAGCGCTCTTCGTTCTCGGCGATAGCCCGGGCCTTCATCCCTTCGAACCGCTCTTCATCAGTCATAGTGCATCTTCCTTCCAGGGACGCGATGGTCTTCTCCACCGTTCCCACCAGGGTCTCCAATTCCTTTTGCCGCGCGCGCAATGTGGCAAGATGATTGACGAGCACCCCGTGAAAGTCGAAATCGCCGTTGTCGAGGGCCACGCGAATGTCGCCCAAGGAAAGTCCGCAGGATCGCAGCAGCAGAATCTGCTGCAACCGCTCAACATCTGCCGCGCCGTAACAGCGATAGCCGCTGGCCGTGCGCTCGGGATGCAGCAGCCCCTCGTCCTCGTAATGGTGCAGCGCCCGCACCGTCACGCCGGCCAGCTTCGCCAGCGAACCCACGGTGTACGAGGCTTCTTCTGCTTGCGTCTTTGGCGTCTTTCGCATGCTTGGCATTTTGGCCGCTACCGCTTTTGCCTTTGCTGCCACGTTCGCTTCTCCTTCACTCCCAGCACCTTCGCCTCCACTTCTTCGCAAGATCGCTCATCTCGCCTTGCCGAAACCAGCATAAACCCTCACGCTCCGTAAGGGTCAAGGGCTTTCGAAAGATTTTGCAGCCACAAATTGACGGTTCTTTCTGAACAACCGTGATTTTGAGGCTAGAAAAGACCCACTTTCTCGCAAAAGGGCAAAAAGACAGCCCCAAATCGACGGTTCTTCCGTAAATACCGTCGATTCGAGGCTTAAAATTTCCGGGCACTCCTCTTGCGCCACGGCTCAACGCCACTCTCGCTCAGCGTTGCTTCCGCTCGGCGCTACTTCTTCAGCAGCTTCTGGCAGAGCACGGTGAAGGCGCAGATGCCCAGAGCGAAGATGCCCACGGTGAGCACGACCTCGGGAACCGTCGGCGCGTAGACGCCCATCAGCGTCCACACGTCGGCCGCGCCTCCCACCTGTGCCGCCGCCGTACCCAAGGTGATGCCGTTGGCACCCACGATGTTGGGCACGGCGAAGCCAGTGAACATGAGCCAGCAGCGCTTGCAGAACACGCCAGCCACCACGAGCACCGAAGCCACGCCGACCACCTTCATGTTGCGGCGGTTCTTCGCAAACACCAGCAGGCAGAAGGGAATGACCAGGCCGCAGATCACCTCGAACCAGAAGAACGGGGCCGTGCCGCCGAACAACAGGGTATCGATCACGGCCATGCCGCCCTCGGTGCCGTTGTAGGCCGTCGTCAGAATCTCGCAGCCGATGAAGTACGCGTCCACGGCGATGCAGGTGCACAGAAGCCCGGCCAAGCTTGCGAGGAGCTCGTCGGTCGTCCCGAACACACCGCGAGAGCGCAGGCCGAGCAAGGCCAGCACCAGAAGCGCCAAGCCGGAATCGAGCGCGGAAGCCACGAAGATCGGCGCCAGAATGGCGGTGTGCCACGCCTCGCGAGCCACTTCAAGACCGAAAATCCAAGCGGTTACGGAGTGCACGAGGATAGCCACCGGCAGAGCGAAGCGCGACACCACGGCCACCTTGGAAGGGTCGGCTTTGCTCGAGGTCATGAAGTACAGGTACACCAGGTTGATCACCAGGTAGCCCGTGATCACGATCATGTCCCAGGCCAAAGGCGACATGAAGTTCAGCCCCGTGAACATACGCCAGATGCGCTGGATGCCGCCGAGATCCACGAGCACGCAGATGCCGGCGCAGCAGATGCACACGAGCGACAGAATGACGGCGGGCAGGGCCACGGCCTTGTACTTCTTAATGCCGAAGATAGAGGCCGACGAGGCCACGATAAGGCCACCGGCGGACAGGCCCACGAAGAACATGAAGCAGGTGAGGTACAAACCCCAGCTCGTAGAGTTGTTCATGCCCGTAATGCCGAGGCCGAACATCAGCTGGTACACGTACACGCCAATGCCCACGAGGGCGATGGCGCCCGAGCCCACCACGAGCGGGTTTTTCATCAAAGAAGTCATAACTCGCCTCCCCTAGCGAACGTAAAAGACTTGCGGGCGCGTGCCCTTCTCTTCCAACAGCACCTCGGCGCTCTGCTCGCGACGCAGGCGCGACACGGCGGAATCCGGGTCGTCCAAATCGCCGAAGATGCGGGCATCGGCCGGGCAGCAGCGCACGCACATGGGCTCGTCGCCCTCGTCGGTGCGCTCCTTGCACAGAGTGCACTTCTCCATCACGCCGCGGCCGCGCTCGGGTACGCGGGCGTCTCCATAGGAAGCGCCGGTCGCGCGCACCGGCTCGTTCCAGTTGAACGTACGGGCGCTGTAGGGGCAGGCGGCCATGCACATGCGGCAGCCGATGCACTTGTCGTAGTCGATTTCCACGCGGCCCTTATCGTCCTTATAAGTGGCACCCGTGGGGCACACGCGCTCGCACGCCGGGTTCTCGCAGTGCTGGCATGCCAGCGGCAGATACGTGCGCGAAAGGTTCGGATAGGTGCCCTCGGCGCTATCGAAGCGCTCGCACCCCTCGGTGAGCACGCGGTTCCACAGCATGCCGTCGGGCACGTTGTTCTGCATCTTGCACGCCACGGCGCAGGTATTGCAGCCGATGCAACGGCGCAGGTTAATGCCAATAGCAAGCTTCGTCATGGCTATTCACCAACCTTCTTGATCTCGATGAGCGTGTCGTTGAAGGGAATCATGGGGCCGAAGGGCATCACATAGCCGCGCTCGTTTAGCTGGTCATTGGAGACAGACTGCATAATGGTGCCGTCCAAATACTGGCGGTAGGTGCTCTCCACCATGAAGGCGCTATCGGGACGCACGGCCTCGTTCAGGTGCAGCACCGTGCGGAAGGAGCCGCGATCGTTGAAGACCTCCACCGCATCGCCGTCCTTCAGACCGCGGGCGGCGGCGTCCACGGGGTTCAGCTCGATGCAGGGCTCGGACACTTCCTGAATCCATTTCGCGCCGGAATAAGCCGAATGCACGCGGAAGCGGGAGCGGGCCTGATTGAACTGCAGCGGGTATTTCTCGCGCAGCGGGTTCTCCGGATAGGCCTCGCAAGGCGCCTCCCAAGCGGGGAAGGCCTGGCCGAACTCCAGCATGTTCTCGTAGTAAGGCTCTTGGCGGCCTGAGGGGGTGGTGTATTCGAAACCGATTTCCGGCACTCGGAGCTCCTCCGACCCAATCAGTCGCTGGGCGCCGTTGTGCTCCTTCAAAGTCTCCAGCGTAAAGCCAGCCATCTGGGGATCGTCGCTCGACAGGAGCGCCCGGGCGTACTCTTCGCCATCGGCCGGGAACAAATCGCCCAGCCCCATGGCCTCGGCGATGCCCTTCTCGATGTAGAAGTCCGACTTGCTCTCGAACAGCGGATCGAGCACCTTCAAATTGGCCAAGATATGAGCGTTGGCGCACTTTACGCCGCCCACCTCATCAGCACACTCGAATTTGCTGCACACCGGCAGGACCAGATCAACGAAGTCGGCCACTGAGCTGTGATAGATATCGGCCAAGGCCACGAAGTCCAGGGAATCAATCCATTCCAAAGTCTTATTCCAGTTCGCAGCCTTCTGAGTGGGAATATCGCCGAAGAACATCGCGCCGTGAACGGCGTTGTCCTTCACCACATCGAAGAAGCCCTGAGTGCTCACCGGCGCCATGCCCTCGGGCAGCACCCAAGCGCCCAGCGCCGCCTCGTAGGGGGTCACATGGTAGCCGTAGATGCCGCAACCCGTGCCGCGCTTGCCGTAGTTCCCCGTCAACGAGGCAATGAGCGCGTAGCAGTGGCCGGCCACATCGTTGTTATAGAACTTGTCTATACCGCCGACGCTGTTGCAAATAATGGAGGGGCCCTTCGCGTACTGGGTAGCCACGTCGACTATAACCTCAACCGGAACATCGCAGGTCGCGGAAGCCCATTCCAGCGTATAGGGCTCCATGTCCTTCCGCAAGCGCGTGAACTGAGTAACGTAGCGCTTGCCGTTCGCAGTGAACTCGCCTTCCAATGCCGGAGTCGCACCCTCGGTGGTGTGGGGCACCGCCGCGTTCGTCGCTTCGTCCCACATATAGAAAGTCTTCACTTCCACCGGTTCGCCGGTTTCCGGATCCACCGCTTCGGCCACATCGGCCAGGCAGAGTCCCGTTTCGGGATCAATCAAGAACGGCAGCGCGGTGTGAGCCAGCACATGCTCGCGGTCGTACAGCTCTTCATCCAAGATGTACTTAGTCATGCCGAGGAAGAACGCCGGATCGGTACCAGCGCGCAGGCCAACCCACTGATCCGCCTTGCTGGCCGTCGGACTAAAACGCGGATCGAGGCAAATGATCTTCGTACCCGCTTCCTGGGCATTCATCATGGCGCGAGCCCAAGTCAAGCTCGTCTCAACCAGATTGCAATTTGCCATCAGCACCACCGCAGCCTCATCCCACTGCCAGATGGTGTTTTGAGCGAACAGACCGATCCATGGAGAAAATGCCTGAAACTGGCCGTTGCCCTGACCTAAATCATACCCATTCATGCTGCTCGTCTGAGCTCCCAGCACGCTCGGCAGCAGCGGTGGGAAGCGCTGGGAGGCCTCCGTGGAGAACTGGATCCACAGCGCCTCCTTGCCATACTTGTCCTGAATGGCCTTGAAATTCTCGGCGATCATTTGGAAGGCCTCGTCCCAGCTGATAGCCTCGAACTCGCCGCTTCCGCGCTCGCCCACGCGCTTCATGGGACGCTGGATGCGGGCGTCGCCGTAAATGTTCTGCACTTCGGAGATGCCCTTCAGGCATACGTTTCGGAAGCGCTTGTCCTCGTTTTCGCGCGGCTGGATCATGGCCAAACGCCCGTCGCGCACGGTGCACTGCAACATGCAGTTGCACAGGCAGTGCTCGTTGTGGTACGTAAAGCCCAGCGTTTCATTGGCCGTCGGCTCGGCCTGAGCCGCGCTGGCAGCGATGCCCGTCAGGCTCGCCCCCGCAAAGCCAGCTGCGCCGACGGCCGCGGCGGCCTTCAAAAAACCGCGACGGCTCAGCGCAGTGCCCCTCGGTTTCTGCTCCATGGTGTCCTCCTGCTCTCTCGATTTCGGTCGGCGCCCTCGGCCGGCATTCCCTAGCCGCCGATCTGCGGCCGATACCCTCGATTCCGCTCCGACCCCTCGTCGGAATCGGTCTCTGAGGCGCAGTCTACGAAGCGTCAACAAGAAAAGCACTGCCCATTCGCGCAATCCCGTGGCTTACGCCCCACTTTCTGAAAAGTGGGCATTAACGCAGAACTCCTGCCACGCCCAAAACCGCTAAGATAGACGGCACAGAAACTGGCGAGTTGCGCCGTGACAAGGAGGGACGATGGCGGACAAGAAGAGCGACCTGCGCGTCGTGCGCACGCGCAATGCCCTGCGCGTGGCCTTCGAGGAGCTTATCGCCGAGACGACCCTCGACAAGATCACCGTGAAGGCCCTCACCGACCGGGCCGGCATCAACCGCAAGACTTTCTACTTGCACTACGAGACCATCGAGGCCTTCTACGACGAAATCATGAACGGCATCATGGACGAGTTCTTCGAGTACTACGAGAAAACGCCGGACGACCCTTGGGATATGGACGGTCACGCCCAGCGCTTCTTCCGCTACCTAGCCGCTCAGCCTCCCATGATCGAGCAGCTGGTGTGCTCGCCGAGCTTCTACGATTTCGGAGAGCGCATCTATGCCACCCAGATGAACCGTTACCGAGCCTTTGCCGACGAGCTGTTCTGGCGCGAGGGCATCACGCCCGAAAGCGAGGAGCTCATTTGCGCGCTTATTCGCAACATGGCCCTGGAATGCTACCGCCAATGGGTGCGCGCGGGAAAGGTCGTTCCCATGGAAGAGGCGGCCCAGATTCTCGGCTCCATGACATTGCACAGCGTCGAGCACCTCATGAGCCCCCGGCCCGAGAGCGATTAGAACAGCGACATTTGGTCGGGATCGGCGGGGCGCTTGGTCGGAGCGGGCTCTTCCTGCGATTCCAGGGGCACGGGCACGTGACGGGCGAGCAGGTCGCGAGCGTCGGTGGAACGATCCAGCCACGCCAAGGCTTCCGGCGCCGTCAGCGAGAGGGGCATGCGGCTGTGCACGTGTCCCACCACGGCGTCGGGCTCGCAGGTGACCAGCACGAAGCGGTCGCCCAAACGCAGTCCCGCCAGCAGTAGTGCCGTACCGCCCGCATTCGAGAACCGATACTGCGACTTGCGGCCGCGAGGACGCCGAGAAGCGGACGCCGCTGGATTGCCGTCCAATCCCAGAATGCCCTGTTCCACATCGGCCACTGCTCCGCGCGTCAGCTCGGCAGGATCACTAGCTCCAAACGGCGCATCCTCGACCAACGCCGCCCCCGCGCCAACTGATGCAGCGTTTTCGACATTCCGCGTTTCGTAAAAGGCCCGAACGGGTACGATGCAACGGCCGCCTTCGACGGCGTCGCTCCACAGGCCCGACCCCGATAGCGCCGATTCGATGCGCGCGTTGAACACGAGCCCGCGCTTCCAGGAAACGTCGACGCCCCATAGCAGGTCGACCCGCGCAAGGTCGCCCTCCTCCATCACGATCCCCGAGCTCTCCGCGCCCGGATAGCAATCGAGGGCGTCGAAGGGCACGTCCACCGGCCGGCCGAACGCTGGAGGCACCACCGTTGCCGCCCCCGCGCCACTCGCCAGCGCTCGCCGTACGGCCCGCAGCCAATCGAGCACCGCATCGGCCTCTTCCCCGCTCACCATCTCAAACCGATGACACACCGCCGCTCCTCCCAGATGATCGCTTCTGTCCTACACGCCCCAAGCTCACAGCTGAACAAAGCCTATCCGGAAGATACTGTTTTGCAATATGCGTGAGCTTGATCTGCAGAACCCGTGCTGTAGCGAAATCTATTAAATATAGACAGGCCGTAGAAATATACCAAGTATAGTAAATATAGCAAATCTATTTTTCGGACGAAGTATAGCAAATATAATTCTCAAGCGAAGTATAGCGAACGCAACCCATCGGGCTGCGCGTGAGAAAGCGAGGGCGTCATGGCCGCCGATGTTCTGTTCTTGGAATACCCGAAGTGCTCCACCTGCCAGAAGGCTAAGAAGTGGCTGGACGCGCACGGCGTGGCCTACGCCGACCGACACATCGTGGAGGACAATCCCACCGCCGAAGAACTGCGCGCGTGGCACGAGCGGAGCGGGCTGCCCCTCAAGCGTTTCTTCAACACGAGCGGCATGCTCTACCGCGAGATGGAGCTATCGAAGAAGCTGCCCGAGATGTCCGAAGACGAGCAGTACGCCCTGCTCGCCACCAACGGCATGCTCGTGAAGCGCCCTCTGCTCGTCACCGCCGACACCGTCGTCCCCGGCTTCAAGGAAGCCGCCTGGGAAGAGGCACTGGGAGCCTAAGGAAGACTCGCGCTTCAGAAGATCGCACGGCTCTCTCGAATCTGGAATCGCGCTCCAGATTCGAGAGGCTTTAACAAACCAAGCACCAATGTCGAAAGTTGTCACAAAGACGACAAAAGCCGCCCGGGAAACCGGACGGCTGAGAAGGAGCGGGCGCAGGGAGGGAGGCGCCCACACGGGATTGTTTGGAGGTCGGCGGACCGAAGTTCCGGAAGCCCATCGCAGACCGAAGAGTTTCCGGAACCTCGTGGCCCTCTAATGGCTAGGAGGTGGCCGATTGCGGAAGACCCGCCGACTCTTCGCCGTCTTCCAACTGCTGGCATACCGCCAGCGCTTCGGCGTAGTCGGCCTGGTAGGCCTGCACCTCGGCAGACAAAGCGGCGAGCGAGTCCGCCGGCAGCAGGGCCACACGGGCCTCTTCCACTGTGTCGAAGGGACTCGCCTCCAGCGCTTGGGCCAGGGCATGCTCGGCGTTCTGGGCCGGCCCCACCTTCAAACCGCGCTGGGTGCCAGCGGCCATCAGTGCAAGGCGCAAGTCGCCCAAGTGCGCCGCCTTCTCGGCAGCATCTCCCCCGGCGGCCTCCGATCGGGCCAGAGCCGCTTCGACCTCACGCACGAAAGCCTCGGCCCGGACGAGCTCGGCCGCCCGGTAGGCCGCCGCCTTCGCCAGGCCGTCCACCTCGGCAGCGGAGCGGGCGCGCGCCAAGGCCGCGCCCTTCTCTTCCATCGCCGGCAGCTGGGCGTACAGGCGCTCTAGCCGCCCGAACGCCTGCTCCGCGTCAACCGCTTCCACGACTTCCGCAGCTTCCACAGCCTCCGCAGCTTCCACCGACATCGCCACCGCCCCCGGAGCAGCCGCCGCAACAGCGACTGCCCCGATTTTCGCAGCTTCCGCAGACACTAGATCTCCTGGTACACGCCGGCCAGCTGCTCGCCAAGGCACTTGCCCTGCACGAGGCAGCGCCCGTGGCTGTTGCCCTGGATGTTGATCGGGTAGTCCACGGCGTAGATGTCGCCGGCGCAGTTGCCGATGGCGTACAGCCCGGGGATGGGCTCGTCGTTCTCGTTCAGCACCTCGAAGTTGTCCGAGATGTGGATGCCGCCGCACACGGCGAGCAGACCCGGCGCCACCATGCACGCGGTGAAGGGGCCCTCCTCCACGGGGAACAGGAAGTGGTTCTCCTTATAGAAGTCCTTGTCCTCGCCTTCCTTGCACAGCTTGTTGTAGCGCTCCACGGTCGCCTTCAGCTCGGCCGGATCCACCTCGATCAGCTCGGCCAGCTCCTCCAGGGTGTCGGCGCGCTTGTAGTAGTCCGGCGTCTCCGCGATGCCGTTCTCGACGGTCTTAGTGTGACCGTCCACGGCCACCTGGTAGTCGGAGCCGTAGGGGCGGAAGGTGTCCCAGAACATGCCGCCGCCGTGCTCCAGCGAGCTCTTCAGGTCGTTCTGCCAGTTGGCGTCGAAGATGGACCAGGCGTGATCGGAACCGCCGTTGTACATCACGCCGAGGCACTTGCCCTGTACCCAGGTGGCCTCGTTCATGAAGCGCTTGCCGTCGGGGTTCACGAACAGGAAGGGCCCGTGGAACACGGCCGCAGCCTGGGGATGCATCATGGTCGGCCAGGGGCCTTCCTGGAAGGCGCCCCCGGCCCACGCCGCCATGTTGTGGCCATCGCCCACGTTGCCCTGGTCGGAGCACAGGCGGGTGAACACGCGGTTGGCCACCGGCGCGAACGCATCGATGTACTCGTCGTTGTAGCTGATGTCGCCCGTGGCCAAAACGACGCCTTTGGAAGCGTTGTACTGCACGTACTCGCCGGACTTGTTCTGGCAGATGGCGCCGGTCACCTTCCCGGACTCGTCCTGCACCAGCTGCACAGCGGGCATCTCGTAGACGAACTCGGCGCCGGCCTTCAGGGCCTCGGCCTCGAACATGTACTCGACGAAATCGGCCATGGTGTGCTCTTCGAAGATGGGGCCGCCGGACATGAAGTGGTAGCAGGCGATCTCCGGGTGCACCGTGGAGTTGGAGCCCACGGTGACCATGCAGTTGGCGCCATTGGCCTCGGCCATGTCGAGGAACCAGTTCATGCAGCGCTCGGACTCGCGGAACCACTTGCCCACGAGCGACTCGCGGCAGCGGTTGCCGCAGGTGGAGACCCAGCGCTCCATCTCCAGGGACTTGTCGAACTTCAGGCCCAGGTCGTCCAGGGCGCGCGAGGCGATAGCGCCGGTGCCGCCCACGCCATGGCCATTGAGCACGGCGTCCTTCTCCACGAGGATGGTCTTGGCGCCGTTCTGGGCCGCGGACAGCGCGCAGCAGCTGCCGGAGTAGCCGCCGCCGATGACGAGCACCTCGGTGTCGACGGTCTGGGAGATCTGGTCGGCCGCGATGGGCTCGGGCTTCACTTCCCAGGTGTGCTTGGCAGCCTCACCCGTCTCGGCCAGGCCGGCCTCAGCCTTGGTGGCCTCGGTCTGCGGCGCGCATCCGGCCAGGCCGAGTGCGGCCACACCGGCGGCACTGAAAGCAGCGCCCTTGAGCAAGTTGCGACGAGAAATTCCAGTCATGTTTTCCCTCCATAGTCTCGGTGACTGAACGGTTCCGAACCTTCCGCGGCAGCTGCCCGGGCCCTTCGCCCGAGCCGTCCGCGGGAAGTTGGAACCGACGCCCCGGCCCTCTCATTGGCGGAACGCGAGAAGCACTATGCCCCCTTCTGCCGTTCCGCGTAAGCCACTAAATTGGGTAAATTCACAGCAACGGGAACCCGAAACGTGGCGCGGCATCACGCTTTTGAGGCGGACATATTTTGGGTTGTTTTTGAGAAACCCCAGTTCACAGCCGATCGTCACCGCAAACTTGTTGGGCGCTCCACCTCTCGCCACCGGTTGCGGCTGCTAAAATGCAGCGGGGAGGAAGGATGCCACATGCAACGCGCCAAAAGGCTTTTGGAAGGTCTGCGAATACACCACCTCGGTTTCGGCTTTTTCTGGACCGTCACCTTCATTGTGCTCGCAGGGTTCCAGGGCGCGGGCGCTATCGCCGACTATTGGCAGATCTACATTCTCACCGAACAGACGCTCATGCCCCTGGCCGTAGGAGCCCTGGGCACCCTGTGCGCCTTCCGTCGTTGCGAGCTTCCCCACTGGACGGCCTCGGCGGCGAGCTTCATGCTCAGCGGAGCCGCGCTTCTCTACTTCCTCGCATTCCATTTCGGCCAAGGCGACGGCGTGATCGCAGCTGCAGCAGGCATTCTCATGGGTGGCTCCTGCACCTTGTTCTTCCTGCTTTGGGAAATGTTCTACGTAACCGAAGGCCAGCAGCGCGCCCTCATCTGCATTCCCCTTTCGGCGGCCATGTCGGTGGGCCTCTACTTGCTCATTTGCCTCCTGCCCTCAATCGCTGTGGCTCTGACCGCCGTCTGCGTGCTGCCGTTTCTGGCGCTTCTTTGCCTTCAGAAGAGCCTCGCCGAGATTGAGGCCGACGTCACGGCGCCCCTCACGCGCCCTGCCCTAAGACGCGCCGTGGGCGACCTATGGCGGCCCGTGCTCTGCGTCAGTATCCTCGGGTTTTCGTGGAAGCTCATCGCTGGCATCGAGCCGGCCCAAAGCTCCGGCGGCGCCGCGGTGCTTGTCGGTTTCGCGGCGGCGGCCCTTTTGGTGGTGGCCCTCGAGCTGTTTCTCTCGAAGGGCTTCGACATCCTGCATATCTGCCAGGTGCTCTTCCCCGCGCTCACCGTCGTGTTCCTGCTGCCGTCGCTATTCGGGCAGCAGTACACGACGCTGCTCGTAGCGTTTCTCATGTTCGGCTTCGAAGTGGTGAACCTGCTGCTCATCATCACCTGCGCCGTGTACACCATTCGAAACGGGCTGCCCTCCTCGCCGCTGTACGCCCTGTGCATCGGGCCCGTCCTGCTTTCCATGGCCGTGGGCAGCGGGCTGGCCGAACTTCTGGGGCCGGCGCTTTCCGACGACCTCGCCCATTGGACGAACGTCATCCTGCTTTGCGTGGTGCTGCTGTCGGTCGCGCTCATTCTGGTCACGCGCGGAAAGGGACAGGCGCTGGCCTCCATGACCGATGCGGAACTGCTGAACCGCGGCACAACGTTACGGCGGGGACGGCGCGATGGCCGGCACGACCCCTCCTCGACCGAAAACGACGCAGCCCACGCCGAAAGCGAGCCACGCTCTTTGGATGCTGCCGCCAACGCAGAAGCCGGCCCGGCGCCCAGCGACGGCCCCTCCGAGCAACAGCGCCGCATCCACAGCTACCTTGAAGAGCGCGGCCTCTCCCCACGCGAGATCGAGGTGGCCGAGCTGCTCATGAAGGGCCACACCGTATCGGCCATCGCCGGCAAGCTCTTCATCTCGGAAAACACCACCCGCGGCCACGCCAAAGCATCTACAAGAAACTCGACATTCACTCCCGCCAGGAGTTGGTCGACCTAGACGACCAACTCACACGGGCGTAGCGCATGAAATGCTCTGATCAAGAAGACTCGGACGGTAACTGAATTCTAGCTCGTTCCGCAAGCGACGCATCAAGCCAAGCCCATCGGCGAAACCGCTCGAATCGCCGCCGCTCACATTGCGGAAAAGGCTTGGCTAACCTGCGCGGCCATTGTAGGCGTATCCGCCTGACCCTACTCCGGCAGCTTGCAGACGTCGACCCAAATGCTGCCAGGGGTGTACGCAGCCAGCTCGTCGAGGGTGAGGGCGATGGCGCTGTTGGAGCTGCCGCAGGCCGGGTACACCACGTCAAAGCGGCGCAGCGATTCGTCTAGGTACACGTCGCACCCCTCATTCACCGCGAAGGGGCACACGCCACCCACCGCGTGACCGATGCGTTCCTCAGCCTCTTCGGCGGGAAGCATACGGGGCTTGCATCCGAACTGGGCCTTGAACTTCGGATTCGCAATGCGAGCATCGCCCGCGCACACCACGAGCGCCACCCGGTCGCCCACGGCGAAGGACAGCGTCTTGGCAATACGCGCCGGTTCGCAGCCCACGGCCTGAGCCGCCAGCTCCACGGTTGCGCTGGATGTGGGGAATTCCATAACGTCCCCCTCGCGCCCGAATTCCGCAAAGTATGCCTTCACCTTGTCGATCGCCATCTCGCTTACCGCCTTTCGACACCATCTTCGACGTTGTGGAATAATAGCACGGCACACATCTCCGGGAAGCCCTGAGGAGGACTCATGATCTCGTTCGAGAACGACTATTCCACCGGTGCCCATCCGCGCATTCTTGAAGCGTTGGCGGCAACGAACTTGGAGCCGGCGCCGGGCTATGGCGGCGATCGTTTCTGCGAAAGCGCGGCGGCCCGCATCCGTACGGCCTGCGACGACGAGACCGCCGACGTGTTCTTCCTCATGGGCGGCACCCAGACCAACGCCGTGGTCATTTCGGCTCTGCTGGCCGGGCACGAAGGCGTGATTGCTGCCGATACGGGGCACATCGCCGTTCATGAAGCAGGCGCCATTGAACGGGCCACAAGGTGCTCACCGTGCCCGAATGCGACGGCAAGCTGCGCGCCGCCGACGTGAAAGCTTACCTGGAGGCCTTCTACGCCGATGCCAGCTACACTCACATGGTGTTCCCGGGCATGGTGTTCATCGCGCATCCCTCCGAGCTGGGCACGCTGTACTCCCTGGCCGAATTGGAGGAGCTCTCGGCACTCTGTCGCCGCTACCAGATTCCTCTGTACCTGGACGGCGCACGCCTCGCCTATGGCTTGGCCGCTCCCGACACCGATGTCACCCTGGCCGACATCGCGCGCCTCGCCGACGCCTTCTACATCGGCGGCACCAAATGCGGAGCGCTCTGCGGCGAGGCGGTCGTGTTCCCGCGCGGCGGCATGCCCCGGCACTTCCTCACCCACGCCAAGCAGCACGGCGCCCTGCTGGCCAAGGGGCGTCTGCTCGGCGTGCAGTTCGACACGCTGTTCACCAATAACTTGTACGGCGAAGTGGGACGTGTGGCCATCGCAGCCGCCGACGAGCTGCGCCGCATCCTGCGCGAGGCCGGGTGCACCTTCTTCCGCGAAAGCCCCACCAATCAACAGTTCGTGGTTCTGGAAAATGCCCAGGTCGAGGCGCTGGCCGAGCGCATCCGCTTCAGCACCTGGGAAAAGCTCGGGGACGGCCGCACCGTCATCCGCCTCGTCACCAGCTGGTCCACCACCCCCGACGACCTCGCGGCCCTGGAAGCGGCCCTGCACGAGGTGATGCAGTAGCTCACGACGCCTCTGCTTGCCGCCTCGATGCTCTCGCCGTCTCCACTTCGTGCACCCATGGCGAGCCCGCAGCCCGCTTAAGATCAGGCGGCCGGCGCATTCGAAGCATTCTTCACGAATCAGTTTCGAGTTGCGCTGGGCGAGGGTGTGCCGTCCCAATCCGTGGCATCATAGTCGCGCATTGTTCGTCGGGCCGCCAAGACGCATCGTGCGGCCAGTGCGAGAATAGAGGAACTCATGGACAAGTACATCTGCGACATATGCGGCTACATCTACGACCCAGCTGTGGGCGATCCCGACGGCGGCATCGCTGCGGGAACTGCCTTCGAAGACATCCCCGAAGACTGGGTTTGCCCCGTATGCGGCGTTGGCAAGGACGACTTCTCGCTGTACACGGAATAGCGCCGCACTTCCACCCCTGTCAAGCGCAAAGCCTCGCGACCGTTAAACGACTCAGCCATCGGAGCGCCGATCATCCAAGCACCTCAGCTGATCGGCGCTCCTTGCATTCAAGCGCCTTGCTTTCTGGCAAGTTTTCCAAAGTTTGCGACACGTTCGTGGCAAAGCAGGCTTCAGAAACTCTTTTCCAAAGGCAAATCCTGGTGTTTCGCCCTTTTTGCGCCTACTCTATGGGTTCGCAATGTCGAAACCCCCGAAAAACTTGCCTAAAACGTGCCCTCAAAATAACGCAGCTCTCTACACTTTGTTGCACCATCGTGATAAGATGCTGTCATCGATAACGAGCCAGTGCGAATCCTGCCAGCGCAGCCCATGATCGGAAGCCGTGCCCGACCTTCCGCATACCAGATTCGCAAGATCCTCTTCGCCCCGGGTGCAAGAGGAGTGTGCCATGACCCAGAAAAGCCTTTCTTCGGAAACCTGCCTCGGGTATCTTTCCGCTCTCCAAGTCCACGCTTTCTGCAGACGCCGCGGAATCGCCCTCGCCACAACACGCCACCGCCACTTTCCGTCAAAGGCAGCCAGTCGCGATCAGGCAAACGACCTCACCATCCGCACGTGCGACCCGTACTTGCCTGCCGGCATTCCAATGCCGCTCCACTGCGTTTCGTCAAGCACGTCAACTCCAAGATCCGCTGAATTCCGCAAGCCTCACCTCTGCAGACTCCCCCTTTCGGGAAACGCCCTGCAGCGCTGGAACGAGAGCATTCTTCTCTCCAGCCCCTCACTTGCTTTTATCCAAGAAGCCTCCCTGCGTTCTTTCGTGGACACCCTTGTTCTCGGATTCGAGCTATGTGGCACATACCAGCAGAAGACCCTGGCAACGTCGACCGTATATGGCACACAACCGCTTACGAGCGTGCGTAAAATTCGTGGGTTCCTCGAGCGCAATTCCCGTCTTTTTGGCGCCCAGCGAGCACGTGCCGCAGCTTCATATCTCGTCGACGGCTCCGCTTCTCCCCGCGAAACTCAAGCCGCGCTTCTCCTAGGACTGCCCGCATTCTACGGAGGATACGGGCTCGGCATGCCCTCCATGAACTACGAAATTTCCTGCACCCCCCAAGCCACCGCAATCTCCGGACGACGAACCCTTCGGTGCGATCTTTTCTGGCCCGAGGCCTCTATCGCCGTCGAATACCAGAGCCGGGAGTTCCACTCGGGCGACCTATGCCGCATTCGCGATTCGCGACGGACGAACGCCCTGCAAGCTATGGGCATCGCCGTCGTCGGACTGACCAACAACGAACTCGAAAGCGTTGAGGCCACGGATGTCATCGTGGAGACTGTCCGCAAAGCGCAAGGCGTCCGATTTCGCACGGCAGTCGGGAATTACCATGCCCGCAAGCTGAGATTGCGCCGACAGCTAGGGCTCCCCCTTTACCCCTATGAGACCTTTGCGCCTAGACCATACGAAGAATAGAGCGTCTGTGGGAAGAATATCGCAAGAATGCCGGCGACCCAGCTTCCGGAACAGCGCCGCCAGGCAGCCCAACGGGGCACCGCCAGCCAACACCAACGCAGTCGGGAAGGGTCGCCGCCGACCATCACCGCCGGCACCAGCGCAACGGGAGACGCCGGCGTCAATCCAGCCGACCAGCTTCCGAAGAGGCCCATCGGAAGGCATCGCCGCCTACTGCCCGAGATAGTCACCAGCGCATTAGCCCACGCTGCCATACCTGCTCATCGATACTTGCTGCAGCCCGAAAAATGGCAAGTTTTTTGAGGATTTCGACCTTATAGCTGGCCGTATTCCCTTGAAAAACCGAAGCTCGCTCCGGGAAGAGCCTAATGCTATCGTTTATCGACAGTTTACTAGGATAGCTTGATCTGCCATCGCCTTGTAACGTCGAAACCCTCGGAAAACTTGCCATAAAGAGAAGACCAAAATTGCACGCGGCCCCTCCAGAGCTTCGGGCGCAGCTCGCCAAACGGATGCGGCCAGCCGAGCGGGTGAGGCTCGCCAAGGAGGTGAGGCTCGCTAGGCGGATGCGGCCGAGCGGGTGAGGCTCGCTAGGCACATGCGACCAGCCGAGCGGGTGAGGCTCGCCAAGGGGTGCAGCTCGCTAAACGGATGCGGCTCGCTAGGCGGGCGCGACCAGCCGAGCGGGTGCGACTCGCTAAGCGGATGCGACCAGCCAAGCGGACGTCGGCAGGATACAAAGCGCCCAGGCAGCAAAAGGCGGGGCGGCCGCGCAATCTCGCGCGAACGCCCCGCCTTTGAGGTTTCCGGACAAGCAGCTTGCCTCTGATTGCGCGATTGGCAATCCCCTACCCGAGGTTGATCTGGCGATGCAGGACGCGGGTCAGCACCAGGTAGTAGGCGATGCCGATGAGGATGAACACCACGCCCGTCACCAGGGCCACGGTGCCCACGGACATCAGAATCGCGAAGCACACCAGCGCGCCGAGCGCCGGGAACACCAGGTGCATGAACACGGCCTTTGCGCCCGAACGCTGCTTCAGCTGGAACCAGCAGAACACGATGACCGACACGTTCAGCATCACATAGGTGGACAGCGCGCCGAAGTTCGAGATCTTCACCACGGTGTTCATGTCGATGCCGCTGAAATGGAAGAGCAGCGTCAGCACCACGGACAGGGCGATGATGAAGATGACGGCGTTCAACGGCGAGTTCGTGCGCTTGTTCATCTTGGCCATGAACTTCGGCAGGCAGCCGCCATTGGCCATGGTGAACATGACGAAGGCGATGGAGTTCTGCTGCGCGATAGCGGTGAACACGCCCTGGGCCAGCGCCACGCCCACGGCGCACACGATCATGAGCCAGGGACCGGCGGCCATCTTGGCCACGGCGTAGAACGCGTTGTCAGTGTTGCCGGCAAAGGCCGCGCCCGACGGATCGATGCACGTGGCGATGAAGCACTGCAGCGCGTACAGCACGCACAGCACGATGGCCATGATCATCATGGCGCGCGACGGCCCGTGCTTGGGATCCTTCGCCTCTTGGGTCAGCGTGGCGATGGCGCCGAAGCCCACGTAGGACATCACGGCCAGCGACACAGCGGACATGGTGCCGCCGAACTCGAACTTGGCGGGGTTGAACAGGTTGGTCGGCGAGAAATTCGCGCTCTCGGGATGCTGCACGACGAACATCACGCCGCACACGACGAACAGCGCGAGAATCGCCAGCTGGGCTACCAGCGCCACCTTGTTCACCACCATGGCGGTCTTCATGCCGATAAGCGACACGATGGCCACAATAATGAGGAACCCGAAGCACAGAGCCAAAATCGGCACATCCGGCAGCATACTGTGGATGGCGATAGCGGCGATGAGGTACACCATGGCCGGGCTTACCAAGTACTGCAACAGCATCAGCCAGCCGGCGATGAAGCCGGGCAGCTTGCCGAACACGTGGCTCACATAAGTAAAGATAGAGCCCGAAGACGGGAAATGCTGAATCATGATGCCGAAGGAGAACACCGAGAACAGCACGGCCACGAACCCGATGAGGAACGCGAGCGTGGGCATGCCGCCGGAGTCGGCGAACACGCCGCCGTAAACGGCCATGGGCGAGATAGGCACCATGGTGATGAGGCCCCATACCACCATGTCCTTCACGGTAAGGGTCGCCTTGAAGTCGTCGCCGGCGTTCTGCTGGGTGGCCACGGTCGGCTTCGTCACTTTCTTCCCGTTGTTTTCCGGCATGGAGAGGCGAGCGGTCGTGGCGTCATCGGAGACACCCTTCGCCGCACCGGACGCGGCCGTGGCTACGGCTACGGGAGCCTTCGGCGGCGCGCCCGCGTTTGTCTTTCCGTTTGCACTCATTGAGAACACCTCTTTTACCCTCGAGGGGGCCGCGCCGCCCGCACATCCTG
>ERZ772876.834-NODE-834-length-36813-cov-10.961315_pt1 | contig 36813 bp, 32 predicted proteins | sample MGYA00580584_ERZ772876 | MGnify/ENA primary metagenome ERZ772876 (study PRJEB29015, sample SAMEA2737728) | human gut metagenome | biome: human gut; feature: human-associated habitat; material: faeces | place: China | collected 2012 ... | reverse complement strand
TTTTAATAATTTAGAAAATATCTTATATATATATAATATTATTGTTGTTCCTATTAAGCTTGCTAATATTCTTGTTACTATTACTTCATTTGCTATAACTTTTAAAAACACAGACGCTATTATTGGTAATAAAGGAGTTGTTATCATACTTATATCTTTATATGGTATAAGTCCCATTGAAATTGCTCTTGCTGCATTATAATTCCACAGTTCATCTAAATCAGCTATTGGTTTAACAATAATTGTAAAAAATATAGAAATAAATACAAAACAAAATAACAGTATTTCTTTTTTATACTTTAATATTTTTTTCAAATTTTCCATTCCTTCCTAAATATACTAACTTTTTTAAGATTTACTTATATTCAACTTGATCATTTTATCATATATTTTTTGTTTCACATCAATTGTAACATTACAATTTTTATTCAAGCAAATTTTATTTATATAAAACTTTGTTGTCCGCTCTCTCCATTATAATCATATCCCATATGCTTATATGCTGGTGGCAAAACAGTTCTTCCTCTTAAAGTTCTTGCTAAAAAACCAATTTGAATTAAATATGGTTCATATACATCTTCTATAGTATCTACTTCTTCTCCTATAGTTACAGCTAATGCCTCTATTCCAACTGGTCTTCCTGCATATTGTACAATCATAGTATCTAATATTTTTCTGTCTATTTCATCTAAACCTAATTCATCAATTTCAAGTTTATTTAATGCATGTTTTGTGATTTTTAAGTCTATTATTCCATCTCCTAAAACCATAGCATAATCTCTTACTCTTTTTAGTAATCTATTAGCAATTCTAGGTGTTCCTCTTGATCTTCTTGCAATTTCTTCAGCTGCCTTCTCTTCTATTTCTATATCTAATATTTTTGCAGACCTTTTTACAATTTTCTTTAAATCTTCTGTATTGTATAGTTCTAATCTATTAACTATTCCAAAACGATCTCTTAAAGGTGTAGTTAAAGAACCGGCTTTTGTAGTTGCTCCTATTAATGTAAATTTAGGTAAATCTAATCTGATTGACCTTGCTGATGGTCCTTTTCCAATCATAATATCTATTGTGTAATCTTCAAGTGCTGGGTATAAAATTTCTTCTACATTTTTACTTAAACGATGTATCTCATCAATAAAAAGTACATCATGTTCAGCTAAATTTGTTAAAAGAGAAGCTAAATCTCCTGGTTTTTCAATGGCTGGACCAGAAGTTATTTTTATATTTGCTCCCATCTCATTTGCAATAATATTAGAAAGTGTTGTCTTTCCTAATCCTGGAGGACCATATAACAAAACATGGTCTAATGCCTCCCCTCTTTTTTTAGCTGCTTCTATATACACTTTCATATTTTGCTTTACTTTATCTTGTCCAATATATTCTTCTAACGACTGGGGTCTTAATGTATTTTCTAGTCTTTCTTCACCTAAATCTTCTAATTCCGGACTAATAATTCTATCTTCGTTCATTTTTTTATCCTTTCGGGACTTAGGGACGTTCCTTCTTTTTCCCTCTTTTAAGGGAAAATGGGACACTCCTTAAATCTTTTATATGTTTTCAATAAAATTTTCTAATATATTTAACATTTTTTGATTATTTGGCTGATATTCTATGGGTTTAAATGTTTTTGATTTTATAATTGCCTCTTTTAAATCTTCAACATTTTCTATCCCAATAATATAGCCTTTTTTATCAAAATCCGTTACTATTTCTTTTTGATGATTATTCACATGCTCTTCATATTCATGTAATCGTGGAACAGCTATTACTTTTTTATTTTTCTCAATAGATGATACTATTGACCCTACTCCACCATGTGTTATAATCAAACTTGCATTTTCTTGCAATTCTTCTAATTTTTCTTTTGGAATCAAATCAAATATTTTCATATTTTTAGAATTAAATTTGGTATAACCTGCTTGTACAATAACTTCTTCGCTTATTGTTCCATCTTCAATATTTTTATCAATTTCCTCTAATAATCTATGAAAACTATTATTTTGAGTTCCCAATAATACTAATATCATAACATTTTCTCCTTGTCATGTCCCATGGGGACGGTTCTTGTGGGACATTTTTGTCCCAGTGGGACACATCTTTTCTAATAAATTGAACCACCATATATTGCTTTAGGATATAATTTCAACATTTCTTCCCATTGTACAATAAATAAATCTGCTATTGGATATATCAATCTTCCTGTTGCTGTTTTTTTATTTCTATTTGCAAATGTTTCAATATAAATAATTTTACTTCCAAATATTTTTCCTAAATAACACATTGGTCCTGCTGTATGTGTTCCTGTTGTTACTATTACTTGTGGTCTAATTTTAAAATATAAATATATTGTTTTTAGACATAAATAAAAATATTTAAAAATATATGTAAATAACTTGGCTCTTGTTCCATATGGTAAGAAATATAGTTTTTCTCCATATTGTTCTTTTAGTTTTTCATTTGCTTTGTCTTTTTCTGTTATTATTTTATAATCGTATTTTTCAAATAGTGGAGCTAATTGTAATAATTCGTTTAAATGACCTCCTGTACTTGAAATGAATAATACTTTTTTCTTTTTATCTTTTTTAGATTTTTTTTGTGATTCTTTAAAATTTTCTTTCAATTTTTTCACCTTTTATTTTTATTGTTTTTTTCTTGTTTATTATACATTTTATTTATGCTTATGTCTAGTGAATGTAGAATTTTTACATCAAAAAAAGTTGTCTTTAAGTATCTACTTTTTTGACAACTTTTTATAATTACATTTATAATTTTTTCATTATATCTACTAATAGTTTAATTTGCTTTTTCAATTCTTTAAATTTGCGTAGGTTGCAAGTATGTATTGCCTGTTCAATCTCCTAATTGCCCATAACCACCATATCCCCATGCACATAAATATCCATTTGTATCCATAGCAAAACTATGATTTGCTTCTGCTGAAATATCTGCAAATTGTACTGATACTCTAAAGCTCACTTCACTTGATTTTTCACTATTCCCAGCTTTATCATAAGCTATTACATATACTTTATAAGTTCCTAAAGCCAAATTTTCTATTATGCTTATATCATACTTTTTTAAAAATAATTATGACATAATTATCACAATAATATTTATGGAGGCATTTATATGATTAAAGAATATAGAATAAAAAATGGTCTTTCTCAAGAAGATTTAGCTGAAAAAATAGATATAAGCTGGCGACATATGCAAAGGCTAGAACATAATGAATCAAACACTACAGTAAAAACCCTAAAAAAGCTTATACAAGTTTTAAATATATCTGATGAAGATATTTTAAAATATTTAAAAAATACAAACAATAACATTAAATAAACTAGAAGTCCCTCTCAAGCTTCTAGTTTACACAAATTATATATACTTCAAATTCATAAAATTAATACATCAATTTTTTTATTTCCTTATTGTATCAACCATTGATAACATATTTTCATAACCTCCATTAATTTTATTAATTATTTTTCTTGCTTCTTCATATCCTAGTTTTTCCTCGAAAACTATTTTATATTTTTTATACTCTTGATATGTAAATATTTCTATATTACTTCATCTCCTTTATTATAATATCCATTCTATAATTTGTAAGTTTTTATTTTATAGTAAACATTAAATTAAATTATACTTAATTTTTTATTACACTATACTTTATTTTTAAACAATTTTACATAAATATAATTTTCCATTTATTTTTATCTACTAATTGATTTTTTTGATTAAGATTTTATCAAATTCAGATTTTAAAAATATACTTTTGCCACACTAAGTTGTTTTGATTTAATTAATTTTATACTATAGAAAGTTTTGCAAACTTTCTATAGTATAAAAACCGTTACTATAAAAAATGTCTCATAAACAGAGCTTACGCCACATAAACAGCAATATTCTATCTAATATAAAGCATTAAAACTTACCCAAATATTCCTCTTTTTTTAACAGGTGGTTGTTCATTCATTGTCTTAGCAAGTTCAACTAACAAATCTCTTTGCTCTTTTGTTAATCTCTTTGGCGTTTGAACTTGAACTGTAAATACAAAATCTCCTTCTGATTGAGAATTTACATATTTGAATCCTTTATTTCTAATTGTAAATTTAGTTCCTGTTTGCGTTCCTTCTGGTATTCTATATTTTTCCTTAGTTCCATCAACCATAGGTATTTCAAGTTCTGCTCCTAAAGTTGCTTGTGTTATTGTAATTGGGATATCACATAAAACATTATTTCCTTTTCTTGTATATATACTGTGTCTTTTAATTCTAAGTGTTATATATAAATCTCCTTTAGGTCCGCCTTTTATTCCAGGTTCTCCTTCTCCTCTTAATACAACAGTTTGATTATCATCAATTCCTGCTGGAATTTTTACTTTTATTTTTGGTTGTTTTCTTATAGTTCCTTTTCCTTTACAATTTTCACAAACTTCTGTAATAACTTCTCCAGTTCCATGACATTTACCACAAGTTCTTGTTGTTTGAACTTGACCTAAAATTGTATTTTGAACCTGTGTAACCTGACCTGTTCCATGACAGTCTGGACATTTAATTGGATTTGTTCCAGGTTTAGCTCCAGTTCCATGACATACATCACAAGTTTCATTTCTATTTATAATTACTTCTTTTTCTGTTCCTAAAAATGCTTCTTCAAAAGTAATATCCATACTTAAATTTAAGTCAGAACCTTTTCTTGGTCCATTACTTTTTCTTGAAGATTGTCTGCCTCCAAATCCTCCTCCAAAGAATGATGAGAAGATATCGCCTAAATCTCCAAAGTCACCAAATCCATCAAATCCTGACGTTGAATATGAATAGCCACCACCAAATGGTCCACCAGCTCCACCAAATCCTTGTGGATCAGCTGTTCCAAATTGATCATACATTTTTCTTTTTTGAGGATTAGAAAGTGTTTCATATGCTTCATTAACTTCTTTAAATTTTTTTTCTGCTTCTTCTTTATTATCTGGGTTTGCATCTGGGTGATATTTTTTTGCCATTTTTCTGTATGCTTTTTTTAGTTCATCATCAGTTGCATTTTTATTAACTCCCAATACTTCATAATAATCTCTTTTTTCTGCCATTTTTAATTTCATTCCTTTCTCAAGCCATACATCTGGCTCAAAAAATCAGGGATATTAAGTTCACTATCTTAGAAAATCAAGGGACATTCCTATTTAAAGAGTGTCCCTTTTTCCCTCTAAAAAGGGAATTTCAAGGAACGTCCCCTTTTCCCTTCTCACTTCTTATTATTTGTCATCCTCAACTTTATAGTCTGCATCATATACGTTTCCGTTATCTCCATTTGTTCCATTGTCTGTTCCTGCTGCATTTGGATCTACACCTGCTCCTTGTGCTCCATTTGGATTTGCATTTTTATATAATTGTTCTGACATATCATAGAATACTTTTGTTAATTTTTCTGTAGCTTCTTTGATTTTTTCTGTGTCGTTTGTTTCTAATGCTTTTTTAGTGTTATCAATTTCAGTTTCAACTTTTGCTTTTTCTTCTCCACTGATTTTGTCTCCTAAATCATTTAATGTTTTTTCGCTATTATATACTAAGCTTTCTGCATTGTTTTTAACTTCAATTTCTTCTTTTTTCTTTTTATCTTCTTCAGCATGTGCTTCTGCATCTTTAACAGCTTTATCAATATCTTCATCTGTTAAGTTTGTTGATGCTGTAATTGATACATCTTGTTGATTTCCTGTTGCCATATCTTTTGCAGATACATGTACTATACCGTTTGCATCTATATCAAATGTAACTTCGATTTGTGGTACTCCTCTTGGTGCTGCTGGAATTCCTGTTAATTGGAATCTTCCTAATGTTTTGTTATATGCAGCCATTTCTCTTTCACCTTGTAATACGTGAACTTCAACTGATGTTTGACCATCTGCTGCTGTTGAGAATATTTGTGATTTTTTAGTTGGTATTGTTGTATTTCTTTCGATTAATTTTGTAAATACTCCACCATATGTTTCAATACCTAATGATAATGGTGTTACGTCTAATAATACTAAATCTTTAACATCACCTGATAATACACCACCTTGAATTGCTGCACCAATTGCAACACATTCATCTGGGTTAATTCCTTTATCTGGTTCTTTTCCTGTTATTTTCTTAACCATTTCTTGTACTGCTGGAACTCTTGTAGAACCACCAACTAATAATACTTTATGAACATCATTTGCTGTTAAACCTGCATCTTTTAATGCTTGGTTAACTGGTCCTGCAGTTGCTTCGACTAAATCATGAATTAATTCTTCAAATTTAGCTCTTGTTAATGTTACATCTAAGTGTTTTGGTCCTGTTGAATCAGCTGTAATAAATGGTAAGTTAATTTGTGTTTGTTGAACACCTGATAATTCTATTTTAGCTTTTTCAGCAGCTTCTTTTAATCTTTGCATTGCCATTTTATCTGTTTTTAAGTCAATTCCATTTGATTTTTTAAATTCATCTACTAGGTAATCTATAATTTTATTATCAAAATCATCTCCACCTAAATGTGTATTACCACTTGTTGATAAAACTTCGAAAACTCCATCACCAATATCTAGTATAGAAACATCGAATGTTCCTCCACCTAAATCGTAGATTAATATTTTTTGATCTTGTTCTTTATCCATTCCATAAGCCAATGCTGCAGCTGTTGGTTCATTTATAATTCTTAATACTTCAAGACCTGCTATTTTACCAGCATCCTTTGTTGCTTGTCTTTGGCTATCATTAAAATATGCTGGAACTGTAATAACAGCTTGTGTTACTTTTTGTCCTAAATAATTTTCAGCATCTGTTTTTAATTTTTGTAGAATCATTGCTGATATTTCTTGTGGTGTAAATTTATCACCTTCTATTGTAACTTTATCTGCTGTACCCATTTTTCTTTTTATTGAAATAACTGTGTTATCTGGATTTGTAACAGCTTGACGTTTTGCTATTTGTCCAACTAATCTTTCTCCATTTTTTGAAAAAGCAACTACTGATGGAGTTGTTCTATTACCTTCTGCATTAGGTATTACTACTGGTTCTCCTCCTTCCATAACTGCTACACATGAATTTGTTGTTCCTAAGTCAATTCCTATAATTTTTCCCATTTTAAAAAACTTCCTTTCTCTTTGCTTCGCTCCATTCATCATAAAATAAACTTTCACAAAATTTTATTTTACAAATCCTTTTGCTTTGCTTTTTATATATTTTTAAATTTAATAACTATTTATAAATTGATTAAAAGTGATAAGATTTGTATTTTTGTGATTTATTATAAGCTGAAGTTATACGCGTGTACGTCGAAGTTTATAATAAATCTTTAAATTTATCACTTTATAAACGAATTAGAAGTAGTATATTACGAGGCAAACAAACAAAAATTTTTGAGATAGTACGTTTGTACATCGAAAAAATTTTTATGAAGTTTAACGAAGTAAGATACTGCTTATAATTTGTTTAGTTTGCTACAACAACCATTGAATGTCTAATAACCTTATGTCCTAATTTGTAACCTTTTCTATATTCCTGCACAATTTCTTTTTCACCTTTTGAATCATCCTGAACACTACTTACAGCTTCATGTAATTCTGGGTCAAAAGTTTCTCCTAATGCTTTTATTTCTTCTACACCTTTAGATTTAAGTACATCTTGAAATTGTTTTAAAACCAATTCAATTCCTTTTTTATAATTTTCATCAGATGTTTCAACTTTTGCCGCATTTTCCAAATTATCTAATATTGGCAAAATTACTTCAACAACATCACCTAAAATTGAATTATAAAGTCCTTCTCTTTCTTTTTGGCTTCGTTTTTTATGATTTTCAAATTCTGCTAATATTCTTTTATATCTATCTGTTAATTCGTCTAGTTCTTGTTGTTTGGTTTGTAATTCATTTCTTTCTGTATTTGTATTTTCTTGCTTTTCGTTCTTTTCTAGTTCTTCTTTTTTATCAGACATTTTATCTCCTCTTTTCTTTTATATTTTCAAAATTTAAGTTATTATATTAGTAAACTTTAAGTTGTTTAAATTCCTTTATCCTTTAATTTTTTATTTATATATTTCATAACAGAAATAACTTTTGAATAATCCATTCTTTTTGGTCCAATAATTCCAATTGTACCCATATCTTTATCTCCAACTTTATGTTTAAAAGTTATTACACTAAAGTCCTTAAGTTCTTCTTTTTCGTTTTCATCACCAATATATACATTAATATCCTTTGCAAATCCTGAATTTAAAATATCTGTCATCAATTCTTTTTCATCAATTATATTTACAAAATTTTTTGCAACTGATAAACTATTAAATTCCGGTAAATCAAATGATTTATTTGCACCTTCTAAATATATTTGTCTATCTTCAGCTAAAACCTTTTTTATTTGTTCTATTATTGGTTTTATAACTTTTACACTATATTTCATTTCATTTATTAAATATTCTTCAAGTGGTACATCTATAATTTCTAATGGTTGACCTTTTAGCTTTTGATTAAACATATAATTTATTGTTTCTACTTGCTTATCTGTTATATCTTCATCAAATTTAATTATTGTCTCTTTAACCATTCCAGTATTTGTTAATATTATTGCCATTAACATTCTTGGTCCTAAAAGAACAAATTTTATTTCTTCAATCAGCAAGTTCTGTGTGCTTGGTCCTATTGATAATGTTGTATAATGTGTTATTTCTGAAATAGTTGTTGTTGCAATTTTTGTTAAATCTTCTATTTCATTTACTTTTGTTTCTAGCTTTTCACTTATATATTTGATTTCTTCTAAACTGATATTATCATCTTTTAGAAGTTCATCTACATAGTATCTATAACCTTTTTCTGATGGAATTCTTCCACTAGATGTATGTGTTTTTTCTAGATATCCTGCTTTTTCAAGGTCTGCCATTTCATTTCTAATTGTTGCACTACTATATTGCAATTCTTCATTATTAGTTAATGCATTAGAACTTACTGGCTCTGCTGTATTTATATATTCTTCTACTATTGCTTGTAATACTTTCTTTTTTCTGTAATCTAAAATATCATTTTTTTTATTTTCTAGCATTTTCCCACCTCTTTAGCACTCTTTATTCTTGATTGCTAATCTTTATATATATTATATCCTTTTTTAGCACTTGTCAATACATTTTGCTAAAATATTTGTGAATTTTTTGTGAATTTCTTTATTTATATTATAGAAAAGTGTGCAATGTATTTATATTCTAGGAAGTTCGGAGAACTTTCCTAGAATATAAAAAGAGCTTTTTGGTAACATTCTACCAAAAAGCTCTTCATCTTATTTTATCTTTCATTACTATCATTCTTATTATGTCCATATTTTTCTTCTAGATCTATGACCAATTTAGAATATCCATCTTTTGAATTTTCTACATGATCTATAGAGGCAACATCAACTTTATATTTTGCTAACCCTTCAATAGCTCTTTTTCTATCCTCATTTGACATTGTACTTTTTTTGCAAGTTTTTATTTCTCCTCTTTTTTCTTCAAACCTACCTTCTTCAACTAACTTTTCTATAATTGATATTGGAATACCTGTAAGACCACTAATTTCAATCTTTGTACTTCCTGGTTTCAAAGCAATTACATTTTTAATTTTTTCAATATATTCTTCTTTTAATTCTTCATCCATTGTATTTCATTCCTTTCAAATATTAGAATAATCATATATTACATATATAACATTTTTATTAAAATTGTCAATACTTTTTTTACATTTTTAAATATTTACTATAGAAATAATAATTATACCTATAGTTTGAATAGCAAATAAATTTAAAATATTAGAAGTAAGTAAATTATTAGTTGCTTCAACAACTCCTAACATATCATCATCAACTTTTTTATAATATCTTTGAGATTCAAAAAAAGTTATTAACTCTGGCAAACTCGTAACAAATCCTAATAAAACTCCAACTATGACCTCAGAAACACCAAATAACTTACATAAATTTTCCAATGTGTCTCCTAATAATTCTCCAACGATAAACAATAAAATTCCTGTTACAATTAAAGTAACTACATATCTAATTATTTTTTTAGGCTTTTTCTTTTGTTCTAACTTTTCCTCCTCAATTTCTTCCTCTAATTCAACATCTTCATTTTTTAAATACAACTTATGGACATGATTATTTAAAAATCTAAAAAGAATATATAAAATAATAAATATCGGAACTATTGCTAATTTTAATTCTATATTAAATTTTAAAAAAAATATTGGAATTACTATAGTAAAAAACACTAATATCAAATCTGTTACTATTGCTTTATTACGTAATTTTGAAGTATTTTTATTAAGCATGATTGCCCCTATATATTGAATCAAATTAATGACATTCGAACTCAAAATATTATAAACACTAGCTCCAGTTAACCCTCTTAAACTTGATGTTGTTATTGTTAATAGCTCTGGCACTGATGTTGCATACCCTGCTACATCTCCTACTATTTTTGCATTTAAATTCAAAGCTTCTGCTAATTTTCTTAATGTAACCACTAATATATATTTAGAAATTAATACTATCAATCCAGAATATATTATAAACTTTACCATTTCTGTAACCATATTTTTAGTCTCCCTTTTTAATTTATTATTTTCCACTCTCTAATACTTTTATTTAAATGTATCTATTTTCTTACTGACCTGTAACATATTCTTTCCCAATCAACTTGATTTTAGTCATTTTTCCTTGAATTTTACAAAAAATTAGTATATAATAGTTTCATATTTAAATATGATAAGAAATTAATATTGATAATAAATTCCTAAATTCTATTATCCAATATTTTCAATAAAATTTATAGGAGGATAAAAATGATAGATATTAAATTTTTAAGAGAAAATCCTGAAATTGTAAAACAAAACATTAAAAATAAATTTCAAGATGAAAAATTAATTTTAGTTGATGAAGTTATTGATTTAGATGTAAAAAACAGAGAAGCAAAATTAAATGGAGATAATTTAAGAGCTGAAAGAAAATCTTTAAGCGCTGAAATTGGTGGACTTATGAAACAAGGAAAAAAAGATGAAGCTGAAAGTATAAAAGTAAAGGTTCAGGAAATAAATGCTAAACTTGAAGAAAATGAAAAAATGGAAGAAAAATATGCAGAAGAAATTAAATCAAGAATGATGAAAATTCCAAATATTATGGACCCATCTGTTCCAATCGGTAAAGATGATAGTGAAAATGTTGAAGTAGAAAGATTTGGAGAGCCTGTTGTTCCAGATTATGAAATTCCATATCATGCTGATATAATTGCAAGATTTAACGGAATGGATAAAGAATCTGCTGGTCGTACAAGTGGTGTTGGTTTTTATTATCTAATTGGTGATATTGCAAGGCTTCATGAAGCAATGCTTGCATATGCTAGAGATTACATGATTAACAATGGTTTTACATATGCTATACCACCATTTATGATTCGTAGTGATGTTGTAACTGGTGTTATGAGTTTTGAAGAAATGTATGACATGATGTACAAGATTGAAGGTGAAGATTTATATTTAATTGGTACATCTGAACATTCAATGATTGGTAGATTTAAAGACCAACTAATAAAAAAAGAGGAACTTCCTATCAGTATGACTTCTTATTCTCCATGTTTCAGAAAAGAAATTGGTTCACACGGATTAGAAGAAAGAGGATTATACCGTGTTCATCAATTTGAAAAACAAGAAATGATAGTTCTATGTGAACCAGAAGATTCTATGAATTGGTACAATAAAATGTGGAAATTAAGTGTTGACTTATTCAGAAGTTTCAATGTTCCTGTTAGACAACTTGATTGTTGTTCTGGAGATTTAGCTGACTTAAAAGTAAAATCTTGTGACATAGAAGCCTGGAGTCCACGTCAAAAAAAATATTTTGAAGTTTGCAGTTGTTCAAATTTAGGAGATGCTCAAGCAAGACGTTTAGGAATCCGTGTTAAAAGTGAAAAAGGAAACTATTTCTTACATACATTAAATAATACTGTTGTTGCTACTCCAAGGGGATTAATTGCTGTATTAGAAAACAACTATAATGAAGATGGAAGTATTACAGTTCCAGAAGTTTTAAGACCATATATGGGTGGAACAGAAAAAATAGTTCCAAAAAAATAAAACATTGGAGACGAGACATTGGGGACGTAGAGAATTTGTTCCATTTTTATGTCACAAAATGTCGAATAAAAATAGAATATAAAAATATTTAAAACCAAACAAACTGGTTTCAATTCTATATCAAAATATTGATTGAAAAACATAAACAGAAAGGAGCGTATAATATATAAAAATATATTATACTCGAAAAATATGATTGTAAATAATCCAAAATTTGAGGTTTCTGCAGTAAAACCTGCTCAATATCCAAAAAATAATTTACCAGAAATAGTTTTAGTTGGTAAATCTAATGTTGGAAAATCAAGTTTTATAAATACTATGATAAATAGAAAAAAACTTGCCAGAACAAGTAGTGAACCTGGTAAAACAAGACAAATTAATTTTTACAATATTGACGAAAAATTTTATTTTGTTGATTTACCTGGTTATGGATTTAGTAAAATGTCAAAAAAAGAGCAAGAACAAGTTGGAAAATTTATTGAAGAATATTTATTTAATCGTGAACAAATTGCACTTATCATTTTTTTAGTAGATATTCGTCATAATCCTACTGAAAATGATAAACTTATGTATGATTACATTATTCGTTCAGGTCTACCTTGTATGATATTAGCTAATAAAGCTGATAAAATTGCTATTACAAAAGTAGAAAATGCTACAAAAAACATCCAAAAAATATTAAATCCAATTGGTGATATTTCTACTTTTGCTTTTTCTTCTGAAAGAAAAATTTATAGTGATACCATTTGGAATAAAATTGAAGAAATTATCAGTGGTCAATAAGGAAAATCCTTTTTGACCACTTTCTTTAATTTTAACAGTAAACTCTCGGTATTTACTCGTAACTTATTATAATTTAGTAAAGTTAATCAATATAAAACAAATATCAATTTTCTTTCCTATAATTAAATCTAAACTAGCAATTGCATTTTCCTCTACACTTTTTATCTTTTTTTCTATTACATATTAATAAAATTATAGATAAAATTAAAAGTAATGCAAGCACTACAGCCAATACTATTATTGCAGCTAAAGATGCTAATATTTCTGATGCTATAGCTGCTGCTCCCACTAATAATCCTACAACAAATGCTAAAGCAATTGCTAATATTATAGTTATAATGCCGAAACACTTATTATTACATTTTTCTTCTTTTTTGTCATAGCAAAATACTTCTTGTGGTTCCATATAAATCCCCCCAATATAACACTTTTTTATTTTTGTGTGTTATATTATATATTATGCTAACCAAAACTAAAAATGTCCCAGAAAAACGGTTCTTGTGGGACATTTTTGTACCATCTAAACCGTTCTCCTAAGACACTACATTTTTTTTGTTATCATTTTTAAAGCTTTTTCTCTTGGTAAAACAATTACATGCTCACACCCTTGGCATTTAAGTTTAAAATCAACTCCTACTCTAGTTATTTCCCATAGCTTGCTTCCACAAGGATGCTGTTTTTTTGTTCTAACTATATCACCAATATTATAATCCATTCTTTAAATCTCCTTAAAAATTTCAAGTTTTAATGAAATGTTTTATTGAATTTTCATTTATTTTTACTGTCTTAATCTTTTTATAACCTCGTCTTTTCCTAAAACTTGCATAATTTCATACATATCTGGTGTGTTTGTTCTTTTTGTTAATGTAACTCTTATTGCTGTACTTACATCTCCAACATGTCCTGGATATGCATCTGGATTTGCTTTATATTCTTTTACCTCTTTGGCATATCCCATTTCTCCAGCAAGTTCTTTTATTTTGTCAAACCATGCTTGCTTATCATCATTTTCGTCATAATATTTTTCAACATATAAATTCAAAAGTGTTTTAAGTGATTCTTTATCATTTATTACTTGATAAGGATATTCACTATCATCTTTTTCAAATTCTTCTGCATACATATAAGAAATATTTTCTTTTACATCTGACCATTTTGAAATATCTTTTCTTGGTTTTTTGTTACCTCTCTCTATTCCAAATACTTTTAAAGCATATTCTTTATCTTCCAATAATTTTTCTAAATCATTATCATATTTTTTAGCCCAATTCATAGATTCTTCATATACTTCATCAGCTGTCATTTTTGATATAACTGTTTTAGAAACATCTAGTAATTTTACCATATCAAATAATGCTCCACTAACACTCATTTTATTTAATTGTAATTCGAATTCTTCCATTGGTTTGTCTGGATTTGCTCTTCTCCAATTTTCAAATGTTGAATTAGCAATATTTAATAAATATTCTTTTACAGCTTGTGCTGGAATTCCCTCTTCTGCATAATAACTTACTGCTGCTTCTGGATCTTTTCTTTTACTTAATTTTCTTTTATTTCCATTATCATTTTTCATAATAGGTGCTATATGTGCGTATTTTGGTGCTTTAAAGCCTAACTCATGGAACAATTGTAAATGTAATGGAACTGATGATAGCCACTCATCACCTCTTATTACATGTGTTGTGTGCATTAAGTGGTCATCTACTGCATGTGCAAAATGATATGTTGGAAGCCCATCTGCTTTTATTATTACTATATCTTGGTCATTTTCTGGAAAATCAACATTTCCTTTTATTACATCATGATGCTTAATTTTTCTATCTTCTCTTCCAGGAGATTTAAATCTTATTATATAATTTTCACCATTTTTTATTCTTTTAATTGCATCTTCTACTGTAACATTTCTGCATTTTGCCCATACGCCATAATATCCAGGTCTTATTTTAGCTGCTTCTTGTTTTGCTCTTATTTCTTCTACCTCTTCTGGTGTACAGAAACATGGATATGCTTTCCCTTGTTCAATTAAGTATTTTGCATATGCTTGGTAAATTTCTTTCCTTTGACTTTGTTTATATGGTCCATAATTTCCTTTACCTTCATTTTCTGAAATCATTCCCTCATCTGGTTCAAACCCAAAATCCTTCAATGAATTTACTATTCCAATAATTCCATTTTCTACTTCTCTTTTTTGATCTGTATCTTCAATTCTTAAGAAAAATACTCCACCTGTTTGACTTGCTAATTTTCTAGCAATTAATCCTTGATATAATCCACCAATATGTACAAATCCAGTTGGACTTGGTGCAAATCTTGTAACAATTGCACCTTCTGGTAAATTTCTTTCAGGATATTTTTCCTCATAATATGATATTTCCTTTGCATCTGGAAATATTAAATTTGCTAAATCTTTATAATCCATATTAATTCTCCTCTCGACCACTGGGGACGTTGTTATTTTGGTTCATTTTCCATCTTTCCAAGATTTTTCTTACTTCATATCTAGTTTTATTAAAGCTTTTTGCTAATTTTCTTTCTGAAATTTTTTCATCTAAACTCAATCTAACTATTTTTTCTTCATCATTTAATTTAAAATACTTTTGTTTTATTTCTTCCAAATTTATTTTTTCTTTTACTTCAAAATTATCAAACTCATTTATTTCATTATTTTTATAATTGTGCATCATATCAAAATAATATTTAAACTTTTCTTTTGGTATATCTCCAAATAAAAATTTTCCAACATCTGGACAAATTATTTTACATTTATTGTCATCTTTCATATATTCATTAAAACTAGAAAAAATATAGTCTCTTTCATGTTCCACAATTTTTGCCTCAACTGGATTTTTATGAATATACACTATACATCTTTTTAACTGTCCCTCATCTAAAATTGCCTTCGAAAGATATCTATTTCTAAAAACATATCCAACCCTGTCAAACTGCTTATTATAAAATTTTGCATAAGCTGTATTTATTTGTTGCATAAATTTACACATTTCTTCTATTTTATCGACATTTATTAACATGTGAACATGATTGTCCATAATGCAATATGCCATTATTTTAACATTATTTTTCTCTGATTTTTCTTTAATCAAATCTATATACATCTTTTTTAATTTATCATTATCAAAAATATATTCCTTATTTATTCCTTGAGACATAATATGATGAAAAAGTCCTGGAAAATCTCTTCTTGAATTTCTTGGCATGTTAACTAAACACTTCCTTTTTTAAAGTTTTAGTCCCACATTTTAATTTATTTCCCCCGTTTTTTTATAAATTTTATTGATTAAAAAGCATTATATTATTAAATACATTTTAATTGTTTTTTTACCAATTAAAGAACGTCCCCAATGGTTGAATTTTAAACTTCCATTATAATTGGTATTATCATTGGGTTCCTTTTTGTTTTAGAGAAAATATAGTCTCTTAAATTCTCTCTAACTGTTGATTTTATTGTAGACCAATCACGAATTCCTTTTTCCTCACATTTTTTTATTTCATGTCTTACAACACTTTTTACATCATCCATTAAATTTTCTGATTCTCTAACATATACAAAACCTCTTGATATAACATCAGGTCCTGCAACAACTTCTCCTGTTGATGAATCCATTGTTAAAACAATTACTATTAAACCATCTTGTGATAAATGTTGTCTATCTCTTAAAACAATATTTCCAACATCTCCAACTCCTAATCCATCAACTAATACTCTTCCATTTGGAACCATTCCATTAAATTTAATTTCTTTTTCATCTAATTCAACAACTCTACCATTTTCCATCATCACTATATTTTTTGCTGGTATTCCCATCATTTGAGCTGTTTCTGCATGGGCTCTTAATTGTCTATATTCTCCATGAACTGGGATGAAAAATTTTGGTTTTGCTAAAGCAAATATCAATTTTTGTTCTTCTTGGCAAGCATGTCCTGAAACATGGACATCTGCTAAAGCACTATATACAACTTCTGCTCCTATTTGCATTAAATCATCTATTACTTTTGAAACTGATTTTTCATTTCCTGGTATTGGGTTTGCTGATATTATAACTAAGTCATTTGGTGTAATTTTAACTTTTCTATGATCTCCTGCTGCCATTCTTGTTAATGCTGACATTGTTTCACCTTGACTTCCTGTTGTTATAATAACTAATTGTTCATCATTATACGCTGACATTGTATCTATATCAATAAAAATATCATCAGGGCAATCAATATATCCTAAATCCTTTGCTGTTGTAATCATATTTATCATACTTCTACCACATATAGCGATTTTTCTTTTATATTTTACTGCTGAACTTACAATTTGTTGAACTCTATGAACATTTGATGCAAATGTTGCAACAACTATTCTTTTTGTACATCCATCAAATAAGTTATCAAATACTGGTCCTATTGAGCTTTCAGACATCGTAAAGCCTTTTCTTTCAGCATTTGTACTATCTGACATTAATGCTAATATTCCTTCATTTCCTAATTCTGCAATTCTACCAAAATCCATTATTTTACCATCTATTGGTGTATAATCAACTTTAAAATCTCCTGTATGTAAGATTGTTCCAACTGGAGTTTTTATAGCAAGCATTACAGAATCTGGAATACTGTGTGTACTTCTAATAAATTCTACTTCGAAATTTTTTCCGAATTTTAATTTTTGACCTTGTGTAACTTCAATTAATGTTGAACTTCTTAAAATTCTGTGTTCTTCTAATTTATTTTTAATTAATCCCATTGCTAATTTTGGAGCATATACTGGAATATTAATTTGCTTTAATAAATATGGCACACTTCCTATATGATCTTCATGTCCATGTGTAATTATTAATCCTCTTATTTTATCTACATTTCTTTGTAAATATGTAATATCTGGGATTACTAAGTCTACACCTAACATATCATCCTCTGGGAATGATAAACCACAATCTACGACTATTATATCATCTTCATATTCAAAAACTGTTATATTTTTACCAACTTCGTGTAATCCTCCTAAAGGTATAATTTTTAATTTTGGCTTTTTGAATATATTTTTTCTTTCTCTCTTTGTTTCTACTAATGCTACTTCTGCATTTTTATATAATTGCATTTCTGTTGTTTCATTTTGCTTCTCAACTTTGATTTCTAATTTTGATGTTTCTCTTGATGTTTTTCTTGTTCTAGTTGTTCTTGTATTTTGTGTTGATTTTTTTTCATTGTCTCTATTTGTTGTTCTTCTCGTTCCTCTTTTATTATTTCTTTCTACTGTATTTTGTCTTTCGCTTTCTCCTTCATTTTTATTAATTACTCTTTTCTCTTTTTGTCCATTTACTTCTATTGTTTTATTTTCTCCTTGAACTTCTCTTTTTTCACTTTTAATTTTTGTAGTGTTATTTTTTCGTGATGTTCTATTATTAGTTCTTGGTCTTCTTGTAGTTTTTTCACTATTCTCTTCTTTTTGATTTAAATTTTCTTGTGTCATTAATTTTCCTCTCTTTCTTTTTAATTTATACCTTGCTAAATAACTATAAAGAATTCTAAAAACTTTTTTCTTTATAGCTTTATATATCAATTTTAATAAATCCCTTTCGTTTAAAGTCATATTAATACAGATTGTCATTTATTTTAACAACCTTAATATAATAATTCTCTTTTATTTAATTTTTAATCCGTTCTCTTTTTTATTTTTTATTGTATTAAACTTATTTAGGTTTTATAAAATCTCATTTTTGTGCCCTCTTGGCAACATCGTTTGTATTATACTATATTTTCTAGAAATTGTCAAATATTTATCATTTTATATTATGTTAACATTATTTCTATATAGTATAAAAAAATTGTAAAAAACAACTTTATTTTAAATTTAATATTCTTGTAATTTAAATACACTAATACATAATTTTTAATGTATATAGTAGCATAAATTAACTTTTTTGTTACAATATAATTATTAAATTAATTAGGAGGTTGCCTTGAAATTTAAAAGATTAAAAGATTTAAGAGAAGATAATGATAAACTACAAAAAGAAATAGCAAATTTATTAGGAATCTCTCAACAATATTATTCTGAATATGAAAAAGGAAATAGAACCATTACTATAACACATTTAATGACTCTTGCAAAATATTACAACACCTCTATTGATTATATTGTGGGGTTATCTGATGAAAGATATGTTATCAAAAATAAGCCAAAAAAAAATAAGCTGATTAATAATAAATTTAGTCAACTTATTTTTATTTTTTATTACAATTCCATTTGGCTCGCTAAAAATGTAGCTGCAGACTGAGCAACTTTTTTCTCAACTTCATCCATCTTTGTATTTGAATCTTTTGACATTAATATTACTGTTCCAATTGTGTCTCCATTAGAAATTATTGGATATACAATTTGTGCATTATTCTTTTTTTCATTTTTATCATTTTTTGTAATTGGCATTGATTGATTACTATTATCTTTACTTGAGTACACTTCTTTATCTTCCATTAATTTTTCTAACTCTGAACTTATATCTTGTTCCAAATATTCTTTTTTAGAACCACCAGAAACAGCAATAATTGTATCTTTGTCAGTAATACATGCAATATGCCCTGTTGTCTTAGCAAGAGTTTCTGCATATCCAGAAGCAAATTCTGATAATTCGCCAATTGGAGAATATTTTTTTAATATTACTTGACCTTCTCTATCTGTAAAAATCTCCAGTGGATCACCTTCTTTTATTCTTAAAGTTTTTCTTATTTCCTTTGGAATCACAACTCTTCCTAAATCGTCTATTCTTCTTACTACTCCAGTTGCTTTCATAATTTTCCTCCTTTTTTAATTTATGTCTACTGTTATTTTCTCAAAAAAGGAAAATTTTATACATTTTATTTTTCATCAAATTCTTATTTATATTTTTAAATTTTTTGATTTTGAAAAAAAATTAAATAATAAATTTATTCTAATCTATTCTCCTTGCTACTTTACATGGATTTCCATATGCAATTACATTTGATGGAATATCTTTTGTTACAACACTTCCAGCTCCTATTGTTACATTATCACCAAATTTAACTTTTACTCCATCTAATATAACTCCATTATGATTCATATAAAAGTTTTCACCAACAAATATATTGTATCCATAATCGCAATAAAAATTTGAATTCACAATAATGTTACTTCCTGTTTTTCCAAATATCTTTTTTATCAGCTCTTTTCTTTTTCTACTTGTGATAGTCTTATATTATTATACTCATAACACAAATCTTTTGCTTTTTTCATTTCATTTAATAACTCTTCATTATAATTTCCATCATATATAATTCCTTTATCTCTTTTTTCTTTTTCTGTCATAAGCAACATTCTCCTTCTATTTAAATATTTTACAAATTTAAAATATATATTCATTTTAAATTTTATATTAATTAAAACAACATAGATTTTCTATTAAAAAACTATCCTCTAATTGACTCCTTATATTTTATATTTACTTTATAACTATAACGAAAAAACTACCAACAATTGTTGATAGTTTTTTCATTCTTTAATATTCTTAATTTTTCTTACTCCATTAACTCCTGATAATATTCCTGAACAAATTCTAAATTCTCAGCCAAATTTTCAAGAGTGATAGTATTTGTTATTTCCCTTACAAGGGAATCAAAATCCTTTTTCGCCTCCATTTCTGATTCAGTAAGAATTTTCTTTTTCTTACCGACTTGATGACTAAATTTGCTCTCTCCATATTTGTTTTCAATCTCCTTATAAAACAAATACCGTAATGCTTCCTGTGTTTCTGCTTCTGCAAGCTGCTCATCGTCCGTAATCTTTAATGATGTTTCATTTTTCTTAAGAGAAATATAGCCATATACAAAAATTGGTATATCCCCATATCCTCCATTATTCTTGGCAATTTCAATTTTACCAATTTTTCCAAGATTTTTAGTAACATCCTCAAGATTTTTTATTACCACAGACTGACATTCATTCATTTTTCTTGATTTTATGTTATTAAGTCTATACATTTCCACAGCATTTCTAAGAGCAACAATATTTGTTTCTTTTCTGTTCCATAATACTTCTGACGAAAAATATACCCTTTTGCCAGAATCCAGAAAAACCTCTTTTACATCTGTTGTAAACAATGTTTCATTGTCAATATCCACTGTCGCTTTTTCATCAAATACTCCTTGATGAATCTCAAATTGCTTTCCATCAATTACTACTACTTCTTGTTTCTTTGCAGATAAGTTACTTCCATCTTTTTGTTCCTCTTCATATTGTGCTTTAAGTTTATCATATCCTGGATGAGTACTAAAATAACTTCTCTTAGTATCTACAAGAATTTCTCCAAATATTCTTTTAGTAGTAACTTCAACTGCCTCTTGGCTCACAGAATAACGTTTCTCTGTTATTTCTTTGATACAGTTTGGCACAAGTTCTATCAGTGTATCTATATCGATTTGACTTGCAAAGTTTACCAAATTCAAAGAATTTGTTCTACCATAGTAATCCTGAAACTCAATTTTCTTTGGAATACCTACTATAATTTTTGAATTGCTCGGTAAACAACTATTCCTGCCTAACTGAAATTCAGTTTCATCTATATTGTAATATCTATCATAATCTTTTACATATATACCTGAAACTAAACCACTAACACATGCCTTTACAATTGCATTTCTATCATCATTGTGTTCCATTTTCACAATTCCATACAATGACTCATGCATTTTCTTGATGTGTTCCTTAATTTTAAAAAAACTTTTCTTTTTAATTCCAAGTCTTTTAAAATCAATATACTCCATTTTTTGTAAGTAATTCCAAACATCAAGTTCAGCCAATAAATCACTTTCTTTTTCAGTAGTAAAGTCACTATAGTGTCCCTCATTTGTAAGTAAACCTCCCATTTCAATAATCGAAGCAATTATTATAACTTGTTCTGTAACACCATATTTTTCTGCTTCAACTATCATTCTAGCAAATTGAACAGAAACAGGAATCTTAACTACCTTGTGTCCAATCTCTGTTACATGATTGTCACTTGAAATTGCTCCAAGGATAGTCAATTCTTTCTTTGCCTTTAATATAGCCTCCTTTTCAGGCTGATGATAAAACTGAAGTTCTTCAGCATCTAAGCCAATTACTGCTGTTTGTAAAACAATTCGGTCTAAACTGCTTCTTTGAATTTCTGGAATAGTATATTCATTCCGATATTTCATAGGAACATCAGAACAAAGAAAATATTTTCCAACCTTTGTTCTGCCAGCACGACCTTTGCGTTGCTTGATGTCTGATTGACTAATGTCTTTCAAAACTAATCCTTGAATGCCATTTTCTGTAATTGTCATTTTAGCTTCTCCAGTATCAACAACAACATCAATATCCGGTATCGTAATTGATGTTTGTGCTACATTTGTTGCAACTACAACTTTTGAATTCGGATACTGCTCAAAACATTTTTTCTGTTCCTCCCAATCCATCTCGCCGTGTAATGGCAAGACTGTAGCATCTGTATTTTTAAGTTCTTCCATCACTTCGGCAATTTCTTTTTTACCGGCTACAAATACCAGAACATTACTTCTATCATAAATATTTTCTTTGATAGTATCAATAAAGTCAAAACGAGGTCTTTCTTCAAATGACACATCATATGAACTTCCTGATATACTTAATACTGCAACATCTTTACCGAAAAAATTAGTCAAATTCTTAGTTTCTAAAGTTGCACTCATAATTATGACTTTTGTATTCCATTTTTTCTGCATAAATTTGCAGTATGCAACTAATAACTCAATATTAAGATTCCACTCGTGAACCTCATCAATAATCAAAACATTTTCAGTTGTATTATTTTCACTAAAAATTGTTCTAATAAGCTGAAGTCCATCAGTGCAATACAAAATATGGCTATTATTAGAATAACACTTATCATAACCAGTTGAATATCCCACTTTTTCTCCTAGTGTTGTCCCACTTTCTTCAGCTACACGTTTTGCCAAAGTTTTTGCTGCCATAATCCGTGGCTCAGTCACAACTACCTCACTATAATAATCATCCAAATATTGAGGTATCTGTGTAGATTTTCCAGAACCCGTTTCAGCAGTAATAATAACTACTGAATGATTTTTCACCGCCTCAACAATTTCTTCTTTGTAATTAGTAATTGGTAACATATTACTTTCCTCCTTAAGAATAGATTCGAAATTGGATTTTTCTATTTTCAATGTACTATCCATATTATACCATATTTTATGTTAATTGTACAGTATTTTTATTACCACTGCACTAATATGATAAAATTACATTAAAATTTTATAAACAAATATTTCGCAAAAATTACTTTAAAAGCAAAAAAAAATTATCAAATTAATTTGACAATTTTTTGGTGCTCCCTCAAGGATTCGAACCTTGGACCCACCGGTTATGAGCCGGTTGCTCTGACCAACTGAGCTAAGGGAGCATATAAATATTAATTGCTTAACGCAAGATACAGTATAAACTATTTTATTTTAGATGTCAATACTTTTACAAAACTTTTTTTATTATTTTTATAAAAACATAAGGGAAATAGGTACTTATATCTATTTCCCACTTAAACTTTAATTATTATCAATTAAAAACTTAATTGTTTTCTCCTCTTCCCTCTGGAAGTGCTTCTGGATATTGTATAACAATTCTAATTTTTGTAATATATCTAATGGCTCTAACAACTTTGCTATTTTTAATTCTTTGCCATAATGATGGTTTTGTTTCAAATGTTGTCTCTTCAATATATTGTTGTTGAATTTGTTCTTGTTCTACAATTTCTTCTTCTTTTTCTTGTACTTCTATTTTTTCTGGTTCTTCAATTGGTGTAGGAATTGTTTTTAATGCATCAGCAACTTCTATTCCAATATAACTTAAAGCTTTAGATCTATCTTCAATTCTTTCCATATCAATTTCAATATGTAAATTTGATTCTAAGTTATTTACTCTTGCATTTAATAATTTCATAGAATCTTGATAATTTTGAGATTTATCTGTTTTACATTTTCCTAATATATTTAATGTATCTATTATATCTTCATCAAATGTTCCTTCTGCTTTTTTTATTTGTTCTTTCCAATTTTCTTCCTTATTTGCAACACAATTTATTAATTCTTTTAATTGACCTGCTAAAGATATATTTTGTTCTCTTTGTCTAATTAATTCTTCAATTTTTTTTGTATTCTCTTCAAATTGATTTGTTGCATATTCTACTAATCCATAAGCTGCCTTATATACACTACTAGGGAAATTCTTCTTTTTAGGATATTCAATTAAATATGTTTTTATTGATTCAATTAAATCTTTAAAGTATGCGTCCTCTTCTAATTGTACTATTTGCTTCTTGCTATTAGGATTTATCATTTTTTGAACTTTTTCTATATTAGATAATATTTTTTCTTCCGTGATTACCATTCTCACGTTTACTATGCCAGATTTAGACATTGTAAACTACCTCCTTTATCTTACGCCTATTTGCTTTTTACTGTTTTCTTTATAATTATACAATATCAAACAAAAAACTACAATAGAATTGCAGTTTTTTTTGTTTACATTTTAGTTACAGAAATATTACATTTTTGTAACATTTCTATGGATAAAACCTTATATCACAAAATAATTTCACTTTTATATCAAATATTATTTATAAAAACTCCTACTTTGCATCCACTTTTAAACCTTCTACCAATGTTCTATCAAACTCTTTATATAATTTCAAAACATCTATTTCATTTCCATTTTTCATCTTATAAACTAATGTTGATGCTATTAGGGCATATATTTCTGAAGCAATAGCTTTAGAATTGCCTTTCTTTATTTGCCCTTTTTCCATACCTTTTTCCACAATTTCTTCAATTTTGTTGATATAATCATAAACAAAATCTTGACACATTTTATTTCTAGTCTCTCTTCCATAAAATTGACTTAATAAAATTGTAATAAAGTCCTCATACTTGGCAACTATCTTTATTTGAATTAAAACAATTGCTCTTATTTTATCTATATAATTATCTAATTTGGCTGTTTTTATTTCTACACTATTTTGTAATAATTTTATTCCCTCTTCAATTAAAAAATTAAAGATTTCTTCTTTACTTGAAAAATGATAATATAATGTTCCCTTTGCTACTCCTACTGTTGCTGTTATTTCTTCTATACTAGTGGCATCATATCCTTTTTGTGCAAATAATTTCATTGATGTTTCAAATATTTTTCTTTTTGTTTTATTCATATTGAACCATCCTTCCTAAACATTTTTACTATTATATCTTTTTATTTAAATAATTGCAATATTTTTTTTATCATTCGAACTAATAGTACAATTTTTTATTTATAAAAAAATATATTAATTTTTTTTATAAATTCACAAAAAAAATATACAAATTTTTATATTACTTTTTGATTACAAATCTTTACAAATTTAGACAGTTAATATACAATAGCATTAATAATTTATACTTTTTAAAATTTTGGAAATACTAAGAAAAATTTTGGAGGAAACAAATGAAAAATAAAAATGAATTAAACTATACTGATTTAAAAATGACTTGTGACAAAAAATTATTTAATTTTAAAACAACACAAGATTTAGAAAATATTACAACAGGAATTGGTCAAGAAAGAGGAATTAAAGCATTAGAATTTGGACTTCAAGTAGATGTAAAAGGTTATAATCTTTACCTTGAAGGACCTTCTGGTGTTGGAAAAACAATGTACACAAAAAATTACTTAAATAAAATATCAAAAAAGCAAAAAGTTCCTACTGACTGGTGCTATATTTACAACTTTGATAATCCAAATGAACCTATTGCCGTTTCTTTGCCAGCAGGTCAAGGAAAAGTTTTCAAAGATGCAATGGATGGATTTATTTTAGAAGTAAAAAAAGATATCAAAAAAACATTTAATGCTGATGATTTTGAAAAAGAAAAAGCTCTTATTAAACAAGAATTTGAGCAAAAACGTTCTGCTCTTATGGATAAACTTAATGAAGATGCTTCTAAACATAACTTCCAAGTTAAAGCTTCTCAAAACGGTATTTATATGATGCCAGTTGTTGAAGGTAAAGCAATTGACGAAGAAGAATTTGATAAATTAGATAATTCTATCAAACAACTATATGAAGAAAAATCTGTTATTGTTCAAGAACAAATTATGCATGCAATTGAGCAATTAAAAACAATAGAAAGAGAATCTGATAAAAAAGTATCTGAATGGCAATCAAATATTGCATTGTTAACAATTAATGTACACATCAATTATTTAAAATCTCAATTTAAACGTAACAAAAAAATAACAAAATTCTTAAATGATGTAAAACAAGATGTACTAAAAAACGTATCTTTCTTCTTAGAAGAAAAAACAGAAAAAGAACAGCAACAACCTGTTAATCCAGCAACTAAGAAACCAGACCCTTCTTTAAATTACAGAGTTAATCTTTTTATTGATAATTCTAACTTAGAAGGCGCTCCTGTAATAATGGATTCAAACTATTCTTATCATAATATTTTTGGCTCTTTGGAATACGAAAATTACTATGGTTCTTTAAAAACAGACCATACTATGTTAAAAGCTGGTCTTTTGCAAAAAGCAAATGGTGGTTATATTATTTTCCAAGCTAAAGATTTGTTACAAAATAATATGTGCTACGAAGCACTAAAAAAAGCTCTTAGGGTTAAAGAAATTAGTATTGAAAATACTGCAGACCAAAGGTCTTCTATGGTAATGGTTTCTTTAAAACCTGAACCAATTCCTTTAGATTTAAAAGTAATTATGATTGGAAATAGCAGTATCTACCAAACACTGCTTGCTATGGATTCTGATTTTAGAAAATTATTTAAAGTTAAAGTAGAATTTGAAGATGATGCGCCTATAACAAAAGAAAATGTTAATAAATTAGCAGCAATAATTCATGGCTTTTGTGAACATGAAGAATTACCTGAATTAGATCAAGGTGCAATGGCTAAAATTGTAGAATATTCTTCAAAACTTGCTGGTAGCCATAGAAAATTATCAACTAGATTTGATGACTTAATTCAAGTTGCTGCTGAAGCTGCTACTTGGGCAAAAATTTCAAAATCTAAAATTGTTACAGAAGATTTTGTTGCAAAAGCTTTAGCCGAAAGAATTGAGCGTGTAAAAAAATTCGATTCAAAATATTTAGAAATGATTAGAGATAATTCTATTTTGATTAATACAAAAGGTTTTGAAGTTGGTACTTTAAATGGTCTTACAGTTTTAACAATTGGAGATTATACATTTGGAAAACCTGCTAAAATAACTGTTAATACTTATACTGGTAAAAATGGAATTGTTAATATCGAAAGAGAAGTTGAACTTTCTGGTTCTTCTCACTCAAAGGGTGTATTAATTTTAACTGGTTATTTAGGTGAAATGTTTGCACAGGATATTCCTCTTTCTTTAACAGCTAGTATTTGCTTTGAACAATTATATAATGGTGTTGATGGTGATAGTGCTTCTAGTACAGAGCTATATGGTTTACTTTCTAGCTTGTCTGGAATCCCTATAAACCAAGCTATTGCTGTTACTGGTTCTGTTAATCAAAAAGGTCAAATACAGCCAATCGGTGGTGTTAATGATAAGATTGAGGGGTATTTTCAAATTTGTAAAATGCGTGGTTTAGATGGTTCTCACGGTGTTATGATACCAGTTCAAAATGTTGATAATCTACAACTTTCTGACGAAATTGTTGATGCTGTAAAAAATGGTTTATTCCATATTTATTCTATTTCTACTATTGAAGAAGGAATTGAGGTTTTAACTGGAGTTCCTGCTGGTAAAAAAGATAAAAATGGTAATTTTCCTGCTGGTACTGTAAATTATTTAGTTCATGAAAAATTAAAAAAATATGCAAAAATAAGTGAAAACAGCTAATTATATTACACTAAAAATAGCTATGTGAATTATACATAGCTATTTTTTATTGTTCTTTTATTTTCCATTCATCAAATCTAACATATGCATCTACAGCTTTTATTTCATATTTTCCGGGTTCTAAAACTGCAAATTCATACCACTCTTTTGATTTTGTACTTATAATTTTATATTCTTCAAATTTTTGCGTTTCATAATTATACTTATTAATTTTTGCTCTTGTATCCTTTGAATTACCTGCAGAATCTACATACACTTCTCCATAAGCTTCAATTTTTACACTTTTTTCAGTCGAAAATCTTAAATAAGTATTCTGATAATTATTTAGCATAACTGCTCCATATGGAGAATTATTTAAACTATTATCAAATAAAAACGATACCATACTAATTTTCAAACTACTACCTTCAACTGTATCAGCTGCAATAGCTTCAAAAACAATTGGGGAATGAACATATACATCAATAGTTTTTATTGTAATAGTAGGGCTCTTTTCACTTACATTTCCTGCCTTATCAATTGCTTGTACACAAATATTATAGCTTGTATCACTTAATAGTCCATCTATCACATCTACACTTTTTGTAGTTTCCTTTTTTTTCAAATCATTTACATAAATTTCATATTTATCAATTCCTGAATTATTTTCTATTGCTGACATCTCTACAGTAATTTTATTTCCACCCACTTCTTGTGCTTTAACTTTTACATCTGTTGGTTCTGTTTTATCTATCTTTATTTTCTTTTCTTTCTTTTCACTTTGTTCTCCATTAGTTAATACTGCATAATAGCTTATAGTATTTATTCCTTCGTCTTCTATCGTTGCTTCTGTACTTTCTTGATTTACTTTTACCTCATCATTTTCATTAAGTTTAAATACTAATTTTTGTACTTTCATATTTTTTTGTTTTTTACATTCCAACCTAACTTTTACATTTGTTTTATACCATTCATTTTCATTTTTAGTTCCATCCACATCTAGTACAACATCTATATTTTCTTCTATTTTCTCTTTTAATGTAACTCCGAAATTTTCATCAACCTCATAATTATATTCCTTATATTTTCCAATAATTTTATTTCCCTGTAAATCAGCAGTAATTCCAGGTAATTTATTTTCCAATAATTTTTCTTCTCCACTTAATCTCTCCAAATTTACATCTCTACCATTTGATATTTCATCTACCTGTATTTCATATATTCCTAGTTCTATTTCTTCTTTCACTTGAGATTTTTTTGATTCTTCTCTTGCTTTTACTGCTCTATCTAATAAACCATTATCACCTAATAACACAGATATACTTACACTTGCTAATACCAATAAAATTATTATAGTTATTATCAAAGCAATTAGTGTAATTGCCTTATTTTCTACTAATTTCATGATTTTCCTCTTTTCATTTGTTTACTATATTCGAATTTTATCACAACTATAATTTATTTTCAACTATAATATATAATTTTTATGATATAACAATTCTAAAAAATATTTATTATACTTAATACAGTCTTATTTTTAATATGCTCAAGCACATACGCACTCATATCCAACTGTGCCATTGCATCACTATATTCCTCTTTTTCTAAATATCCATGTAACCCTGATAAATCAGTTTCAATTTTTTCCAATTCATCATGTTCTATATATATTGCAAGTTTTTTATGTCTTTTATTCCAATTATCTCTAATATTACCTATCTGTGTTTTTACTTGTTCTGAATTTATTTCTTCATCTTCTTTTGCAATTTCTTCTCTCATTTTTGCCAATGCCGTTGTTGCCTCATCTACTGATTGGTTTGTATATTTCATTGTAAATATGTCTCCAATTACTATAGCAATAACTATAATAATTGAAATTACCCATTCTTTCGTCATAAATTTTTCTCCTTTTTTTACTATATGCCAATAATTTAATTTTTTTCTTTTGCCTGGCAAAAAATTTGTTCTTTTCCATCAAATGTTACAACAAGAGCTTCTTCTGGTTTAATATTAAATTTTTCAACTTGTTTTTTTAGCCATTCTCTATTTTTTCCAATTATTCTCAAATTTTCATCCATTATTTTTCCATCTACCACTAAATCATATGGAATTCCTTCATATTCTGGAACAATGTTAAAATCTTCTGGAATTGTATTTCTCTTTTCTGGCTTTTGTATAACTGTAACTTGTCCACTAGTTTCTAATATTGCATATTCTACATCTCCTAAATTAACTATGTTATTTCCACGCAATCTTTCTTCTAATTCATTAATAGTAAATCTTTCTTTTTTTAATGCTTTTTCATCAATTTTTCCTCTATATATTAAAATTGTTGGTCTTCCACAAATTATTTCTCTTGCTCTTGTACTTTTCATATTTAAAACTGAAATCATCAGGTGCATTACTAATAAGCCTAAAATTGGAATTAATCCATTAAAAATTGGTATTCCTGTATCTGCCATTGGAATTGTTGCTAAATCTGCAATCATAATTGATATTGCTAATTCAAATGGTTGTAATTGTCCAATTTCTCTTTTTCCCATTAATCTCATTACTATTAGTACAAATATGTATAATAAAATTGCTCTAAAAAAAATTATTAACATTTTATCTTTCCTTTCAAAAATATTATTATTTTCGATCTGTTTTTAATCATGTTTATTTTTAACAAAAATTTACTTTTTTATACTTAATTTTTTGAATAATATTTTTTGAATTGTTAATAATAATTTTAGAGCCATGAAATTTTTACATGAAATTTTTTTAAAACTAAGGAGGGAAGATTTATGGCAAATTCACAAACTAGAAGTGAAAATAGTACTTCAACCGTATGGCAGATTGTTGGAAGATTAATCGCAGCTGCTGTAGTTTTAGCTATTACAGCATTCTTTACACCTGGCTTTTCTATAAGTAATATATGGACATTAATTATTGCTGCTGTTGTTCTAACAGTAATAGATTATTTAGTAACAAAATTTACAGGACTTCATGCAAGCCCATTTGGTAAAGGCTTTGTAGGTTTTGCATTAGCTGCTATTATTTTATATGTTACTCAATTCTTTGTAGCTGGCTATTCTATTTCATGGATTGCTGCTATAATTGGTGCATTAATCTATGGTGTGGTTGATTACTTTATACCTGGAAATCAGCAAATGTAGTTACTCTTTAAAATGAAAGCCTCAAGTATTTTCCTATTTAATTAGGATTTTACTTGAGGTTTTAATATCTAATTTTATATTAATTCTATTTTTATACAAATTTGCAGTTGTACTGAAAATTTGTATAAAAATGTACTTATTTTAAAATTTCAAAAACTCAAAATAGGGGTGTAAAAAAGCCCTCTTTTAGTTTGTAAGTCCTACTTCCCACTCTGTAAAATTCACATAGTTTCCTGCTATATAAATTCTATATTTTCCTGTTTCTAAAGTTAGTAATTCATACCTATTTCCACTTGAATCTGTATTCGCTACTTTATATTCTTCATAATTATCATTATTTAATTTCTTTACTATAATTTGTTTTCCACTACTTCCTCCACCATCAGCATAACTTCCACCATAAGCAAAAATTTTAATATTCTTATTTACTGATATTTCAATATAATCGCTTCCAGCCATTAAAATCCCACTATATGGCATACTAGTTTCCTTAATAATCTTATTAAATAATATTTGTGTACATCCAGCAACATTTACAGAATATTTTCCCCAATATGGATTACAGATTCTAATTGAGTCTATAATTAATGGTTCAGCATCTAGTGTTTGAATTTCAATGTTTATAGTCTTTTTAAATTTCCCATATATATCACATGCAATTGCATAAATTCTATATTTAGTATTAGCCACTAACCCATCTAAATTAATGTTATTTTCTTTTCCTATATACACCTTTTTCTTAGAAGTAGTTAAATTTTCTACATATATATGATAATCAGCAATATCTTCTATATTATCACATTCAATATTAACTTTGCATTCAACAGTTGTTGTTCCTATACTATCTACTATCAAATTAACATTTGAAATTACTTCACTACTATTAATTTCTTCTTTGCTAATTCCAACTGTATACTTATCTATTTCATTTTCATAACCATCTATAATTGTGTTTTCGTCTTCTTGTGCTTTAGTAGTATTCTCCTTTGCTTGTTTTGCTCTAATAAATAAACCATTTTCATTGGTAAATACCATAATTGTCACTCCTGCTAAAATCAATAAAATGATTATTGTTATTATAAGAACTATTAATGTAATTCCATCTTTATTTTTTAAAATATAATTTATAGCTTTAGTATCCCTTATTATATTTTTCATTAGTTTTCCCTCCAAAAAAATATCTATTATCTTTTTATCTCAATACCATATTATCATAGTCTTAAATATAATTCAATAATTTGAAACTTATTTTACCAAATTCTGCAAACATCACTTTTTTCTCAATAAAGTGAAATAAGAAAGAATATCCTTCTTTCTTATTTTTGTCTTTCCCAATATTTTTCATACAACTCTTTTGCTGTTTTTGGACTATCTACTCCCTCTTTGTTCTTTACTGGTGCAAAATCATCTTCTCTTTTTCCCCTTAAAATTGCAATATCATCAAATAATTCAAATGCATCAAAAATAAATGCCTCGAATTTATAAGAATTTGGTTCTTCTGGAATAACTTCTTTTCCATTTTCATCAATATATGAATTTTTCTTAAATGCACTATGATAAATTAATGGTTCTTTGCTTATTTTCTCAATTGCATCAATTGTAAATAAATTACACATTATATGTGATTCACCATATTTTAGTTCTCCATTTTCGTCTACTTCTTCTGCCATTTTTTCTGGTAATTCAGAATATTCAATTACCTTTGGATGATTATTCATTTTACAGAATACTCCAACTCTTTCATGTGGATTTGCTTTTACTACAGATTTTGATGCTATTTGTACATCTTTATCTATTGCCATACCTAATAAAGTAATATCTGCCATTTTTAAAATTGCATTATCTACTCCACCTATAAATATCCATTTTACTCCTCTTTCTTTCATATCTGCAAGCATTCCTGTTGTTCTTAAAGAAGTAAACACTCCACCATTTCCGTCAGATGCTTCTTTTATTTTTAAGTTTTTCCCAATTAACATTTTTCCTTCTGTATTTACTAATGGCAATTCTCCTTGTTTAAATAACATTACACTGTTTTTATCATATCCAAAATAATTATGTTTTTCCAAAAATTCTTGTGTTTCATCATTGTTCTCTTTACTTGTCATTATGTACCATGGAATTATTGTATTAAATTTTTTATTTGCTTCTTTTAAATTTTCTGCTAATATTTCAAATAAATATTTTCCTTTTCCATATACATCTAATTTAAAAGTTCCTTTTGGTCCTGTATGTCCAAGTCTTGTACCTTGACCTCCAGCCATCGTTACAACTGCATATTGACCACTTACAATAGCTCTTTCTCCTAATTCATCAAATCTTTCTTTATCTGATTTTGTTAGTTTTTCTTTGTCTAAATAAGCAACTGATTCTATTTTATTTTCTTTTATTTCTATTTCTTTTTTTGTATTTTCATATAGTTCCATTATTTGATGAAAATCTATATTATTAATTTGTTCTATTAATTCCTCTTTTTGTTTTTCTTCTAATTTATTTAATAAATTTATTATATGTTCTTGTTTATATTGTTTTAATATTTCTATTATATCTTGTTCTTTATCCATAGGTATTTCCTCCCTTATTATCTATCTTTGTATATATTTATGCTATATTTGATAAATAATAATTTCATTATTATTAGTATATTTTATTCTATTTATTTTTTATTGTTCTTTTTATTTTTAAGTTTATGTTGCTATTTTATCACAGTTTTATCAATTTGGCAATTTTTTAGAGAGATTTTTTAAAACTTGTCATATCATTAAAAAAACATAAATATACATTAATAAAGTTATGTGGTACAAACATTTTAAATTAATTAAATTTTCGTACCGGCAAATCTTTTCTCTTTCCAATCACATATCAAAGTAAAAGAACATGGTGCGAAACAAGATTTGTCTAATTTAAAGGAGGTATATAGATGGAAGACAAGAGCTTATATCAAGATATTGCTAAAAGAACAGATGGTGATATTTATGTAGGAGTTGTTGGTCCTGTTAGAACAGGAAAATCTACTTTTATCAAAAATTTTATGGATTTATTAGTAATTCCTAACATTGATAATGAGTATAAAAAAGAACGTGCAAAAGATGAGTTGCCTCAAAGTGCTGGTGGTAGAACAATTATGACAACAGAGCCTAAATTTGTTCCAAATGAGGCTATAGAGATTACTTTAGATAATAATTTAAAATTTAAAACAAGATTAGTTGATTGTGTTGGTTATTTAGTTGACAACGCTATTGGTTATTTAGAAGATGATATGCCTAGAATGGTAAAAACACCATGGTCTGATGAGGAAATTCCTTTTGAAAAAGCTGCTGAAATTGGTACAAAAAAAGTTATTGATGAACATTCTACAATTGGTATTTTAATTACAACAGATGGTACTGTTACAGATATTCCTAGACAAGATTATATAAAAGCTGAAGAGCGTGTTGTATCTGAATTGAAAGCTTTAAATAAACCATTTATTATATTATTAAATTCTGAGGAGCCAAATTCCAGCTATACTGTAGAGCTTGCTGAAAAACTATCTGATAAATATCAAGCAAGTGTAATGCCTATCAATTGTGCTGAATTGTCTATTGAAGATATAAATACAATGTTTTCAAAATTGCTTTATGAATTTCCTACACAACAAATTGCTATAAAATTTCCTCGTTGGATTGATGGTCTGGATTTTAATCATCCGATTAAGACTGAATTGTTTAATGAAATTAAAAATGCTTTTGAAGATATTCACGTTTTAAAAGATGTTTCTCATTGTGTTTCTAAAATCAGTCATACAGAAATAATTTCTAAGACAACAATTGTTAATATTGAACTTGGTTCTGGTAATGTTAAAGTTCAAATTGATGTAAAAGAAGAATTATTTTATCAAATTCTTTCAGAGATTACTGGCGTTACTGTTGAAAATGAAGGTGATTTATTTAGCATAATTTCAGAATTATCAACTGCCAAGAAAAAATATGATAAAATTGCTTATGCATTAGAAGAAGTAAATGCAAAAGGTTATGGAATTGTTACACCTTCTATTGATGAACTTGTTTTAGAGGAACCTGAAATGGTTAAACAAGGCTCTAGATTTGGTGTAAAATTAAAAGCAACTGCTCCATCTATACATATGATTAAAACTAATGTAACAACTGAAGTTTCTCCAATCGTCGGTTCTGAAAAACAATCAGAAGAACTCGTTAACTACTTACTTTCTGGTTTTGAAAATGACCCTAAACAAATTTGGGAATCAAATATTTTTGGAAAAAGTTTGCATGAGCTTGTTAATGAAGGTTTACAAACTAAACTTTCTAAGATGCCTGAAGAAGCACAAATGAAACTTCAAGAAACTTTGGAACGTATAGTAAATGAAGGCTCTGGTGGATTAATTTGTATAATCTTATAAATTGAGGGAAAGAGGGAAAGAGGGACGTTCCTTAAAATTCCCACTTTTCAGGGATAAAGGGACACTCCTTTAAAAATAAATAATAAAATTTATAAAAAAGTATATAGAGAATTGTGTATAAATTGCAGTTCCTCTATATATTTTTTTAAAATTATTTTTAGATATGACTTGATTTTTTGTCCGTAATAGTCTATAATGTAGTTACAGCAAGGGAAAGGACGTTTTTAAAATGAGTGAACAAGAAGCAAAATTGTATGAAATTATGGGAAAAATGCTTAAAGAAGCCAGACTTAAAGCAGGTTTTACTCTCGAGCAGGCCGGAGAAAAAATAGGGGTCATCGCAAAGACCATACAAAGATATGAGACCGGTCAGAGAAAGATAAGCATGGATAAACTCATGGAGCTCACCTCACTCTTCGGCGTGGATTACACTTCGTTTATCTCCGCCGCCAAAAGGCGTCTGTCTGAGGAGACTTCAGCGGATTTTGCCGGCGATCATCAAGCCGAAGACGGCTACTACCTTGATGATGAAGTGGCAAAGATAGCGCAGCAGGTATACGAAAGACCCGAACTTCGCATGCTGTTCAGCGCGTCCAAAGACGTAAGCGCGGAAGACCTCAGAGCCGTTATTGCTTTGGTTGACCGTATGAAGAAGGAAGATGATTAGTATATGTACGATCCAAATTACGCAAAGGTGATATTGCTGGATTTACCCTGCGCCGTTCACGGCTTTGTAGTAAGCGACGGCTTTGATTTCTACACCATAGTCTTAAATTCAAGACTCAGTTATGAAATGCAAAGACAAGCCTACATGCACGAAGTTTCACATATCGAAAACGGCGACATATCAAGGATGCAGGATATCAACCGCGATCTCATGGAAGACTGCGGCGCAGATATAATAGAAGCTTTGCGCCACCAGCTATGCAAAGCATAGAAAATAAGAGGGCGGCAGATTGCCGCCCTCATGCCTCTAAAAAACGGAAAAGTTTTTGATACTTTTCCGTTTTTTATTTAAAACATCTGTATTTTCATAGCATCCCGGCAGGGAGCGAGAGAAATGTAACCCGGCATAGCTAAAGCCCTCTTTAAAGCTGCCGGGTCATAGGTCGTCCGTCGCATTTATTTTTTTGTTCCCCGCAAAAACTCTCCTGCCGAGATATTATGTGCCGCAGCTTTGGCAGACGAATATGCAAACTGCAGATTATATCCGCCGGTATCTCCGTCCACGTCAACTGCTTCACCGATAAAGTATAACCCCTTATGTACCTCATGTTCCATTACTGCGGAAGTTTTGTGACACAATGACACACCTCCGCCGGTGGCCATAGCTTCGCTGAATCCTCCTAATTTACGTATTTTAAACTTATATCCCGTCAGAACTTCCGAAAGAGATCTCATCTGTTTTCCTGTAAGCTGTGACACTTTTCTGTCGCTTACAGATAATTTACATGCTATGGCCTGAGCAAATCTTTTAGGAAGGCCCAGATTTT
>ERZ772876.828-NODE-828-length-36881-cov-5.194699_pt1 | contig 36881 bp, 29 predicted proteins | sample MGYA00580584_ERZ772876 | MGnify/ENA primary metagenome ERZ772876 (study PRJEB29015, sample SAMEA2737728) | human gut metagenome | biome: human gut; feature: human-associated habitat; material: faeces | place: China | collected 2012 ... | reverse complement strand
TCCTCGCGGAGCATTTTTATCGTATGGAAACGAAGTTTCCTATACGATAAAAAACCGTACATCCATTATAGAATGTACGGTCCTTTTTTGTAAAGATGAAATACGCTGTCAGGCAACGGATCGCATCGAAGATGGCACGTGCGAGCTTATTTGTCGCTTAAAAGCTCCTTCGCACTGGTCAGCAGTCCCGCCATGTTCTGAATTTCGGACGGAATGATGATCTTTGTAGACTTGCCGTCCGCAACCTTTTCCAGAGCCTCCAGACTCTTTAAACGAAGTACAGAATCATCCGCTCCTGCATCCTTGATGAAACGCAGACCGTTTGCAGTCGCCTGCTGGACTTTCAGGATTGCTTCCGCTTCACCTTCTGCCTCACGGATCATCTTTTCTTTCTCTGCTTCTGCGCGCAGGATTGCAGACTGCTTTTCTGCCTCTGCTTCCAGAATTGCGGATTCCTTTTTACCTTCTGCTACCAGAATGGTAGATTTCTTTTCACCTTCGGCACGCAGGATCGCTTCACGGCGTTCACGCTCTGCCTTCATCTGCTTCTCCATCGCATCCTGAATTGCTGCGGGAGGAATGATGTTCTTTAATTCGACACGGTTTACCTTAATGCCCCAGGGATCGGTTGCGATATCCAGGGATGCACGCATCTTGGCATTGATCGTTTCACGGGAGGTCAGGGTCTGGTCCAGTTCCAGATCTCCGATGATGTTACGCAGGGTTGTCGCAGTCAGGTTTTCAATCGCCATGATCGGATTTTCAACTCCGTAGGTAAACAGCTTGGGATCTGTGATCTGGAAAAAGACAACGGTATCAATCCGCATCGTAACGTTATCCTTTGTGATAACGGGCTGAGGCGGGAAATCCGCTACCTGTTCCTTTAACAGTACGCGCTTTGCAACTTTATCGACAATCGGCACTTTAAAGTGAAGGCCAACGCTCCAGGTATCCTGATATGCGCCGAGACGTTCTACGACATAAGCCTGCGCCTGCGGTACGATCTTGATGCAGGACGCTACAATTGCAATTGCCAGAATTAAAATAATGAGTATTACCAGTCCACCTATCATAATTACCCTCATTTCCGCGGTCTTACCGCATGTTGTCAGCAGCCTCGCTGCTGTTTGTTACAGGTTCTTCTGTTTCGATCTCGTCCGGAACAACGATCAGCTTCACGCCGTCGATCTTTTTTACAATGACGACGGTACCCTCTTCAATCGTCCCCTCAGTTTCCTGAGATCTTGCTGACCACTCCATGCCTTTGAGCGTAACCTGTCCGCAACTGTGCAGGTTATCAATCCTGCCGGTCACGATACCGCGTTCCCCAAGCATGCTGTCCACATTGGTCTTCGCCCTTCCAACATTGAAATAGCGCATGGCAACCGGTCTTGTAAAAACAAGCATCAGCACGGACACTACCAAAAACAGGATGACCTGCACCAGAACCGGCGCACCACAGGCAGCTGCTATCGTCGCAACAAGAGCTCCGGCTGCAAACCAGATTGTCGTCAGTCCCATCGTCGCAAGCTCAATCAGCACAAGTAAAATCAACAGAGCCAGCCAGGCAAATACTTCCGTCATGTAACTCCTCCTTTCCTGTGACTTATGACTATCATACTACAAAAATCATGCCCCGTCTACCAAAATACATGATGTCCGATCACAATACCTTCCCTGCTTCCTGCCCGTCTAAAATGCGTCGCTATTCCAACCGGGGTGCTTCCCGCCATCGCTTCCTGTGCCGCCTGCAGGCAGCTTGCCTTGATCTTTCCACTTGCGACAACGCGTCCAACCTGTCCGCTTCCCGCCGGTGTAAACTGTCCCGAAGCATAGATAACTCCCTTGACCGTATTCGGATAAGCGCCGCTTCTGACCCGATTCATCACGACTGCGCCGACAGCCACCTGTCCTTCGTAGGGCTCTTCTCCTGCTTCACACTGAATGAGCGCCGCCAAAAGCACGCTGTCGTCCGCTGCCAGTGCAGCAGCCTTGTTCGCTTCCTTTTCCGCCTGCGCTGCCTTTTCCTGCTTCTGTTTCTGTGCGGCAGCTTCTTTTTCCGCCTGCAGTCTCGCCGTTTCCGCTTCCTCGCGCGCTTTTACCTGCTCAACCGTCTCTCCGTAATCGATTTCAAAATCAACCTGGACATATTCCGAAGACACATATCCGGTCTTTCCGCCGTAATTGACCGCAACCCAGTCCGCCGTGATTTCCTGATCCTCGCTGAAACGGATCTGCTCTTCATCCACGACCTCATACTTTGCACCTTCTTCCAGCAGATCATAAATCGCAGCATCTGCTGAAGGTTCTTTCCGGATTCTCAAAGCGCCTGTTTTGGTCGTTGCCACAATCCGTCCCGCGTCTTTTGCCTCTTTCCGAGCTTCTTCCCCAAACAGCAGATAACCGTTATTTGCCCAGCCGGTCAGTTCGCCGGACTCAAGCTTTGTCCAGCCGTCCTTTTGTTCCAGCACTGTACCGCCACAGTCTGCATACAAATACCCTGCAAGCTCTGCCTCGCTGTCCGGTTCCGTCCTGACATTCAATACATTCTGAACGCTCGTCATCACGATTGTGCCGGTCAGGTCGTCCATTTTCATTCCATCACCGGACGAAGCTTTGGTTTTGCTGTCCGCACTGTCGGACGCTGCATCCGTTTCCTGCCCGCCGACTGCGGCGATCGCTGTATCTGCCGCATCATTTTGGGATGCTGCGTTCGGACTGACCTGTTCCTTATCCGCTCCTGTCAGCCACGCCTCCACGCCAACGCCCTTGTGCCAGTGCGCGCTTTTGCTCGATTCTGCCTCTGCCTGCAGACTGCTTCCGGCCGTCCACAAAAAGACAACTCCCAGCGCTGCAGCCCGCAGCCAGTGCTTCCCCCTTTTCTCAGATTTTCTGCTCCAGCCCATAAATCGATGATCCTTTCTATCCCCTCATATCCGCAGACAGTAACGATAGCTGAACCTCCATTGATTTTCCGCGCCTTTGGCGTTCCCAAAATCGGCTCATCAAATATTACAATTATATTACATGATTAGCGTCATCATATCAAATCCGTCAATTACTGTCAAGTGTGCGCCCTGCGAGGCTTCTATTGTCACGACTACAAAAAAGGCGTGTGAAAAACAATCCTTTTCCACATGCCTTTTTTCGTTCTTTTTCTGTCAGAAACAACAGTTTTTCCCTATCCTCTTCTGACGATTCCCTTATAATGCTATTGGGCCAAATGCCCCGGCTATGATACTGTTTTAGTAAAAAACGTGATGTCCGATTACCTGTCCGGAACGACCGTTATTTCTTCTGAAAAACAGCTTGCCGCCGACCGGCTGTGCACCGGCTAATGCTTCGATTGCTGCCTGATAGCAGGCTGCATCTGCCTTGTCACTGCTCAGTGCCCTCTGCAGCGAACCGTTTCTAACAGGGGAAAACTGCCCTTTTGCGTAAACAACCTCGGTGATCGTATTGGGCTGCGATGCACTCTTGACGCGGTTCATGATGACATTGCCTACCGCAACCTTGCCAACGTAGGATTCACTGCCTGCTTCACAGTAAATAATATTTGCAAGCAGTTTTAATTCCTCTGCGGATATCGCTGCGGTCTGTGCCGTCTGGGCTGCCAAAGCTGCCTGCTGGGCTTCCGCTTCGATGCGTGCTGCTTCCTCGGCTGCTGCCTTTGCCTGGGCCTCCGCTTCGAGCCGCGCTGCTTCCTCGGCTGCCTTTGCCTGCGCTTCCGCTTCGATGCGTGCTGCTTCCTCGACTGCTGCCTTTGCCTGGGCCTCCGCTTCGAGCCGCGCTGCTTCCTCGGCTGCCTGTACTTCTTCTATCTCATTCTGTGCTGCTTCACTCGCCTCTGCCTGTAAAGCTGCTGTTTCATCCTGCTGTACTTCTTCCTCTGCAAAGAATTCATCTTCGGATGCTGTTGCTCCTGTCCGTTCAGCGATCACCTGCTCATTGGCTGCAACAGCCTCTTCGTTGGAAATCTCTGTCTCGACCAGATTTTCAGCCGGTACCCATCCTGCAATTTCTCCCGCCTGGATCTGCACCCAGTCGTTGTACTTTGCAAGGATCGCCACATGACCGTCCTCCATGACCTGACCAATCACCGCAGACGCTGTATTTGCTTCTGCATGAATGTCCAGCATGTCTTTCGCATCAATGACACCGATACCACTTGCCATAGCGGTTGTCGTATATGCACCCATCATCATAACAGATGTTAAAATGCCGACTGCACTACGAAACAACTTTCTGCCTTTTCCGTTCATTCTTACCTCCATAAATCTTACTCTGCTTCCCCAGCCATTCTGCCGGTGAAATTCAGGAGCTTTTTGTGGGACGCTCCCTGTTACAGAGCTGTTTCAATTGTTACAAACTTATTAACAATTGTTACGCATGATATGATAGCAATATTACAATCAAATGTCAAGCCGTTCACCCGGAACCACAAATTTCCGTTAGTTCCCCACAAAAGTTTTTCTTCTATTGTGATATTTTTACAACAAACCTCCGAAATCATCGCCTTTTTCTTACTATTTTTCAAAGTTTTCAACAAATGCCGCTTTAACATAGTAAATTCTCTTTTCATAAAAAGGACAGCCATTTTCTGCGGTTTTTTCGATTTTTTATAAAAAAAGAAGACCTGACGGGATTATTTTTTCCATCAGATCTTCCTTTATTCCTGTTTTTAACATTTTTGTAACAAACTATTTTACAGGCTTCTGGACTTTTCCACCGCAGTGATAACCGCATCGGTCACTGCGCCGCGGAAGCCTTTTTCCTCTAAAACGCGTACCGCCTGAATTGTGGAGCCTGCCGGGGAGCAGACCATATCCTTTAACTCTCCCGGATGCTTTCCGGTCTCAAGCATCAGCTTCGCGCTGCCGAGCACAGCCTGTGCAGCGCATTCATATGCCTGGCTGCGCGGCATGCCTTCCGCAACTGCACCGTCCGCCATCGCCTCGATCAGTATAAAAATCCAGGCAGGCGCACAGCCGCTGACGCCGGTCAGCACATCCATCAGGCGTTCCGGAAGCTCAACCGTCTTGCCGAAACTGTCCAGGACAGCCGCCGTTTTTTCTTTCATCTCAGGAGTTACCCTGCTGCCATAGCAGACTCCGGTACAGCCTTCCCCGACCAGTGCCGGCGTATTGGGCATCGCACGCACAAACGGAAGCGGCGCACAGAACTGCTCTTCCAGCCACGCAAGGCTTTTGCCTGCCGCAATGCTCAGAATCGTCTTACCGGTCAGGTCAATGTCGCTGATCTGTCCGATCACTTTCTCCAGAAACTGCGGCTTTACGGCAAGAATCAAAAGCTCTGCCTGCCGCGCGGTTTCCAGGTTATCGCCTGTCACCGTGATGCCAAACATTTCATGTACTTTGCTTTCGGTCTCCGCCGTTTTTGCAGAACCGTAAATTTCCTCCGGCACAGCCAGGTGATTTCTCAAAACTCCTCCAATCATCGCCTGCGCCATATTTCCAAGTCCGATAAAACCGATTTTCATCTGTGCCTCTCATTTCTGCGCACGCTTTTTGCGCATGTCGAGTTTGTGTCAAGTGCGCGCAGACACAAATCTCGAGCTTAAAAAATGTTATTTTTCAAGCTTCGACCTTCTTTCAAATCGCCCTCTGCCGATGCGCTTCATACATCAGAATCGAAGACGCCACCGCTGCATTTAACGACTCCACTTTGCCCTCCATCGGAATTCGGATATAACAGTCCGCAAGCTCTGCAGTCTCTTCCCGCAGGCCGTTGCCCTCGTTACCGATCAGAAATGCCGTCCCCTTTGTGTAATCCTGACAGGCATAGGAATTTTTCCCGCGCAGATGCGCCGCGTATACGCTGACACCCGCCTGCTGTACCTGATGAACCGCCGCCGCAAAATCGTCCGCATAATAAAACGGAACGCGGTAGATGCTGCCCATCGTCGAACGGATAACCTTCGGGTTGTACAAATCGACTGTATCCCGGCTCATGATAATCCCGGAAACGCCTGCGCCCTCACCGGTTCGCAGCATCGTACCGAGGTTGCCGGGATCCTGTATATTTTCCAGAAGCAGAAACAGCGGTGCTTTGTCCCGCAGCATTTCTTCTATATTATAGTGAAACTGTTTCAGCACGCATAAAACGCCCTGTGGCGTGCAGGTATCCGATATTTTAGAAAAAACGCTGTCGGAAACAACTTCGTAGCCAACCTCTTCCAGATGCTCCCTGCAGCTGCACTTTTCCAGAAAGGATTCCGAAACATAGACCTCCTGCAGCTGCTCTCTCGGTGCTTCCAGAAACATCTTCACACCCTCTGCCAGAAAAACGTCCTCCGTTCTGCGCAGCTTCGACTTTTGATTCAATTGTACCAGCCTTTTGATCCGGCTGTTGGATGCTGCAGTAATCATGCAGGTTCCTCCGTTGATCTTTATGAAAACGCACAACGGCCACACACGTTTCGTGTGCAGCCGCCCCTTTGCGTCCTGTATCGTCAGGTGGCCAGCGCTTTGCTGACCTGATAATGATATTCGGGAATCTCTTTCTGCATCGCAAGCGCTTCCTCGATATCATAGTCTACAAATTCGCCGTGTTTGTAAGCCACAACACGGTTCGAGCTGCCTGCGCAGAGGATGTCTGCCGCATAAGCGCCCATGATAGAAGCATAATAACGATCCAGACAGGTCGGGCTGCCGCCTCGCTGCATGTACCCCAGGATGGTTGCTCTGGTTTCCACACCCGTTGCTGCTTCAATTCTCTTCGCCATGGAAGTAGAATGACCGATACCTTCTGCATTGATGATCAGATGGTGAGTTTTGCCCTTTTTACGGTTGTTGATAATATTGTTAATCAGCTGCTGCTCGTCATAGTCGTACTTTTCAGGAAGAAGGATATCCTCCGCGCCGGTGCCGACGCCGCACCACAGTGCGATATAACCGGCATTTCTGCCCATTACTTCGATAATACTGCAGCGTTCATGTGAAGATGAAGTATCCCTTACCTTATCGATTGCCTGCATCGCGGTATTGACTGCCGTGTCGAAACCGATCGTATATTCGGTACATGCAATATCCAGATCGATCGTGCCCGGCAAACCGATCGTATTGATTCCAAGTCTGGACATCGCCTGCGCACCTCTGTAAGAGCCGTCGCCGCCGATAACAACCAGACCGTCGATGCCGTGTCTGCGGCAGATCTCCGCGCCCTTTTTCTGTCCGGCTTCGGTCTTAAATTCCAGACAACGTGCGGTTCCCAGAATCGTACCGCCCTTCTGGATGGTATCCGAAACACTGCGGGCATCCATATCTATGATTTCTTCATTTAACAGGCCCTGATAGCCTTTTTTAATGCCTTTTACTTTGACGCCGTTGCAAATCGCTTTCCGAACAACCGCACGGATTGCCGCATTCATACCAGGCGCATCTCCGCCGCTTGTAAGAACTCCAATTGTCTTTATCTTAGCTGCCATTGTTCCTCCTGTCTGCCGCTGCGGGCTGGACTTCAATCTTAAGATTTCAAAATCCGTAAAACCATTTTTTATTTTAATCGAAACGGGCTTTCTTTTCAATGGTTTTGTGAAACTTACATCAGCTTTACGTTTTCTTCTCCAAACAGCTCTTCCAGCTGCTTTAAAAGTGCCTCGTCCCCATGAACGGTCTGATTCGCCCCAAGCTGCTTCATCGCGCGGGGATTTTCCACATAAATCACCACGGTATCCTTGCCGTCAGAAGCTGCGATTGCCGAAAGCAGCTTTTTTTCCTGCTGCTGATAGGCTTCCATCGTCGGAAATTTAATCCAGAGCTTTTTGGGGATTTCGTCAAACGTCTGCACGGATTCACAGATCAGCTTTGCGTCTTTATCCTCCTCTGCGGAAACGCGCCCCCGCAGGAGAACCTTTTCATCCTCCATCAGCTTGCTGCCGTACTGCTCATAGGTTTTCGGGAAAACGATAACTTCAATCGTTCCAACCAGATCCTCCACCTGTAAAAACGCCATCACCTTATCGTTTTTGGTATATTTGATCTTCTTTTCCTCAATAATTCCGCCGATAACCGCCTTTGCTCCGTCCTGAATATGGACGCTGTTTGTCTCCTCATCCAGCATAAAATCTGCCGTTGTATTAGAAATATTCCTGCGCCAGAGCTGCTCGTATTCCTGCAGCGGATGCCCGCTGACATACACACCGAGCACTTCTTTTTCAAAGGTCAGAAGAATTTCCTTCGGATATTCCCCGACATCCGGGAAACGGATTTCATAGTTTTTCTTTTCCGACTCGTCCACCAGATCGAATAAGGAAAGCTGTCCCGCCATATTATTTTTCCGGTTCTGCTGATTCTGATCCATCAGCTGCGCAAATACACTCATAAACTGCTTGCGCGTTCCCTCAAGGCTGTCGAATGCGCCCGCTTTAATGAAGTTTTCCACGTTGCGCTTGTTGACTTCCGTATCGGACATTCTGGAAAGAAAATCCTGCAGGTTTTTGAATACGCCCCGCTGCTTCCGCTCTGCGATCACCGCGTCCGCAACCGGATGTCCTACACCCTTGATCGCGGTCAGTCCGTACCGGATTGATTTGCCCGATACCGAAAATCCCGGCTCTCCCTCGTTGATATCCGGCGGCAGAATCGCGATTCCCATCTGGCGGCAGACCAGAATGTATTCCGCCACTTTTCCGGGGTTATCGATTACAGAAGTCATCAGAGACGCCATAAATTCCACCGGATAATAATATTTCAGATAAGCCGTCTGGTAAGCGACAACCGCGTAGCATGCGGCGTGGGACTTGTTGAACGCGTATTTTGCAAAATCCATCATTTCCGCGTAAATTTCCAGACCGACCTTTTCCGGAATGCCCCGGGCCACACAGCCGGGTACGCCTTCTTCGGGGTTGCCGTAAACGAAATTCGCCCGTTCTTTTTCCATGACGGACTGCTTTTTCTTGCTCATCGCACGACGAACCAAGTCGCTTCGTCCCATCGTGTAGCCGCCGAGGTCGCGCACAATCTGCATAACCTGCTCCTGATACACGATACAGCCGTAGGTCGGAGACAGGATCGGTTCCAGCTCCGGACAGGAATAGGTGATCTCGTCGTGATTGTTTTTTCCTTTAATATATTTTGGAATAAAGTCCATCGGCCCGGGACGGTACAGGGAAATACCCGCGATGATATCCTCCAGGTTCTGGGGCTTTAGCTCCTTCATGAAGCTTTTCATCCCGCCGCTTTCCAGCTGGAACACGCCGTCCGTCCTGCCGGTGCAGAGCGAATCCAGCACTTTTTTATCGTTATAATCCAGATGCTCCATATCGAGCTTCACACCGGTGTCATGCTCAATCATCTTGACCGCGTGGTCGATTACTGTCAGGGTTCGAAGCCCCAGAAAGTCCATTTTTAACAGTCCGAGCTCTTCCAGCGTCGTCATCGTAAACTGCGTTGTGATCGAACCATCCGACCCCCGTGAAAGCGGTACAAAATGATCTGCCGCCTCCGGACAGATCACAACCCCTGCTGCGTGCATCGAGGTGTGGCGCGGCAATCCCTCCAGCCGTTTACTCATATCAATCAGCACGTGCACCTGTTCATCGCTCTCGTAGAGCTTGCGCAGCTCTGCGTTCATTGACAGTGCCTTATCAATCGTCATGTTCAGCTCGTTCGGAATCATTTTTGCAATCGAATCCACAAAGGAATACGGCAGATCCATGACGCGCCCGACGTCGCGGATGACACCCTTTGCCGCCAGCGTACCGAATGTGACAATCTGCACAACCTTTTCTTTTCCATATTTGCGTCCGACATAATCGATGACCTCCTGTCTGCGTTCATAACAGAAGTCGATATCGATATCCGGCATGGAAACTCGTTCCGGGTTCAGGAAACGCTCGAACAGCAGGCTATAACGGATCGGATCAATATTCGTGATATGCAGGCAGTAGGAAACGATGCTTCCAGCTGCACTTCCACGTCCAGGTCCTACCGGAATACCGTTTTCTCTGGCATAGTTGATAAAATCCCACACGATCAGGAAATAGTCCACATATCCCATGCGCTTGATAATACCCAGCTCGTATTCCAGACGCTTCTGCAGCGTGCCGTCGTCCTCCGGATAGCGCTCTTTCATGCCGTCAGTGCACAGCTTATTCAAATATCCCCAGGAATCATAGCCCTCCGGCACATCAAAATGCGGCAGCTTCGTCTTACCAAACTCGATTTCCACATGACAGCGGTCTGCAATTCGCTGTGTATTTTCCACTGCCTCCCACGCATAGGGAAACAGTCCCTTCATCTCTTCTTCGCTTTTGACGAAATACTGACCGCCCTCGTAACGCATCCGGTTTTCGTCGGAAAGCTTTTTGCCGGTCTGGATACACAGAAGGATATCGTGGGGCTTTGCGTCCTCCGCATAGGTGTAGTGCACGTCGTTCGTGCATACTAACGGAATGTCCAGTTCCCGCGACATCTGTAAAAGCGCCATGTTTACGGTCTGCTGCTCCGGGATCCCATGATCCTGCAGTTCCAGAAAATAATTATCCTTCCCAAAAATCGACTGATACTTTAATGCGCATTTTTTTGCTTCCTCCGGCAGTCCTTTCTGGATATAGCGCGGCACTTCACCTGCCAGACACGCAGACAGCGCAATAATTCCCTCGTGAAATTCCTCCAGAACCTCCATATCGACACGCGGCTTGTAATAGTACCCCTCCGTAAAACCGCGGCTGACGATTTTGCTCAGATTCGCGTAACCAGTATTATTTTCCGCCAGAAGCACCAGATGATAATACCGGTCATCCCCGCCGGTAATCTCCCGGTCAAAACGGGAATTGGGCGCAACATAGACCTCACAGCCCAAAATCGGATTGATACCCTCTGCCCGCGCCGCACGGTAAAAATCGATCACACCGTACATTGCGCCATGGTCGGTAATCGCCGCAGCCGTCATGCCCAGCTCCTTGACCCGTTTTACATATTCTTTGATTTTATTGGAACCGTCCAGCAGGCTGTACTCTGTATGGACGTGCAAATGTGCAAATGCCATATTTTTGTAATTTCCTATTCTTGTTCTGTCTGAGTTTCCTTTGCTGTCCCATCGGGCGCAGAGAAGTCAAAGGCAGGGCTTTCTGTCCCGTTTTCTGACTTTTGCCCGCTCTTTGTCACAGACCTCGTGCCGATGCTGCCTGTCCGGTCGGATGCTGTCGCATTGTTTTCACTGATGCTGTCTGCTTCCCGGTCAGATACAGCGCTGTTTTGACTGACTGCGTTTTGTCCGGACACATCACCGCTTTCATGAACCTCTTTTACACTGCCTTCTCCGCTGTCTGTCAGTACAAGTCTGTCGTTTTCCACTTTCCATGTCTCGTACCAGCTTCCTTCCGCGTCCGAAAGGTTGACATGAATCCTGTCGTTTTCCCCGGATAAAATCTGTATTTTCCCGGAATCTGATCCAACCTGCCGCAGGATACTCTTTAACACTGCTTTGCCGTTTTTATACTGTAACAGCTCTTTTTCACGGATTTCTTCTAATCGATACTCTGTCAGTGTGCGCAGGCTGATGTCATAATATCCCGGCGCGGCTTCTGTCCCGGCAGTCCATGCCATCAGATCGCCGTCATCATCCAGCTCAAAGTACCCCATCTGTTTTAACAGGCGCACTGCTCCTTGCTCCTGCACGCCAAACAGCATGTCGCTGACGCCGGACACTTCGTAGCCACGATACAGCACAAAGGCGCTTCCCAGCTTTTCCAGCTCCTTAAAGGCAAAATTCTCTTCTTCCAAAACTGCGCCGTCCGCGCCGACAAACCACAGGTCGCATACCGGCGCGCCGAATGTCCCGTCGTATCTGCCGATCGCCGCAAACGTTTCTTTTTTGCCATTCCCATCGTAATCCGCCGTCTCTGCAAAACACAGTGCATCGTCCGGGTACTCCTGTACCTCCAGAATCTGTGCAACCGCCTGACTAACCGCCGCGCGGGCTGTTTTCTGCACTTTATTCAACCGGTTTTTCGTAAATTCGTTTGGAATATCCTCCAGGCTCTCCAGCGCTTCTTCCTGCTCCAATCTCGACGGAAAGAAAAATCCATCCCCGCTGATCGTCTCCGATGCTTTGGTCAGCTTTCCCTGATCCAGGCTGCTGATACACCAGCTGTACTTCGCAACCGCATGATCGATTCCTTCTTCCTGTCCGACCGACTGCCCGGCTTCTCTGCAGCGATAGGCAATTTTGTCCTCCCCAATTGCATAAAACCAATAGGTATATTCTGTATTTTCATCCGTCTGCGTGTAGAACTGCTCTTCCAGCTTTTCCTTCCACGCCTGTGCCTCTTCATCCGAATCCTCTGCAGACACATACGCCAAATATTCCGACGCTGTCAGCTCCCGATACGAACGCTCTGCAAATCCGTCCGCTGTTCTTTCATAATAAACAGGAATCGTCTCTTCTGCACTGTCCCATTCCGAAACAAGCGGATCGTACACAGTCTTCTCCGCAGGATAAAACGTACAAACGCCGTCCTTTGTCGCTTCGATCGTCTCGGAATCCTCCAGAAGCTTTTCACACTTCTGATCTTTTACCGTCCAGACAGCCGCCTGTTTTTTGCCGGAGACTTCCGTTTCCAGAATAACAAACGGATTCCCAATTCCCGTCACCTGCTGCAGTCCGGTCACGACGATTCCTTTTTCCAGAAGCCTTGCCGACTCGCCGTCATAATACCAGAGATCGCCGGAAATCCGCCCGCGCGCTGTCAACGGTGTGCTCTCAAACATCAGCAGAAAGCTTTCATTTGCGTTGCTGTCATACTTAGCCATGTTCTGCAGGCAAAGCGTCTTGTCACCGTACTCCTTCTGCGAAAGAACTGCCGTCAGCGCTGCGTTTTCTGCGCGGCTTAAGCGATCGTGTCCCGCCAGCTTACCGGTAAACGCATCCGATTTCTGCGCGTATGCTTCATAAACGGAGTCGGTCACTTCTGTCATCAGGGCCGGAATTTGAGGAGCTGTTGCTGCCGCAGATTCTGTAGCGGTGTCGGTCTGCGTTTCGCCGGTCGCAGGCATCTCGCTGTCTGCTGTTGCCGCGGTATCGCCGTGCTGCGCTTCGCCGCCGGTCGCTGTTGTGCTATCCTGTATCTCGTCATCGGTCGCAGTATCGCTATCCTGCCTCTCATTGGTCACTGCAGCGGTGCCGGTTCCTGTACTGACATTCTGTGTTTCACCTGCTACAGACGTCTCGCCCTCTGCTGTTGCCGCAGCATCGCTGTCCTGCGCCATAGCGTCTGTTGTTTTCCCTTCCCAAAAGCTCTTTCCGGCTTGCTGCGCTCGCGCTGCATATTCACTGATATTCGGCGTGCAGCCTGAAAACAGCATCGTTGCCGCCATCAGACATGCTGCTGTTACCTGTTTTCTTTTCATTCGTATCGATCCCCTTATATTTTATGATGCCAGAGTCAAAAGGTCTAAGCCCACATGAGCTTGCTCATAGGTGGGTGAAAGACCTTGTGACCCGCCCCGATAGGAGCATAAAAGTGGGATGATAATCCCACGATATGCGACTATCGGGCAGGATTGTGGGAGTGCGCAGCACGGAACAATCCGCAGGCATCAAGGTCGGGGGCTTTTGACCCCGACATCATACAATACTGTTCAGATAAACCACTACCACCCGAAAGGAGGTTCTTCATGGAACCCATCTCCTCCCTGCAGGCCGAAGAAGCCCGCCTGCGCTCCAAGCTTGCAAACAATCCTTTTTTCTCCAGTGCAAGCAACCTCTTCCAGTTTCTTCGCTGGATGCTTATTTCAACCCTGACCGGACTCGTTGTCGGATCTGTCAGCACTATATTTAATTTCGGGCTGAAATTCGCAGTCGATTTCAGACATGCCCATCTCTGGGTTGTGCTCTTTTTACCTGTTGCCGGACTTGCCATCGTATTTCTGTATCGTTTTTTTCACTATGAAAATAATGCAGGCACAGACACTGTTATCAACAGCATCCATAAAGAAGCTCATATTCCGCTTCGCATGAGCTTTCTGATTTTTGTTTCCACCATCCTGACCGTTTTGTGCGGCGGCTCCGTCGGCCGTGAGGGTGCTGCCATGCAGATTGGCGGCAGCATCGGGGAACAAATCGGGGAAAAGCTTCGTTTTAATGAAAAGGATAAAAAAATCATGCTCATGAGCGGTATTTCCGCTGCTTTCTCCGCCCTGTTCGGAACCCCGATGGCGGCTGCTTTTCTCGCAATGGAAATCGCCAGCATCGGTATCATGTACTATGCGGCGCTCGTTCCCTGCATCTGGGCTTCACTGACTGCCTATATGCTTGCCAAAACATTTCACGCTCCCTTTGAAAATCTTGCGATTTCATCGGATGTCACGTTAAACCTCGGCGGTTCCGCCCGCGTGATTTTGCTTGCCGTCCTGTGCGCCTTTGTCAGCATCCTGTTCTGCAAAACCATGCACGGCATCAAGGCTCTTTATGCCAGATTTTTTCCGAACCCGTTTATTCGCGCATTTGCAGGCGGTGTCATTATTATCCTGCTTTCACTTCTTTTGCGCACCGACGACTACCTCGGTCCCGGCATGAATATCATCGAACGCGCCTTACACGGTGAAACTGCGGCATTTGCCTTTCTTTTGAAAATTCTTTTCACCGCACTCACCATCGGCGCAGGCTTTAAAGGCGGCGAAATCGTGCCCTCGTTCTTTACCGGCGCAACATTCGGCTGTCTGTTTGCCATCCTGACAAGTGCAAGTGCTCCGCTATGTGCCGCCATCGGCATGGTTTCTGTGTTCTGCGGCGTGACAAACTGCCCCATCACCGCGCTGTTGATCAGCTTCGAGCTGTTCGGCTTCGACCACGCTTATTACTACCTGATCGCAATTGCCGTCAGCTACATGCTTTCCGGATATTACAGCCTGTACCACGCACAGACCATCGTGTATTCAAAATTCGAAAATAGTTATGTAAATCGGCGTGGAGAGTAAAAAATGCAAATACTCCGTAAAGTGGATCTGTGTTTTGTGTTTCACCTTTGTATTATTTTCACAAAATATTGATTCTTCGTTGCTTTCCCTCCGATCATCCTCTACAATAAAATCAGGATTTCATACAATAGAATGCACGCTCTGCGAGTGTTCTATCGCCATGAATAAAATACAAAGGAGTATTTCATATGAAAGAGACAAAAGATTCCTCCCAACGGCTCACCAAAGCGGAAAAGAGCTGGATTCTCTACGACGTGGCTAATTCCGCTTTTATTATGATCGTTACCGCGACAATCCCCATCTATTTCCGCAGTCTGGCAGAGGGCTCCGGCATGAGCGGCACCTCCGCCACCTCCCTCTGGGGCAGCGCAACCAGCATTTCCATCCTGATCCTCGCCCTGCTTTCCCCCGTTCTCGGTGCAATTGCAGACTACGAAAATATGAAGAAGAAAATTTTCACGATCTTTTTCGTTATCGCCATCGCCGGAGGATTCCTTTTCACATTCGCACCCGGGTGGCTGTCCTTTTTGATTTTCTTTATCATATCCAGGATCGGCTACGCCGCCTGCAACATTTTTTATGATGCTATGCTCATCGATGTTACGACAGATGAGCGGATGGACCGGGTTTCCACCTGCGGCTATGCATTCGGCTATATCGGCAGCTGCATTCCCTTCGTTGCAGGACTGCTCCTGATCTTAAACTGCGATACCATCGGTCTTCCTATGGTTACGGCAACGCGGATTTCCTTCGTCATCACGATGGTATGGTGGATCATTATGTCGATTCCGCTGTACAAAAATGTGCACCAGCAATATTCCCTGCCTCATGAGCCCCATGTTTTTGCTGCTACCTTTAAACGCCTCGGTGCAACCTTTCAAAAGCTGGCAAAAGACAAGCGGATGCTGTTCTTTATCATAGGATATTTCTGCTATATCGACGGTGTTTACACAATTATTTCCATGGCAACCACCTATGGCGGAGAAGTCGGCATCGATTCCAATGCTATGGTTCTCGCCCTGCTTTTAACCCAGTTTGTTGCCTTCCCCTGCTCCATCTTGAGCGGAACACTTGCCAAGAAGTTCGGCTCCATGCGTATGATCAAGATTTTCATCGTCATGTACATGGCAATCTGCCTGTTCGGCTACGGACTTGACACCGAGCTGGAATTCTGGATCCTGGCAGTTTCTGTCGGTATCTGTCAGGGCGGCATCCAGGCACTGTCCCGTTCCTACTACGGAAAAATCATCCCGAAGGACGAATCCAGCGAATACTTCGGCTTCTTTGACGTATTCGGCAAGTTTGCGGACTTCTTCGGCCCGCTGATCATTTCCTTCTGTGCATACTTTTTCCACAACTCCAAATACGGCGTGCTGTCTCTGATCCTCCTCTTTGCGGTCGGACTGATCCTGATCACACTTTCTGAAAAACAACCGACTGCAGCTGAGTAAAGCAACAAAATAACAATAGAATGCACGCTCTGCGAGCATTCTATTGTCATGAATCAACAGCCACCGGAACGATCCCAAAAGACGTTCCGATGGCTGTAAATTTTTCTCTATCCGTTGCCCTCAAACTGAGAGTATGTTAAAATAATTCAGATCATTCACAATCACAAAACCGGGGCGGTCTGCTGTTTTGCCCGTTCCGCAGTAAACCTGAGGGCAGCCGGAAAAGAGACACAACACTTTTTTCACACCAGCTGCTCCAAAATGGAGAAACGATTGAAAAATAACATTTTTCAATCGCGAGATTTGTGTCTGCGCGCACTTGACACAAACTCGACATACGCAAAAAGCGTGCGCAGAAATGAGAGAAAAACATGGGAAAACAGAATCTTACCCTCATGACCGACCTATATGAGCTGACCATGATGCAGGGATATTTTCGCAACAAGGATCGTAACGAAACCGTTATCTTTGACGCATTTTACCGCAATAATCCGATGGATTCCGGTTATTCCATCTGTGCAGGCCTAGAGCAGGTAATCGATTATATCAACAATCTACATTTTGAAGACGACGATATCGCTTATCTGCGCAGCCTTGGCATCTTCGGGGAAGATTTCCTGGACTATCTGCGTGACTTCCATTTTTCCGGCGATATTTACGCAATCCCGGAAGGCAGCATCATGTTTCCCAGAGAACCTATGATTAAGGTTATCGCACCGATCATGGAAGCACAGCTTGTCGAAACCGCCATTTTAAATATTATCAACCATCAGAGCCTGATCGCGACAAAGACTTCCCGGGTCTGCTTCGCAGCCCGTGGAGACGGCATTATGGAATTCGGTCTGCGCCGCGCACAGGGTCCGGATGCCGGAACCCTCGGTGCAAGGGCTGCCATGATCGGCGGCTGTATCGGCACGAGTAATGTTCTCGCAGGACAGCTTTTTGACGTTCCTGTCAAAGGCACACACGCCCACAGCTGGATCATGAGCTTTCCGGATGAGTACACTGCATTTAAAACCTATGCAGATATGTATCCTTCCGCCTGCATCCTGCTAGTCGATACCTACGACACCTTAAAATCCGGCGTTCCGAATGCGATCCGCGTGTTCACCGAGATGCGTGAGGCAGGTATTCCCCTCACCTTTTACGGCATCCGCTTAGACAGCGGCGACCTCGCCTATCTGTCCAAAAAAGCCCGGAAGATGCTCGATGAAGCCGGCTTTCCGGACGCTGTGATTTCTGCTTCCAACGATCTTGACGAATACCTGATTGACAGTTTGAAGGTACAGGGCTGTAAAATTACGTCCTGGGGCGTCGGCACTCATCTGATCACCAGCAAAGACTGGCCGTCCTTCGGCGGCGTTTATAAACTCGCTGCAATCCAGGATGCACAAAGCGGCGAATTTATCCCCAAGATCAAGCTTTCTGAGAATTCCGAAAAGATCACGAACCCGGGCAATAAGAAAATTTACCGGATTTATGAAAAAGATACCGGAAAGATCAAGGCCGACCTGATCTGCCTTGTCGACGAAACCTACGATGAAAACGACCCCCTTGTCCTCTTTGACCCCAATGAACCCTGGAAAAAGACGAAGCTGTTGCCCGGTACTTATGAACTGCGTGAACTGATGGTTCATGTCTTCGACCACGGTAACTGTATTTACCATTCTCCGAAGGTCATGGACATCCGCGATTACTGCCAGAAAGAACTGGAAACTCTTTGGGAAGAAACCCGCCGTCTGGTCAACCCCCACGGCGTTTATGTCGATCTTTCCCAGAAATTATATGATATGAAGATCAGCCTGCTCAACCAGATGAGTCAGGTATAAAAAAACCGATGGAGGAACCTATGCTGAAAATTATTACAGATTCCGCCTCCGATATGCCTCAGTATATTGTAGAGCGTTTTAATCTGCACGTCATTCCGACTCCTGTTGTTATCGACGGGGTAGATTATTTAGACGGTGCAACCATCCACACGAAAGAATTTTATGAAATTCTGGATGACGTCAGCCGCGATATCAAAACCTATCACATCAATCCCGCTATGTTTGAGGAAGCGTTCCGTCCCTATGCAGAACATAACGACAGCGTGATCTATCTATGCTTTTCCACCGGAATCGCAGGCACCTTTAATGCCGCTAACATCGCAAAGCAGAATATCCTTGAGGACTATCCGGATTTCGATCTGACCATCGTGGATTCCAAATCCGCTGCCATCGGCTTTGGCCTGATCGTATACAAGCTGCTGCTTTTACGGGAGGCCGGTGCAGACAAGGAAAAGCTGCTGCGCGCCGCTGATTTTTATGTCAACCATATCCGGCATGTTTTTACTGTCAGCACACTCCGTTATCTGATCAAGGGAGGCCGCCTTTCCAAATGGAAGGGAACAGCAGGAGAGCTGCTGGACATGAAGCCGGTTCTGATCGTTGACAAGGACGGCAGCCTGCAGGTATTAAAAACCATCCGCGGCCGCAAAAAATCCCTAAAAGCCCTGATCGAATATGTACAGGAAAACATTGCAGACCCGTCCCGTCAGATCATGGGCATCTGCCACGGGGAAGATCCCGATTCCCTGAAGTATACCAAAGACCTTCTGCTGCAGGCCATTTCTCCAAAGGAGCTGGTAGAATCTACCATCGGCTGCGCCATCGGTGCACACACCGGACGAGGCATCATCGGCATCGTGTTCTTCGATGCGATGAATGACGAATTCGATGTGTGAAGCCGCCAAGAACAGCTCTGCTGCAGCGCAATCCTGGTGCCATGCAGAACATTTCGGCGTATGACAACCGTATATATTGATAGGATTTGACAAAAAATTATCCCCATATCCAAACCACTGTCTGAACAGGTATCCACATTTTGCGTGGTCTGTCAGCAGCGGCGGATATGGGGATTTTTTTATTCCGCAATAGCGGTCATTATTGGAAAAAATTCTGCTTTTCCATGTCCCGTTTACCCGATCTCCACCGGCGCGCCATGGTTTAATCTGGATTCTTCCGCCGCGAACGCAACCAGATGGCTGTTGATCGACTGCTCCAGCGAGGTGATCCCCTGCGGTTCCTTGCCGGTCGTGATCATTTCCAAAAATTCCAGAACCATTCTGACGTCACCGCCGCCATGTCCGCTGAAATCCGTCGCAAGCTTCGTCACATCAATCACCTCTCTCGGCTGTCCAAACAGTCCGATTTCGATAATATTTTTTGTCATATCCGCTGTGATATCGCCTTTTGTTCCCATGATCTTACAGTAACGGGAAGCGCCGTCACTCGTAAATCCGCTCATGGAAAAGCTGATGTTGCTTCCGTCGGTGTTTTCAATATTCGTGATCTGATGATCTACAACGTTGTTGTCGCAATGGAATACACAGCGTCCGTAGGGGCCTGTCTTGATCGCTTCATAGATGCTTTCCTCTGTCGGATGAATTGCCAGAACGTCAACCGGCCATTCGGTGTTGCCCTGTGCGATGCCGGTACGCTTGTTGGTGATATAAATTTTTTCCGCGTCAAACGGACAGTTTTCTTTTGCCTTACAGCCGTCCATGCAGCGAAGCGCAGCACCCTCCGGTGCACAAGCTTCCTTGAAGAAATAAGTATCTCCCATCGAGGACACGCGCTTTGGCGTCTTGCCCGCCAACCACAAATACAGGTCGAAATCGTGACAGGTCTTCTGCAGACACATGGGGCTGGTCGTATTGCTGTTTCTCCAGTTGCCGCGCACGAAGCTGTGGGCCTGATGCCAGTAGCCGACGTTCTCGATGGCCTGAATCGTTACGACGTCGCCGATGGTTCCCTCAGAAATGATCTCTTTGATCTTCGGGAAAAAGGGCGTATAACGCAGCACATGACAGACTACGATTTTTCTGTCGTACTTGCGGGACGCTTCCAGCAGCTTGTTACAGTCCTCTGCACTGGGGGAAATCGGCTTCTCCATCAGGATATGGTAGCCTTTTTCCAGCGCCATCAGCGCTTCCCGGACATGATCCTGATCCTGTGTGCAGATAAAAATCGCATCCGCCAGCTTCGGCTGCGCCAGAAGCTCTTCCGCGCTCGTAAAACAGCGCTCCTTCGGTACGTTGTACTCTTTTGCAGCTTCCTCTACACAGGCAGGATTGATATCTGCCAGCGCTGTAATCTCCATTAAATCCGGATATTGTTTGGCAATCGGCGCATAAGTTACTCTTCCGCGGCTTCCGAGTCCAACGATCGCAACGGTTGTTTTCATGGTGTTTTCCTCTTTTCCTTTTGTGTTTTCCTCTCATTTCCGCACTCGCGTGCCGATATAGTATAACATTTTTTATTCGTAAAGAGAATCTAACGTAAGCAATAAAGCATCTTCCTCTCCTCTTTTTATTTAAAACATTTTTATTCAAATCATTTTTAATAAAATTGATCTGAATAAAATATGTCATAGAAAAGACTTTCTTACAACTCATTTTCATCAAAAAAACCGCGGCATCCTGACATCAAACCTCAGGAATCGCCGCGGGTTTCTTCTTTTTATCTTCTACAGGACACGCCTGACAAACGCTCCCTCAGGCATCTGGTATCGTAACGGTTTACTTCAGTCCTGTTTCTTCACAGTATGTCTGCCACTGTGCTGCCCAGCCTTCTCTTGCGCTGTCCAGCCCTGCTGCCTTTACTTTCTCCCGGAAGGTTTCAACAGCTGCATCCACGTCGTCTACCAGACCGTTCTGCAGAGGACGCAGATATTCGCTTACTACATCATCGATTGCTGCCTTTTCTGCAGAATATGCGCTGTAATCCTCAGAAAAACCGCTATAAGGATCTACACTCGGCATACCTTTTTCTTCACAAATCTTTCCATAATTGTCAAACATCTCCTGCAGCAGCTTTCCGCCTTCGCCGTTGGGCAGCTTGTACTCCGGATTTCTTAAGGACCATGCATTTAAGCCTTCATAACCGAAGTCAGAGTTCAGACTCTGATACAGGCCATCCGAGGTTACCTCATAATCCTCGCCCTCGATGCCATACTGAGTCAGCAGGTTCAAATCCTTATCGGTTGCCAGAAGCTCGAGAACCTTCATCGCTCTTTCCGGATTTTTGCAGTCTTTGGTAATTGCAGTTGCATCTGCAGTAGGGGTTGTGGACCATACCTTACCAGCAGCTTCACTAAATGTAAAATATGCTGTTTTCCAATCCGGGTGATCTGCTTTCCATGTTTCTACACGGGTTGCGTATTTGTTCGGGTTCATACCGAAAACTAAGGCTACACACTGACCGTTATCGTACTGTTCGCCTGCATCTGTTGTGTTGGAAAGAATACTTCTGGACCAGTAGCCCTTATCCGCCCAATCCTTCAACAGCTTCATATCCTCTACGAACTCGTCAGAGAACCAGTAATCCTCAACTTTCGTCGGGTCTGCCATTTTCACACGCTGACCATATCCGCTCTCGATTCCCACAACCGGATCATCCTCATATGCTAAAATACCCTGGGGATTCTGCGCAAGCAGTCCCTGGCTGGGATCCTTTTCCTGAATGCCCTTTAAGTATGCTTCCAGATTTTCGATGGAATCCGGCACTGGAAGATCATATTTTTCTCTCAGATCTTCGCGGTACTCAATTCCTGCTGGTGTGTACTGCTTCCAAAGGCATGGAATGGTCATGATCTTTCCGTTTACACGACAGCCCTCCAGCGCTGCGGGGTCGATCTGAGCTTTATAATCAGGAGATACCTGATCCAGCAGATCATCCAGCGGTAAAAATGCACCGCTCTGTGCCAGCTGTCCGAAATTATTCCAGCTTGCGGTATAGATTAAATCTACACCGCCGGTGGTCAGCTGCAGCTTGTATTTTTCACCCCAGTCTGTCCATGTAGAAAACTGAAAATCTACGGTTGCATTTGCCTTTTCCAGCAGGATCTCATTGATCTTATCCTCTACGCGATCCAGCCCTGCCGGTGCGTCACCAAGCAGATAAAATACCAGGTCAACCCGTTCGGAATAATCCAGCTCCTTTGCCTGTGCTGTGGTTTCCGTCTCTTTTGTGGCAGCCTCTTCACTCTGCACTGCAGCCATAGTTTCCTCGTAGCTTTCCCCAAGCTGACTGTCTGCAGTCTGCTTATTGCCGCAGCCCGCCAACATCGTAGCGGTCATTGCCGCTGTCAATAGTACACTTACAACTTTTTTACGCATATGTTTCCTCCCTTTCCTGCGTTTCCGTATGATCTACGGCATTCCTCTTCTTCCTGAATTTTTATATCTATAAAAACGGATGCTCCGTTTCTATATACAGCTTCTCAGCCTTTTACCGCACCGACTGTAATGCCGGATACGAAATACCGCTGTACGAACGGATAGAATAACAGCACCGGTCCGGTTACGATGACCGCCATCGCCATTTTCATCGACTGCCCCGGCATGCTCTCGATCTGTGCCGTTGCTCCTACTGCAAGATCCTTTAATGCGGTCGTAGAGCTCAGCATATTATAGAGATAAAACTGCAGCTCATAGGTATTGGCATTTGTGGAAAACAGGGACGACCGATACCAGTCATTCCAGTAGCCAAGCGCCAGGAACAATCCCACTGTTGCAAGACCGGGCTTTAATACCGGCAGGACGATTTTGATAAAGATTGTAAAGGGTCCTGCTCCATCGATTTTGGCAGATTCCGCAATCGCATCCGGCACGCTGCTCTGAATAAATGTCCGCATCAGGATCACAAGAAATGAGCTCGTGATGCCGGGAAACCAGATAACAAATGCCGTTCCCTTTAAATTCAGGACATTCGCATACAGCAGATACCACGGAATCATACCGCCGCCGAAGATCGTGGTAAAATACATCATAAAGGTCACAATGTTGCGGTACTTGAACTCCTTGCGGGACACAACATAGGCTGTCATTGTCGTCATAAACAGACCGACTGCCGTACCGACAACTGTGTAATAAATCGTCATTTTATATGCCTGCAGAATAGACGCAGGATTTTTAAAAATGACCTTGTAGGCCTCCAGGGAAAAAACCTTCGGCCACAGGCTATAGCCCTCCCTCACGATCACTCCGTTATCCGTAAACGAACCGGATACTACCAGTAAAAACGGCAGCACACAGACGATCGAGACAATGGCGACCAGGGAATATGCCAGTATGTTGAATACAATATTACTTGTGGAAGGTTTGATCTTACTTCCTGTCTTTTCTTTTTGCATTTTCTCCTCTCCCTTAAAATAATGCGTACTCAGAATCTTTTTTCTTAATCACCCAGTTCGTCACCATAACGACCACAAATCCGAAGATCGACTGGAAGAGACCCGCTGCGGAACCAAGGCCGATGCTCAGCGGCTGTCCGACCGTAATCCGATATACATAAGTGTCCAGAATGTCTGTCACGTCATACAAAAGTCCGTTGTTTCCGACGGTCTGATAAAACAGTTCAAAATTACCTTTCATGATGCTGCCCAGAGAGTAGATCAGCAGGATAATAAATGTTGGCTTGATCTGCGGCAGCGTAATGTAAAGGATTCTCTTGAAAATATTCGCACCGTCTACTTTTGCCGCTTCATACAGCTCGTTATCAATGCCCATGATCGTCGCCAGATAAATAACCATACCGTAGCCGACGGATTTCCACATGTAAAACAGGGTGATCAGAAACGGCCAGTACACCGGTGTGTTGTAAAAATCGATCGCCGTCCCTCCCGAGGAACGAATCATGTTATTGATCGCACCATACTGATATTCCATCAGGCTGTAGACCATGACCTTTAACATAACGTAGGATACGAAGTAGGGCATAAACATCAGCGTCTGTCCGGTCTTCTTAAACCATTTTACCGTCAGCTGGCTGATCAGGATCGCAAAGAAGATCTGAAGCACATTTCCAAGCCCGATAAAGACTACGTTATATAAAACCGTATTGCGGATCAGTCTGCCCATCTGGGACTGGAACAGAAATTCGAAGTTTTTCAGTCCTACAAAGGGGCTTGCCCACAGACCGTCTGAAAAATTAAAGTTCACAAATGCAAAGTAAATACCGATCATCGGCAGGTAGGAATTGATCAGAAAGAACACACACAGCGGGATCAGCATCAGAAACAGTACCCAGTTTTTCTGAAATTCTTTGATCAGCCCGTGTTCATGGCAGCGGATCCTCTCCTTCGCCTCCATCCGTTTGATCAGTCCATAGGCTGCAAGCGCCAATATCAGTTCAACTACCAGGATCCACGATCCGGAAAAGCCCTTCATTTTCACCACATTGTTGGAATACAGGACAAAACCGTAAGAGCCAAACACCAGAAGTGCTGTCAGAAGTGTCGAGGCCTTTCCGATCACATAAGTATGAAGCTCTCCCTTCCCATCATCCCCTTTGCTGTTGCGAAAAACCTTCCAGATATACAGAAGCTCCAGATACCAGGTTGCAGCCAGCAGGATCAGCAGCAGCATCGCATACAATCCGAAAACGCCTTTTCCGGAATTTTTTACAAATCCCAGCAGGGAAAAAATACTGTAGCTCGAATACAGGCTGCCTGCTGCTTCTCTTGTAATCCCCAGCTTAGCAAAAAGCTTCGGAATATTTACCAGCTGGATCCAGTCCATAAAGGGTAGGGACAGAACAAGCATCAGTCCATTCATCAGTGCCGTCACCAGCAGCCCTGTTTTTCTCCCCGTTTTCTCCTGTTCCAGACATGTATCCAACGTCAGAAGCATATTCTTTGGTTTCATAATTTCCTCTCTATTCTCCTTTTTTATTTCCCGCAATGAAAACCTTTCGGTAAAAGATCCCTGTCTGTCACGCGTTTTCCCAAAATGCTCACTACTTTTTTGCACCTATTCGATCTTCCCTTTTTATCTGCAAAAAAGCTTCTGCCGGAGGGCAGTGTAGTAACATTGCTGTCATTTTTTATCTTTTTGTTGCTTTCCTTATGCACTTTACTCATTCATCATAATCTCCGCCTCCGTTTTTCACTATACAAAAAGCTTGCGTATATGTATAAAAAAGTGCTATCATCATCTTACAATAACTCAAACCAGAAATGAGGTCAGAAATGCTGGAAAATTATGTTGCCCTATCTATAATGAATATGTTAGCCATGCTGCTATTAGCTTTTGTCGTCGGCAGAAATAACCTTCTGGACCGTAACATGAAACGTTTTTTTTCCACTGCCATTTTTTGCACGATACTTGTCATCCTTGCGGAAACCGGAACCTCTGTTTTTGGACGGCCCATTGCCTCTTTTAGCCTCCCTCATATGTTTTTTAATGTGATCGGCTTTTCCCTTTCTCCATTTATTACCATTTCTCTTGCATTTGTTCTTAACCATAAAAATTACAGAAATATACTTTACCTGTTCCTTCCGGCTGTCATCAACATGCTTTTGACTGTACTCTCGCCAAAATTCGGTCTGATATTTTCCATTTCTCGGCAAAATGAATATTTCCGCGGACCTTGTTTTTTTGTTTATGTTGCCGCTTATATCTGGAGCATGACCATACTTTTTAAAGAAACCTTATACATCGCCAAGCGTTATCAAAACAAAGATTGCTTTGCACTGCTATTGCTGTTTTTGTTCATTCTTGGAGGAACCTCTATACAGGTTCTGTTTCCATCCATCCATACAACCTGGTCCTGCGTTTCCTTATCCCTCATCCTTTATTATGCGTTTTTTTGTGAGTTGAAAGAGAAGCACGATATCCTGACCGGTCTGTTTAACCGCCGCGCCTATGAATATAAAATCCAGCATCTGGAGTCCCTGGGTTATGGGGCGATTATATTCTTTGATGTGGATGATTTCAAAAAAATCAATGACCAATTTGGGCACCAGTATGGAGACCAGTGTCTCAGCACGATTGCCGGTTTGATACTGAAGTCTTTTTCAGGCATCGGATTTTGTTACAGGATCGGCGGCGACGAATTTGGTGTATTATCTGATAAAGCAGATGAAATTGATATTTTAAATGCAATCAGCCTTTTTATAAATAATTTAAATTCCAGCCGGGAGCAGGACTGCAATCTTCCTCTGGTTTCTATGGGATACAGCATTTATCATAAATCTGAGGGCAGCATAGAGCAAGCGATTTCAAAAGCGGATGCCCAGTTATATCGATACAAAAAACTGCACAAACAAGAAACAAAAGAACCGGGCAAAACCAATTGTAACTTTTCCCGCCCTTTGACAGAAAGGACACCACATTGATTACCAAACGCGACCTTTATGAAATCCACTCTGAAAAGATCTGCCCCTACACAGGCATGGCTTCTCCGGAATTTGCCCCGCTTTCCGCCGGGATCAGCTACCGCGATCCTTATTACCACATCCGGCGCTTCAACGGAGATCATTATGTGTTTGAATGCGTGCTGCAGGGAACCGGCTATGTGGAATTTAATGGCACCTTAATCAGGCTCACGGCAGGGGATGCCTACATTCTGCATCCCTGTACGTTTCATCATTATTATTCCGACCATAATGATCCCTGGGTAAAGATCTGGTTCAACGGTCAGGGAAACCTGGTCAGTCATCTGCTCAGTGATTATCAGCTCGGCTTCAACTGCTGCGTCCGGAATTTCTGGAAAAGCGATTACCTGATGCAGATCCTTCAGAAGCTGGAAAAAGAGCCCTCGCTCAACAAAAACGAGTTGGCCCTTTTACTCCATCAGCATATCATTCAGTTTTCCGAGCAGCTAAACGGACTGCAGACCGATACCTCTGCCCCCCAGATCATGAAAACCTACATCGAGCAGAATCTGACTGCACCGCTCAACATCGCAGATATCGCTGCACAGGTACATCTTTCCAATTCCCGTGCGATTCATCTGTTTAAAGAAACCTTTCATATGACGCCCTATCATTATTACTTGTCCCGAAAGCTGGCAATTGCACAGGATCTTCTGCGCTCTACGGAAATGTCCATTCAGGAAATATCCGACCTGCTGAGCTTCCCGGATTACCGACACTTCACCAGCCTCTTTAAGCGCTGGACCGGCGTGACGCCCAGCTGGTTTCGAAATGACTTGTCCACGCGCGACGATTATGTCAAGCCGCTTCCCCCTACGTAAACAGGCGAACGCCCTGTCATTCCATCACAAAATCCACATGCAAGCACTCTGACAGCGGATGTTCTACCACAAGCTCTGCCACATCGCTGTCCGGTGCTGCGCCTGCTGTCCCGAATACCTTCGCCTCCTTTGATTTCAAGATTCTCTCAAAAGTCTGTTTTCTCCCATTGATCAACACCTGTTTTACCCGTTCTCCCAAAAGCTCATGACACCGGATCCGCAATGTCCGCCTTTTACCTGCAAACCTGCCCGCAAAGTCTCCCTCCGCGTTTGAAATGCTAAGTCCATATGCCTTTTGATTTCCATCATAGGAGGTATGATAATAGGTCTTGCGATATTTTCCGTTTTTGTACGCATCCGTCTCACGGTCATCCTCATACAGAAATCCGTCTTGCAAACATTCTTTACAGGGATAATAATCCATCGTCAAAAGCTCCCAGTTCTGCTCCTTGACACAGGCAGTATCCTCCGCCAGGATCAAAACCGCTCCCAGCCGGATATAAAGTTCCAGCTGCTCTGACTGATTTTTCAGCTTCCTGCAGCGTTTTCCCTGATATACCTTTCCTGTCCACGGATACAGCCAAAATCCCTCCGGCAGGTAAATTTCAGACTTTTCTTTTTCCGGCACAACAAGCAGATCTCCGATCATAAACTCCTGCAAATATAGCAGCACCTTTTTATCCTGGGGATATTCCCAGTCCAGGCGGCGGCAGATCGGCATGCCGTTCTCCCAGCTTTCATACACGTTTTTGTACAGCATCGGCAACAGACTGCCGTTTCCTGGTTTTCGAAGCATCTGTTTTAAATTTGTCTGTCTCTGACACTCCGTCATTTCCAGATAATCCAGATAGGGCAATTCTTTTTTTCTGTCCTGAAAATATCTCTCAGGGTTCTCCAGGATCTCTGTATACAATCCATTGGCAGGTGTTTCTGCCTCACTTTTTCCATCTGATGCCGCTTTGAGTAATCTCAGTGGCTGCTTCAAACAAGGCTCGATTTTTTGATCCTCCAATACAGCCTCCCGGAGCATATCCGCCCTTCCGGTCAGACAGACATACGCTTCCCGGAGCTTTCTTGCATCTTTTTTGCACACCAGAAGATAAAGATCCTCTGCATCCCATTGCAGGATATATTTTTTCTTTTCAGAAGTGCTGCAGTTTTTTTCCGGCAGCAAAATCCTTGGTACGTCCAACAGCGGATAAATCCACGGAGTCTGTGCCGGAGCAGGAAGCTTTCCATTTATTTTTACTTTTTCGTACTGATAAACGCATTTGCCCTCTCTATAAATCTGAAGCCCCCTCAGTCCTTCTTTCGGATTCGGCAAAACAAGAAGAAGGTCTCCCAGCAAAAACCGCTGCGGACGGCTGTGTTCCTGAGCAGCCTCTTCTCTTACCACCATGCTTTGCTGCCTGCCCTGATTTTCCCGGGATCTGCTTTGACTTTCCGGCAGTCTCTTTCCTGCCTTTTCAAACGCTCCCCTGTTCGGAATCCAAAGCGTATTCCGATCCGTGAAATATGCCCCATATCTGGCTTCCAGCCGAAGTACCTCTTCTGACAAAAACTGAATCCGCACATTATCATAGATCAACTCACGCATATCATCCTCCCGCAGTCTGCTTTTCGATGCACAGACTTCACCCTTTGAATCCTGTCTTTATTATAAAGAGGAGCAACGCGGTTTTCGAGGAAGATTAGGCGCATATATGTGTAAAAAAGTGGTATTTCGGAGAAAGCGTTCTTTTCGTCTTGGCAGCTATATCGAAGTACGATATATTATATTGCAATCGCACAGGAGGAAATGTAACGATGCAGACCAAAGCAACAATCCGTTTTTTCACTATTGCCGATTACGAAAAAGAACAGGAATACATTTTTGCCCTGCTTTTCGGCATTCTTATCTGTCTGTATCTTCTGGTTTGTAAAAATATCTGTAAATTACTAAACAATAGAATGCACGCTCCGCGAACATTCTATTGTCATGAATAACCAGCGGCTCCTTAGGTGAGAAACCATCTATGGAGCCGCAATTTCTATCTATCACTCAATATCTATTTTTCTTTTTGATATGTACTCCTCGCTCAGTTCTTCCTTTTCTATGTTAGATTCCTCTTTTCGACCGTTTGTTCCTATTTTTTTGCTCTTATTTTAACGCTTGTTAACGTTTATGTTGACTTTTCGTTAATAATCGTGTATATTAAATTCAGTAACAATAATAACTACAGTTCTATTTTTCAAAGGAGGGTTCTCATGTATATTGAAGAAAGACACCGCGCTATTTTAGAATGGTTATCCCAACATGGCAGTATTTCAAACACTGACATCCAAAAGAATTTTGACGTCAGCTATGACTCCGCGAAACGTGACCTTAGAATTTTGGAAGAAAAAGGGTTATTAAAAAGAACTCATGGCGGTGCATTGCCCATTCGCCAAATTGCAGCCGGAAGACCTGAAACAATGACCTTCAAAGATATTCCCCAGATAAAACCTAATTACCTTCAGATTGCAAAAGAAGCCGTCTCATTAATCCAGGAAAACGATGTCATATACATTCCCTCAACAACATTAGGATTGTTTATGGTTAAAAACCTTCCAGCGCATTTAAAAATTAAGGTGGTCACAAATTCTATCTTAATTGCTGATGAGCTTCGCACCTTAACAGATGTATCCGTTATTATTCTTGGCGGAGAAATGGATAATAAAGGAAACTGCTGTGATACCATCGCTGTTGAAACCGTTAAAAGGCTCCGTCTTGACAAATGCTTCATTACCTCTGCTTGTATCTCTGCATCCTTTGGACTATCTATACAAAGTACGCCTTATATAAGTTTTTTCAATGCTTTAATTGATAGTTCCAGATTGACCATTGGCTTATATCCTAAAGAAAAAATCGGTTTCGATTCAATTGTAAGTATTTGTCCTGCTAATCGGCTCAATACTTTAATTACAGACTGGGACTCTTCCGAACAGGATTTAAGCCTGTTTGATAAACTTGGTATTAAAGTCATCGTAGTTGATAATCCGGAATAAAACTATATCACTTATAACTTTAGATTACTCTAACTAAGAAGTGCCGACAGATTTCTTTTCCCATCTGTCGGTACTTCTTATCTCCTATTTTCGTAATTTCGTGCAAAAAAAAGCCGCCAGCCTATTTTTCATAGACCAACTGCTCATGTTAAGTTCTATACTCAATTTTATTCTACAAATCTGACAGGTCAATAGCCGGGGAAACATCGCCTCTCTTAAAGTTGCTTACCGCACGATCCATATCTGCCAAAGTGCTGGCTGAAATGCTCTCTGGCACTGTGAGTTCCCGAGGTTCCAGAATAATACAACCATTTCCGTATTCTTTTACATTGTAATACTGATAAGCAGCTCCTCTGAGAGTAATTCTTTTTTTGTTATCCAAATGAGCAACATATTCTTTCATTGCTTCCATTATCAATGCCTCCTACGCAAGCATTTGTGTGGGATATCCCACTCTTTGTTATTACAATACGCCTTTCTATATTTTCTGTCAATCCAATTTTGCTTATTCCTGTATACTTTACATTTCCCCGATGCCCCAACTACATCACGTACATTCATTGTTCCATCAGCCACGCCCGCTCTTTTTCTTTTTCCTCCAGCGCTGCCGCGTAGCCTTTGATAATCTTCTGCAGTTTCTGCACGCTGTTAATGCTGCCGCTCTTTCCTTCCGGCTGATCCAGCCAGTGCTTCTGCTGTTGGGGCGTGTAAATATTTTCCCGGGTGTTTTCCCCGATTTCCAGCCAAACACCTTGGACACGCACCGCGTTTTTCTCAGCGTCCAGGTATTCGTCCATTTGCATCAGCGGATGTGTTTCGAAAACCGTAGTTTCCCCACAACAACTTCTGCCGGCGACATGCCCCACACCCGTCCCGGTATCTCCCGCTCTATACGTCCGCTTCACAGTCACGCCATTTTCTGTCAGTCCAACTTCCAGCCACTCCGTTCCTTCCGGACGATGCCAGATCTTATCCAAAATCAAATCGATCGGTTTTAAAATCAAAAAGGTCAGGATAATCGCAATCGTACTGGAAATTTCCCCGATTCCATCGTTCTGGCAAATGATCTGAAACCAGATCGGATCACTTTCGCGAATCAGCCACACTCTTCCGACAACCCAAAGCACAGTCAGCAGGTCGATTCCAATTGTTACTGCAGCCATTGGCATCAGAACTTTTTCTTTTTTGATGCCCCATTCTGCGTACTTTTTTCTCTGTTCTTCCGTAAATCGTATCGGTAGTTCATATTTTTCGTACATATTGTTTCCCCAATCCCGTATTCTGCACTGTCAGCTGTTCCTGTGTCTCCCGCCCGCTGTCCGCATAATCGCCACATAAACCAACGCCTACGCCTGCTTTTTCTCCACGCGCTTTTCGCACCACGCCTGCAGTCCACATTCACTGCATTTCGCTTTTCTTGCGGTACAAATGCTCCTGCCGTGATAAATCAGCTGAAAATTGATCCGGTTCCAGTGATCTTTCGGAAGCACCCGCATCAGCTCCTGTTCCGTCTCAACCGGATTTTTGCCGTTCGCCCAGCCGAGCCGATGCGAAATCCGAAACACATGCGTGTCCACAGTCACGCCCGGAATCCCATATGCATCCGCCAGAAAGAGTGTTGCAGTCTTTCTTCCGACTCCCGCCAGCTTTACCAGCTCTTCGATCGTCGTCGGCACTTCACCGCCATATTGTTCTGCAAGCTGCATGCAACAGGATTTAACATGCTTTGCCTTACTTTTATACAAGCCAACCGACTTGATTTCTTCCCCGATTTCCTCTTCTGTCGCCTGCGCGATCTCCTGCACGGTTGGAAAACGACCATACAGCTTTGGAAGGACTTCATCCACCTGCTTGTCCGTGCTCTGCGCGCTCAGCATGATCGCAACAAGCAGCTGCCAGTGCTCCTGATGAAAAAATCCCTCTTTCTCCACACCGTAGGTCTGATCCAACCAGTCCAGTTCTTCCCGCAGATGCGGTACTTTTGCTATTTTATCCATTTTGTTTTCCTCAGCAGTTCACCCGCTCCCTTCGTGATTTCTGACAGTCAGATTTTCATGTGAGCAGGAATCTGCCTGTCAAAAGTTACGAGCAAACTATAATCCGTTCCAGAATCCGCACAACCTCTCGCAATCCCTCTTCATCTTCCGCCGAAAATCTGCCAACCTCCGGGCTGTCAATATCCAGCACACCGATTACCTCTCCGTTTTTGTGCAGTGGAAGCACAATTTCCGACCGGGATGCCGCGTCGCACGCAATATGTCCGGGAAACGCATGCACGTCCTCGACCCGCTGTACGCTGTCCGTCTGCAGCGCTGTCCCGCAGACGCCGTTTCCCTCTGCAATCCGCACGCACGCTATTTTTCCCTGAAAAGGTCCCAGCCACAGCACATGATTGTCCGTCAGGTAAAAGCCTGCCCAGTTCAGGCGATCCAGCCTTTCATATAAAAGCGCTGCCGCATTTGCAAGGTTGCTGACCATCGGCCACTCTGCATCCACCAGCGCCGCCAACTGCTCTGTCAGCTCCTGATATTGTTGTGTCATATCACATCTCCCCATTCCGCAGGTGTTTTGCGTTTCTCAAATATTGTACATGTCAATTTTGAAAAAATCCATGTATCTTTTTTTCTATAACTCCATCATCCAACTTAGCAAACATTCTACAAGACTTTCCAATACCCATTCCGTTTTCCATTCATACGAACTATCTTTTCTTCTTTCACTAATTTTTTTATAATCCGTTGAACAGTACTTACAGAAGCACCTACATCTTCCGCTAATTCTTTCTGTTTAATTCTTGGCGAATATAGTATTTTCTTTATTACTTTTATTTCCATTTCTGTTCTGCCAGAATTCAAAACCTCATTCAAAACTTCATTCAAAACTTCATTTTTTTCGTTCAAAACTTCATTCTTAAAGTTAAGATTTTTCAGGATAACTCTAAATTCCGTTGCATTTGAATAAAAAACAGGCTTTTTGTCTTCCGTATAGTTCGGTTCTACTTCATATGCCTGCATAATCTTTTTAAAACCGCTTCCTCTTCGTTCCATATAATCAAGTCGACTAAAAATATCTGCAACCACTGGATTTCTGCGCTTTGATGGAACGTTACCAATATCCCTGTCCTGAATAAGCGTCCCATCATACATTCCACCGGGGGAATATATTTCCAAACGGTCATCAAAAATATCAATATGAACTTCGCTTCCCATATCTAAATAATCACGATGTACTAATCCATTCACTAATCCTTCAAAAATACTTCTCTCTGGATATTCCGGATATTCTACTCTCCGATCAGACTCTTTTTTCCACATTTTCTTTGAATTTCTTCGCGCAAAATTCATGCCCTCTTCCAAAAGCAGAATAAGACTGCCTGTATATTCTTCATCATCCAGTGCATCAATAACTCCTGATGCTTTGTCAATACCATTCCATCTGGTGCAAAATAATCTCGAACAATAAACAGGAGATTCATCCGCAAACAAAGCTCCTGCATTCGTTAACATACCATTCCTGTCAATAATACCAAATGATTCAAAATCTTTGATTTCCATACTTTTCTTCGTCTGTTTATAATATGCTGCCTTTAACTTGGAAAAAGAATAATCATCAAAATTATAATCCGTAACGAGACTATCATAAGTTCTGTTCTTTCCCCGTAAAACCAGTCTCTTTAAATCCATCGCAGCCGCAATTACACTTTCATTACCGATTCGAACAAAAGCCGTATAATTACCTTCTCCTACATAATAGTAAGGAGTCTCATCGCCCCGATATACCTCCAGCGTTATAATCTTCTTGCCATCTATTTCGTGTGCTTTTAGCAGAACTTCTGGAATTGGATCCATTTTTGTCTTTATCTGCTCACTAATAACTTCCATAGCTTTCTTTGCATCGTCAACTCCCACCACAGAATCATTATCGGCAATGCCAAAAATTAGCACACCACCAACGCCATTAGCAAAAGCACTTACACTTTTCAGCCAACTTTTCGGCTTTTTTATCTCCAGCATCGCTTTTTTGTCATATTCGGTTGCTTCACCGATCAGTTGTTCTAATTTCATAAACACCCCTTATAAATATTTTACCTTTTACAAGTGCCCAACACTACTTCTAATTATTTTATCATAGGGCTATTTACAAGTAAACTTTACCATTCTATCGTTCCTTTAATATGTGCGATAAAATATATTCAAAAAGGCAAAAATCAGTATTATCTACTAATTTTTGCCTCTTGTTCCTTCTTTGCCTTAGCTATTTCGGGTTCTGCTGCTTTTATTCTCAGTCGTCGTATCCGTTCGGATTCATCGACTGCCATCTCCAGGAATCCTCGCACATCTCTTTGATGCCGTATTCCGCCTTCCAGCCAAGCTCTCTTTCTGCCTTGCTCGCATCGGAGTAGCAGGTTGCGATATCGCCTGCACGGCGGGGCTTGATCACATACGGGATTTTCACGCCGGTAGCAGCCTCGAAGTTTTTCACGATATCCAGCACACTGTAGCCGTGTCCGGTTCCCAGGTTGTAAATGTTTAAACCGGAATGATCCTCCAGCTTCTTGAGGGCTTTTACATGGCCTTTTGCAAGGTCAACGACATGGATGTAATCTCTGACGCCGGTTCCGTCCGGAGTATCGTAATCGTCGCCAAAAACACCCAGCTCTTTCAGCTTGCCAACTGCAACCTGTGTGATGTAAGGCATCAGATTGTTCGGAATACCGTTTGGATTCTCACCGATCAGACCGCTCTTGTGAGCACCGATCGGGTTGAAATAACGCAGCAGAACAACGTTCCATTCCGGATCTGCTTTCTGGATATCTGTCAGAACCTGTTCCAACATGGATTTCGTCCAGCCGTAAGGGTTTGTGCACTGTCCCTTCGGGCACTCCTCGGTGATCGGGATCATCGCAGGATCTCCGTACACGGTTGCAGAAGAGGAAAAGATGATATTCTTCACATTGTGCTTGCGCATTACATCAACCAGGGTCAGCGTGCCTGCAATATTGTTTTCATAGTATTCCCAAGGCTTCTGTACGGATTCGCCGACTGCCTTTAAGCCCGCGAAATGAATGCAGGAATCGATTTTTTCTTTTGCAAAAACTTCATTCAGGCCTTCTCTGTCGAGAATGTCCACTTTGTAAAAAGGAACCTTCTTTCCTGTGATCTTTTCTACACGTTCCAGGGATTTCTCACTGGAATTTGCCAGATTATCTACTACAACGACATCATATCCGGCATTCTGTAATTCAATAACGGTATGACTGCCGATAAATCCGGCGCCGCCTGTAACTAAAATTGCCATGTTTCGTTTCCTCCATTCTTTTGCTGACTTTTCTGATTGTTTTACCACAGAACATCAGGATAAACACCGGCATCCTTTAACTTCTGGATCGACTCCATCACAAACGGTTTATCTTCCTTATAGGTAACGCCAAACCATTTGTCAGCAGAATGAAGCACCTCAACGGTTGCTTTTCCAGCCTTTAACAGCTTATCTACCTCGATCGGCAAAAAGCACTCGGATTTGAGCGGATTCTTTTCAACTTCTTCTGCAAAGAAACGATCTACTGCATTCTGCAGCTCGTTGATAATGCTGGGAGAAAATGCCCACATGTTCATGGAAACCGGAGTCTTTAATCCTACCGGAATCCAGGTCTTACCATCATCCTCTGTGTATGCCGCGCCGTCCTCGGTCTTCACGATCTTGGTACGCTCTGCGATCTCCTGCAGATAGCCGTTCTCGTCGGTTACGCAGATACCTCTTGCAACGGAACCGTTATCCGTCAAAGTGTTGCCCAGCTGATAGCCAACCATCGCGTAACGATATTTTTCATCGTCGTGATGTGTGGTCAGGAAACGGTACAGCTCTTCAAAAGCGCTTCTTCCATAATAGTCATCCGCATTGATCACTGCGAAAGGCTCATTCACTACGCCCTTGCAGCACAGGATTGCATGTGCGGTTCCCCAGGGCTTTACGCGGCCTTCCGGAATCTGAAATCCTTCCGGAACCTTCGTCAGCTCCTGGAATACATATTCTACAGGAATATGTTTGCTGACTGCATTGCCGATGCACTCTCTGAAATCCTGCTCATGCTCTCTTTTAATAATGAAAACGACCTTACCGAATCCCGCTCTGACTGCATCATAGATCGAGAAATCAATGATCTTATGCCCCTTGTCATCTACAGGATCGATCTGCTTTAAGCCGCCATAACGGCTTCCCATTCCTGCTGCCAGAATTACTAATGTCGGTTTTTCCATTTGTTCCCTCCTATTGTAACATAAGCCCCCGCAGCTGCAATTCTTCCATGTTGCAAAGACCTGTCAAAATGTTATACGGCTGTTTGAGTGATATCTGCACGAAAAGCCGCTTCTTATGCTCATTATATCGTGAGCCCGCGCTGACGCGCTTTATCGCCTGCTGCGCAGGCTGCTCATTCTCTA
>ERZ772876.824-NODE-824-length-37020-cov-3.298580_pt1 | contig 37020 bp, 47 predicted proteins | sample MGYA00580584_ERZ772876 | MGnify/ENA primary metagenome ERZ772876 (study PRJEB29015, sample SAMEA2737728) | human gut metagenome | biome: human gut; feature: human-associated habitat; material: faeces | place: China | collected 2012 ... | reverse complement strand
CTGGCACTGCACGGCGTCGTTGCAAAGAAGGACGGCTCCATCGTAGAGATCAATATCGGTGAAAACGAAGACGATCCGGTATTCTTCATTTCTGATCTGTTGATCCACCTGTCTGCAGAGCAGATGGAAAAGAAGGCTTCCAAGGTCATCGAGGGCGAAGCGCTTGACTTAATCTTCGGCAGCAGACCGCTGGCAGGAGAAGAAAAAGAGGCGGTAAAGGCTGGCGTGATGAAGCTTCTGGCGGAGCAGTATGGCATTGAGGAAGAAGATTTCCTGTCCGCAGAGCTGGAAGTTGTACCGGCCGGCAAGGCAAGAGAAGCAGGCCTGGACAGAAGCATGGTGCTTGGTTATGGTCAGGACGATAGAGTATGCGCATTTACTTCTCTGGCAGCGATGCTGGAAATTGGTCAGACGGAGCGCACCGCATGCTGCATCCTGGTAGATAAAGAAGAGATCGGCAGCGTCGGCGCAACCGGCATGCAGTCCCGTTTCTTCGAAAATACCGTTGCAGAGGTGTTAAATCTTGTCGGCGAATACAGTGAATTAAATGTCAGAAGATGTCTGGCAGCCTCTGATATGCTTTCTTCTGATGTAAGCGCAGCATTTGATCCCTCTTATGCGTCTGCTTTTGAAAAGAAAAACGCAGCGTTCTTCGGACGCGGCATGGTGTTCAATAAATTTACAGGTGCCCGCGGAAAATCCGGCTCCAATGATGCAAACGCAGAATATGTTGCACATATCCGTGCGATCATGGAGGAGTCCGGCGTTGCATTCCAGACCGCTGAGCTTGGCAAGATCGATGTCGGCGGCGGCGGAACAATTGCTTACATTCTTGCTTTGTATGGCATGAACGTAATCGACTGCGGTGTTGCAGTTCTTTCCATGCATGCACCGTGGGAAGCTACCAGCAAGGCAGATATTTATGAGACAAAATGCGGCTATGTTGCATTTTTGGAGAAAGCGTGCCTGTAATGGAAATGGAAGGCTTAAAAACTTCTGATTATTATTTTGACCTCCCGAAGGAGCTGATCGCACAGGATCCGCTGGAGGATCGGAGCGCATCCCGCCTGCTTGTTATGGACAGACAGACGGGGGCGACCTCGCATCATATTTTTAAAGAGATCTGTTCGTTCTTAAAACCGGGCGACTGTCTGGTTTTAAACAACACGAAGGTTATTCCGGCGCGTCTGCTTGGTGCAAAAGAGGATACGGGAGCTGCTGTAGAAATCCTGCTGTTAAAGCGGATGGAAAACGATGTCTGGGAAACCCTCGTAAAGCCCGGCAAAAAGCTGCGCCCCGGTGCAAAGGTCGTCTTTGGCGACGGACGTCTGCGTGCAGAGATTCTGGATGTGGAGGAAGATGGAAATCGCCTGGTGAAGTTTTTTTATGATGGGATCTGGGAAGAGGTGCTGGATTCCCTCGGTGAAATGCCGCTGCCTCCCTATATTACCCATAAGCTTCAGGACAAAAACCGTTATCAGACGGTATATGCAAAATTTGAAGGCTCTGCAGCTGCGCCGACAGCAGGACTGCATTTTACAAAGGAACTGCTTGCCCAGGTAGAAGCGATGGGTGTGGATATTGCCTATGTCACGCTGCATGTGGGACTTGGCACATTCCGTCCGGTCAAGGTCGACAACGTGCTGGAACACCATATGCACACAGAATTTTATCAGGTGACCCAGGAAGCGGCGGATAAAATCAACCGTGCCAAAGCAGCCGGAAACCGTGTGATTTGTGTCGGTACGACAAGCTGCCGTACTGTAGAGAGCGCTGCGGAAGCGGACGGACATATGAAAGCCTGCAGCGGCAACACGGATATCTTTATCTATCCGGGCTACAAGTTCAAGGTGATGGACGGGCTGATTACAAACTTCCATCTGCCGGAATCGACACTGGTGATGCTCGTATCCGCATTTGCCGGAAGAGGCCATGTGTTGAAGGCGTATGAAGAGGCGGTAAAGGAGAAATACAGATTTTTCTCCTTTGGGGATGCTATGATGATCGTGTAGCCTCCAAATCTAACAAATGTGAGGTTATTCCAGAAATCAGGAAAAAGTAAATAATGGGACAAAGAGAAACCCAGGAGTGTAAATGCTCCTGGGTATTTTTGTATTAAGAATCCTTATAAGTGAATGTATGGGACAGTCCATTGCGGAATACAACCGTTTCCGGACGCCCGTCTCTCATGATGATAGAATCCAGAATTGAGACAAAGAAGTTTTTCAGGATCTCCGGATCCAGTGATTCAGCCAGATTTTCATAGTAGATGTACTGTTTATCTGCCAACTTCTGCGTCAGGATGAAGGAAGATGCCTGGCGGATAAATTCTTCATCGTTCATAGTATGCATCCATGGTTCCTGAGACATCATGCCAATAGCCTCGTTGATTTCCTGGAGACGATCCGTGATCTGTTGCTTCTGGACAAGGTACTCACGTTCAGATATAGAATCATCGCTGTAGAGGTATAGATCATTCAGACGATCCAGAGCACGTTGCTGTTTCTTCTGATCTGCCATCATACGTTTTAACTCCGGATCAATCTTCGGTTTGGATCTTGGACGTTTCAGGAGTACCGGATCACTTCCGGAACATTTCTCCAGCATATTGAGAAGAGACGCCAGTCCGTCCGGATCCACATGATCGACATTAGAAAAAGTGCTGCCACGTAGCAAGTACTTCTGGAGATCATCCGTGGAATGGATGTAAGCAAACTGCTTCTGAGCATTCAGGATATTCAGGATGTAGTTCAAAAAGAACTCGCCCAGAACAACATCTGAAGTATATTTTGCATGGCAAGTTTTCGTTTTCCGGACATTCGGGCATCCATATTTTGATGGACGATATCCGGAGACGTGGAGCTTGCCTGGAGAAGCAGTGAAAGCAGATCCGCACTCTGCACACCAGACAAGCCCAGAAAATACGTGGACATTCTTCTGAGTTGTTTTTCTTCCTGGAGTATTCCGATACCGGGCGTTCTTATCAAGGGTAGCCTGGATCCGATCGAACCGATCCGTATCAATGGAAGCCGGATGGTGGTTTTCTACGATAACCCACTCCGATTCATCCTTAATGGCTTTCCTTCCTGGAATCTTGTAATAGTTGTACCGATACACGCCTTTATACCACGGATTACGCAAAATAGTCCATACTGCCACCGGGCTCCACATATTTCCATTCCTGGAGCGATATCCAGCCTCATTCAGCTTCCTGGAAGTATGTACAATGGATTGTGTATCTTCGTAAGCTTCTACCAAGAAGTTGTAGACCTTGTTTTCCCTCGGATCAATAGAGAATACCTGAGTAGGTTTGTCATAAGAGTAACCATACGGAATGCGCCCACCATTCCATACACCATTAGAGGCACGGTTAATCATAGTTGCTGTAACACGTTCTGATGTCATGTTACGTTCCAGCTCTGCAAACACCAGGATAATCTTTAGCATAGCTTCGCCGATAGCTGTACTGGTATCGAATTGCTCGTTTTTAGATACGAACGTGACGCCCAGATCTTTTAATTCTGCATACATGTTCGCAAAGTCCAGAAGATTTCTGGAGATACGGTCGATCTTCCAGACCAGCAAGTGGGTAAAAAGCCCTTGCCGGATCTGTGACATCATTTTCTGATATGCCGGACGGTCGGTATTCTTTCCGGAATATCCGGCATCCTCAAAAATCACAAAGTCATCTGTATTCAGGATATACTTGCAGTAAGAAGTAAGATCCTGTTTCATCATTGGCAATGAATCTTTATCTATCTGGTAGACCGTGGAAACACGGACATAGATTGCCGCCCGGATAGACGCCTCTGAGCCTGATTCGAGCATCTTAAAGTTTTTCTTCATAATTCCTCCATCAAAAAGAAATAGCCCCTCCACGGGGCTATACTTAGTTCACATACGGCATGTATTTATTCAGTGCCGCCCATACTACATTTTTGTCATCACGGCTTGCGACCTGATAACAAGCCAGTAGCCGTTGCAATTCCTGGACTTGCTCCTGGCGTTCTTTTTCTCCCTGAGTTTCAGTGCTGCTCATAAGTACACCTCCAGATATTTTATTTACAGTTGTTCTGAGATCCTGGAAAGATACCGGATCTGAAAGCTCTCTTATCCTGGAAAGAGAAACAGTTTTTGTGTGTCCGAAAGAGGCGTTAATATCGCGGGTAGGAACTGGATAAAATTCCCAATTATCAGTATTTGTTACCGGAAGATCACAGAGCAAGCAGAAAATGTACATGTCTGAACATCGTTCCTTTTCACTCCAAGAATCTCCGGTAATATGATGGTGTCTATCTGCAATATCAAAAACAATCCGTTTATTTTCAGAAATGGCACAACTTTCTGGATGCTTGCACGTGATCTTAGCTGATGATTTTATCTCAAAAGAAAAAGAGCCTGATACAAGATCACATTTTCCCCAGTGGCTACGCCGCTGCTCTATACCAAGAGCTTTCATCACAAGGAACTCCGCTAAGGCACCACGTACAGAAGAATCGATAGAGTACGATGCGTACCATTCCCAGAAGTCAACAGTAGAAAACCCAGAAGGGGAACCAAGGGTACGAAAGTCCAACCAGCGGTCCATATTTTCAGCATGCAGCTTATCGGATAATAAATCAGATAAATTCCCGATGTGGTTTTTCTTTGAATCCATTTTCATCTTCCTCGCTATGCATTAAGTGTCATGGTAATGATTTCTTCGCCAGGTAAAATATGGTAATGATATTATCCCCTTTTACGATCTGCGTACTTTTCTGGAATAACCATATGGGTACGAAGAAAGTCTTTACACATTTTCTGCTTATTATCTGGAATGTGCGTGATAATGTCGATCCATTCAGGATCCAGACCGGAAACCTCAGCATAAAGCTTTTTCCCATATATCAGATAATCCAGAGATACGTCCAAATGTTCCGCAAGCTGCATGACAGTATCAATCTTTGGAATGGATCCCTCTTTCCATTTTCCGGTGCTTCCGGTACTCATATGTAATTCTTTTAAAACAGTAGTCACTGTAGTGCCTTTTTCTGCACAAACAGCTCTCAGATTATCGTAGAACATAAAATCCTCCTAAAAATAAACTCACTAAAAGAGTGTTTATGGCATTGACAAACTCACTACAGTGAGCTACACTAACAAACATAAACAACAAAACATAATCAATTTGACAATCGAAAAAAGCACTTCTATTTTACCAACAAACGTTAGGTAAGTAAAGAAGGAAAAGGAGGGAACTTATGGAAAAAAAGCTGTCTGCGTGGTGCAAAAACGCCAAGATCGAAATGATTAACCGTGATCTTAAAACCACGACATTAGCTAAGGAGCTGGATATGAACCGAAGCTATGTCAGTTCGATCTTGAACGGGCGTGTCTACAGTGCTCCGGCAGTCAAAAAGATTTCTGATTACCTGGGGATCACTGACAGTGACACCACAACTGTATGATTAAATAGTAACTCACGGAGGGACGTTGGAACATGGAGAAAGAATGCGTGAATTGCGGTGGAAGTATCTACTTTCAGTGCAGAAAAGAAGCTGCAAAATACAATGATAGACTGAGTAGCCGTGAGGGAGCTTCCGAGATGCTGAATGTATCTGTATCAAGCCTGAGCAATTATGAGTTGGGGCTGACACCAGTACCGACCGATGTTGTTGTAAGAATGGCTGACCTTTACGGAGCACCGGAACTGGAGGCTTGCTATTGCAAAAATGATTGCCCTATTGGAAAGAGGCAGAACATCGCAACAAAGATCCGGGGGATTGAGCAGATTACTTGTAGTCTCCTGAATCATGCAGACGATGATCGGTTACGCAGTATTAAGAAAGGGCTTCTAAAAATTGCCAGTGATGGAAAGCTGGATCCTGGAGAAGGGGAAGAGTTGAAACGGATAGTAGCATGCCTGAGCGATTTTGCGGATGACGTGATGGAACTCAGGATGTATTTGAAAAAGCATGGAGGTACACCGGATGGAACTAATTGAGAAATTAAAAAAACAGCTGTCCGAGGAGTACGGGATCCATAGCGATCAGGAACTCATGGACGCTATAGCACATCAGAAACCTATTGACATTGGAGTATTCGTGAAGGAGATAAACGGAATTGAGAAAGCTAGTTAAAGTATCGGCTATGCTTGCGATTGCAGCGATCATGCAGATCGGAGGATGCAAGCTGGCATACGATGAGAGAGGATATAAGGCGATCGGGAGTGAAAGACTGATTTTCCCGGTAGTGCTCTTTCTTGAATATAAGGCTTTCTGCGAGCCGGGAGAATCCTTCTACGAAGATGAAGAGGAGGAGTACGATGCTTGATATTACAGCAGAAACAAAGAAAGTCCGTGAGGACATGGAAAAGCAAGGATATGTGCTGACCGAGGAAGAGTATCAGATCATCCTGGAGTACACGATCAGAAAGAGTGGTCGGTGCGGAAAGGGCATGGATTATGTACCGCTGCTTCTGGAGGATGAAATTAAGAATTACTACTTTCGTAACACGGTAACAGCCATCTCACTTATAAATATGGCAGTAGCCTAAAGGAGGAAAATATGGGACAGATGACGACAGATCAGTACCTGGATCAGATCCAGAACCAGTTAATGAAAACTCTGACTGAGAAAAAAGACGCCATGCCACCTGGATTCAATCAGCAGAGATTCGCTCTGAACTGTATCACGGTAATCCGGGACATGATGAAGGACGGCAAGAAAAGAGAACAGCTCCAGACGGTTGATATCAATTCAATCGTGCTCTGCATGATAAAAGGAGCATACCTGGGGTTAGATTTCCTGAACGGGGAGTGTTATGCGATCCCGTACAAGGGCGAAATGACATTCCAGACCGACTACAAAGGCGAAATTAAGGTTTGCAAGCGGTTCAGTGATGATCCGATCAAAGATATTTATGCAAAAGTAGTTCGCGAGGGAGATGTCTACGATGAAGGAGTGGAGGCAGGCGTTCAGAAGTTGAGCTTTAAGCCAGTTCCATTCTCAAACAAAAATATCATCGGAGCATTTGCGGTAGTCATGTATGTAGATGGAACCATTAAATACGACAGTATGAGTGTGGAAGAGATCAAACATACAAAAGATGTCTACTCAAAAGCAGCGAATAGCCAGGCATGGAAAGAATCATTCGGAGAAATGTGCAAGAAAACAGTCATCCGCAGACTGAGTAAGCTGATAGATCTCAACCTGGATAAAGTGGAGATGATTAAGGCTTATGAAGAGGGATCCGGATTTGAGTTCGAGAATCAGCAGATCTCCGGAGGATCCAACAGACAGCCAGCACAGCTTCCGGGATCAGATAATGTGGTTGATGCCTTTGCACCGGGGCAGGCAGCCGGGAAGAAAACGATCGAACAGAAGCCACAGCCGGCAGCAACACCGCAGGACTTCCGAAAAGCACCGGAGAGAGAACTGATCCCGGCAGAAGAAGCACCACAGAGCATGCCGGATGAAGGCTTTATGATGCCGGAGGATCTTCTGGATAACGAGTTACCATTCAAGTAAGTAAATGAAGTAAATGGAGGATATGGGAATGAATGAATTACAGGTAGTAGTGCAGCAGACACCAGGAACAGTGACATGGAATTATGAAGATCTGAAAAAGGCGATCACGAACGCTCTGGAAGTATACAAGACCACGGAGTACGATGATTCAAACATCGGTCAGGCAAAGAAAGACAGAGCAATGTTAAACAATCTTTCCAAGTCTGTAAACGCCAGAAAGATCGAGATCAAGAAAAAGTGTTTGGAACCATATGAACTGATTGAAACCCAGGCAAAAGAGCTGATGACGATTATCCAGGAACCGATTGCAGTTATTGATGAACGCCTGACAGAATATGAAACTGCCAGAAGAAAAAAGGCAAGAGCTGTGATCCTGGAATATATGCAGAAAGCATTTGAAGGAATCGAACAGCAGATTACAGATAAAGCCAAGAACGCTCTTTATGATGACCGCTGGGAAAATGCGTCAGCTAAGAAATCAGAATGGCAGACTGCCATTGATGCCAGGGCGGATGCAATCAGGTCAGATCTGCAGGTTTTAGCTGGCATCGAGGAGAAATTCAGATCTTACGCCATGGATGCGTACAGACCGAACCTGAGGCTTGCGGATGCAATGCAGAAAGTCCGGGAACTGAGAGCACAGGAAGCAGCCATCCTGAAAAGACAGCAGGAAGAAGAGAGAAAGAGACGTGAGGAAGAGGAACGTCGCAGACGTCAGGAGGAGGTTGCTCAGACATCCGGATATCCGGAAAGACCGCAATCGGACATCGGAAGGACGATTGACAACATCGAAAGAGAAGCATTTGCCCGTGCGATAGCATCAACTCCAATCCAGGAACCAATCGTTGAGCTGGCACCGGAACCAGTTCGGGATCCAGAAATTCCTTTTGATCCGAAACCGAGCCAGACGATCAGAATCACGGGGTCCCCGGAGGATTACCAGAAGGTAATTGAGTACATTAAGGCAATGGAGATTGACTACGAGGAGGTATAAACATGAGCTTTCAGCTGACATCGGAGAATTACTACTCTGACATAGCCAATTATGAGTACATGTCAGTTTCCCAGTTCAAAGATTTTGCCGGAACATACGGAAAACTGGGATGCGAGGAGTGCGCGATGGCGAAGATCCGTGGAAAATATAAAGAACCGGATCGAACGGCACTCCTGGAAGGAAGTTACGTGGATTCCTTCTATGAGGGTACTCTGGATAAGTTCAAAGAAGAACATGCAGAGTTGTTCAGACAGGGCGGAGAATTAAAAGCAAATTTCATAAAGGCAGAAAAAGCGATTGCAAGAAGTTTGAGAGATCCGCTTTTCCAGGAATATATGTCTGGAGAAAAACAGGTCATAATGACCGGTGAGCTGTTCGGATCCAAGTGGAAGATCAAAATGGACAGCTACCATCCGGGCAGAGCGATTGTGGATCTGAAGTACATGCAGTCACTCACAAAGTTCGGATATGTTCCGGACATCGGATATCTGGATTTTGTTCGCTACTGGGGATATGACCTCCAGGGAGCTATTTACCAGGAGATCGTTTACCAGAACACCGGAAAGAGATTGCCGTTCTACATTGCCGGGATTTCCAAAGAAGAGGCAATGAACATCGAAGTGATCTACATACATGACAACTATCTTAAAGAGGCAATGAAGGTAATAGAAAGCCGGATGCCGAGGATCCTACAAGTGAAATATCACGGAGCGAAACCCGACCGATGCGAGCAGTGCATCTGGTGTAGAGACACCAAGGTACTGAAAAAGCCGATCGGGATCGGGGATCTGACAGCGAGTTTATAGTATGGAGGTACAGGAGATGGCATGGATCACGGTGGATCAGAAGCTGATCGGAGGTAAATTAAGGGATTTTGCCAAGAGGTCCGGAATCAGCCAGAATGAGGCAATCGGGATCCTGATTCGCCTCTGGCTGTGGGGAATTGACAATGCAGAAGAGAGTGGACGGATTGTAGCTGCCGAACATGAAGACATCGAGGAAGCGATCCGTCCGGGATTCCTGGAGATTGACCGGAGTGCAATTTCAAATATCGTCGACAATTTGATTGAGTGTGGGTGGATCGACCAGGAGGATAGTTCCTTATATCTGCATGACTGGATGGACTGGAGAAGTTATTACACGTCATATGAGCAGAAAAAAGCGAAACATGCGGAACGGATGCGAGATTATAGAGCTGGAAAGAAAAAGAGCCAAGATCCGGAACCGGAGAAAAAGCCGGAGGAATCTGGAAAGGCAAAACGTAATGAGTATGTAGTAGCTTTTGAGGAGTTCTGGAAGGTCTATCCGAGAAAAGTGGATAAAGGAAACGCTTACAAGAAGTACCGGGCAAGATTAAATGATGGATATTCGGATGCTGAGTTGCTGGCAGCTGCAACCAATTATGCGACCCAGTGCCAGAGAGATAAGACAGAGACAAAGTTCATAAAGCATCCCAAAACGTTCCTGAGCGATACAATGCCATTTACGGACTTCCTGGATAATAGAACCCAGGAGCCGGCAAAAACGTTCAGAAAAGGCGAAAATCCGTTCATGTAGGTAGAAGGAGGATAACTGGAAATGGAAGTTGGAGGCATGTTGCCATCTCATAGTCAGGAAGAGATAAGCCCGATCAAAGAGGGAGATTACGTTGGAGAAGATGGTCTGATCCGATGCGGAGTATGCGGCAAGCGGAAACAGTTCAGAATTGATATCTCCGGATTCAAGAAGATTGTTCCTTGCATATGCAAGTGCAGATCTGACGAGATTGAGAAAAAAAAGAAGAAAGACGAATACGAACAGCGGATGCACGCTATCAACCGTTTGAAAGATGCTTCCATGATGGCAAGTAAGTTCCGGGATGCGAACTTCTCTGGGTATAAGGTCAGGGAAGAAAATCAGGAAGCATACAAGCTGGCACTGAATTACGTGAAGAAATTCCGTGAAATGAAGGAAAAGAACCAGGGATTATTGCTTTATGGTCCGGTCGGAACTGGAAAGAGCTTTACCGCCGCTTGTATTGCAAACGCACTGATGGAGCAGAATACCACAGTGATTATGACATCGTTCGTGAAGATTCTCCAGGACATAGGAACCGGAGATGAGGCGAGCTACATACAGATATTGAACAGTGCGACATTGCTTATCATTGATGATCTGGGAGCCGAGCGAAATACAGATTATGCCCTGGAAAAGGTATACAACGTTATTGACAGCCGGATCCGAACGGATAAGCCTATGATCCTGACAACGAACCTGGAGTTGTCAGAAATGCTCCAGACTACAGATATCCGCTACAGAAGAGTTTACGATCGGATTTTTGAAACATGTTATCCGGTTGAGATGCCGGGAAAATCCTTCCGGCAGATCGAAGCAGCACAGCGATTCAATGACATGAAAGAATTATTACAGTGAGGTAGAGAATGGGAAAGTTAGGAGAGAATATCAAGCGGATCAGGGAAGAAATGGGACTGTCTCAGAGGCAGTTCGGAGAACTGATCGGAAAGAGCGATAGCCAGATCTGGAGCTATGAAAATGATAGAACAGATATCCTGGCATCAACACTTTATAAGATTGCGGCAGTAGCCAACGTAGATTTTAATAATCTGATGGCTGGCATTATCCCGGAGGAAGAACCGGAGAAAGAGCCAGATCCGGAGTGGGATGCAGAGCTGAGGATCTATAACATGGAGGATCGCCTGACAGTGATTAAGATCCTGGCGAAAAACGGGTACGATGTGGGACAGAATAAACGCCCGAAGGGGAAAGGAAGTTCTCTGGATTATTTCGTACATGCAAAAGATCTTGCGACCAACGCCGATACATCGAAGTAGGAGGCAAACATGGAAGTAAGATTTACGATACGAGGAGAACCGAAAGGAAAAGGCAGACCAAGGTTTTGCAGAAATACGGGACATGCGATCACACCGAAAGATACCGTGAATTATGAAACGCTGGTACGTACAGAGTACAGCGCTGCATACCCGGAATTTAAGTTCCCTGATGGCACGATGCTGGATATGCGGATCATGGCGTATTATTCCATACCAAAGTCTGCATCTAAAAAGAAAAAAGCATCCATGCTGGCAAATGCGATCAGACCGACAAAGAAGCCGGACATGGATAATGTAGTTAAGATCATAGCTGATTCACTGAATCAGGTGGCATATCGTGATGATACACAGATCGTAGATTGCCAGTGCCGGAAGTTCTACTCCGAGACGCCAAGAGTAGAGGTAATCATACGATCTATTGAGCCGAAATAGGCAGGAGGGAGAGAAAGAATGAACAATTACGAAGAAATGAGAATTGAGAGTGACGTATTCGCCACAGCCCGGGAGAATTTTGATTTGCTGATGCAGAGGCTTTTTAAGAGCATGGAGAAGAACAACTCTGATGAAGGAAGCATCACTCTGAAAGTAGATCTGCAAATGAGCCAGGACTGGGTTCCAGACGGGAATGGTGGGTCTATCGAGATTAACAAGCCCGTAATCAAACATAAGGTTTCCATTGCAGTTCCGGTGAAGGATTCTATGGATGGAAAGAAAGATGCTGGTATGAACCTGGTATGGGATGAAGATCTAAAACGGTACGTCCTGAAATACATCAATGAGGGAGGACAGCAGAGTCTCTTTGATCCGGATTATGAAGAGAACCTGAAAGCTGGAGCAGATCTGGACGAAAGTACAATGCTTCCTGGTCCATCAAACGTATTTCCGGAGGATAACGGAGTAATTGATGCAGAATTTAAGGAAGTGGATCAGTCCGAGGAAGCTGAAAATCAGGCAGATACGCCAGCGGATGAAGAAATTACCGACCAGGAGGAAACAAACGCCCCTGGAGGCGATACGGAAGCTACAGATAGCACGGATGGCAACGGAAATTATGAGTATGAAGATCCAGAGGAGGGTGTGCCGGAATGAGAAGAGAGAAAGCACCAGACAATTTTTCGCAGTGTCGAAAGTGCGGAGCACGGATCATATTCGTGAGGATGAAATCCGGGAAGAGCATGCCAGTCAACCCAAACTTCGTAAACTTCCGGAGAGATGGTGGTAAGGACAGAATTGTCCTCGCCAACGGAGAAGTAACGTCCGGAACAATCATAACCGATCCTAGGGAAGCCCAGGGATTCGGATATGTATCACATTTTGCAACATGCGAATACGCACAGACGTTCAGGAGGAAATAGAGGTAATGAAAGATCTTACAATCAGACGTGTGACAGATCCAAAAGAAGGCCCGATCACAGAACTTGCGGCGATCTTGAATGAAGTCCTGAGAGCCGGAATGAGCGCAGACGCCAAAGACTTATAAAATAAAAATCCCCTGGTGCCATGTGACAGACAGAGGATCTTCTAAAAATATTCGCTGATCAAATTATAAAATGAAGATCAAAAAAAGTCAATGAAACGGACACCAGGGAGGTAGTAAGATGGGTAAAAACACACCAGGAAAACAAAAGACAGTAAGACTAAGCGAGGAGGAATTGAAAGAACTTTGCCAGAAAGCAGTCGAGGACGGCGTGTCTAAATACATAACCGTGCAGAATCAGAAGAAAAAGCAGGAATGGAGAGGGCTTCTTTTCAGGACTAAGAAACTCCTGGAAAATTACACAAAGTTGAAGGATTATGAAGAACAGGCAGTTGTCACTCTGGAACAGGCAAAGGAAGTCGATGAAACACTTGTGAACATGGACGTACTTATGAAGTTCAAATTGTTCGAGGATGACAAGACTTTACACAGACAGCTCAGGGGAGTAAATGCTGTGAAGTTTATCATGGCGCATGTTGACCGGATGCTGGAGGTGTATAAAAGCAACTGTCTTAATTCTTCACAGGAAGTCATGCACAGACGATGGTTCGTGATCGAATACATGTACCTGGAGAGGGAGGACGCCAAGAAAACAACAAAAGAGATCGCTGAGATCTACCAGACAGATATCAGCAATATTCAGAAGGACGCAAAAGAGGCAAGAAACGATCTGACCACATTATTTTTTGGGCTGGATGCGATGGTTTTGTATGAGATCCGGGACTAATTTCCGTTTTTCTTCCTTTGACTGTCGTTTCAGCCGATGATATAGTATAAACTGCAAATTGTGAAGCAAGGGAAACTGAGCTTGCATTTGCATGGTGCTGTGGTGTACTCATTCTTTCCCATGATTCCCAGGTATCTTCGGATGCCTGGGATATCCGTGGAAGCATGATACACAGAATTGTTTCTACCCTGACGTATAATTCTTCCAAAGAGATCGTATCGGATGATACGGTCTTTTTTATTGCCGGAATGGGAAAGGAGTGGCGCAATAGCATGGACGAAACGAACCAAAAGAGGATTGAAGTAGTGGAGATGCGAGTAGGAGATATTAAGTTCGGATTCGGGAATCCACGAAAGATCAAAAAGAAAAAGAAAGAAGAGCTGGAAAGATCCATAGAACAGTATGGAGATTTCGGCTTATTCCTGATTGATGAAAATAATAACGCCATCGGCGGCAACCAGAGAGCAACCGCAATGGCTGCTCGGGATCCGGACAGGATTGTTCTATGCAAGCGATTGATCGGCTATTCTGAGGCAGATCTGAGAGCTATCAATATCAAGGACAATACACACGCCGGGGAGTGGGATTTGGACTTGCTGGCAGACTGGACAGCGGATCTGACAACGGATCTTGGTCTGGATCTGAAGGAGCTGGATCCGAACGAGCGAAAGAAAAAGGAAATGGAGCTTATCAACCTGGAGAAATACAATTATGTATTGATCGTCTGCAAGAATGAGCTGGATTATAATGAGCTTACCCGGAATCTGGGAATAGATGGTGCGATCGTCCGGATGGGCCCCAAAAAGAAATTGAAAGCACGGGCTGTCTGGTATCACGATATGAAAGCTCAGATCGTAAGTGCTGCGGATGCCGGATCTCTGGATCAGGAAGAGGAAAGCCAGGAAGGAGCGGATGATGAAGAGGGATAAAACCTTCGGGATCTATGTTCCGTCCTACAAGAGGTATGACTGCATAAAGACAGATAAAGTTCTGAATGATTGCACCTATGTAGTCAGAGAATCAGAAGAACAGCTATACCGGGATGCAGGAGTAAGGAAGATACTAGCTGCACCGGATCAGGAAATAGACAGCTTGCCAAAAATCAGACAGTGGATCATAGACCATACGCCCGAGGACATTATCGTACAGATTGATGATGACATCGAGCGTTTTTCTTATGTGAATAAAGTCAACATGGAAGAGATCCCGGATCCGGACACCATAGACGCCGAGTTGGTGCGGATCGGACAGATCCTAAGTGATCTGAACCTGGGGTTTGCAAGTATCAGGATGCAGGAATCTGTTATCAAGTATAATGAGGAGTTCCGATTTTCCTCTACGATCGGATTAGTGTGCTGGTTCAATAAGGCATCATTAAAATCCAGATATGATTCAAATGTCCGGTTCAAGGCAGACACGGATTTCCAGCTGAGCGAGCTTCTGAATAACCGGATCATTATTGTTCCGGAATATCTAAGAGCCAAAGCACAGTATGACAAGAACAGCGGAGGAAACAACACGAATAAAAATTCAAGCACCACGAATGAAACCATAGAGTACCTGAAAAATAAGTGGGGGAAATATTACGAACATAATTTCAAAACCAATCAGTCAAAAGTGAAAGTGAGGAGATAGAATGAGGATCCTGATAGTAGGACACGGGGTAGTAGGAAAGAACCTGGAGAAGGAGTTAGAAGTGCTGCACCCGGATGTCATAGATAAATACAAGCCGGAGGAAAACAAAATTGCCGTGAAGTGCGATGAACCGCATTACGACATGCATTACGACATTGCATTTATCTGCGTAGATACTCCAATCAGAACGGAAGAGGGAGTGCTATGCGATACCTCAGAGGTAAAAAATGCGATCATGGAGAATGAAGCGGAGATCTACGTGATTAAGAGCACGGTATCTCCAGGAACCACGGAACAACTCCGGGTAAAAACCGGAAAGAGAATCATATTCAGCCCGGAATACTACGGAGGTACGCAGCATTGCAACAACTTTCGCTTCGACTTTACAATCCTGGGAGGAGAGAGAAAGGCTTGCATTGAAGTCATCCAGGCTTTACAGCATGTATACGATGCCAGACACCAGTTTAGGATAACGGACAGTAGAACGGCAGAATTAACAAAATACATGGAGAACTCTTTTCTGGCAACAAAAGTTTCCTTTTGCCAGCAATTCTATTTTATCGCTTCTGAAATGGATGTAGACTATGAGGAATTGAGAGAGTTGTTCGTGCTGGATCCAAGAGTAAACCCTTCCCATACATTCGTTGACCGAATGCACCCGTACTGGAGCAGTCACTGTCTGGATAAGGATGTGCCGGCTATTGCGAACGCATACAAAGCTCCATTACTCCAGGAAGTCATAAAGTTCAATGAGAACACGAAGAAATGTATGCAGACCATCAGGGGAGCGGAGATCCCGGAAAGGATGAAAAACGACATGCTCATGCACCAGGCAGGGGTGATGAGAAAAGAGATCCTGAAAGACCGGGAAGCCAAGTAAAACCAGGGTTTTGTGAACATTTCGTTAAATTGCAGTACACGCCTTTACATCGGTTTTTCTGTACGCTACAATAAAAGAAAAGGTAGGTAACAGAACATGGGATATGATTTGAGAACACAGAGAGGCTACGATTTTTATTTAGTATCTTCATCATTGCAGAAAGCGATCAGAAGAGGAGACGTCAGATGTGCAGGATATTTTGCGCTGGAACTTTTTCCGAAGTACAGCGAGTATTGCTGGAAGAGATTACTGACAGTATCAGCGGAAGATTGCTACGGCCCGATCACAAAAGAGATCATGGCACTGTATGAAGGATTCAAGATAGTGAACAAGGGAAAGAGAGCGGATCAGCTGGGAGGAAGGATCTTTATTTCCAAAGCAGTCATTTTATTATGCACTCAGCCACACAGTAGAGATGCGGATGTGCTTTCCAATTTCGTTTACGATCGGAAAAGAGGGCTCACAGACGATCAGATCAACGCCTACATGGAAGAGGCAAGAAATGAAAACATTCCGATTCCTGATTATGCGTATGATGTACATACACGCCAGGGAAAAATGAAAGGCAAGACAAAGGCAGATTTCTTCATAGAAGAGGATCGGTCACTTGCATACAGACAGCTTTCCCTTTTTGATGATATCAATATAGGCGTGATGTAAAGCCGAGAGGCAGCAGGGAGGCGGAGCCGAGATCCTGCACCCATAATAGAACACAAAAGCAAATGAGAGGCATTTCCGGACACCCGGAGGTGCCTTTTTCGTTCCTCAGAAATATAACAAAAGTTGGTAGGTGGTGATGTGTCAAATGAGGAAAACTTAATACAAAACAGAACGGATGTAACTCCGGAACAACGCCGTACCAACGCACGGAAAGCTGGTCTTGCGTCAGCGGCTGCTAAGAAGCGGAGAAAGAACATGAAAAACTCCATGCAAGAGCTTCTGAACATGGAAATTACGCCAGCGATGAAAGCCCAGATGCAAAGTCTGGGACTTCTTGACTGCGATTGGACGTATGCTGACTGGATCAACGTATGTGCAATGCAACAAGCCATGAAGGGAAATGTCCGGGCGATGGAGTTCATCCGAGATACTGCCGGATTCAATCCGGAGCTTGCGCTTAAAGAGCAAATGTTCGAGTATGAGAAACAGAAAGAACAGGGTGCGGCGGTCGAGATCGAGGATATCTCAGATGTCCTGGCTTTAATCCACGGGTACAGTGCATGGGAAGAGATCCTGAACGATGGTGTAGTTTGTATGCCGATCAAGACCATCACTTACAATTTCGGTCAAAAGCATCTGGATTATATCAAGAAGTGCCACTACAACACCTACAATATCGCTGAGGGTGCTGTTCGTGCCGGAAAGACGGTAGATAATGTTATTGCTTTCGCTTATGAATTGTGCCGTGCTCCGGATAAATTCCACCTTGCCACCGGATCCACGATGGCGAATGCAAAATTGAATATAGGCGATGCCAACGGCTTTGGACTTGAGTATATCTTCCGGGGACAATGCCGATGGAGCAAGTACAAAGACAATGACTGCCTGATTATTCGAGGCCCATACACGAACTTTGAAGAAAAGGTAGTTATTTTTGCTGGCGGTAAATCATCGGACAGTTACAAGAAGATTCGTGGTAACTCATACGGTATGTGGATTGCTACAGAGATCAACTTGCACCACGATAACACCATAAAAGAGGCGTTCAACCGACAGTTGGCCGCTAAGAAGATCAAGATATTCTGGGATCTGAACCCTGAGCACCCAAAAGCTCCGATCTATGTTGATTATCTGGATAAGTGGGAAGAGAAGAACCGGAAGGGAACGCTCGTAGGTGGCTACAATTACGAACACTTTACTATTTTTGACAATATCAACATTACACAGGAACGTATTGACGAGATAATCAGCCGATACGATCCAGGAAGCATCTGGTACATCCGGGATATTGAAGGAAAACGAAGCATTGCCGAAGGCTTGATTTATGCTAAATTAGCCACTTCGATAGCAGCTAGGGATAACAAATACCTTATGCCTAAGAAAGAAGCCCAGAAATTGGCAAAACAAGGCGGATTCGCACGAATAAATATCGGTGTGGACTTCGGTGGAAACGGATCTGGACATTCATTCGTTGCGATCGGAGAGACAGTTGGATTCGATAAACTGATCGTCTTGAAAAGCAAACGATACCTGGAGGGATCCATTGATCCGGAAACCCAGAAGAGAGTAGCGGAGATTGATCCGGAAGATCTTGGCAAGCTGTTCGTGAAGTTTGTAAATGAGATCCTGAAAGATTATGGATATATCACGAAGGTATATGCAGATTCCGCAGAACAGGTTCTGATCCGTGGACTGAAAACAGCATTGCTAAAGAATGGACTTGCAACTATCAAGGTTGTAAATGCTATGAAATCAAAAATCAATGATCGAATATTCGCCACAACCGCCCTTACTGCTATGGGGCGGCTTTATTATACCGAGGAATGTGAGACATTCCAGGAAGCTGTCAGCATGGCAGTGTGGAACCCTAAGAATATTGATCTGGAAAGACTGGACGATGGTACGTCAGATATAGATACACTGGATGCCTTCGAGTACACCTGGGAAAGAGATATAGGCAAATACATCAAGAAAGCCACATAGGAGGTGGAAACAGTTGGCTATTACAGATTTTTTAAGGAGGGTGGTAGGAAAGATGTTTCCGAAGCAGAATTTGGAACGGAAACTAAATGTGCAAATAGCAACATCCGGAGTAATGGATAATGCTATTTCCTTATGGCTTCAAATGTATGAAAATAAGCCCCCGTGGATGGGAGGCGAAGCGGACACCAGGACAATGAACCTTCCGGCTGCAATCGCAGAGGAGTTCTCCAGACTGATCCTGACAGAGTTTGAGTTCAAGTTGGAGGGAAGTGCGAGAGCTGATTTCCTCAACGATCAATTCCAGAACTACCTCATCAATTTTGACAACATCGTAGAAATGTGGGGAGCCCTTGGAGGAATTGCGATAAAGCCGTATGTTTCCGGATCGGATCCATTAACCGGGAAACCAGACAAGATCCAGTTGGATTTTATTCAGGCGAACAGATTCTACCCAACAGCATTCAACAGCAACAAAGAGATTACGGGAGCTGTCTTTATTGATTCTAAACGTGTTGGAGATTACCTCTATACACGCCTGGAGCATCACAACCTGGAGGGGGATCACTACACGGTAGTAAATAAAGCATACAGATCTGAGAGGCTAAACACGATGACAACCGAGGACGATCAGATCAGCGTGGAGCACCCATTCATGCAGGAGGTTCCACTGGAGACAATCGAGGAATGGGCTGGACTGGAGCCGGTAACGGAAATGGACGGGATCGAAAGACCGTTCTTTTTGTATGTAAAGGTTCCGAGAGCGAACAACATTGATCCTCATTCCCCACTGGGAGCATCGACCTATTCCCGAGCAGTTGAAGTGATCCAGGAGGCAGATATCCAGTATTCCCGGATCCTTTGGGAGTATGAAGCAAAAGAGGCTGCTATTGATGCGTCACAAGATATCTTTGATATTGATAAGAACGCACAGCCGATCCTCCCGAGAGGACACGAGCGATTGTTTCGCACCTACGATATGGAGGGAAAGAACAACAACGCTATGATCCAGCCTTACAGCCCAGAAATCCGGGATAGTTCCATGTTCAAGGGGCTGGATGAATTACTCAGGAGAGTAGAGTTTTTGTGTGGGCTTGCATACGGGACATTATCCAACCCGAACCAGGTTGACCGGACAGCTACAGAGATCAAGGCGTCAAAACAGAGATCCTATACAACGGTCAGCAACATGCAGAAAGCCTGGGATCATGGAATAGATAGCCTGATTGAAATTATGAACACGCTATGCGATCTGTACGGAATCACTCCGGCTGGAGAGATCCAGAAGCTGTGTTCCTGGGGGGATGGCGTTCTGGAAGATACAGAGGTTGAGTATCAGAGACGATGGTCCATGGTGCTTGCTGGCAAATTAAAGATTGAGAAATTCTACGCATGGTACTTCGGTTGTACGGAGGAAGAGGCGAAAGAATACATTCCGGAGGGAAACACATATCCGCCGGAAGAGTAGGAGGAGAATATGGCAATGATAGGTAGTCCGGACAATGTTCCGGATTTTCTTGTGTCCGTCCACCAGTGCCGGGACTGTGAAACAGATCCTCCAGAGTGCACGGATGAAATAAAAAGGACATGCCCTTTTTACCATATCCGGAATGACCCGGAAGATCAGGAAAATGGCACATGCTGACACCAGAGTATCTGAACTCATGCACTGATTATCTGCTTGGCATGTATGACGCACTGAATCAGTCTATTGCGGAAGATATTGCTCGTAGGATTGTAAAGACCGGACAAATGACGGATAGTGCGAAATGGCAGGTAAAACAGCTCAGAGAGAACGGAGAACTGATGCAGGACATCGTGAAGGACGTTGCCAGGATATCCGGAAAGTCGCAGAATGAGGTAAAAAGACTTTTCCAGGATTCTGCACGAACCGGGGTGCGATATGATGCACAACCACTTCTGAAAGCTGGCTATGACATTGATCTGAAATTATCTCCGGCAATGAATCAGGTGTTAGAATCCGCCATTGCAAAGACAAACGGAAATATACGCAACCTGACCATGACCACAGGATCCACCACTGGAGGCTTATATCTGGAGGCAACCAACCTTGCCTACATGAAAGTGACTTCTGGCGGATTTTCGTACTATGAGGCGATCAGAGAGGCAATCAAACAAGCTGCTAAAGATGGTGGGTATGTGTTGTACGGGAAAGGGAACAGATCGCAGCTTGACGTAGCGATCCGGAGATCTGTATTAACCGGACTGAATCAGACAGCCGGGAAGCTGACAGAATTATATGCTGAGGACATGGATGTGGAATATTACGAAACTACAGCTCATGCCGGAGCCAGACCTTCTCATGCCGAGTGGCAAGGGAGGGTTTTTAAGATTCACGGATCGTCTCCAGATTACCCGAATTTCGTAGATTCTACCGGATACGGATCCGGAGCTGGACTATGTGGGTGGAATTGCCGACACAGCTTCTACCCATACTGGCCGGGAATATCAAGCCCGGCATACTCAAAAGAGAGGCTGACAGAATATGACCGGGCGAAATACTCATACAACGGCGATATGCTGACAGATTATGAGTGTTCACAGATCCAGAGAGCGTATGAAAGAGAGATCCGAGAGATCAAACGTATTCTTTCCAGCTACGATGCGGCAATGCAGGAATCACGAAGTGAAGCACAGATCCAGTGCATCCAGGAGGATTTCGCATCGGAGAGCGTGAAGCTGAAAAAGAAAGAGAGGGAGTTGAAAAACTTCTGTAATGACACCAACCGGAACTACGACGGTACCAGAACCAAAGTGGTAGCGTACAAGGATAGCAACGGGAAGATTGTCAATTTTGGAAGATCCACAGCTCAAAAGGCTGTATGGGCGAATAAAAAATCAAATTAGGAGGTCAACTATGATTATCACAGGAATGGCTCACTTCGAGAGTGTAGCACAGAAGAAACTCGTTGAATGGTACCACAAGAACAGACCGGAGGTTCAGATCGACCTTGGAAACGTATTCGTGGTATGGTCATGCAAAACACTCCAGAATTACAAGTGCCTTGCATCTACGACTATCAGCGGAGATGGCATCTATGCTGAGTACACCTATAATGGGGACAAGCAGGAACTCTACGAAGATGTATACGGTAAAATAACTAATACATGCCACACAGAAGAATAGGAGGTACAAGACCATGAAGAAACTATTTATTTCTCAGCCGATGAAAGGAAAGTCTGATGCAGACATCCTGGCAGAACGCCAGAAAGCCATCAAGAGTGCCGAGGAGAAGATCGGAGAACCAGTTGAAGTCATTGATTCTTTCTTCCAGGAAGCTCCGGTGGATGCAAAGCCACTCTGGTTCCTTGGAAAATCCCTGGAACTTCTGGCTGGTGCTGACATTGCCTACTTTGCGAAAGGCTGGCAGGATGCCAGAGGGTGCAAGATCGAAAATACATGTGCTATTGAGTACGGTATTCCGGTCATTGAAGATTACACAGCAGAGTAGAAAGGCGGTGATCCTGATATCTCCCACCTATGGGTTAAATAGGAGGCGGATATAGGCGATCGACGGTAAGAATGAAGAAATACTCACACAATGGAATAAAAGGTGTGCATGAGGCTGTACGAAGCTCTCAGGTATGTTTTACACAGAGGGATTGTCAATAAAAGGCAATCCTTTTGTTTTGCCCTGGAGGTATGGCATATAAACTACTCAGTTCCCTAGCGTGCCGGGATATAAATGCACGATAGCAGAGCCGGAGTGAACCGGAATCTAAATGAAATCAGCGAAGAAAGGAAGGTAAGCGACAATGGCTTACGATTATTTGAAGAAACTTTTTAAGAAGGACGAAAACGGAGCGATCATTCCCATGACTGCTGAGGAACTGGAGGCTGCCATTGATGCAGATAAAAACATCAAGGTAGTAGATCTGTCGGCTGGCGGTTATATCGCAAAGGACAAATTCGATGCGAAAGAAACTGAGCTCAAGGGAGTGAAAAAGCAGTTGGAAGATGCCAACACCCAGATCAAATCGTTTGAAGATCAGGACGTTGACGAAATCAAGAAAAAGGTTTCTGAGTGGGAACAGAAGTATAACACCGATACTCAGGCACTGAGAGACCAGATGGCAGCTCAGAGCAGATCCCACGCTGAGGATATGTTCCTCTCTGGATATAAGTTCACATCAAAAGCCGCAAGAAAAGGCATACTGGACGAACTGAGATCCAAGAAATTCCAGTTGGATGACAACGGAACATTCCTGGGAGCAAAAGAGTTCATGGATTCCCTTATGGGGGACGAGGACTACAAAGGTGCATTCGTAACCGAAAACAAGGATGGAGGTGCTGGAACAGGTACCGAAGGTGGCAACGGAGGATCCGGAGCAGGTGCCGGAGGCCAGGGTGGAAATCCACCGAGATTTTCTGCCGGAGCAAACGGAGGAACACCAGCCGGAGGAAATCAGAACCCATTCCTGAACATGGGCTTTAACAGATTAAGACAGCCTAAAGAAAATTAAGGAGGATAACAGAATATGGCAGCTTTAAATTATGCTAAAGAATATCAGCAGGCACTGGAGCAGGAGTTCCCTTATGTACTCTACTTCGGCGCTCTTTTTGCAACACCGAACAACGGAAGATACCGCTGGGTAAACTCAAACGTGATTGAGATCCCGACTATCACTACAACCGGACGTGTGGACGGAGACAGAGACACAATCGGTCAGAAGAAACGTAACTACAACAACTCCTGGACACCACTCCAGGTAACTAACCACAGAACATGGAGCACTTTGGTTCATCCTCGTGATATCCAGGAAACAAACCAGGTAGCTTCCATTGCGAACATTACAAGAGCGTTCAATGAGGAGCAGAAGTTCCCAGAAATGAACTGCTATCTCATTTCCAAACTGTATGCGGATTACACTGCAAAGAGCAAGACAGCAGATCAGACAGTCCTCACAACGGATAATGTCCTTGACGTATTCGATAAGATGATGACTGCAATGGACAATGCGAGAGTTCCGAGAGCCGGACGTATTCTCTATGTTACTCCGGATGTCCGCACTCTCATCACTAATGCAAAGGCAATCGTTAAGACTATTGACGTGTCCAAGAGAACTGAAGCATTAAAGAGAGCGATCACATCCATTGACGAAGTGGAGATCCCGGACAGTGTACCTACTGACATGATGAAAACTGCATACGACTTTACAGAGGGTTGGGAAGTTGATTCTACAGCAGATCAGATCAACATGTGCCTGGTGCATCCACTGGCAGTCATTACACCTACAAACTATGAGTTTGCGCAGTTGGATCCTCCGTCTGCCGGATCCGAGGGCAAGTGGGATTACTTCGAGGAATCTTTCGAGGACGTATTCTTGCTTCCGAACAAAGTTGATGCGATTGCGTTCAACATTACAAAGCATTCATAATTGGATGGAGCCGGAAACGGCTCTTTTCCTGTAGAAAGGAGAAACAATGTTAAAAGCAAGAAAAGCAAACAGGGTATTAAAGATCCCGGACGAAAAGAAGAAAACATATATTGCCCTGGGATATACGATCACAGACATGGACGGCAATATGATCCATGAACACGTAGAACCTTCTGAAAAACTGGAACAGGCAGAGAAAGAGATTCAGGATCTGAAAGCAAAACTGGAGGAGACTTCCAAGTACGCTGAAAATGCAGATAAGAAGATCGAGGATCTGAAACAGAAGAACGTCGAGGCAGAGAAAGAGATTCAGGACCTGAAAGCCCAGATTGTTTCTGCATGTGCTACAGAGCAGGCGGTAACACCAGCTCCAGAAACAAAGAAAACTACAAAGGCATCCTCTAAGGCTGAAAAATAAACCTCAGAGGTTCTTTCCTGTTTAGACGGAAAAATCTACGGGAGGTGTATTAAAAATGTCTGACGAGGCTATACGGAAGCCATACGTTGACTATGATTACTATTCCAAGGACTACAGAGGTACAGAGACAAGTAAAACCACTTTTGAGCAGAATCTGAAATGGGCTACGGCTCTGATAGATACAATAACCTTCGGACGGATCAGGAGCCTGGAGGTTATCCCTGACTGCGTAAAAGATGCGATATGCTGTGCAGTTGAGAAATACTCCACATACCAAAAACTCCGGAACCAGGAATTGAAGTCTGAGAGCAACGATGGATATTCAGTATCATACGCCGATGCCGGGAAAGAATCAGATATGCGTCAGGAAGTGATCGCTGACATGAAGATCTATCTGTCCGACACTGGCTTAACGTACAGAGGGAGGTCAAGGAAGTATGATTACAAACCAGGACATCACTATTTTTAACCTTCGCCTGGACAAAAAAACCCGGAGGGAGGTTTTTATCCCTACCAATATTTCGGAGGTATCATTTGTAGATACGAGATCTTCCGGAGGAACAGCCTCAGAACGTGAAGAAAATCTGCATTTTAGGATCAGGATCCCAGTAAATGCCAGAGTGCAGGATTCACGGACATACATCTCAGAGGACAAATACAAGCTCCTAGACGATGAAGAGGCTAAGAAACATTGGACGTTGCAGAAAGGCTGTTACATCATTACCGGAACCATTTTCTACAATGGAGAATGGAAGTTTGATGATTTTGATTTCAGCAGTGGAGTTATCACATCGTCACGGATCCGGGACTTCCTGGATCTTTTTAAGTATGACCGTGATATCGTTCATGTTACCGAGTATGCAGACAACACCCGGAGGGGGTCCGATGCCGTAAAACACTGGAGGGTAGGTGGCACTTAGTGGCTTTTAAGGAGATCACGACACCGAAAGGCGTTATCATCCAGGGAAAGAACGGGAAAGCAGAACTAAAGTGGGATCCTTCATTTGTTCCAAAAACGAACCAGAAGTTTACCCGGATGCAGAAATTCGTTGATTCTGAGGTGCTGCGGAGATGCAGTCCCAGAGTACCTTTTCAAACTGGAACGTTGGAAAAATCCGGAAAACTGGGAACCACAGTAGGAAGCGGAATTGTGGAGTATATTGCACCATACGCCAGAAAACAATACTGGGACACTTCCGAAACTAGAGCTTATGATCCGAATAGAGGAGCCAAGTGGTTTGAACGAATGAAGGTGGCTGAGAAAGCCGAGATCCTGGAAGGTGCAAGGAAAATAGGAGGATAGCATGGCTAATTCAATCCTGGAGGGCATTGTCGAACATATAGCGGCATGCCCTCTTCTACAAGATGGGGTATTCCGTGTGGACGCCCTGGGGGATCAGGCCGTGGAGTATACGATCGAAACCGGAGTATTTGATCCTGTGATTAAACGATACGTCAACGGGGACGAAGTGAGACAGTATCAATTTAATTTTGGGAGTAGAGAGTATTACTCAATGGATCGGATCCAGAACATCCAAAACAGCGCATTTTATGAGAAATTCGCAAACTGGATTGAAGATCAGAACCGTAAAGAAATCTTCCCGAATCTTCCGGATGGATGTTATGCGGAGAAGATAGAGGTGCTTTCAAATGGTTACATGTTTGATGGTTCCATGAGAAACGCCAGATACCAGATACAGTTAAGATTGATTTACCAGAAGGAGGTAGCACAAGAATGTCAAAACGAACAGCAGTAATGCGCCACATGATTGCCGATTACCTGAATGTAGGCACTTCTGAGAAAGAGGAGTACGCACTCATGGGAACCGGATTTACTACCCTGGACGAAAGCCCAGGAGCACAGACGGAATCTGTGAAATACGTCAATGAGAAGAGCTCCTCCTCTTCCGTTACCGGATATGAAACCAGTTTCCCGTTCGAGGCAGACCATATCCAGGAAGAGAAAGCTGTTGACGCTCTTTACATGGTTGGAAGAAACCATTACACCGGATCTGATGCAGAGTTTGAGTATGTAAGAGTTGAGCTTTGGAATAAAGGAACCGGAACAAATGAGTTTGAAGCAAGAAAATTCCTCGTTTCATGCGAGGTATCTGATTATTCCGGAGAGAATAAGCAGGTTGTCAAAGGAAACCTGAATGCAGTTGGGGATCCGATCCTTGGTACATTTAATACTGAGACAAAAACATTCACAGCGGCTGCCGAGTAGGGAGCTGCTGATTTTTAATTCAGGAGGTAAAGAAAAATGAGTAAAGTTACCATTAACGGAGTAGATCTTGAGCTTGATCTTATGGATGCAGACGTAGTAGAAAAATTTGAGGATCTGAACAAGGGGATCGTGAAAAAGATCAAGGATCCTAATGCGTATGAAGGCTTATCAACGGCTGATGCAATGAGATATCAGTGTGCCTGCGTAAATGAATACTTCGATGAACTGTTTGGAGCCGGAACAGCCGAGAAGGTGTTCCACAAGAACAACAACCTGGGAATCCGGATGGACGGATTCGCCCAGGTAACTGCATTGTCTAGAGAGGCGAAAACCTTTATGGATGATCTTTCAGCAAAATACGGATCTAGAAGAGTGCAGAACAGACAGCAGAGAAGAGCTGAACAGAGAAAAGGTGGCAAAAACAAGTACCGGAACAGAAACAATTTTAATGTCGTAGACAATGGCTAACATCATCCTGGACGTGCTTCCTGAAACAGTAGAAATAGACGGTGCGGAGTATCGGATCAATTCCGATTTCCGCATTTCTATTCTGTTTGAATTACTCATGCAGGACGATGAGGTGGGAAAACGTCAGAAACTTATTCAGGGATTAAAACTTTATTACCCGGAGATTCCACAGAACATGACAGAAGCGGTCGAAAAAATGATCTGGTTTTACAGATGCGGCAGAGAAACCGAGAATGATCGCTCAGGATCCGGAGGAAGCGGATCAAAGCAAGTATACTCGTTTGAATATGACGATGACTATATCTATGCGGCTTTCCTGGAGCAATACGGTATTGATTTACAAGATGTGGAGGATCTTCACTGGTGGAAATTCAGGGCTTTATTTAAGGCACTGGGAGAGGACACGGAGTTTGTAAAGATCATGGGGTATAGAAGTATCAACATAACCTCCAAGATGTCTAAGGAACAGAGAGAGTTCTACAAAAAAATGCAGACTGTACACGCACTTCCTATCCCGGATGCCGAAAGGGAGGCAAACGAACTTCTGACAGAAGCTCTGCTACATGGCGGAGATCTTACCGGATTGGTGTAAGGAGGTGACTGCATAGTTTGAAAATAGACAGAAAGAAATACACCCAGGTGGTTTGTCCTGCATGTGGGTATCGGATGCCTCTTTTCTATACTGAGGAGGCAGAATGTAAGGGAGTACAAGTAGCCTGTAAAGGGCGAAAGTGCTCTAATGTTTTTGAGGTGAAAATTAAATACGGACAACAGATTAAGTAGTGCCATTATGAGCCGATAATCCATTGTTTGCCCTTAAAGTGAGGTGAAAACATTGGGCTATGATGGCACACTAAAATTTGATACCTCCATAGATTCTTCTGGATTCCAGGACGGTATCAGTAAAATTGGTTCCTGTGCTTCCGCTGCATTAAAAGCTACAACTGCGATCATCGGAGGAGCGGCAACGGCTGTAGTGGGGATCGGAACTGCGGCGATCAAAACCGGAGCAAACTTTGAATCGTCTATGTCCAATGTGGCAGCAATATCCGGAGCTACCGGGGATGAATTAGAAAGCCTGACGGATAAAGCAAAAGAGATGGGCGCTAAAACGAAATTTAGTGCCTCTGAATCAGCGGATGCCTTTTCTTACATGGCAATGGCTGGATGGAAAACCGCTGACATGCTAGACGGTATCGAAGGTATTATGAACCTGGCGGCTGCTTCCGGAGAGGATCTGGCAACAACCAGTGATATCGTTACCGATGCTTTGACAGCTTTTGGTCTGTCTGCATCGGATTCTACGCATTTTGCAGATGTCCTGGCAAAAGCATCATCCAATGCCAACACCAACGTAGGCATGATGGGAGAAACATTTAAGTATGTTGCACCAGTGGCCGGCGCTCTTGGGTTCTCTGCGGAGGATTGTGCTACAGCAATCGGGCTGATGGCTAACTCCGGAATTAAGGCGAGCCAGGCGGGCACTTCTCTGCGAAGCATCTTTACCCGAATGGCGAAACCGACTAAGGAAGTCCAGGAAGCTATGGATGCCCTTGGAGTATCTCTGACAAAGAGTGACGGATCTATGAAATCTTTGAATGAGATTATGGTGGATCTGAGAAAAGGTTTCTCTGGACTGACACAAGATCAGAAAGCTCAAATGGCTGCCGCTTTAGGTGGCCAGGAAGCAATGTCTGGATTGCTTGCAATCGTAAATGCTTCCGATGATGATTTTAACAAGCTATCGGATTCTATCGCAAACTGCGATGGTGCTGCCGCTGATATGGCGGAAACCATGAACGACAACCTGAGTGGACAAATTACGATCCTGAAATCAGGTTTAGAAGGTCTTGCTATTTCCTTGTATGAGGAGATGCAGACACCATTAAAAGACATCGTCAAAGAAGCCCAGACGATGGTCCAGGGACTGCAAGAGGCATTCAATGACGGTGGACTTGATTCCTTGGTAGCAAAAGCCGGGGAGGTTATGGCTCAGATCGTAACTGAGGTTGCACAAGCGGCACCGAAACTGATCGGAACTGCTGAAAACCTCGTAGGTTCCTTTGTTCAGGGGATCGTAGATCACAAGAGCGAATTTGCAACTGCCGGAGCAACGATGGTTGCGGAACTGGTACGTGCGATCATGGATGTTGCTGGGGATATGTGGTCGGCTGGAATTTATCTGTTTACGGAATTTCTCCAGGCGATGACAGATCACTCAGAAGAAATGGGACAGTCCTTCGGTGAAATGATAAGCAAAATAGGCGAGGCTGTTCAAACAAACTTGCCATTGATTATCCAGGCAGCAAAAGATTTTGTTGCCGGATTTTGCCAGGGGCTGAGTGAAGAGTTTCCTGGTGTTTCTGCTTTGCTGGACGGATTCTTTCAGGGATTTTTAGATGCCGCCGGGGAAATTGTACAAGGTGTCGTAGATCTGATTGGAGATATTTTCTCCGTGATCGACAGCCAGGATCCGGCTACCATGGAAGCGATCGGAAAAGCGATCGGAACCATTGCAGCGTCTATTACGGCACTGAAAGTTGTTAAAGATGTTGTAGGATCAGTAAGCAGCCTTTTCTCTATCCTGAAAACATTTAAGGGTGGAGTTTCCGGAATTGTCGGAGTAGTAGGAAAAGCGGTTGAAGGGTTTGCCCTCTGGAAGGGCGGCGCAGGAACCCTGGGAGAAGTAATTGCATTAGAGTTCCCTAAACTGGCTGCCTTCGGAACAAAACTAAGTGGGCTTGCTACAACAGCAGGATCCGTAATGACAAAGATCGGATCATTTATCGGCTCTGCGGTCTCTGCGATCGGAGAGTTTTTCGCTACCTTCGGAACAGTCATCGCCGGGGTAGGATCTATCATAGCTGGCGCGATACTTGCGGTCACAAATTTCATTGACATGTTCAAGAACGGATTCAGCATAATAAAAGATATCCTGATGGGAGTTGGAATTGCCCTGGCTGCGGTCGGAGCGGTAATCCTGGGAGCACCTGCACTGGTAGCGGCTGCGATTGCAGGAATTGTATTTGCGGTTGCAAATCTGGTTATCGTGATAAAGGAACATTGGGATCAGATCGTTGAATTTATTCAGCAAATCCCATCAAAAATCGGTGAAATTGTAGATGCCGTGGTTACCTGGTTTGAGGCTTTACCTGGACGTATTTCCGAGTTCCTATCTCAGGTTATTTCGGGGATCCAGGAGTGGGGATCTAATCTACTGGAATCTGCATCACAAGTGGTAAGCACTGCGATTGATGCGATCGTGCAATTTTTTACAGATCTTCCATACAAGATCGGCTACGCCCTGGGATTTGTCATCGGGAAGCTGATTGAGTTTGGTATAAATGCGGTCAACTGGGTAAAAACGAATGTTCCGATCATCATTGATAATATTGTTACATTTTTCAGCGAACTGCCAGGCAAGATCTGGACATGGCTTACGAATACCTATAACAATTTTGTTACCTGGGGAAGCAACATGCTCCAGAAAGCACGAGAAGCGGCACAGAACGTAATTGATACAGTTGTGACATTCTTCTCCAAATTACCAGGAAAGGTACAGCAATGGCTCCATAATACGCTCAAGAACCTCATTACATGGGGATCCAATATGCTGAGTAATGCCAGAACAGCCGCAAGTAACACGATAGCTACGATCGTGAACTTTTTCTCTCAGCTGCCAGGCAAGATCTGGACATGGTTAAGCAATACGCTCCAGAAGGTAATCAAGTGGGGCTTTGATATGGTAGCGAAGGGAAGACAGGCAGCATCCGATTTGTGCAGTGCCGTCATAAATGGCGTAGCAAACCTGCCCTCTCAGATGGCGAGCGTAGGCTACAATATCGTAGCGGGTGTATGGAACGGAATCTGCAGCGCAGCTGGATGGTTTAGGAGCCAGGTACAGAGCTTCTTTGGCGGAATCGTTGATGGCGTTAAGGGAGCCCTAGGCATTCATTCTCCGTCCAAAGTCTTTGCAGATGAGATTGGTAAGTGGATTCCGCCTGGCGTTGGTGTAGGTATCGAAGATTCCATGCCAGATCTGGAGAAACAGACAGACAAAGAAATGGAGGCTCTTGCGGATCGAATGCAGGCGGCAGTAAATGTCGAAACTGGAAAGATTACATTGGACAAGAATACAAGCCAGACATACAAGGTTGAGCAGGAAAACGGACAAGCATTCGTTGAGAGCAAAACTGAGGTTGTAATTGAAGGGGAAACGCATGTACACGTCGACCTGGACGAAAAAGAGATAGGTCACGCAACAACACCTATCGTAGATAAAGATATGGGTAGAATAGACACCCATAAAAAGAGAGGGGGTTAATGAATGCCAGTAAAAGTAACGGGCGTGTCTTTCGATGACGCCCATTCATATAATGACTGGGGATTGAAGCTGAAAAGCGTGTCTATCGGAGTTCCGAAAGCAAAGACGGTATACGTTAGTGTAAATGGCATGAATGGATCCCTGGATCTGACAGAAGCTCAGAATGGTGGCGTAGTGTATGAAATGCGAACACTGAAATTTACATTTGACGCCAGAGATTGCAGCTATACCCGCTGGACTGGGCTAATCAGTAGAATTGCGAGAGCGATCGAGGGGAAGAAAAGGCGGATCATCCTGGATGTCGATTCCGGCTATTATTATACCGGACGGTGTCATATTGACACTAAGAAAACCAACGAGGAGCTTGCAGAAATCAGTATTGAATGTACGTGCGATCCTTATAAGCTGGATGTCACATCTTCCAATGAACCGTGGAAATGGGACACGTTCAGCTTCATAGATGGGGTGATCTGGAGTACTCCAGACATTGACATCAACAGTCCAATGTCCTGGAAAGAGATTATCCTAGACGGATATCCGTATAATGACACGCTGAAAATTATTTCAAACGCCTCAATGAAAGTAAAATACAGAAACGGAACGTATGATATATACGCCGGAGAAAATATCATGTATGATGTTGAACTTTACGAGGGAGAGAATAAGCTATACTTCCAGGGTAAAGGAAAAATAACAATCGTTCACAGAGGAGGTATGTTGTAAATGTATACAATTAAGGCTTTTGTGGATGGGAAAGAGTACATGATCCATAACCCACGGGTTAAGGCACTAATAGTCGGGGATCCCTACTACCAGAAGGGAGATAATGTGAACGGGCAGGCTGAGTTTTCGGTCTACCCGACGCACCCATATTACCAGTACGTGAAAAAGCTCACTACTGACATTGTTTTCTACAAAGATGGAGTAGAAAAATTTGCTGGGCGAGTTCTCTATGACGATGAAGATTCAAAGGGAGTTAAGAAAGTATTCGTCGAAGGAGAACTTGCCTATTTTTGTGACAGTATTCAGAGACCGACAGTGTATCACAACATTTCGGTCAAGAATTATCTAAAAACGATAATTGATAATCACAATTCCCAAGTTGAGGAGCGGAAGCAATTCACGCTCGGGCGTGTATCGGTTACGGATCAAAACGATTCCTTATACCGATACGCTAACTGGGAAACTACCAGAGAAACCCTGAAAGACAAGCTGGTAGACAGACTGGGAGGGCATCTTGTGATCCGGAAGAAGGATGGCATCCGCTATCTGGATTATCTGAACGATGATGAATTTTACACCCAGAACAGACAAGAGATCAGGTTTGGAAAGAATTTACTTGATTATTCTAAAAACATGGACGCTTCCGACCTGGTAACATGTGTTATCCCTCTGGGGACGAAACTTGAGAAATCCAGCATTGAAGGTCTGGAAGAGAGACTGACAATCAAAGAAGTGAACGGGGGCGTTGATTACGTCTCTGATGACAGTGCAGTAGCAGCTTACGGGAGGATCTACAAGACCGTAACGTGGGATGATGTAAAAGTAGCATCAAACCTGATGAAAAAAGGACGGGAATATCTGAAAAGTGTACAGTTTGAGAATATGGTTCTTGAATTGAAAGCTATTGATCTGAATCTGACGGATGATGATATCCAGGAGCTCGAGGTCGGAGATCTGATTCGTTGCGTTTCCCCTCCGCATGGGCTTGATTCAAAATTGCCATTGTCAAGTCTGAAAGTATATATTAGCAATTTTGCTAAGAATACAATTACATTAGGCACGGAAAAACAGAGCAACACCTACACGTCCTCAAATAGCCATACAGCAGAGAAAATAGAAAAGACTATAAATTCTATGCCGAGCAAAGGAGAAATCCTCCAGGAGGCGTTACGGGACGCTACGAACCTCTTAAATGACATGAACCGGACAGGTAATGCGATACACACCAAAAATGAGTTCATTGTCTCAGATACCCCGGGAGTTGCTAATGCAAAGAACCTCTGGAGATGGGGACTTGGCGGCCTTGCTCATTACAGCGAAGGCTACGACGGCCCGATTGACGGCGTCGCTCTAACGATGGATGGCAAGATCAACGGCAAGATGATTTCCGCCGGAAGTATTTATGCAGAATCCATTGATATTGGCTATCGGAAGCAAGTGGAAAGCACGATAAGCGACGCAGTAACAGCTGCGGAAAACTATGCCGATGGCCAGGTTGAAGCGGCTAAGCAAACCATTGAGACGTCGATTACGAACCTAGAAAACCGCATAAATCTATCTGTATCGAGCACGAAAGAAATCGTTGCCAGAAAAAACTATGTTACCAGTGGCGAAGAAGAAACTTTAGATATTAGCAGCTTCACGGTGTCTGGCAGCTATGCGACCGTTGAAGAAGCGGAATGCCTAAATCAGAAATGCTTAAAGCTCATTTTCGAGAGCACCGGAACGGTATATATAAATCAAGACCTCGGAACGTTGCCAGAGGGTAATTATAAGATTGCCGTGCAAGTGGCTTTTGCCACAGCTGCAGAAAGGCCTGCCTATATCACATACGGCTTTAGCGGCAACCAAAGCACCGAATATTTTAAAGGGTATACTGCCGGAGAGTATCATGTATTTAGTAAAGAGGTATCCGTCACCAAAGCATCCAAAACAGTCTCTATCGGAATTTATGGCTCCGTCGGTAACGTATGTTATCTCACAAATATTCGTTGTTTGAGGGATATCCAGGAACTATTGGACGACTTAGACACGAGCTTTACCGTAGGCATTGGAGAGGTACGTGCAATGGTTGCAGATGTTTTTGAAAATTCGCAGCACAATTATTGCTCTAACGGCGATTTTTCAAACACAGACGATTATTTTACCGATTGGTACCGCAGCAGCGATACAAGAATAACGAAAGAGACTGTTGATGGAGTGTCCTGCGCTAAACTGGAAAGCGACTTAACAGATCAAACGTACTTGCGGTATAGCATCAATAATGCAAAATGTGGACCGTTTTATGTTCGCTTCAAAGCAGCCTGCGATGCTGAGTGCGAATCAACTGCACAAATATGCGTAGATTTTGGCGGTACGCGTAAGTATATTGAGGCAGGACAATTAACAACAAGTTTTAAGACTTTCTCTTTTGAGTTTGAGATCCCGGAAGGCATGGTGCACTGCTTTTTTTATAACACAGAGGGCGATACGGCGGTGTATATTACGGATATTGAAATTCTCGGCTATGCTTCATCGTATACGGAGACCGCCCTTGCTGTTCTGAAGGATTCGATCCTAACAGAGGTGTCAAAAAAAGTCGGAAAAACGGAAATCGTGTCATCGATTAACCAAACAGCAGAAAAGATCAAAATTACGGCCTCTAAAATTTCGTTGGAAGGGTTGGTGACTGCAAATACTAATTTTAGAATATTAGAAGATGGCAGCATGGAAGCTAGAAACGGCAAATTTACAGGGACAGTTACCGGATCGACAATCCAAACCGGAGAGAACGGAGATAGAGTCTTAATAGATCGTAGTAGTGCAATAAAAGGTTGCTTGGATGACGATGTTTACAACCTACTGGATTTTATGTCAGACAGCGAAACGCACGAAATGATTTTGGATGCGAAAAATATGTTGGCGATTCGAACACCTAAACTAGCTGTAATGAATAAGTCTTATGGATTAAAAGATGGTGAAGTAAAGTATACAAAAAATGGGAGTACACGATTTGTAACCCACGTTGAAAAGGATATGAACGGATGTGTGGAGCAATGGGTAGGCAGTGTGTATTGTACGCTGCCAGTAAAACTAAGGGTTCAATATGTTGATGTACCCGTTATACACGGAATGCAAATTACGGGAGAGTCTACATGGACAAGCAATATTTGATTTGAAAGGAGAACAGGCATGATTATATCTCGAAATGGAGAATTGCTATTGTATTTTTTACGGGAAAACGGAATCGTTGTTAAGGACGGGGCTTTTTCAGTCTGCCTGGAATACGATGCGCAGCAAAGAAAGCAATATGCCCGCATTACGGAGCTGAAGCAGTTGCTTATTGATACAGACTACAAGGCTTTAAAGTATGCAGATGGGGCATTGATGGAAGCAGAATACGCTCCGGTCCGAGAAGCTCGGAAACAGTGGCGGGCAGAGATCAACGAAAACGAAAAGACGTTTTCGGAGCCTACGATTAGCCGGGAAGAGATGGACTTGGCTGAGCAATTGGCTTTAGATAATTTAAAAAGAATGAAGGAGGATGAGAATTGAAATATAACGAATCTGTGAATCCGAACATAGCACCTATCATGCCACTTAGCGGTATTTATGCAGACGCCGAGCAGAAATTACGCAGATCATTGAAAAAAGCGTTAGCGGAGTGCCCACTACCGGCGTTTATGATTAGCAGTATTATGGAATCGATCTGCCTGGAATTAAAACATAACTCTTACTTGGAGCTTGCGGCGGATATGCAGGCGTATGTACAAAAATGCCAGAGCTACTTGGCACATGATGAAAAAAAGGAGGAATAAGGTATGGCTGATATTAGCGAAGAGGTTGAGCTGCTCCGAAATGCCGTTTATGGTGAAGAAGTCCGGGGCGCCTTTATTTCCTGTATGGAAAAGATCCATGAAGAAAACGAGAGCTACAATGATATTAAGTCTGAAGTGGAGCGGGCGGCTGAGACTGTAAAGAACCAGGTAGGAGCAATCAATACAAAAGCCGAAGAGGTACGGGCAGCATTGAATGATTTGGCAGAGGCAATATCCAATGGAAAGAAACAGCAGTCAGCTCTGGAAGAGGCAACCAAGAACGGTAAGGCTCAGCAGAGTGCAACGGAAAAAGCCACTGGAGATGCGAAGACTCAGCAGACAGCCTTGCAGAAAGTGGTTGATTCTGCACAGCGGGTTGATTCGGCTATTCAGGAATCAGTATCGGCGGCGAACCAGGCGGCGCAGAATGCGAACCAGGCCACCCAGACAGCGAATGAGGCAGAAGAGGCAAGAGCCAGAACTGAGGCTGCCAGAGTACAGGCAGAAAAGGCAAGAGCCAGAACTGAGGCTGCCAGAGTGCAGGCAGAAGAGGCAAGGGTGCAGGCTGAGAATCTGAGAGTGACAGCAGAGCAGGAAAGAGCAAAAAATGAGAATGCCAGAATCCAAAATGAAAAGGAGCGGCAGGAGAATACAGCGGATGCTATTTCCAAAGCAAAAGAAGCCACAGAGTTGCTTGTCAACCAGGCCAACACCATTGCCTTCCGAATCAATCCGGATGACAAAGGGCTTGACGCTATTATTTTAAGTGCATAGGAGGTATCTAAATGAGCGATAATTTAAACGGAGAAGTGCTGAATTTCCCCAGAGACACGACAATGCAGTTACTTGTAAAAGTACACAGAGATCAGATTGCCGGAGAAGCGGATCTGAAATACAAAGAAAAAGTTCACTATGAAAGCTGCCGCCGTTATCATGCTGTATTTCAAAGACCGTAAAAAATAGTAAGATT